>Ga0070699_100001929_pt1 | contig 18708 bp, 13 predicted proteins | sample KBSK1503metaG_FD_65473 | JGI IMG/M metagenome (GOLD analysis project Ga0070699, IMG submission 65473) | Corn, switchgrass and miscanthus rhizosphere microbial communities from Kellogg Biological Station, Michigan, USA - KBS K1-50-3 metaG | ecosystem: Host-associated > Plants > Roots >... | reverse complement strand
ACCATCCGCAAGGTCACCACCCGGCTCCCGGTCCGGGCGATGCTCGCCCTGTCGTCCATCGCCGTGCCGCTGTACTACCCGTACCGCCTGCCCGGCGTGGGCAAGGTGCTCTCGACGCTGTTCCCGATCTCGATGCACGCCGACTGGCGTTGGCGCTGGCTCGACACGTTCGACTGGTACACGCCGCACTACCAGTGGAAGCTCCTCTACCCGGAGGTGTTCCATTGGTTCCGCGAAAACGGCTTCCGGGAGGTCGAGATCTTCGACGAGCCGATCCGCATGCGCGGCCTCAAGAGCGGAGCCCATGCTCCTGCGGGTTGACGCTCTCGCCGCGCCCCCGCTCGCGCCGGTCGACGGCCGGATACCGGCGTGGCGGCGGATCGTGGCGCTCGGCGGCGGGACCGGGCTTCCCGTCGTGCTGCGAGGCTTGAGCGCGTCGCTGGCCCCGGCGGACGGAGACGCGCGCGAGGCCCCCGACCGGGAGCGCCTCACGGCGATCGTGACCGTCGCCGACGACGGCGGCAGCTCCGGACGGCTCCGCCGGGCGTACGGGATCCGCCCGCCCGGCGACGTACGCAACTGTCTGCTGGCACTCTCGGAGCGTCCGGGCACGCTGGCCAGCCTCTTCGGCTACCGGTTCGACGGCGATGGGGAGGTGTCGGGTCACAACCTGGGCAACCTGATCCTGGCCGCGCTCAGCCGGATGGAGACCGGGTTCGAACGTGCCGTGGAGGCGGCCGGCGACATCCTGGGCGTGAGCGGTCGGGTCCTTCCCGCGACGGCGCGAGCCGTCACGCTCGAGGCCGAGTTCGAGGATGGCACCCGGATCAGGGGCGAATCACGGATCGCCGGGCAGCGCCGTCGCATCCGGAGGATCCGCCTTCGACCCGAGGCGGCACCCGCGCTGCCGCAGGCCGTCGAGGCGATCGCCGGCGCGGACTGCGTCGTCCTGGGGCCGGGCAGCCTGTACACCAGCCTCATCCCGGTTCTCCTCGCCCGAGGGCTCGCCGACGCGATCGGCGCTTCCCGCGCCCGCGTGGTGCTGGTGATGAACCTGATGACCGAGCCGGGGGAGACCGACGGGCACAGCGCCCCCGACCACCTTCGGGCCCTGCGCGCTCATCTGCCGGGCCTGCCGGTACACGACGTGATCGTCAACGCGAGCCCGCTCGCCGAGCGGGTCCGCCGCCGCTACGCCGCGCAGGGCGCGTATCCGCTTTCCGTCGAGCGCGAGGCGCTCGAAGCTTTCGGGTGTCGCGTCCGCGTGGCCGACCTGCTGGCGGCCGGTCCCAGGGTCCGCCACGATGCGGGGCGGCTGGCCCGCGCGATTCTCGATCTCGCATCGGAACCCGCATCCGTGAGCTCATGAACTCCCTGCCTCGCACCGAATGGTGGCGCCCGCCGCCGGCCGCCGGGATCGAGCGGCGATGGCCGGCGGCCACCGCCCGCGCGTCCGGGAGCGCGAGCGGCTCGCTGGCCTTCCGGGGCCTCCTGGTGTTCACGTTCATACTGGTGGTGGCGCCCCAGAGCTTCGTTCCCGCCCTGCGGCCCCTTCGCATCGCGCTCCTCGCGGCGGTGGCGGGCATCACGGCGACGCTCGGCGACCGCGTCGTGCACGGCCGCCCGCTGACCGTCGTGGGGAAGGAGATCGTGCTCACCGCGGCCCTGGTGGTCTGGGCCGTGATCACCGTGCCATCGTCCTACTGGCCGGGGGGAAGCGTCTCGTTCCTCCTCGACATCTACTTCAAGACGGTGGCGATCTTCTGGCTGCTCGTCAATGTCGTGGACACGCTCGGCCGGCTGCGCACGCTCGCGTGGAGCTTGACGCTCATGGGCGTGCCGCTCGCGCTGACGGCGCTCAAGAACTTCGCCTCCGGCGCGTTCATGGACAAGAACCGGATCGTCGGCTACGAGGGGGGGCTGACCGCCAATCCCAACGACCTGGCCTTGATGCTGAACGTCCTGCTGCCCCTCGCCGTCGGCCTCCTGCTGGCCAGCCGCAGCGCGATGGCCCGCGGGCTCCTCCTGACGATCGTGCTGCTGGAGGCGACCGCGGTCATCGTGACGTTCTCCCGTGGCGGCTTCCTGAGCCTGGCCGCTTGCGTCGGTCTTTACCTGTGGCGGCTCGTCCGGCGCGGCCTGACGGGCTGGGTGCTGGCCGCGGTGCTGGTCTGCGCCGGCGGCTCGATCCTGCTGCCGAGCTCCTACCTGGCGCGTCTGGCCACCATCGCCGACATCGACAGCGATCCCACGGGGTCGGCCCAGGCGCGCTGGAGCGACACCGTGGCCGCCGTGCGGTTCGTGATCGCCAACCCGCTGATCGGCGCCGGCATGGGGATGGACACGGAAGCCTTGAACGAAGTGAGGGGCGCGACCTGGAAACAGGTGCATAACGCCTACCTCGAATACGCCGTCGACCTGGGCCTGCCGGGACTCACGCTCTTCGGCCTGCTCTTCACGTCCTGCGTGAGGAAGGTGCGGTCCGTCCGCCGCCAGGCCGGCGGCGGGCCCGACTCGCGCGACCTCGCGTGCCTGGCGGAAGGCATCGAGATCGCGCTGATCACCTTCGGCGTTGGGGCGTTCTTCGCTCCCGTTGCGTACCAGTTCTACTTCTACTACCTGGCGGGCCTCGCCGTGGCGGCCGGTGAAATCGACCGGAAGCTCGGCCCCGCCGCGGAGATCGGGCGATGGACATGTGCGCCATGAGCGGTAGCGAGGCTTTTGCGCGAAAGGCGGACGCCCCCCGCGCGGACGCGGTGAGGGTGCTCCAGTTCCTGACTGCGTTGGTGACCGCCGGTACCGAGAGGCAGGTCCTGAACCTGGCTCGCGGCCTCGACCCTTCCCGGTTCGACGTGCATTTCGCCTGCTTGAAGCGCTGGGGCGACTGCCTCGAGGACATCGAGGCCACCCGGAGGCCGCTGGCCGAATATCGGATCGATCGCCTCTACGGCGGCAACACGCTGCGCCAGCAGCTCCGCTTCGCGCGCGATCTCCGGCGCCGCCGCATGGAGGTCGTGCACACGTACGGCTTCTACACCAACGTCTTCGGGATCCCGGCGGCCCGGCTGGCCGGCGTGCCGGCGATCGTCGCCTCGATCCGCGATACCGGCGACCACCTCACGGCGGCACAGCGGCGCGTCCAACGTGTGGCCTGCCGGCTGGCCGACCACATCCTGGTCAACGCCGACGCAATCAAGCAGCGGCTGGTCGAGGACGGCTATAACCCCGACCGGATCACGATCATCGGCAACGGCATCATGCTGTCCCGGTTCCGCCCTGGGGATGGAGAGGGACGGCTTCGCCGCGAGCTGGGTCTGTCGCCCGGCACCGCGCTGGTTGCGGTCTTCGCGCGCCTGAGTCGGCTCAAGGGCATCGAATACTTCCTGGAGGCGGCCGCCAGCGTGGCCGCCCGCTTCCCTGAGGCGCGCTTCGCGATCGTGGGTGAGAGCCGCGTCGTCCAAGAAGGCGTGGTCGTCGAGGGAGACTACCGGCGCGAGCTCGAGGCCCACGCGGCCCGACTCGGCCTCGGCGAGCGGGTGGTGTTCACGGGTTTCCGGCGGGACGCGCCGGAGCTGATGTCGGAGGTGGCCGTGTCGGTGCTGCCCTCGCTGAGCGAGGGCCTGTCCAACGCCGTGCTGGAGTCCATGGCCGCGGGCGTGCCGGTAGTGGCGACCGCGGTCGGGGGAAACCCCGAAGCCGTGCAGCATGGAGTCAGCGGCCTCCTGGTGCCGCCGCGGGACGCCGCCGCCCTGGCCCGGGCCATCTGCGCCCTGCTCGAGGACCGCGAGCTCGCCGCGCGGATGGGCGAGGCCGGGCGCCAGCGCGTGGTCGAGCGCTTCTCGCACGAGCGGATGGTCAGGGACACGGAACACTTCTACCTGGCCCTGCTGGCGAGGAAGGGTTGGCGGCCGGCGCCGCCGGGGTTGAAGGAATTGAAGGAGAGGAGAGCCTGATGTCGGCCGGGGAGAGCCTGTTGGCGGGCACCGTTGTCGACTCGGTCGGCCCGCAGTCGCCGATGGGGGAACATCCCCCTCGGCCGCTGCCGCACCGGCTCCTGGAAGCCGAGTCGCGCTTCTACCGACGCTACGCCTGGTGCCTCGACGCTTTCCCCACGGTGGGGGAGGTGACGCACCGCCTGAGGGGAGAGCTCTCGAGGCTGGAGGAGGCGCCCGAAGAGTGGCAGCGCGAGGAAGTCGTGGCCAACATTTTCCTGCTCTCCTGCGCCGTCGCCGACACCGTGGACGACTATCTGGTCGGGGACGGCTACGACTTCTCCCAGGCGGCGGCGTTTCTTCCGCCCCTACGGCCCCTGACCAGCATCGTGGAGCGGCTGCTCGAGGCGGGACGGAGCCACCGTGCCCGACGGCTGCGCGGCCTGCGGGCCTGGCGTGCGGCGTGGGGCTCGGCGCTCGATGGCTTCCTGCAGGCCGGGGTGGTCGACGAGCATTCTGCGCCGGCCGCGGCGGCGAGTGGTCGGGCCGAGCTGGCCGCCCTGCTCGGCCGCATGCTGCCGACGGAATTGCTGGCGTGCCGTACCAAGGTGCCGGCGGCCTTCCGCACGCAGGACCTCACGCACCACGACGTCGTCGAGATGGCCGGCCGCTTCGCCTCCGCGTTCCCCGACCGCGAGCGGGCGCTCCTCGTCGTGGGGCTGCGCACCGCCGGCTCCTACTTCGCCCCTGTGATCTGTGCCTCGCTGTCCGTACGGGGCTTCCGCAACGTGGAGGCCGTGACCGTGCGCCCGAAGAAAGGCGGCGGGGCGCGGGAGCGGGCGGCGCTGGCCCGGTGCGCCGCCCGGGGAGGGCTGGCGATCGTGGTCGACGAGCCCGCCTACACAGGGACGACGCTGGCGCGGGCGGTTGACTTGTTGAGCCGGGCCGGCGTGCCGTCGGGTAACGTCGTGGTGCTACTGCCGGTCCATCCGACCCACCGGGACTGGAACCGTGGCTACGAGTCCCTGCCCCTCTCCCGAACCACCGTGCTGACCCTCGAACCCGAGGAGTGGCGAAAACATCGGCTGATCGAGGCGGAGCCCGTGGAACGACAGGTTCAGCAGTACTTCCGCGCGCGGGGTTACGCGGGGGCGAGCGTGGTGGCGAGCGCGGCCGCGGAGCGCTTCAACCGCCGCCTGGAGCGCCTTTCGGATGAGAAGTTCCACACCCGCCTCAAGCGGGTCTACGAGGTCGCGTTGCGGGACCGCGCGGGGCGCACCGAGACCCGATACGTGTTGGTCAAGAGCGTGGGCTGGGGCTGGCTCGGATATCACGCCTTCCTGGCCGCCGAGGCGCTGTCGGATTTCGTGCCCCCGGTTCTCGGGCTGCGCCGGGGCATCCTTTATATGGAGTGGCTGCCTCAGCCGGATGTCCCGTGGCTCGCAGAAGACCGGGCGGCGCTGCCGGGCCGCGTCGCCTCCTACGTGGCCGCCCGCGCGCGGGCGCTTCGCCTGGATGCCGACCCCGGTCCGGGGCTCGGCACGCGGCACCAGAAGGGCCTTGATCTGCTGGCTGGCGCGCTGAGTGGGGCGTATGGCTCCAAGCCCGCCGCGATGCTCAAGCGCGCCCGCCTGCGACACGAGCTGTCACGCCCCAGCCCGGTGCCGACGCTCATCGACGGCAAGATGCGGCGGCAGGAATGGATCCGGAGCGCGGGGTCGCTCCTGAAGACGGACTTCGAGCAGCACGGGCTGGGCAAGACGGAGCTGAACGTCAGCGACCCCGCTTACGACCTGGCCGAAGCCATCTTGCACTTCGATCTCTCGGCCGCGGAAGAGGAGGCGCTCCTTCAGCACTACCGGAAGGCTTCGGGCGACGAGGCGGTCGAAGAGCGGCTCTTCTTCAACAAGCTGCTGGCGGGAACGGCCGCCCTCAGCGCCGCGCTGGACAACCTCAAGGATCCGCGTCTGAGCCACCGGCATGCTGAATTCAACCGCGGCTACATCGAGGCCCGGGCCTTCTTGACCGCGCTGACGGCGCGGGTCTGCGGGCGGCGGTGCCGGCCGGCGCGCCCTCCCCGCTGGAGCTCGCCGCTCGTGGCCATGGACATCGACGGCGTGCTCGACAAGGACATCTTCGGGTTCCCATCGACGACCGCGGCGGGCGTGGAGGCCGTTTCGCTGCTGCACGCCCACGGCGCCGCGGTCGCGTTGAACACCGCGCGCACCCTGGGGGAAGTCAAGGACTACTGCCGGTCCTACGGATGCGTCGGAGGGGTGGCCGAGTACGGCAGCGTCGTGTGGGACGCCGTGGCGGACCGGAGCCGCATCCTGGTGACGCCCGAGTCGCGCGCCGAGCTGCGGCGGTTGGCCGACCGGCTGCGGCAGATCCCGGGCGTGTTCCTCAACGAGCGCTGTGAGCACTCCGTGCGCGCCTATGCCTACGAAGGCGGCCGCACGGTTCCCCTGCCGAAGGCGCTGGTCCAGGGCGCGCTGGCTCAGACCGGCTTGGCGCGCCTCACGGTCCACCAGACCTTCCTCGACACAACGATCCTGGCCCGCGAGGTCGACAAGGGCAAGGGCCTTCTGGCCCTGCTTCAGCTGGCCGGGTGCGAGGACCTCGAGACCATCGCGATCGGTGACTCGGAGCCGGACCTGGCCATGTTCCGCGTGGCCGGGCGGTCCTTCGCCCCGAGTCACATCTCGGGCCGCGGGGTGGCTCGGCTGCTGGGCTGCCACATCGCCGACCGACCCTACCAGCCTGGTCTGTTGAGAGCCGTGCGCCGCATCGTCCACGCCCGCGGCGGACGCTGCGCGAGCTGCCAGCCGTGCCCGGCTCCAGCGGGCGAGGGGCTCTGGTGGGAGCTGATCAAGGCGGCCGACCGACCGCCGCTCGCCTCTCTCTTGAGGGCGCTGGCGGATCCACGGGCGCTGCAGGCATTCGTCAGATGAGGGCCGCCCTGCATCGCGTCGACGCGCGCCCGGAGGTCGAGGCCTACCTGTTCGACCGGCGGCAGAAGGGGCTGCCGGCCGTGTTCGACCTGGGCTGCGGCGCGCGCAAGACGGCGGGGGCGTTCGGCATGGACTCCGTTCGCCTCCCCGGCGTCGACCTCGTGCACGACCTCGAGTCGACGCCGTACCCGCTGCCCCACGACTGTGCCGACGAGGTGGTGCTGAACCACGTGCTGGAGCACTTCGCCGACCCGTTGCCGGTATTGGAAGAGGTCTGGCGCATCACCCGTCGTGGGGGCTGCGTGACCATCCGTACCCCGCACTATTCCGGCCCGTTCGCGTGGAAGGACCCCACGCACCGCCGCGCCTTCTCGTCCCAGTCGTTCGGGTACTTCGGTGAGAACGACTACTCCTACTACACGCGGGCGCGCTTCAGGGTGGCGCGCATCCGGCTCAAGTACTTCATGGAGGAGCACCAGTGGCCTCGCCACTATCGCGCGTGGGCGCGACTGGTCCAGTGGCTGCTCGACTCGCATCCCACCTTCGGCGAGAGGTTCCTCTGTTATCTGGTCGGCGGCATCGACGAGCTGCAGGTCGTGCTGGAGCCGGTCAAGCCCGAGGCATGAGCGCCGTGCTGACCGTGGAACGGATCGAGGACGCTCAACGATTCGCCGACCTGGCGCCGGAGTGGGATGCGCTCATGGACGACAGCGCCGCCGACAACCTCTTCCTCACCTGGGAGTGGCTCTACACCTGGTGGCGGCACCTGGCCGGCCGGCGGCGCCTCTTCCTGCTGACCGTCCGCCGCGGGCGGGAGCTCGTGGCCATTGCGCCATTGGCCGTGGCGCCGCCGCAACTCAAGCGCCTGCTCCCCTTCCGTTCGCTCCAGTTCCTGGGGACGGGAACCGTGGGCTCGGACTACCTGGACCTGATCGTGCGCCGCGGGTGGGAGGACGAGGCCGTGCCGGCGCTCGCCGAACACCTGAGAGCGGGGCGCGCCATGCTCGAGCTGCACCAGCTCCGCGCCGACGCGTTGGCCTGGCGGTTGGCCGAGCGCCTGGATCCCGCCGGCTGGACCTGCCGCCAGGTGCGAACGGACGTGTGCCCTTACGTCCCCCTGGCCGGGCATACCTGGGAGGAGTACCTCGCCACGCTCGGCTCGGCCCATCGCTACAACCTCGGGCGGCGGCTCCGGAACCTGCGGCGACACTTCTCGGTGGATTGGGAGCGCATCACGGCGGAAGAGGAACGCGGGCCCGCCCTGGCCCGGCTCATCGAGCTCCACCGGGCGCGCTGGCGGGAGCGCGGGAGGTCGGAGGCGTTCGCCTCCTCCAGCCTGGTCGCGTTCCACGAGGCGGTGAGCCGGCTGGCCCTGGCTCGAGGGTGGCTGCGGCTCCTGGAGCTGCGGCTGGACGGCCGCACCGCGGCCTCGCTCTACGGCTTCCGCTACGGCCGCGCGTTCCTCTTCTACCAGTCCGGCCTCGACCCCGCCCTCGCCAAGCTCAGCGTGGGCCTGGTCGCCATGGGACTGGCGATCAAGAGCGCCTTCGAAGAGGGAGCGGCCGAGTACGACCTGCTGCACGGGTCCGAGCCTTACAAGTTCCTGTGGGCGCAGCGGGCCCGCGAGCTGGGGCGGATGGAGCTGTATCCACCGTTCTGGCGCGGGTTCCTCTGTCAGCGGGCGCTCGCCCTCGGGCGCGCCGCGCGCCGGACGGCGCGGCGGCTGCTGCGGCCTCCGGGCGCCGCTTCCTCCGGCTGGTTCGACCAGGAGGATCTCAGCAGCGCCGTATCACGTCCGCTAGACCAACAGAGGCGCTCGGGTCAGCCGACCTCGGACGCCCCTGGGTGGTGACGGAGGCTGTGTTGGCCATGATGGCGCATTTCGATCGCTCCGCAGTCCAGATCCCATCAGGAAGGGAGAACGCGCTCGTTCCATCGGGAGACGAGGCGCAGCCGCGTGCCGGGTGCGCCCAGGACCTCCGGGGCCGAACCGCGTTCGATGCGCTGGTGCTGGATGCGCGGCTGCGGCAGTCGCTCGCCACCGTGCGCTCGCTTGGTCGGCGGGGGCTGTCGGTGGCGGCGCTGGAGGTCTCCCGCGACGTGCCGGCGTTCTCGTCGCGCTGGTGCCAGCAAGCGTCGGTGTGCCCGGTGGACCTCGGGACCGACGGCTACCTCGCCTGCCTGGAGCAGTTGCTGGGCCGTGCGGGTGCGCGCGTCCTCATTCCCGGGCATGACGGCACGATCGCCCTGCTCCTCCGGTATCGCGCTCGGGTCGAGCAGCGGGCGCGCATCGCTCTGGCCAAGGAACCGGCCATGGCCATTGCGGTCAGCAAGGAGCGGACGCTGGCCGTGGCCAGCAAGCTGGGGCTGCGGATGCCACGCGGCCTCGTCGTGCGCACGGTCACCGAGGTTCCGGCGGCGGTGCGGGAGATCGGCCTGCCCGCGGTCGTCAAGCCGAGCGAGTCCTGGCTGTGCGGCGGACCGAAGGGCACCCGGGTCGTTTCCCGGCTCGTGACCACTTCCGAGGAGGCGCTCCGGGCCGTCGCCGAGCTGACGCGGTTCGGGGGCGTCGTGCTCTTCCAGCAGCTGCTCTCCGGACGGCGGGAAGCCGTGAGCTTCCTGTATGCCAACGGCGAGATGCACGCACGCTTCGCGCAATGGGCCAAGCGGATGAGCCCGCCCCTGGGCGGGGAATCGGTGCTGCGCCAGAGCATTGCCGTTCCCGCCGACACCGGTGACCAGGCCGAACGGCTGGTGCGCGAGATCGAGCTCGAGGGCTACTCCGAAGTCGAGTTCCGGCGCGACGCGGACGGGCGGGCCTACTTGATGGAGATCAACCCGCGGCTGTCCGCGTCGGTCGAGATCGCGGTGCGGTGCGGCGTCGATTTCCCCTACCTGCTCTATCAATGGGCGAGCGGAGGCCCGATCGACAGGGTGCGGAGCTATCGCACGGGCGCATGGATGCGCTATCTCCGGGGAGACCTCATGACCACGATCGCTGCGCTCCAGCAGCGGGGCCGGCCGGGAGTGACGCCGCCGGTACCCGCCGTCCTCGGCTTTGCCCTCTCGTTCTTCAAGCCCATGGCGTACGACTATCTCGATTGGAAGGACCTTCTTCCCGCTCTCAGCGCGGCGAGCGACTTCACGCGCTATGCGGCGAGGACGGTCACGAGAGGAAACCTGAGCCGTCTGAAGAAGAACTTCGCATGAGGGTCAAGGACATGCCGAACTCGCCGCCGTCCGGTTTCTCCGTGAATTATGACGCGGTCGTCGTCGGCGCGGGTCCCTACGGCCTGTCGACGGCTGCCCATCTGCTCGGCCGGGGGATGACGGTCGCGGTCTTCGGCAAGACCCTGGAGCTCTGGCGCCGTCACATGCCGGAAGGCATGCTCCTGCGATCCCACTGGTGGGCCAGCAACCTCTCGGACCCGGGCGGGCGCTATGAGTTCGCGCGCTTCTTGAGCGAGTCCGCGCACCGCAAGGGCTATCCGGTACCGCGCGGAGCATTCATCGAGTATGCCTGCTGGTTCCAGCAGCGAGCGGTGCCCAACGTCGATGAGACGTACGTCGCGTCCATAGAGCGGGAGGACGGTCGCTTCCTGCTGACGCTCCAGGACGGCCGCAAGGTACGGAGCGCGGCGGTCGTCATGGCGGTCGGGCTCTGCCCCTACGCCTACCGGCCCGAGCCCTTCGACCGTATGCCCGCGGAGCTGGTCTCGCATTCCTGCGAGCACAATGACCTCGGACGCTTCCAGGGGAAGAGGGTCATCGTCATCGGCGGCGGGCAGAGTGCCATCGAGTACGCCGCGCTGCTGCACGAGGCCGGGGCGAGCGTGCACGTCGTCTCACGTCGGCCCATCTTGTGGCTTACCCGTGATCGGGCGGACGAGCGTACTCTCCTCGAGCGTATCCTCGCCCCGACCGCCAGCATCGGCCCCGGCTGGATCAACTGGGTGCTCGACCACATGCCGTACCTCTTCCATCGGCTGTCCGCGGATGCCAAGAGCCGTGCCCTGCGTGCCTATTACACCGCCACCGCCTCTCAATGGCTGAAGGACCGGGTGATCGGCAAGGCCGTACTCCACGAAGGCCATACGGTCGCGAAGATGGACGTCGTCGACGGAAAGGTGGAGGCGACCATCTCCGACGGCGAGAGGGTGAGCGCGGATCATGTGATCCTCGCCACGGGCTACAAGGTAGACCTCGGCAGGTTGAGCATGCTCCATCCGTTGCTCCTGGCCGACATCAAGACGGATGCGTCGTCGGTTCCCGTCTTGAGTCGATGGTTCGAGAGCAGCGTGCCGGAACTCTACTTCGTGGGACTCACCGCGCTGCCCACATTCGGTCCCTTGTATCGTTTCGTCGCCGGGTGCGGCGCGGCGGCCCGCCGCGTTGCGAGCGCGGTCGCGCGACACCGGCGCGCCCGCCTCACCCTGTTGCCCCGCCTCGGCCGGGACCTGAGCATCGGCTCCGTCTCCGGCGTCGACTGAGCAGAGCCTCAAGAGACCGGTTCGAGATGGATCTGCGCGCGCACGTCAAGAGGGCGGCCGCCGAGGCTCTGTGCCGGTCGGGCGCCGACCGGCTCTGGGCCCCGGCGGGGGGGCCGCGAGCCCTCGTGCTGGGCTACCACCAGGTGGTGGAGGACGAGCGGGAGGCGGCATCGTCCATCCCGGCGATGATCATCACCACCTCCATGCTGGAAAGGCAGCTCGACTGGGTCGGGCGCCACTTCCATTTCGTGTCGCTCGACGAGCTGAGCCGTCGGCTCGAGTCCGGAGCGGCGGACGGCCGCCCTCCGGCGGCCGTGACCTTCGACGACGGCTATCGCGACGTGTACGAGCATGCGTTCCCCCTGCTCCAGCGCAAGGGCATCCCCGCCGCCGTCTTCGTGGTGACCGATCTCGTGGGAACCGCGCGCCTGATGACGCACGACCGCCTGTACCTCCTCCTCACTCGCATCGCGGCCTCCCAGCCTCCGCGCGACGCCGTGGCCGCGATGCGCGGCCTCCTGGAGTCGACGCCGTCGGCCGGTCTCGAGCGGCTCATCCAGGCGCACGCGCCGGCGCTCGCCCGGGCCGAGGAGCAATTCCCCGAGCTCCAGGTTCTGGACTGGGACATGGTCCGTACCCTGCACCGCGCTGGCTTCACCATCGGCTCCCACACCTCCACGCACGCGCTCTTGACCATGGAAACCCCGGACCGGGTCCGGCAGGAGCTGTCGACGTCGCGGAGGCGGCTGGAAGACGAGCTGGGCGCGCCCGTCCGGCATTTCGCCTATCCCGACGGTCGCTTCGATGGCGCCGTCGTCGATGCGGTGGCGGAGGCAGGGTACGGCTTCGCCTATACGACCTGCCGGCACCGGGACCGCCGGCATCCCCTGCTGACCGTGCCCCGGCGGCTGCTCTGGGAGAATTCCTGCCGGGACGGGGCGGGACGTTTCTCGCCGTCGCTGATGCGCGGCCAGGTCCGGGGCGTCTTCGACCTGTTCGGCCGCTGCCGGCACGGCCACCGGGCGGCGGCCGCGGCACGCCGGCAACCGATGACGGCCTGATTCATGAACTCCACCGTGCGGCCGGCGCTGTTGCTGATGTCGGGGCGGGCCATCGCCATGGTGGCCACGTTCCTCGTGCCCCTGGCGCTCGTCCGGATCTTCGACCAGACGCAGTTCGGCACGTACAAGCAGCTCTTCCTGGTCTACGGGACGCTCTACAGCATCAGCCAGGTCGGCATGGCCGAGAGCCTCTTCTACTTCCTGCCCCGGGTGGGCCGCGAGGCCGTCGGTTACGTCGCCAACGCCTTCCTGTGCCTGGCGGCGGCGGGGCTCGCCAGCCTGGCGCTGCTCTGGGCGGGCGCGCCGGCGCTGGCCCGCGGGCTGGGCAATCCCGACCTCGCCGCGCACCTCCCGCTTCTCGGCCTGTTCCTCCTGCTGATGCTGCCCTCGGCCGTGCTCGAGATCGTCATGATCTCCCGGCGGCGCTACGCGCACGGCGCCGTTTCGTACGGCGTCTCGGACATCCTGCGCGTGCTCGCGCTGGTGGCGCCGGCGCTCGTGTGGCGCCGGCTCGAGTGGCTGCTGCTCGGCGCCGTCGCCTTCGCGGCGGCGCGGTTGTGCGCAACGGTCGTCTATCTCTGGCGCGAGCTCGGCGGCTTCCGCCCCGAGCCGGCCCTCTCGCGCGTGCAGCTCGCCTACGCGCTGCCCTTCGCGCTGACGGTGTTGGTGGAGACGGTGCAGCTCAACTACCACCAGTATGCCGTGTCGCACCGGTTCGACGCCGCCACCTTCGCCGTCTATTCCGTCGGCTGTTTCCAGATCCCGCTCCTCGAGCTGGTCGCCAGCCCGCTCGCCAACGTGATGATGGTCCGCATGGCGGAGCGGCTGCGGGACGGCCAGGGCGAGGAAGCGATGGAGATCTGGACCCGCACCACCCGCACGCTGGCCCTGGTGTTCTTTCCCGTGCTCGCGCTCCTGCTGGTGACCGCCCGCGACTTCATCGTCTTCCTGTTCACCGACAGGTACGCGGCCAGCGTCCCGATCTTCATGGTCTGGTCGCTGGCCCTCGCCTCGTCGGTGCTGCAGACGGACGCGATCCTGCGGGTGTATGCGGCCACCCGTTTCATGCTCGTGCTCGGCCTGCTCAAGCTGCTCATGATCGCCGCGCTGATCGGCGCCTTCATGTCGGCGTTCGGCCTGCAGGGAGCCGTGCTGGTGTCGTTGACGGCGACGCTCGCGATGAAGGTCGCGGCGCTGGCGAGGATGAGGCGCCTGGCCGGCGTCAGCGTGCGGAGACTGCTGCCCTGGCGCGATCTGGCGGGCATTGCCCTCGCGGCGGCGGCCGCCGCGCTGCCGGCCCTGGTCGTGAAGGCGGCGATGGAGGGCCCGGTGATCACCCGCCTGGCGCTCACCGGCCTCGCCGGGGGCGCCGCCTACCTGGCCATCGTCTTCCATGCCGGGCTGCTCCACGAAAGCGAGAGGCAGGCCGTGAGGGGATGGCTGCAGCGCCTCACCCCCGGCCTGCTGCAGGCCGGGGAGTCCCGGAGCTAAGGTTCGAGCATGTGTGGAATCGCCGGAATGATGAGCTTCGACGGCAGGCCGGTGCGGCTCGACGAGCTGCGCCGGATGTGCGCGGCCCTCGCCCACCGGGGGCCCGACGACGAGGGTCTCTACGTGGCTCCGGGAGTCGGGATGGGCATGCGGCGGTTGAGCATCATCGACCTCGCGACCGGCCGCCAGCCCGTGCACAACGAAGACGGGACGGTGTGGGCCGTCTTCAACGGGGAGATCTACAACTTCCAGGAGCTGCGGCGGGACCTGGAGGGACGAGGCCACTCGTTCTACACCGGCACGGACACGGAGGTGATCGTCCACCTCTACGAGGAGCGGGGCGCCCGCTGCGTGGAGTCGCTGCGGGGGATGTTCGCGTTCGCGGTCTGGGACGAGCGGACCCGGAGCCTCTTGCTGGCGCGGGATCGGGTGGGAATCAAGCCCCTCTACTACGGCGAGGCCGGGGGTCGCCTGGTCTTCGCCTCGGAGCTGAAGGCGCTGTTGGAGCTGCCGGAGATCGAGCGCGCCCTCAACTGGACGGCCCTCGGCCACATGTTCACGTTCCTGACCACGCCCCGGGCCGAGAGCATCGTGCGGGGCGTTCACAAGCTCGAGCCGGCCACCGTCTTGACGGCGTCGGAGCGGGGCGTCTGCATCTCCCGCTACTGGGACCTGAAGTGGGAACCGGACTACGCGCGCCCCGAGGCGGAGCTGGCGGCGGAGCTCCGCGAGCGGCTGGAGGAGTCGGTCCGGCTGCATCTCGTCAGCGACGTACCCCTGGGCGCTTTCCTGAGCGGCGGCATCGATTCGAGCTCGGTGGTGGCGACGATGGCCCGGCTCAGCCCCCGGCCGGTCAAGACCTTCTCCATCGGGTTCGCCGAGGAGGATTACGACGAGCTGGGCTACGCGCGGCTGGTGGCCTGTGCCTTCGGCACCGAGCATCACGAGCTCGTGCTCGAGCCCGACGCGCTCTCCGTGCTCGAAGACGTCGCCTGGCACCTCGACGAGCCCTTCGGCGACCCTTCGGCGATCCCCACCTACATGGTCTCGAAGCTGGCCGCGGAGCACGTGACGGTCGTGCTCTCGGGCGACGGCGGCGACGAGCTCTTCGCCGGCTACGACCGCTACCGCGTGGAGGCGCGGGAACGGCGGAGGGACCGGCTGCCCTCCGCCCTGCGCCGGGCGCTGGGAACGCTGGCCGGCCATGCTCCCGAGGGCATGAAGGGGCGCAACTTCCTCCGGCACCTCTCGCTCGACGGCCACGCCCGCTATCTGGATGCGGCGACGTTCTTCCGGCTCGAGGAGCAGCGGCAGCTCTTTCCATCCGACGTGTTCGCCCTGGTCTCGGCGGACGACCCCTGGCGGGAAGCGCGCTCCTGGCTGGCCCGCCAGGACGGGCACTGGCTCTCTTCGCTCCAGCACCTGGACATCAACGGCTACCTCCCGCTCGACATCCTCACCAAGGTGGATCGGATGAGCATGGCCCACTCGATCGAGGCGCGCGTGCCGCTGCTGGACCACCGGCTCATGGAGTTCGCCGCCACCATCCCGGCGGAGCTGAAGCTGCACCGCGGGAACGGCAAGCACATCTTCAAGCGCGCGCTGCGTGGGCTGGTGCCGGCGCCCATCCTGGACCGGCCCAAGCGGGGCTTCGCCGTCCCGCTGGGGCGCTGGTTCCGGGGTCGGCTGGGCGAGTTCGTCCGCGAGCTGTTGCTCTCGGAGAGGGCCCGGCGGCGCGGGATCGTCGACCCCGCCTACGTCGAGAAGCTCCTGAAGCGGAACGAGGGACGGGACCTCGACTTCCAGCTCTGGATGCTGATCTCCTTCGAGCTGTGGGCGCAGCGCTTCCTGGACCAGGCCGATCGGCCCTCGCGGCCGCCGGCGCGGGAGGTCGTGCCGCTGGTCGTGGGACCCGCGGCCACGGAGGCGATGCCCGCATGAGGAGCCCCCGCCTCGCCATCGTCGCCCCCAGCCTCGACATCCTGGGCGGTCAAGGCGTCCAGGCGCACGCGCTGCTCGAAGGGCTGCGGCGCGACGGTTGGGACGCCGCCCTGGTCCCGATCGACCCGCCTTTCCCGGGCGGGCTGCGCTGGCTGCGCGGCTACCGTTACGCCCGCACTGTGCTCAACCAGGCGCTCTACCTGCCGAGCCTTCGTCGACTGCGCGATGCGGACGCGGTTCACGTCTTCTCCGCGTCCTATTGGTCGTTCCTGCTCGCTCCGGTGCCGGCGATGGCGGCCGCCCGGCGCTGGGGTAAACGCGTCGTGCTCCACTACCACAGCGGGGAGGCCGAAGACCACCTGGGCCGGTGGGGACGGCGCGTTCACCCCTGGCTGCGCCTCGCGGATGAGATCGTGGTGCCGTCCGAGTACCTGCGCGAGGTGTTCGCCCGGCACGGCTACCGCACCCGTGTCATCCCCAACGTCGTGGACACGTCCACATTCCGGTTCCGGCCCCGGCGTCCGTTGCGCCCGCGTTTCGTCTCCACCCGCAATTTCGAGGCCTATTACCGCGTGGACAACACGCTCGAGGCGTTCGCAGTCATCAAGCGCCGCCATCCCTACGCGACCCTCGCCCTGGCCGGCCACGGCAGCCTGGAAGGCCGGCTGCGGGAGCGGGCATCCCGCCTGGGCGTGTGGGACGTACGGTTCTGCGGCCGGGTGGCTCCGCGCGACATGCCGGGCCTCTACGACGAGGCCGACATCTTTCTCAACTCCTCGGTGGTGGACAACCAGCCCGTCTCGGTCCTGGAGGCCTTCGCGGCCGGGCTGCCGGTGATCTCGACCGGGACCGGCGACATCTCCCGCATGCTCCGGCATGGAGATACCGGCCTCATCGTCTCCGCGGGCGATCCGGGGGCGATGGCCGCGGCGGCCACCGAGCTGCTGGAAGATCCCGACCGGGCGCTGCAGATGGCGCACCGCGCGCGGCGGGAAGCGGAGAAGTACTCGTGGCCGGCGGTCCGGGGAGCGTGGACGGAGGCCTACCTGGCGGGCGCCTCGGCGACCCGGAGGGCGGGATGAGCGCCCGGCTCCGGCTGGTGGTCTTCACGGCGGGACCGTTGGCGCCCGTCAACCGCGTCTTCTACGAGCGGCTGGCCGGCGACCCGCAGCTCGACCTCCGCGCGATCGTCGTGGACGACTATGTCCGGCCGCGCCAGCCGCTGTGGCGACGGCTCCGCCGCGGCGTGCAGCAAGACGGATGGCGCTGGTTGTGGTTCAAGGCCGTCACCACCGGCGAAGCCCTCGTCCGGCGGTTCGCTCTCGCTCTCTTCGACCGCATGCATGCGCCGCGCGGCGAAGAGAGCTACGACGCGCTGTCGACTCGGACGGGCGCCGCCGTGCACCACGTCGCCGACATCCACGGCGAGGACAGCCTGGCCCTCATCCGCTCGCTGCGCGCCCAGCTCGGCGTCATCGTCGGGGGCCGCATCCTGCGCGACGCCGTCATCTCGATCCCCGAGTACGGCACGCTGAACATCCACAAGCGGAAGGTCCCGGACTACCGCGGGGGCGGCCCGGTCGGCTATTGGGAGGTCCTGGCGGGCGAGAAGTCGATCGGCGTCACCATCCATTACGCCACGGCGAGAGTGGACGCCGGGGACGTCGTGGCCGAGGCCACCCTCCCGATCGAAGAGTGCGACACGCTCGAGAGCCTGCGCATCAAGGCCGATCTGGCCGGTGCCCGTCTCTACCACGAGGCCATCCGCACCGTGGCCGGCGGGCGGCGGGAGGGCACGCCTCAGGACCCCCAGCAAGGCTGCACCTACAAGGCGCCCAGCGAGTTCCGAGCGTGGCAGCTGGAGAGGCGCCTGCGCCGGCAGGGGGCCCGGCGGATGCCGATGCTGAGCGGCCGCCCGGGCCGCCTCGTCCAGATGCGCGTGCTGCTGCAATACGCTTTGGTCACGCCCCTGCTCCTCTGGTGGCGCCGGCGGCTGCAAAGGCAGCGGCGCGCGCCGGTTTGCATCCTCTTTTATCACCTCGTCGCCAACCGCCCGCTGAACCACATGTGCCTCCCTCTCGAGGAGTTCGTGCGGCAGATGGAGTTCCTCTGCCGTTACTTCCCCGTGGTCTCGCTCGGGGAAGCGGCCGGCCGCATGGCCCGCGGCGAGGGCGACGAGGTTGCCGTCGCCGTCACGTTCGACGACGGATACCGCGACAACGTCTGGGCCATCGAGTACCTCCGGTATTTCCGCATTCCGGCCTGCTTCTTCGTGTCCATCGGGCATGTCCTCGACGGCAGCTCCTTCGAGCACGACCGGCGGCGGGGCTTCGACGGCGCCCTGCCCCTCCGGGAAGCGGATCTGCGGCAGCTGGCCGCCCAAGGCTTCGAGATCGGGTCGCACGGCGTTCACCACGAGGACTTCGGGACGCTGGATGCGGAGACGGCCGAGCGGGTCTTGAGCGAGAGCCGGCGGCTCATCGGGCAGGTCACGGGGTGCTTGCCGGATCACTTCTCGTTCCCGAAGGGCCAACCGGGGGCGAACATCACGTCCGAGTCGTTCGCGGCCGCGGTTCGACACTATCCCCACGTCTACTCCGCGTACGGCGGCTACAACATCCCCGGCGCCCGGAATGGACCGCACCTGCTGCGCGTGTGTGGTCCGGCGGACGTCCTCGAGCTGGCGGCGATCCTGGACGGGTACACGGGGCTGCGCCACTGCATATCGGGCGACACGTGGGGCTTCAGGACCTCCGCCCTCGCGCCATACATGGCCAGGACCGAAGCCGGCCCTCGGGCCGCCCCCCGCCTCGGGCGACTCCTCCCACGGAACGGGCGATGA
>Ga0070699_100001928_pt1 | contig 18708 bp, 14 predicted proteins | sample KBSK1503metaG_FD_65473 | JGI IMG/M metagenome (GOLD analysis project Ga0070699, IMG submission 65473) | Corn, switchgrass and miscanthus rhizosphere microbial communities from Kellogg Biological Station, Michigan, USA - KBS K1-50-3 metaG | ecosystem: Host-associated > Plants > Roots >... | reverse complement strand
ACCATCGCGAGCGATCACACGGAGATTCTCGGCCGCACGCTCCGGGAGATCGCGATCGAGAAGGCGGGGATCGTGAAGACGGGCGGCATCCTGATCCTGGGCGTTCGCGCGCCCGGACCCCGCGACGCCATTCTCGGCGTGGCGCGCGAACGCGGCGCCCGGACGAAGCGGCTGGGAGCCGACGCGCGCTACGCGGCGACCGGCGTCACGCCGCTCGGGACCGAGTTCCGCCTCTCGACCGGATCCTTCTCGGGACTGCTTCGAACCCCGCTCTTGGGCGCGCATCAGGCGCGAAACGCTGCTCTGGCGGCGCTCTCGGCCGAGACGGTCCTGAGCGAGTCGGGCCACTCCGACGCCGACATCGCCCGGGCGATCGACCGCGGCGTCGCGACGACGACGTGGCCGGCCCGCGCCGAGTGGATCGAGGGCGATCCGCCGATCCTCCTCGACGTCGCGCACAACGTGGAAGGGGCTCTTGCCCTCGCCGCCACGGTTCGGGCGCTCTGCCCCTCTCGCCCGGTCTCGGTCGTGGCGGCCTTCTCCCGCGACAAGGCCCACGCGGCAATCCTGGAAGCCTTGGCACCGGTCGCGAGTCGCTTCACGCTCACCGAATTCGCGGGCGAACGGTCCACGCCCGCCGCCGTCCTTCTGGAATCGGCGCCGGCTCGAGGCGTCGCCTCTCGGGCGGTCCCCACGGCATCCGAGGCCGTGGGCGAGGCGATCGAATGGGCGAGGAGCCGAGGCGGCCTCGTCCTGATCACCGGGTCCTTCTACCTGATGCCGGAAGCACTGGCCGCGCTCGGCCGGGAAGTGCCGCGTGCGATCTGAGCCGGGGGGTCATCGGGACGCGACGGGGAACCCCCCGGCCCTCCTCGCGCTCTCCGCGCTCCTCGCCCTGTCCGCCGCCCTCGCTCCGTCACCGGCCGTCGCGCAGCCCGCCTCGACCGACGGGAACGCGGACCGCGAGCCCTATCATCTCAGCGCCGATCGCCTCTCGGGCTCCGCAGCCGCGGGCGAGAACGTCTACACGGCGATCCGGGCCACCGTGGTCCACGGCGCGACCACCGTGACCGGCGACTCCGCGCTCGTCTACCGGAACAAGGAACTCGTCCTCTTCCAAGGAAACGTCAAGATCGTCGACGGCACCACGACGATGCGGGGCCGCGAGGCGTCCTACGACCGGAAGACGCGGATCGCCATCCTGCGTGGCGACGTGCGGATCGAGGAAGGGGGAAGCCGGATCACGGGCCGCGAGGCGACCTTCTATCGGGATCGAAACGTCTCGGTCATCGTCGGAAAGCCGAAGCTCGAGGACTCGACGCGGACCTTGACCGCCGACCGGATCGAATACGACCGGAACACGGACGTGGCCACCGCGCTCGGCAACGTGGACGCCGTCGATCGCGCGGAGTCGACGCGCGTCCTGGCGGGGCGCGTTCGCTACGATCGCCGCGCGGACTACGCCTGGGCCGACCAGAATCCGCGCCTCGAGCTGACCGAGTCGGGCGGCATCGTGACGCGTGTCGCGGCCGACTCGATGGAGTTCGACAACAAGCGGTCGCGCGTCACCGCGGACGGCCGCGTTCGCATCGTCCGGCAAAAGCTGCAGGCGGTCGCGGGGCGCGCCGAGTTCTACCGGAACGAGGAGCGCGCGCTCCTCGTCAAGTCGCCGCGCGCGTGGGACCCGGAGGGCTCGGCCTCGGGCGACACCCTCGACCTCCGATTCTCGGGGAATCGCATCTCCTCGATCCAGGCCCGACCGAACGCGAAGGTGGCCTACGAAGCCCTCCCCGACTCGGGTCGAGGCGAGCGGACCGAGGCGAGCGGCGACACGATCACGCTCTTCCTCGAGAACGACGCGGCCCGGCAGGCCGTGATCGTGGGCCACGCCACGTCCTTCTATTGGCCCGCGGCCGCCGACTCCGCCGCCGGCGGGCGAAACGCGTCGGCGGGCGACACGATCGTCGTCGAGTTCGAGGGCGGGAAGCCGGTCCGCGCGACCGTGCTGGGGCGAGGCGACGGCACCTACTACATGGTCGCCGAGGGGGATACGACCGGCGCCGAGGTTCGCGAGCGGATCCGCTACAAGGGGCGGCGGATTCTCTACGACGTGAACCGGCACACCGTGGACGTCGAGGAGAACGCCGAAGTCGCGTATCGGGAAATGCGGCTCGACGCCGCGAAGGTCACGTTCAACTCCCAGACCGAGAAGATGCGGGCCGTTGGATCTCCCGTGCTCGTGGACGGCGGCGACCGGATCACCGGGGAGACCATGACGTACGATCTCTCGATCCGTCGCGGGACCGTCTATGCGGGTCGCACGAAGTACGAGCAGGGGTACGTGAGCGGCCGCCGCGTGCGGCGCGTCTCCGAGGACATCCTCGACGTGGAGGACGGCACCTACACGACGTGCGACGAGCTCGAGCCGCACTACCACTTCGGTTCGCAGAAGATGAAGATCATGCTCCACGACAAGGTCGTCGCGAAGCCGATCGTCTTCTACATCAAGAAGATTCCCGTTCTCGCGCTCCCGTTCTACATCTTCCCGATCAAGTCGGGACGGCACTCCGGATTCCAGCTGCCGCAGCTCGAATTCGGCTCGGCCGACGGCGGCGGGAAGTTCGTGCGGAACCTCGGCTACTACTGGGCCATCAACGACTACCTGGACGCCACCCTGTGGGCCGATTACTACCAGGACGACCGGTGGGTCGCGCACGGGCAAGGGCGGTACCACAAGCGGTACGGTTATCAGGGACAGCTCTCCGGCTCGTACGAGAACCGGTACTCGACCGGATCGAACCGATGGGACCTCGTCGGCCGGCACTACCAGACGTTGGGGACGAACTTCTCGCTGACCGCGCAGGCCAACCTCACGAACGCGAGCGACTACTACAAGGACGAGTTCCTCGGCCGGTCGGTCCTGGTTCGCGTGCAGCGGAACCTTCGTTCCAGCGTATCGCTCCAGAAGGGATGGAGCGGCGCCTCGCTCAACCTGGGGCTCCTTCGAAACCAGGACCTCGACCCCGATCCGGGCGGACTCCGCATCCAGCAGCAGGCGCCGACCGCCACGTTCTCGCTTTCGACGCGTCCCATCGGGCGCGTCGCGCGTGGGCGGGATCCCGCGCGTCTTCCGTTCCTCGCCACCACGACCTATTCCTACCGCGCGACGCTCGTGTCGCAGCGGAACATCTACGTGAACGCGTACGCCGACACGATTCCCCGGGAGGACGCACTCACGGATGCCCGAACGGGAACCCGGCACGACGTGACCCTGACCGACGTCCGGAGCCTCGGCGCGTTCCGCGTGAGCCCCTCCTTCAACATGAGCGGCATCTACTACAGCCGCGACGACGCAGGCGACCGGAATCGGGTAGGCGCGTCCTGGTCGACGGCGATCGGCCTGAACACCGCGATCTACGGAACGACGCGCCGGTCGTTCGGGCCGCTCCGCGCGCTTCGTCACGTCGTGACCCCGTCCGTCTCGTACGTCTACCGGCCGGAGATCCGGAACCTCTCCTTCCCGGACACGAGCGGGCTCCGGCGCGCCCGATTCGCCGGAATCGGCGGCGTCGGCCTCTCGTCGTTCGAGCAACGGGCGATGAACTTCGGCCTCGTGAACGACTTCCACGTCAAATGGGGTGCGGCGGACCGTCCGAAGACGATCAACAACCTGATCCAGCTCCGGACCAACGGCTCCTACGATTTCCTGGCCAAGCGCTCCGGACGAAAGCCGCTCTCCGACATCTCCTCGAGCCTCCATCTGCAGCCGATCGAGCGCAGCGGCTTCGACTTCTCGTTTACGCACAATCCCTACGACGGAAAGATGCTGTCGTTCGGTGCCTCGACCGGGATCACCCTCCAGGGCCAGACGCCGGCGGCAGGAGACGCGGCCGACGGAGGATTCCACGAGGAGCCCGGCGCCGACGCCGTTCAGGAAGGGAACTACCTGAACTCCGCCACGGGCCTGACGCCGGCCGGCCTACCGTGGAGCGTGAGCGTCACCGTCGGCTACAACGGAAACCGCGCTCGAATCCCCGGCGCGACCTACGCGCCGTGGCAGTCGAGCTCGCGGCTGAACGGCTCGATCGGGCTCAATCTCTCCAAGAACTGGCGGCTCGACTACCGGGCCCAGTACAACCTGCGGGCCCGGGATCTCGTGTCCCAGAACTTCACGTTGAAGCGGGAGTTGCACTGCTGGGAAGCCCAATTCACGCGGAGCATCTCGGGCGAGACGTCCGAGTACTACTTCAAGATCAACGTGAAGCTTCTCCCGGAGGTCTACTACGAGAAGGGATCTCGCGGGCTTCGGGGTTTCGGGGGCATCGACCAGCTCTACTGAGCCGGTCGCCCGAATTTGCGGCGCCGGTGCCTGGAATCCATTTGACACCCCTCGGAGCGCGGCGTAACGTGCGCCCATTCCCCACGAAAGGAGGTGAATCCGAATGAACAAGACGGAACTCGTCGCATACGTTTCCAAGAAGGCGGAGCTGTCCACACGCCAGGCGCGAGCGGTCATCGACACGATCTTCTCTCCAGGGAAGGAAGGGGTCATCGCGGCGGCCCTCATGTCGGGAAAGAAAGTTCAGATCACCGGATTCGGCACCTTCGAAACCCGCAAACGGAAGGCGCGCGAAGGGCGGAATCCCCAGACCGGCGAACGGATCAAGATCGCCGCGTCCCGGTTCCCGGCATTCCACGCCGGCAAGGCGCTCAAGGACCGGGTCAAAAAGTAACCCCCCCAATCGACTTCCGAATTTCGTGGCGGGGCGGGAGATGAGCTCCCGCCCCGCCGCTATTTCCGGGGCCGGGCCGCCGGGCGCGGAGCCGAAAGGGAACGGAATTGAACCCTCGCCGCATTGCGGGGTATAGTTTTCCAGCAACGCGCCGATGGATGGTATTCAGTTCCGAGAGGAGGTGGTTGGGGCTGTTTCGATATCGCTATCTGTTCTTTCTGCTTGCCGCGCTTGGACTTGCCAGCGCGACGCTCCAGGGCAAGAGCGCTCCCACGGACATCCTGATCCAGAGCACCACGGATGTGTTCGACGAGCTTGCGCCCTGTGGCTGACACGCGCACCCGCTAGGCGGCCTCGCCCGGAGGGCGAGCCAACTCAAGGTCGCGAGCCTCAAGTACCCCAACCACTTCATGGTGGATGCCGGGGACTACTTCGGCATGCTCGGCGAGCAGGATTCGCTGAAGTCCGCGTTCATGGTCGAGGCGATGGACAAGCTCGGCTACGACGTCGCCACGATCGGCGAGCGTGAATTCAACTACGGGCAGCAGTTCCTGCTCGACACCTTCAAGAAGACGAAGATCGACCTCGTCTGCGCGAACCTCGTCTACGCGAACACGAAGAAGCCGTTCGTGAAGCCCTACGTGATCCGGAAGGCGGGAACCGTGCGGATCGCCTTCTTCGGGCTGATGGGTTCCCAGCTCAAGTGGCGGGAGTTCCCCGGAGACCAGCCGCTCCTGGTCCTGGATCCGGTCGAGACCGCGAAGAAGCTGATTCCGGAGATGCGAAAGAAGGCCGACGTCATCGTCCTCCTCTCGCACCTCGGCCTGACGGACGGCCAAAAACTGACGCTCGAGGCGCCCGGCATCGACGCGATGGTCTTCGGGCACCTGGTGGGTCTCTCGAAGCAGGTCGTGAGCACGCAAAACGTCATCAACGTGCGGGGCGGCGAGCGGGGCCAGTACATCCCGCAGATCCACCTGGTCGTCGAGGACGGCAAGATCACGTCCTTCGACGGGGACGTCGTGACGCTGGACGACAAGGTCCCGGCCGACGAGGTCATGGGCCGGGCCGTGGACACGTTCAGCGACAACCTGAACAAGCGGTTCGCGGACAAGAACAAGACGAACGTGACGACCCGGGAGGGGCAGACTCAGGCGGCCGCCACCGGCGATCACTACCTCGGCGAGAAGAACTGCCGGCGGTGCCACGAAACGGAATATCAGATGTACACCAAGCAGCAGCACGCCCACGCGTTCGCGACGCTCGAGAACAACCAGCGAGACGCGACGCCGGAGTGCCTCCCCTGCCACGTGGTCGGCATGAATCAGCCCGGCGGATTCGTCTCGAAGCCGTCGACGCCCGACCTCGTGAACGTCCAGTGCGAGAACTGCCATGGTATGGGAACGAATCATCCTCAGCCGGGTTCCATCGCCGGCCCGGACGTCTGCATCACCTGCCACACCCACGAGCAGAGCCCGAATTTCAACTACGACGAGGCGGTCGCGAAGATCGTCCACTGGGAGTAGCACGACCGCTCGGACGGGCGTCGCTCGACTCCTCCGCATCTCCCTCCTGGCCCTCGCGGGCCTTTTGGCCGTGATTGCGCCGGGGCGTTCCGACGCCCAGACCCTGAAGCTCCGCTCGCTCAAGATCTACCCGTCCGACGTCGTCGGTCCCTGGGTCAGCTACAAAGTTCGGACGCAGAGCGGCCGCCACGCCGTCCGCGAATTCACGCAACGGGTCGCGATCGTCGGGCGGGAGAACACCGAAGACGGGACCGCCTACTGGGTGGAACTCAAGACCTCGGACCCGACGCGGGGCGTTCGGATCGAACGCGGCCTCTTCGCCGAGGATCAGCGCCTGGGCTCCGATTCCGGGGAGCTCGATCCGGGACCCGCCGATTCGACCGCGATGCCGGGCGAGACGCGTCCGCTCCGCCTGATCCGCTACCAGATGCTGACCTCGGACAAGAAGCTCTATGAGTATCCCGTCCAGTCGGCCACGGCGCCGCGCGCCGCGGGCGAAGTCTCCTCGTTCGAGCTCTTCGAGTTCGACCCCAGCCTGAAGCCGGTGCGCCGCTTCGACGGGCCGGACACGCTTCGGATCGGCCGGCGGGTCGTGCCCGCCGTCGTCGAGCGAATCTTCCGCGGCGGCAGCGACGATTGGGCCTCCGAGGCGGACGCCGGGAGCGTCTCGCGTCTCGTCCTGTCCCAAACCTATTGGAGGAATGCGGCGGTGCCGATCACGGGCTTCGCCCGCTCCCTCTTTCGAGTCACGACCGTACGGGTTCCGATCCCCCCGGACTCGACGGGCCGCCCGGTCATCGTTTCGCCGCCCGACTCGGCCGCGCTCTCCACCGCCGCCTCGGCCGCCGACGCGGGTCAGGCCCCGGTCCTCTCGATGACCGAGCTCCTTCTTCAAGACCTGGGGGCGGACGCCGTGGCCGAAGTCACCCAGAAGCCCGAAGCCGCCCCTGCTTCCGAGATGGAGGGGGAGGGCGTCGAGATGAGCCACTAGGCGGGACCGGCCCGCCCCACCTCACCCGCTCCACGGTTCCGCTCCAGAACGCGACCTTCCCCGCCGATAGAACGGGCGTACCGCCTCCACACGCGTGTCGGAGGCGCTGAACCTCGTGGGGGAATGGGTCATGCAGGGAGGCCGCAAGCCGCTCGGACAGAGCCTCGTCGAACACGGGTCGCTGAAGCCCGAGGGGCTCTCGCGCGCCCTCGACGAGCAGCGACGCACCGGAGCGTCCCTCCGCGACGTTCTCCTCCGGCTGAATCTGGTCCCGGAAGCGGCCATCCTCGACTACTACGAGGAGCAGCTCGGCATCCCCCGGATGGACCTCACGACCTACGTGCTCGAGCCCGAGATCGTCCGGCTCCTGCCCGAGCGCGTCGCGCGACAGTTCACCGCGATCCCCCTCTTCAAGATCGGCGGCACGGTGACCGTCGCCATGGCCGATCCCCTGGACGTCGTCGCGCTCGACGAGATCAAACAATCGACCGGCCTCGAGGTCGAGGTCGTCGTCTCGGCCGAAGCGCAGATCAAGGAAGCGGTCGAGCGATACAACCCGATGGGAACGGGGCTCGATCAGTTGGCGCGGGAACAGGCACTACGGCAGGTCGTCGCGGACGTGGCCGCGCGGCCCGAGGAAGACGGGCCGATCATCCGCCTCGTCAATGCGATCGTGCAGCAGGCGGTTCGCGAAGGGGCGTCGGACCTCCACCTCGAGCCGGACGAGAATTCCTTCCGCATCCGGCTTCGGGTGGACGGCGTGCTCCGCGAGGTCTCGATCCAGGCCAAGTCCCTCTACGCGCCCGTCGTGTCGCGCGTGAAGGTGATGGCCGCCCTCGACATCGCCGAGCGGCGCCTTCCCCAAGACGGCCGCATCCGAATGACCGCGCTCGGTCGCGAGTTCGACCTTCGCGTCTCGACGTTTCCGACCATTCACGGCGAGAACGTCGTGATGCGGCTCCTCGATCGTTCGGCCGCCTTGATCCCGCTCACCGATTTGGGCCTCGGCCCCAGCTCGCTCCCGGTGCTCGAGCGAATGATCCTCCGGCCGAACGGAATCGTCCTCGTGACGGGCCCGACCGGGAGCGGAAAGACGACGACCCTCTACGCCTGCGTGCACCGCATCAACTCGGTCGAGCGGAACATCGTGACGCTCGAGGATCCGGTCGAGTATCACCTGAGCACGATCCGCCAGACGCAGGTGGACCCCGACGCGGGGCTGACCTTCGCGCGCGGTCTTCGGGCGCTCCTGCGCCAGGACCCCGACGTGATCATGGTGGGCGAGATCCGGGACGGCGATACCGCGGAGATCGCGGTCCGCTCGGCCCTGACGGGGCACCTCGTTCTCTCGACGCTGCACACGAACGACGCCTCGGGCGCGATGCCGCGCCTCCTGGACATGAAAATCGAGCCGTTCCTCCTCTCGTCGGCCATGCTCGGCGTCATCGCGCAGCGGCTGGTTCGGCGCGTCTGCGAGAAGTGCAAGGAGAAGATCGAGCCGCCGCCGGCGGTCGTCGCCGAGTTCGCCCTGGAGACCAAGGGAACGACGTTCGTTCACGGTAAAGGTTGCCGCGCGTGCGGCGGCACCGGCTACCGCGGGCGCCTCGGGATCTTCGAGGTTCTCGAGGTCACCGAGGAGATCCAGGGGCTGATCGCCTCCCGCGCGCCCGCCGAGGAACTCGGCCGTGCCGCGCGTCGCGGCGGAATGAAGACGCTCCGCGAGGACGCCCTGCGGAAGGCGGCGGAGGGGGCGACGTCCCTCGAGGAAGTGCTCCGCGTCACGAAGCGCGATTGGGCCATGGCCGACGAAGATTCGGCCTCCTTCCCGGCGCGCCGCTAGCCGAAGCGGATGGCCGTCTACCGCTATCGCGCGCTGAGCGCCGCCGGCCTGGCGCAGTCGGGGGTCGTGGAGGCGCCCGACCTCGACCACGCGATCGAGACCGTCCACGGCCTGGGGCTCACGCCCGTCCGCCTGGAGGCGCAGTCGGCCGCCGCGGCCGCCGCGCGCCGCTCGTCGCCCTTTCGGAAGAAGGTCACGACCCGTGATCTGATCCTCTTCACGCGTCAGCTCGAGACGATGCTCGAGTCCGGGCTCCCGATCCTCTCGGCCCTCGAGATCCTCCACCAGCAGACCGTCCACCCCGTGCTCAAGGAAGCCATCGATCGCGTGCGCTCGGACGTGGAGCAGGGGAGCACGCTGACCGAGGCGATGCGCCGCCAGCCCCGCTCCTTCCCGACGATCTTCGTGAATCTGGTGCACGCGGGCGAGGAGGGCGGGCTCCTGACCCAGATGCTGGACCGCGTCGGAGGGCTCCTGGAATACGAGGAGGAGACGGAGCAGCGGATCCGCTCCGCCACCTTCTACCCGATCCTGATCGTGGGCGAGCTGATCCTCGCCTTCGGCGTCCTCGTCAAATTCGTCCTCCCTCGGTTCGCTTCTCTCTTCCGGAACCTGGACACGGAGCTGCCGCTCCCGACGCGCGTCTTGATCGGGATCAGCGACTTCTTCGACAAGCAGTGGTTCCTGGCCCTCTTCCTGATCGGGGCGGCGGTGACCGCCGGGGTCGTGTGGCTCCGCACGGAAAAGGGGCGGCGAACCGTGGACGGCTGGATCATCTTCGCCCCGATCTTCGGGCCCATCTTCCAGAAGTCGATCATGTCCCGTTTCGCCCGGGTCCTGGCCGCGCTCGTCGCGTCGGGCATCCCAATCGTTCAGGCGCTTCAGATCTCCCGTGGCGTCGTGGGGAACAAGGTCGTGGAGGAGGAGATCGACCGGATGCGGGACGGCGTGATCGCGGGCATGGGGCTCTCCGAGCCGCTTCGGGGCCGAAAGGTGTTCCCGCCGATCGTCGTGAAGATGCTCTCGGTCGGTCAGGAGACGGGCGCCATCGACAAGATGCTCCTCCGCGTCGCGAAGTACTTCGACCAGGACGTCGACTACGCCGTGAAGAACCTCTCGACGGCCATCGAGCCGGTGCTCCTCGTCATCCTGGGCGCGGCGGTGCTCTTCACCGCCCTGGCCGTCTTCCTCCCCCTCTGGAATCTGATGAACGCATTCCGGCACTAGAGGTTACGCCGTTTTGCGCCGTTTCGCCGGGGCCCGGCCGGCAAAAGCGGGGGGCGGTCCATCCACACGCAAATTGCCCTCAAGAATGCACGACCAGAGACCGATCCACTCCCTCAGGAAGCAGCGTTGAGCCCGGCCCCCGGGGGGACGGGGGCATTTCACACTTCGAGGCTAAGGAGGTCTCGCGTATGTACCGGAAGAAGACGGAAAGCGGGTTCACGCTGATCGAGTTGGTCATCGTCATCGTGATCCTGGGCATTCTCGCGGCGGTCGCGATCCCGAAGTACGAGGACATGCGCGAGCAGGCGCGCGTCGCGACCGTGAAGGGCCAGCTTGGATCGATCCGCTCTTCGATCGCCATCCAGTACGCGCGAAACGCCCTAAACGGAGCTGCGACGTTCCCGGTGCTCGACGGAACCATCTTCGCGGATGGCCGCGTGCCGAAGGAGCCCATCAACAATTCGAACGCGGTGAAGACGACGGCCGGCGTGGACAACACGGGTGGCTGGCAGTACACGGCGGCAACGGGGATCGTGAAGATCAACGTGTCGGCGTATTCATCGTACTGATTCGCGCAGGGACGCGCGACAGTCTCGGCAGTCGGCGAGGTGGGGGCAACCGCTCCCACCTCGTTCCACCATCGGGGGGAAGGCCCGCATCGGGCCGAGAACGCCACATGCGATGGACCCGAGCAGGGGCATGCCTCGCGGCCGCGGCGATCGCCGCGGTCCTTTACGGCTCCACGCTCGCGCGCACCGTCGGCGCGGGCGACTCGGGGGAACTCACCCTCGCCGCGGAATCACTCGGCATCCCGCATCCCCCCGGCTACCCGGTCTGGGCACTCCTCGGCCGGCTCGCCGCATCGATCCCCGTCGCGACCCTGGCGCTTCGCGTGAACGCGCTCTCGGCGCTCCTGGCCGCAGTGGGCGCCGGCCTCTTCTGGCTCCTCGCGCGGCGGTGCGGGCTCCGTCCAGCGGCGGCGGCCGTGGCCACGGCACTCTTCGCCGCCGCGACCATCGTCTGGCGCTCGGCCGTCGAGGCCGAGGTCTACGCGCTCTCCACGGCGGGCTTTCTCCTTCTCTGCCTCTTCGCCCTTCGCGCGCACCGCGCCGGGGCGGGACGCCGCGATGACGCGCTCTACTTCTTCGTGGCCGGATTGTCGGGGCTCGCACACCAGACCCTGATCTTTCCGGCGGCGGCGCTGGGGCTCTGGGTTCTCGCGCGTCGCGCCTCGGCGGGGCGCGCGCTGACCGCCGCGGCGTGGTCGCTCGCCGGTTTCTCGCTCGCGCTGGTGATTCCGATCCGCGCGTCGGCGGGGCCTGCCTTCGCCTGGACCGAAGAACGCGGCCTCGCGGCGCTCCTCGACAACGTGCTCCGGCGGAATTACGGAGGGCTCGCGCAGAACCCGTTCCGACTCGACCGCGCCTTTGACGAGCTTCTCGGCATGGGGACGATCGTTCTGGGCGCCGTCGGCTGGGTCGGCGGAATCCTGGCGGCCGTGGGACTCCTCGCTCCTTGTCGCGAGCGAATCGCGACGCGCGCCATCGCCCTCGCCGCGCTCACGGTGCCGGCCGCGCTCGCGGCCCTGATCGCGTTCACGCCGGACGCGGAACACTTCGCGCAGGTGGCCCCGTTCCTGACGCCGGTGACCGCCGCGGTCGCGCTCTTCGCGGGCGCTGGGCTCGAGCGGCTTCGCGCGCTCTGCCCGCCGCGTGGACACCGGGCGCTCCTCGCGGCGGCGGCCGCGTGCGTCGTCGGGACCGTGGCGCTCCACTACGTCGCGTCCGATCGGAGCGGGTTCCGCATGGCCGAGCGCTATGGCCGCGACCTCCTCGGCGGGCTCCCGTCCCGCGCCACGCTCGTCTTGGACGGAGACAACGAGACGTTCCTCGCCGCCTACATGACCCGGCACGAAGGGCTTCGCCCGGACGTGCGGCTCATCCACCGGCGCGGCTACCTCTTCGGCGATCCCGACGGACTTCGGTCCTTGCCGCGCTCCGCTTGGGCGAACGCCGCGCGGCGCGGCGATCTGGCGCGGCTCGCCGCCTCGGAGGTCCCCGTCTTCTACGCCACGCCTCCGGCCGATCTCGTCGAGGCGGGCGTCGCCTTCCGGCAGGAGGGAATCGTCTATCGGGCGTTGCTTCCCGGAACCCATGCGGCCGCCGCGCCGGCGCGGTCCTGGACGCTTCCCGTTGCGTGGCCCCGCTCGACCGAACTCCTCGCGGGAAGCCCGGAGCGATACGACTACGTGACCCGAAAGCTCGCCGTCACCTACTCGGACGCGGCGGCGCGGTGGCTCTGGGATCAGGGTCGGATCGAGGACGCGCTGCCGTGGTTCGAGGACGCGGCTCGAGTGGGCTTCGACTTTCCCGGCGCGCATTTGAATTTCGCGACCGCGGCCGCGGCCGCGGGCGAGCCGGATCTCGCCCTGAGCGAGTTCCTCGCGGCGCTGTCGCTGGCTCCGTACGACCCCGAGCCGCCCGCGCGTCTCGCGGTCTTTCTCGCCGCCGCGGGGCGGCCTCGCGAAGCGGCCCTCTGGTTCGAGAAGGCGTTTCGCGTGGAGCCGCGGAGCGAAATCGCCGCCGATGCCGCGCGGGCGTGGACGCTCGCGGGCGACGAGGCGCGCGCCCAGGTATGGAACGAGCGCGCGCGGTCCCTCGCCCGACCCGAGTCGCCCGTGGAGCAGGGCGGGTCGTCTCTCGCTCCGGAGCGGGTCGGATGAGCGCGCGGCCGGAGGCGGGCTTCTCCCTCGTGGAGCTGATCCTCGTCATCACGATCATGGGGATCCTCGCCTGGATCGCCTACCCGCGGCTGACCGTGACGACCGAGATCAAGCTCGACGCTGCCGCGCGGCGCGTGGCTTCGGATCTCCGGTACGCGCAGAACCGATCGATCGGAACGCGCGTCGTTCACGGCCTCCTCTTCGATGCGACCACCGAGCGGTACACGGTCTACGCGCCCACGCCCGCGACGGCGGTCGTGGATCCGGCGGATCGGGCGAGGTCCCTCACGGTCGATTTCACGAGGCGCGCCGAATTCCAGGGCGTGTCGATCGTCTCGGCGGCGTTCGGAACCACGCCGGGCGTCTCGTTCGACTACTTCGGCGTGCCGCGGGACACCGCGGGGACCGACCTCTCGGGGACGGGCCGCGTGCTGCTCACGTGCGGTGGCCTCGTCGACACCGTCGAGGTAACCCCCACGACCGGAAAGGTGACGGTGAAATGAAACGGGGCGACGCCGGCTTCACGCTCATCGAGGTGGTGTTGATCATCGTCATCGCGGCGGTGGCGGTGCTCCCGCTCGGGATGCTGTTCGCGAACACGTCGATCCGCTCGGGGGACGCGCGGAACGCCATGGTCGCGGCCCAGCTCGCCCAGGCGAAGATGGAGGAGCTGACCGCCGACAAGAACTCCCCGTCGCGCGGATTCTCGTACCTGATCGCTTCGAACTACCCGGCCGAGACCCCGGTGGCGGTATTCCCGGGCTACAACCGGGCCGTGGCGTTCGCGCCGGACTCCTCCTACGACGGCGTGACGTTTCGCACCGTCACGGTGACCGTCACGTGCGGAAACATCCCGCCTGTGGCGATGACGACATGGTTCACGTCGTATTGAAGCGCCCCCGAAACGGGGAATCCGGCGTCTCGCTCGCCGAGCTGACGATCGTCATCGTCGTGGTCTCGATCGCGGCGTTCGTCTTCACCGGAATGTTCATCGAGGCCGTGAAGTCCTATCAATTCATCGACACGGAGAAGGGAATGCTCCAGGAGGCCCGGTACGCCGAGGAACGGATGGCGCGCGAGCTGAAGCGCGTGCTCAGTCCCACGAGCGTGACGACCGCCGCCGCGCGCACGTTCGCGTTCGTCGATCGGGACACCGCGGCCGTCTCCTTCTCGTGGAGCGGCGTCAAGGGCGACCCGCTTCTCTATACGAAGAACGGGACGCCGGTGACGCTCGCCGTGGGGGTCGACTCGCTCGCGTTCTCCTACTGGAAGGCCGACGGCACGGCCGCGGCACCGGTGACGTCGCCCAGCACGACCGACATCTGGCGCATCTCGGTGCGTCTCCGCCTCGCCAAGAACGGACAATCGGTGGACGCGATCGGTGCCGCGTTCGTGAGGTCCTTGTGATCCCCGTCCGCGTGGATCGTTCGCGCGCGGTCGTCCCACCGCGTTCGTCCCTTGGGGACCGGGCGGCGATGGTCCGTCCGCGTCCGGACGCCGGCTTCTCGATCGTCCTCGCCGTCGCGTCGATCCTCGTGCTCATCACGCTCGGGCTCGCGCTCGTGTCCATCGTGGTCGAGGACTCGGACCTCTCCGTCAATCACGTTCGCTCGAACCAGGCCTTCTACGCGGCGCACGCCGGCGTCGAGTACGCCGTGTTGAAGCTCTCGGCCAATCCGTCCTGGAGCGGGCTCGCGCTTCCCGGAAAGACCGTCGGAAAGGGCTCGTTCTGGGTCGCGCCGCCGGACGCGGTCGACGAGAACGGGAACCCGCTGCCCGCCGGACAATTGCGCGTCGTCGCGACCGGGATCGTCGGGGACGCGAAGCGCGCGATCGAGGTGCACGTCGCGCCCGGCATGATCACGACCTACGCCGGCACGGGGACGAACGGCTATTCGGGCGACGGAGGGGCGGCGACGCTAGCCAAGATCAAGAACCCGGAAGGGATCGCGCTCGCGCCGAACGGCGACCTCTACATCTGCGATAGCGACAACCACGCGATCCGGCGCGTGAACTTCCTGACCGGCGTCATCACCACGGTCGCCGGTACCGGAAATCCAGGCTATTCGGGCGACGGAGCGGCCGCGACCGCGTGCAAGCTCTCCTTCCCCGAGGACGTCGCGGTTCTGTCGAACGGTGATGTCTACATTGCGGACACCGGGAACCACGCGATTCGGAAGGTGACCGCCGCGACCGGCACGATCTCGACGATCGCGGGCACGGGGAATCCCGGCTCGAGCGGCGACGGCGGCCTGGCCACCGCGGCGAAGCTCAACTCGCCGCGCGGGCTCGCGATCGCGTCGAACGGCGACGTCTACATCGGCGATCGCTCGAACAACAAGATTCGAAAGATCGTCGCGATCACGGGACTGATCTCGACGTTCGCGGGAACCGGAACGGCGGGATACTCGGGCGACGGAGGGCTTGCCGCCCTGGCCCGCCTGAGCACGCCGCAGGGGCTTCACCTCCACTCGAGCGGCGACCTCTACTTCGCCGACTCGGGCAACAACGTGGTCCGGAAGATCGCCGCGATCACGGGGATCATCACCACCGTTGCCGGGACCGGAACCGCGGGATACACGGGGAACGGCGGACTCGCCACCTTGGCGCGGCTGGACTCGCCCGAGGCGGTCCACCTGGCGCCCACCGGCGACATCTACATCGCCGACACGGGCAATCACGCGATCCGCAAGGTGCAGGCGGGGTCCGGGATCATTACGACGCTCGCGGGCACGGGCGCCGCGGGCTACGCCGGCGACGGCGGCTCCGCGACGCTCGCCCAGTTCAATCGGCCGCGAGGCATCGCGGTCGCATCGACTGGGGTCTACTTCATCAGCGACAAGAACAATCATCGGATTCGGAAGGTCACCGGAGCGCTCTCCGTGGTGGCTTGGGTGGAAACGCGGCGCTAAAGGAGACGGTCATGGACGGAAATCGCTCGCAGCAGTGGTGGCTCAACCTGGCGGAGAAGCGGATTCGCGGGCCGAAGGCGTTCCAGCGGCTCGGCGCCGCGGCGCGAAACTACCTCGCGTCCTCCTGGCCCGACCTCGTCGGCATCGACGCCAGCGAGTCCTCGGTCAAGATCGTGCACGTCGTTCGGCGCGGCGGCTCGATCACGCGCGTCGACGCCGCGGAGCGGACCCTCGGCTTGGCGCCGGACACGAAGCCGCCCGAGCGCCGAGCGGCGGCGTACGCGGCCCTTCGCGATCTCGTCCAGAGCCGCGGGCTTCGCGGCCGCATGGCCGTGGCGGCGGTCTCGGGCCCGGACGTCGTCGTGCGGCGTCTCACGCTCCCCGAAATGAAGCGCGCGGACATCCTTCCGGCGCTGATGCTCGAGTGCCGGAAACACGTCAACTTCCCGATCGAAGACGCGGAGATCCGCTACGAGATCGTCGACCGGCAGGAAGAGGCCGGCGCGCAGACGCTCGACCTCCTCGTCACGATCGCCCAGCGTCGTCGCGTGGAGGAAGCGCGCGACGCGATGTTGGAGGCGGGCCTGAAGCCGGTCTGCGTCACGCTTCGCCCCGTTGGACTCTATGCCTTGCTCCACGCGGCACGCGACGTCCGGCCGGACCGCGTGGTCGCGTATCTCGATGTCGGCGCCGCCGACAGCCACATCATGGTCTTCAAGGGAAGGGAGATCCGGTTCTCGCGGGAGTTCGGGATCGGCGGCGCCACATTGACGGAAGCGCTTCGCTCCATCGTGGTCCCGGGGCAGGGACTGGTGGAGCTTTCCCTGGAAGAGGCGGAGACGCTCAAACGAACGCACGGGATTCCGTACGGCGCGGAGGAGTCCGGCACATCGGGTCGAATTCCGCTATCCGCCGTCTCGGTCATGCTCCGTCCGATCTTGGAGCGGCTCGTGCGGGAGCTCTGGAACTCGTTCGACTACCTGAACGAGCAGTTCCTGGGCGAGTCGGTCTCGCAAGTCGTTCTCCTGGGCGAGGGTGCCCGGGTCCGGAACCTCCCCGAATACCTGGCGGGGGTTCTCAAGATCCCCGTCGTACGCGCCGATCTTTCCGAACGGATCGTCCCGCGACATCCCGGTCGGGATCGGGAGGGCGCGGCCTCGGTCAGCGACCTGGGCCTTGGCTTGGCGCTCGTCGGGCACGACGTTCTCAATTTCTTGACGCCCGCGGACGCCGGCACCGGCTACCGGCTGGCGCGGGCGGTGCCGCAGAAGATCGCGGCCGCGGCGGCCGCGGTCCTGCTTCTCTCGGTGTCGCTACCGGCGGAGGTCTCGGTGTTTCGGGAGCGGCAGCGGGTCGGGCAGCTGAAGTCGACCCTCGAGGAGCTGGCCCCGCGCGCGGACGCGGTTCGCCGGTTCCGAGCGGCGCGCGAGGAGGAAACACGGCTTCAGGACCTCCTGGCCCGTCTGTCGGGGGGGCAGGTTCTCTGGTCGTACGTGCTGCGCGACCTGAGCCACCGGGTCGGGGATCGCGTGCGGCTGACCGAGTTCGAGGTGCTGGAGCCGAAGCCGGTGGCCGGAACGGCGCCGGGTACCGAGGTGTCGGCTCGCGAGGTCCGCTTGAGCGGGCTTCTCGACACGGAGCGGAATCGCCCCGAGGAAGTGCTCGGCACGCTCATGCAGTCGCTCGCGCAATCGCCGGTGCTCGATCAGGTCCGGTTGGAGGGATGCCAGACAGTGACGACGTCGATGAGCAGCTTCACCTTGACCGCCCGGATCGCGGAGTGAGCGGCGGATGAACTCCGTTCTCCGCCAGCCGTTCCTGGGTCACGTCCTGATCTTCGTGCTCCTGGTCGCATCGGTGGGCGTCACACGGGCCGTCTACGTGGATCCGAAGGTGCGCGAGGCCAAGTCGCTCCACGCGGAGCAGGAGCGCCTGCAGGCGGATCTCGCCGATCTTTCGCACGGGCTCCAGGACCTCGAGGCGTGGAAGCGCGCCCATCCCGGCGCGGACGCGGCGCAATTCGCCTCCCGGCGCGCGCGTCCGGTCGGCGAAATGGTTGCGTCCTTCTTTCGGGACGTGACGCCGATCGCGGATCGCTGGCGCGTGGGGACGGAGCTGATCCAGCCGGCGGGCGTGGTGACCGACGAAACGGTGACCGACTCGCGCGGAGCGGCGGTCACGTACCGCCGCGCCGAGCTCCGATTCCGTTTCTATGCGTCGTACCGGGATCTCGGCGAATACCTGCGTGAGGTCGAGGGAATGGATCAGCTGGTGGTGGTTCGCGCGGTGGCCCTCCAGTACAACGCGCCGAGCTATCCGGAGCTGGCCGCCGACGTGACGATCTGGCTCTACGGCACTCCCTGAGGAGGCGAGGAACGATGGACTGGCTGCGCGAACAGGTGAAGCGGGGGATGAATCCGAGGACGTACGTCCTCGTGGCGTTCCTCGTGGCCACGCTCGCGTGGATCCATTCGCTCGACGAAAAGCAGCGCGCGCTCCGCGCGAGGGCCACCGCCGCGGGGTCGCCGGCGCCCGCTCCGGCCACGGCGATCGCGGCAGGTGAGAAGCATGGGCCCTCGACGCCGACGGCGGCCGGGTGGGGACGCGATCCGTTCGCGAATCGATTCGGTACGGTGCCGGCGGGAGCCGGAGGCGCCGCCCGCTCCGCGCAGCGCGGGCACACCGCGCCGGCCGCGCCCGGCCTCTATCTCCAAGGTGTGATGAACGGGCCCGCCGGTCGGACCGCGCTCATCAACG
>Ga0070699_100001927_pt1 | contig 18716 bp, 22 predicted proteins | sample KBSK1503metaG_FD_65473 | JGI IMG/M metagenome (GOLD analysis project Ga0070699, IMG submission 65473) | Corn, switchgrass and miscanthus rhizosphere microbial communities from Kellogg Biological Station, Michigan, USA - KBS K1-50-3 metaG | ecosystem: Host-associated > Plants > Roots >... | reverse complement strand
CAAGAGCGATGTGAGCAGCATCAAGGCGATCAGCGCGGTGATCAGTGCGACGCCGCGGGTGTCGCGGAACGGGCGCAGCAGGTTCGCGGCTGCCATTTCCTCTCCTGGCTCTGCGGTGCGCTGCTCGACTCGCATCGGCTTTACCCTCCGCGAGCCGTATAGAGCAATGTGCGGGCCAGCGAGAATTTGAACGCAGAGTCAGATAGTTAGCCTCGACAGCGTGTCTCGTCGGCCAGCTACGTGCCAATTCGCCGGGCCGGACGGCATCGACCGCCAAGCCGGCGACGAGAGTGTGGCGAGGTATGATCGCGTTGCGGTGAAGAAGGGTACGGGCGCCATCCGGCATGCGGTCCTGATCGCTCTAATCGCGACCGCTGCTGTGGCTTGCTCGGCGACCGCGCGGGCGTACCGGGATGACGCGAGCCTGCGCTTCCTGACCCTCGGAGAGCCGAAAGAGGCGGTGCTCGCGACCTTCGGTGACCGCGACAGGGACGCCCAGAACCGATCCATCCGGGTCGCAGCCATGCGAATGCGGGCCGAGCAACGAACGGGCGCCGGGGACCTGCTGGAGGTCGGCGAGGTACCGTTGATCGACCGGAGCACGGGGCGGGTGACGCACTACTGGGTCCTCTTCCAAAACGGGCGCCTGGCCGTATGGGGACGGCCCGAGGACTGGCGCCTGATCTCGAGGAGCTACCAGATTCGCTTCAAGCCGACCCCGCCCGGCAAGTAGCCGGATCCTGGGGATCGGCTTACGCCAGAACTTCCTGGATCTTCGTCAGGAGGGCCTCGGGCACGAACGGCTTGGGGAGAATTGGGGCGTCGAGTCCGAGGGCCGCCCGCGTCTTCTCGTCGGCGTAGCCCGAGATGTAGAGGACCCTCAGGCCGGGATGCCCGGGCAGGAGGCGCTCGACCATCGCCTGCCCGCCGAGACGAGGCATGAGGAGATCGGTGATGACGAGGTCGATCGGCCCCGCGTGCTGCTCGGCGACGTGAAGCCCCTGCAGCCCATCACCGGCCGTCAGGACGGTATAGCCTTTTGTCTCGAGAATCTCTCTCATGAGAGCTCGCGGGCCTGCCTCATCCTCGACCACCAGAATGGTTGCGGGTGAGGGTATTTTCATCGCCTCCAAGTATCCATCATCCCGGGGCGACGCGCACCGGCACTCTCAAGATCGTCGCCCTCCTGCCGTCGGCGATACCTCGGGCATCTTCCACGTCACTCGGCCCCGCTGGCCAACGAAGACGAACTGCCGCGCACGGATCTCGTGTCCGCGGCGCCGCTCGAGCTTCCGGCGCTCGAACCATTTGCCGGCGTCCTGCTGCCGCCGCTCGCCCTGTCGCCGATCCAGAATGACCTCGACCGTCGGCTGCTCCGCCGACACGCGCGACAGATAGTCGTACTGCTCGGGATCGTCCGCCGGCACGATGAAGCGCCATGCCGGGAAGCGACCAGCCCCGGATCCGTCAGCGGTGCGCCACCGGATCATGGGGCGGTCGCCCGTCGTGCGTCGGTCCCGAGGGACGCCATCCCGGAAGGAAGCGCGAGCATCGGCACGGCGGTAGGGAGACGAGGCGCCATACGGCGCTTCGACATTAGGGCGAAGTGGCCAGGTTTGCAAGGAGAGGAACGGGGGCGTGAGACCTTTACGCTGACCGTCTGGGGGCCCGCTGAACCCGCGCGGCCGGGTCATGGGTGGGGCCCTTTGGCGCCCCGAGGTGCGTCGGCCCCTCGCATTGAACGAGTTCGCTCTGGGCCCCGCCGCGCCGTTCGGCCTCTCGCCGGACGATGGCGTCCAGACGCCTGAACGTCGCCTCGCTCAGGCTGACGAACCGGAAGGACTGACCGGTTGAATCTCCCCGGACGGGAACGGCCAGGATCTCGAGGGCCGCACCCCCGTCTGGCGGGATGAAGCTGAGCTTTACAACGTCCTCCATCCCCAGGGGTCCCTGGGAACGGACCTTCATGCCGAACAGGCTCAGATCGACGCACTCGCCCAGGCACTCGGCGCCGTCGGTCCCGGCGATCTGGACGGGCATCGCCAGCGGCGGTCGTGGCGAGCGCCGCCGCTCCCCGGCGGGCTCTTGCTCCCCCAGTCCTCGATCGGCGGCACGCACCTCTAGATACGCGATGAGCTCGCGAACCAGATCGGGGGAGCTGCGCTTGTCGACGAAATCGAGCACGCCGAGGCGGAGGCACTCCCGCGCCTGGCCCTCCGTCGGGAAGCCGGAGATCGCGATGAGGGGGATCTCTTCCCATCGAGCGGGCCGCCGCCGCAGAAAGTCCAGTCCGTTCGCGCCCGGAAAGTAGAAGTAGAGATTCAGGAGGATTGCGTCGGGTGGCGTCGCGTCGAACCGCGCCAGCGCCGCGTCGACGCTGGGGACGACGACAGGCGCGTGCCCCGCCGCGAGGAGAAGATCCCGGAGCCCGGAGGCGATCTCCTCTTCGTCCTCTACGACCAGGATCCGCACCTTGGCAGACCTCCCTACGCGTTCCGTCCCGGTCCCATCCCGGATGCTTCGCTGTCGCCACGACCGGTAGCAAGGTGTGCGCCAAGGACGCGGAGGGCGCTAGAAGCCCGGATTTGGTGGCTGCGCGGGATCGCTCAGGCGTCAGCCGGGCACGCCGGTGCCATCCGATGACGCGAGGGCGCCGGCGGGGGACACGGCGCGGACCCGGACTGATCGTCTAACCGATCGTCTTACTGTGGAAGAGGCTGGATGGGCTGCGGATCGGCCGACGCCTGCGCGCCGCCGGGCGTCGCCGAGAAGACCGTCACCGTGACGCGGCGCTTCTTGGCTTGCTCCTCGGGCGCCCCGGAACCGGAAAGCATGCCGAGCCCGACCCAGTGGATGTGAGACAATTCGACTCCCTTCCCTACGAGGTAGCGGAGCACCGCGGTCGCGCGGCGCTGGCTGAGCTGAACGTTGTAGTCTCGCGTCCCGACCGGATCCGTATAGCCCTCCAGGTTCACCAGGAAGTTCGGATGCTCCTGAGTCTGCTTCGCGACCTCGCCGAGCGCAGTCTGGGCCGCGTCGTCGAGATCCGCCTTGTCGAACGCGAACGTGACGACCCTGCTCGCCACAGCCTGGAGCGGCCCGCCGTGGAGCGGCTCGCTCCTCGGGTCGCTCGGGCCACGGCCCGATTGTTCTACCTTCGCCAGCGCCTCGCCGGCCGTCGCGGTGCTGGCCTCGGCCTTCGCCGAGGCTTCGCGCGCGAGCGACGCCGCCGCGTCCGCGGTGCTGGCCGCCTGCTCCGCCAGGGTCCGCACTGCCGCCAGCTGAGAGCCGGCGTCGGGCTCGACGGCTTTCGCCAGGCTCCGGTCACCTTTCGACATCTCCGCGCCCTTCGGCATCTCCGCGCTCGCCGTCCGGACCGCGGCGGAGCTGCTGGGGACGCGAGCGAGCATGATGCGCACGGGCACATTCGAGTGCTCGAAGTAGCCGACCATCCGATCTCCGATCACCTCGAAGCGCGCGGTCATGAGCTCGCTTCCGAGTTGATGCTCCACGCGAAGCCGGACGCCGGAGACGGAGAGCATGACAGGGATACCGCCGGCCCCGGCGTGACGCAGCGCGACCGGTACGTCCTCATTCGCGAGCGTGTCGTGCAACACGAGCTTCCCCTTGCCCTTCGAGCCGACCTGGGTGAAATCGGCGATCACGGCGCCACTGCGCGTGCCGTCCTCGCCGGGCGCGGTCCAGGTGCCGAGCCATTGGCCCGAGACGTCGACGCCACCGGTCGCGCGCGAAGATCTTGCCGATCCGCACCCGGCGACGAGCCCGATCATGCCGGCGGCCAGGAACACCAAAGCGGGGCGCGAGAAGCCCTGTGGTCGCATGAACCTTCCCCTCCTCCTCGTCTTTGTCCTCGACCGCCAATCCAGCGTCGTCACTCTCACTCGAACCAGCGCATGACGAACGCGATGAGTGCGGCGAGGATCAGGAATCCGATCGTCACTCCAATGAGAACCCCAGCTGCCTCGACCATCCGCAGCCCTGCCGTGACTTCCCCCCGTCGCTAAGCACTCGGCATGCCATTCTGGGGCGACGTGAGCAATTGCAGCATTCTCTGGCATTTGGGTGCGCCGGCAGGCAACGCAACCCCCGCATCCTGACAGTGTCAACAGTGTCAGTTGAGCGAAGGGCGGCGCCCTGCTGACACCGCCGGTCCTCCGCTGACAGGCAGTGTCCTCGTGGCTGGCCCCGCTTCCGAGCAAGGACACGAGCCATAGCGGTTTTTCGCGCATCGAGCGGATGGAACGCCGCTTGCACGAAGCCTTCCTCGCGCGTTTCCGCCCGTGGCACCAGCCGGTAGGGACGCGCGTCGAGGCCTGGGTCCGGTACGGGTGGAGTCACGGCGCGAAGGAGGCTCCCGATGCTCGGTCGTTCGAGAGATTCGAAGCCGGCCGTCACGCTTGCAACGCCGGCGCCGGAAGACGACGGGCTCGCCACCGCGACGACGCTGCTTACGATCGTCGGCGACAGCGCGAAGGTGGAGGGGAAGTTCGAGATCGCCGACTCCATCAACATCGAATGCGCCGTCGGTGGCGAGCTAAAGGTCGGCAGGCAACTCCTGGTCGGCGAGAAGGGTGTCGTGAAGGCCAACGTGCACACCGTCGACGCCATCATCAAGGGCGTGTACGAAGGCACCATGGTGGCGACCGGCGACGTCGAGATCACCGCCACCGGACGGGTGACCGCCAATATCGAAACTGATTCGCTTGTCATCGCCAAGGGCGGCTTCTTCAACGGCAACGTCGTGAAGAAGAACGGGCGCGAACCGAAGGCGGCCGTGTACCTGGTCGAAGACCAGCGGGCGGGCCTCCTGAGGTAATCGCCGGTGGCGCCTGTTATGCGGAAGAGGGCGGGCAGGCTCACGGCGGCGAGGCAGGCGGAGGCCTAGTGCCCCTTCCCCGACGGCTCAACGTCTTCATCGTTTCCAGCGACGGGGCGCGGCCGCTGCGTCTCCATCTGCCCCAGTACGTGGTCCCAGCGGTCGTGGCCGCGGCCATCTTCAGCCTCGGCACGTTCACCGCCTTCGTCTGCGACTACGTCCGCGTGCGCCGGCTGGCCGCCAGCCCTGCCCTACTCCAGCGTCAGCTCGTTGAGGAGCAGGGACTCGTCGCCGCGCTCCAGACGCGGATCGGCGAGATCCGCATCGAAATCGGCTCGTGGCGGGACCTACACGCCAAGATCTGGGAGCCGTTCGGACCGGACGCCACTCGAGTCACGAAGACGCGCGGCATCGGCGGCACCCCGGTGGCCGCGCCGTCTGAGCGGGTCGGCCTCAAGCCGTCGCCGCTCGAGGAACTCGAGCGGCTGGCCGAGACCGTGGACGAGGCGGACCAGAACCTGCGGGCCCTCGAGAGATTGATGGAGCACGCGGGGAAGGCCCTGGCACTCATGCCGTCCCGGTGGCCCGTGCGCGGCGCCGTCAACTCCGAGTTCGGGCGCCGCCCATCACCGTGGGAAGAAGGGAACGAGTTCCACCCGGGCCTCGACATCGCCGCCTATCCCGGCACGCCGGTCCACGCGCCGGCGCCGAGCACCGTCGTCTTCGCGGGACGCCAGCCCGACTTCGGTTTGACCGTGATCCTCGAGCACGGACACGACATCCGTTCGCTCTACGGCCACCTGTCGAAGATCTTCGTCTCCGGCGGGCAAACGGTCGGGCGCGGGCAGGTCATCGGGCTCAGCGGGAACACCGGGAAGTCCACCGGCCCCCACCTCCATTACCAGATCCTCGTGAAGGGCCAGCCGGTCAACCCCCGCGCGTATCTGTGGGAGTGAGCACCGCGGCGGCTCCTCGCGGAGGGCTGGTCCTCCCGTCGCGAGACACGAGGATGGACAGGCCGACGCGTAGCGCGATGAAGGACGCGCCGGCCGGCCTGCGCCCCGAGCCTCGTGACGATTCCCCGGGCCGGGGTGCTGGCACGAGACCGGTCGTGGCCGAGGAATCGCGATTCGTGAGGGGCTTGATGGCCGCGCTGCTCCCGGCCGGTTTGCTCTGGCTGACGCTGATCTCTCTGCTACGCGACCTGTTCGGATAGACGCTTCCCCCACGTCCTCGCCGACGCACCGGGTTCCGTCGCGCCGCTCCCTGAATCTCCGCGAAGGCAACGCGCATCGCAATCAACAGATTGTCCGAGGAGGTGTGAAGCGTGGCAAAGCGGATTCTCGTACCAGTTGACCGCTCGCCCGCCAGCGAAGCGCTGCTGCCGTTGATCGCGGACGCGGCTCGCGGGGCGGGCGCGACGGTGCGCCTTCTGCACGTTGCGCCCGTTCCCGGTGTCGTGGAAAGCGACTACGGACGAGTCGTCGCGGATTCCGAGAGGGCGATAGAGCGGGCCGACGCGGACGGACAGAACTATCTGGAAGGGGCTGGCGCGAGCTTGGAGGGCATCCCTGTGGAGCGCGTCGTCCGCTTCGGGGAGCCCGCGCACGAGATTCTCATCGAGGCGGAGGCCTGGGGCGCGGATCTCGTTGCCCTAACGGCGACACCCGCGAGCCCGTTCAGGCGGCTCGTTCGCCGGGGGGGGATCGCGGATCGGGTCGCGCGGGGCGCCGACGTCCCAGTCGTTCTCTACCGGCCCCGACGAAACCGGCGGCGCGCAGCCGTCAAATGAGGTCCCTCCACGATCCTGCCCCGAGCGCGGCCGCGACGAGGGCCTCAACGTCGTCTTCGACGATGAGCATCCGGAAGGGAGGGTCGGACGCGCGCGGGGCCGCCGCGGCGGCGGTGGGGATTCCTCAAGACCGCCGGGAGCGGATCGTCACCGAACCGGCTTCACGACCGCAAGTGCACCAGCCTGACGCATCTTCTGGAGCAGGCCCCTCAGCGACTCGGTCTGGAGCACCTGGTTGAACTGCGCGCGATACGACGAGACGAAGCTCACGCCGCTGATCACCACGTCATAAACGGCCCACCGCATGCCTGCGCGGTGGAGGCGGTACTCGATCGCGATCTCGCCCTGCCGGGCGGTCAGGATCTTCGACCTGACGGCCGCGTAGGTCTTGTCGGTCGATTCACCCGTGTAGACGACCCGGCCCGCATAGGCCTGGATCTTGCCCACGTACGACTGCTCGAGCAGCTCGGTGAAGAGCCGGGTGAATTCCTCTCGCTCCCGGGCCGGGTAGACGTCCCAGTCCCGGGCCAGCGTTCGGCGCGCCATCTCGGGGAAGTCGAAGAGCGACTCGGTCACCCGCCGGATCTCGGTGCGCCGCTTCTCGGCATTGACGGGACGGGAGAGATCCGGATCGTGCAGAAGCGCGACCAAGTGCCCGACCGACGATCGCACGACCTTGAGGGGCGTTGTCGGAGAGACGACCGTGGTGACCATCAGCAGCCAGGCCGCGAGTGCCTTGCTCATCTTCGCCCGTCCCGGGACCGCGCTCGGCCGTCCCGGGAGCGCCTCGCGAGCATATGACATACCAGCGCCCTCTTCGGGAAGCCACTCTAGCAAGGCACTGATTCGGCGGACGTCGGACAGGACGGGTGAGCAAAGAGGACCGAGCAGGCGCGATCCGAGACGACGACTCTTGTCAGCTCGCTTACAAAATTTGTAAGGCCTCCCCCTCCTGGGGGAACAGGGTGGGACTCCGGGGTCGTGCCCGGGGGCTGCTCACCGTCCTCGCGGCACGGTGGGCACCACATCGAAGCCGAACATGTTGCAGCAGGTCCCGAGCAGCACTCCGCCGCGGGCAAGGTTCGCGTCGGCGGGGTCGAGTGCCATGCCGGCTTCAGCTTCTAGGCGGGCGGCGACGAGGTTCCGAACCTCATCGGTCAGCGGCGCCGGCTGCCGTATCAGCCTGAGCGCCCGGTCGGCCTCGATGGTGAGCCGGGGGTGGGGCGTGACCTGGATGAGCGCGGTGAGCTGGTCCTGCGCTTCCACGATCTGTCCTCTCCGAAGGTGGCCGAGGGCGAGGTACACGCGGGCAGTCTCGCTCGCCGGCCGCGCAGCGACCACACGGGCGAGGTCGGCCATCGCCTCGTCGAGCCTGCCCTCCTTGTATCGGGCGATACCCCGGCCGAGGAGGGCATCGAGCCGATCGGGATCGCGCGCGAGCGCGTCCTGAAAGTCGCGTGCGGCTTCGGCGTACTGCCCCCGCCTGAGGGCCGACAGGCCGTCAACATATGGCGTCGCACAACCGGCCAGCAGGCCGAGACCCAACCAAATCGTCTGGAGAGCTATTCCACACCGCACGCTCATACCTCCCGCGGGCTCCGCGCACGATTATAGGCAGAACCTGCTCCAGCCGTCCGCGCCCAGCCGGAGCATCACGCGGACTCCGGGGAGCCGTCCGAATAAACTACCGTCAGCATTCCGACGTCCGATGTGTCTGGCTGGGTTCGGCGACTTCCCGGAAGCCCCCGAAAATTCAATCCCTTGGGTCTGACGAAAGGCTGGCACGAGGACTGCAGCCGGTTCCTCGGGACATTTTGGCGTTCGCCGTGACCAACAGGTCGTTCCCTCTCCGCTGAAGGAGGCCGGAATGCTTGAGCAGATCGTCGGTGCAGTTCCGGAACGGTGGCGGGAGATCGCCGAGTTGCTCGTCGCCCCGATCATTTGGATCCCCCACCTGGAGCGGATGCTGATCGATTTCTTCCTCAACTCCCCCTCGGGATGGATCGCCGCCGCCAAGTACCTCTTCCTGCTGTTTCCCATCCTGCTCGGCGTCGCCGCGATCTGGTGTACGCAGCTTTCCATCTATACCCTGCCGTTTCGGTCTCGGCGCATCGCCTTCGTCTCCACGATGCTGGTGACGTGGTGGGATGGCGCGCGCGCGGTCTGGCTCTACTGGGTCGGCGCGCTTCGGATGGCGGTGGTGGTCATCGGCTGGTTGTTCTCGCTGACCCGGCTCGCCGTGAAGCTCGTCCTCGAGGCCCTGCATCAGCTCATCCTCATGCCCTTCACGATGACCGGCCGGATGACGAGCCGATACTTCCAGCCCGGCGTGCCCTGGATCGCCTTCGTCATGCTCGTCTTCTGGTGCATGCTCGAGACCACGATCTTCACCTACACGCTGTTCCCCACCGTGTCGGAGGTGCTGGCCGATATGGTCGGCGCCGAGCAGGTGTCGCGATTCACGGGGCCGGTCCTGTGGTTCTTCCTACTCCTGCTGATCATGGGCAGCTTCGCGTGCGTCCAGGCCCTGACCGACGCGGTCAAGCAACGCGAGTTCAAGTTTATCGTCCAGATCGCGCTGGTCGAACTGTTCGTCATGATCTTCGAGGTGATGTTCCTCTATCGCGAGCTGGTCGACGCCATTACCCCCTGGATCGCCCAGCAGACGGGCGATAAGTTCCGGCCCGGAATCGGTTTCACGCTGAGCCTGGCGACCTTCGGGTGGGTCGGCGTACGGGGCATGACGTGGTTCCTCTTCGGGCGTTACGGAACGCCTCCGCTCCTCGCGTTCATCTCCCGCCAGCCGATGGCCATGCAGGAAGGCCGGGAGCTCAGGCCGCAGGTGGGCGCGCCGGCCGTCTGGTGGCGGGCACCGCTCGAGGACTTCAAGCGTGAGATCGGTTGGCTGCACGAGAAGGGCGACCAGCTCCTCGAGTATCTCGCCCTGCCGGTCGTCCATCTCGTCGCGGCGGCCGTGAATTTCGGCATGGTGCTGCTGACGGGACACCCCCTCTTCAGCCTGCCGTTCCGGGGCCTCAAGGAGGTCATGGAGACGCGCGAGGTCCTGGCCGGCATGCACCTCCAGCTGCGAAAGCAGGGCAACGTATGAGGCCGCGACACCGCCTCGTCGCCACCGCGCTGGTCTCGGGGGTCCTCCTCGGCTCATCCGTGCCCGTTCCCGCGCAGACGGTCGACGGCAAGCCACGGGAGTCTCTGTTCGTCGGCGTCGACACGAGCGGATCATTCCGCCGGGATTACGACAATGCGTTGAGCTTTCTCGCCTACTATCTCTACGGCCACCTCAACGCAGTGGGCGGCCTTCGCAAGCCGCGCGAGCTGTTCGTCGCCGCCATCGGAGGCCGGGAAGCCAGCGACCCCAAGGCCTTTCGGCCCATCCATGACTTCGTCGGTAAGGACATCGCCCAGATCGAGGCGGATCTGCGGAAGTGGGCCGCCCCCATCGACTCGCTCACCGACTTCAACGTCTTCTTCGCCCAGGTGGCCAGGATCGCCAAGGAGCGTAACCTCGTCCTGAGCCCTATTACGGTGCTGATCGTCAGCGACGGCATTCCCGACGTCCCCGTCCAGCACGTCAAACAAGACCCGGCGAGCCTGTACGGCCAGATCGATCTCAGACCGTTGGACTACCTTTCGAAGAACCTCACGCTGCGACTGACCTACGTGAGTCCCAAGGTCGGCGACGAGTGGCGGAAGTACGTCCCTCGGCAGCGGGTCAGGCTGTGGGCGGTCGAGGCCGACGTCATGAGGGAGTGGCGTCAGCAGCTCACGCCCGGATTGGCGCCGGCCGACCAGGCACGCCTGTGGAAGTGGGTGCGTGAAAACGTCGACTTCCGCGTTCGGTCGCGGGGACTCTGAGCCCGAGGGCAGGACGAAGGGGTTAGCCGCTCCTCGCGGCTAACCCCTTCGGTATCTCTCCGGGCAGCTCGAGCCGCTGCCGCGGGAGCGGATCTCTCGACTCGGGCGCTACCGCTTGGCCGTGGACTTGGGTGGGGCTGGGGCCGCCGCGGCCGCGACCGTGGGCGGATGGCCAAGAAACTCAATCCGCTCGCGGCCCTTCAAGTTATTGGGAGTAATCACCCAGGTTCCCCGACAACTCGTACCGACCACTCTTTCCGCCCTCTTGGCGCCGAAGGGGAACGCCAAGCCGCTCCCGATCGCGCCCAGAATGCAGAAGCTCGCCTTGAAGGGAGAGTAGACGAGCGTCCCCAGCACGCTACCGGCCCCGTACGCAACCTGCTTCGGGGTGCTCTCTTCGCTGACGGGGGCGCTCCAGCTGACCGCGCTCTGCCCGACGAGGAGCAATCCAAGGCCGAGTGCCGCAAAGTACCTCATGTACGCGCCTCCTGTCCGTCTCAGGCCGATTCACCGCGGAGCCTGCCCTGGCCGTCACCCCTGCTGCGTCCCCGTTCCGGATCGTCCATACCACCGAGAGTAGTCAACTGATGCACGCTCCACAACCTAATAACTACGACCTTGAATGCCGGGCGGGCTCTCTCAGAGGCTCGCCTCAGGGATTTCCTGCACGGCTACGCCGGGTTTCACCGGATAGGCGCCGCGCCCACCACCAGGTGCAATCATGTCGGCGCAAGCTATGGCGACCAAGATCTGCAGATCCACCCGGGGACGGGGCACCGGTCGACGATCACCGCGGACGTTCGGCACCTCGACGGCGACGTCGTGGGCCTGTGGACTAATGCGCCGCTCCTGACTTGCGAGCCCTGCGCAGTGAGGTAAGGGGTCAACCGCGCCCAGACGGCGCCCACCTGGAGGAATTCCTTCGCGCGCCGGAGATACGCGAGGACAATGTCACCGACGTGATCAGCGCACTTCATGGCCCACCCGCCGGCCAGACGACCCATTCGATACCCGAGGTGTGGCTCCTCATCCTTTCGCTCGTGTTCCTGGTGGAGGGCTGCGCGGCGGCGAAACCGCAATTGAGGCCGTTTCAGCCAACCGACTTCATGCGCGTTTACCCCTCTCTCGCGACCTTGATGGAGGCGGAGGGAGATCTTCCGCCCCGCGCCGGGTGTCCGATCGGCTTCGGGGTCCTCGACACGTCTGCGCTGAATGCGTGGGCCTTCGTGTTGCCTGAACCGAGGAAACCTCCGCCGGCGGTGAAGGCCCTCGGAGAAACCAGAGAGGCGCCGCGTCCCGTGCCCACGCCCCCACCGCCGCGGTGCCGTCAGTTCAGCCTGATCGTGACGTCCAGCACGCTCGCCCTCCCACCCGACGAGCTTCGCGCGGTCATCGCCCATGAGCTGGGCCATGTCTATCTCCGCCACATCCAGTCCCAGCACGTCACGCAGCTGTTGCGGAATGGCGCAGAGCTCTTTGTGATCGGACTGATCCCCTACCTGGTGTTGCACGCGGACACGTACCCGTTCATGAGTGCCTTCAGTGGGAGTCAGGAAGCCGATGCGGACCGGTTCGCCGTAGAGCTGCTCGTCCGTTCTGGATCGTCGTGCACCGCGCTCGCAAAGGTGCTCGAACGCTTTCAGCGAGTTCAGGGCCGACCGTCAATCCAGAAGTTCGAGTGGCTCTCCTCGCACCCGTCCCCTGAACGCCGTATCGAAGCCGTTCGCGAACTGTGCCGGGATCGGCCGGGACAGGATGGCTTGATCGGGACGCGATCGCGGTAAGTCTGGCCCGCACCGGGCTCCCCGGGGCCCCGGAGATGTGCCCCTCCCCCTCGCCGGGAAATTCCCCATTTCTCTCCAGGATTCACCAGGTGGTCGCCGCTGCCGGGTGCGCTCAGATGGACTGTAAGCGGTAAGACGGCTCTCGGCACCGACGGAGGAGACGATGATGCGAACCTGGCTGATCTCTACTGTGACCCTCGCCTACCTGATCGGCGCCGGCCCGGCGTCCGCTCAGTCCCGGCCTGGCATCGTGAAGGACAACGACGGCGACGGCATGCCCGCCCAGACGGAGTGGCAGCAACGCGCGGCCGGCGCCGACGCTCGGGCCCAGGCACCGGCGCCGAACGGGATGCCCGCGCAGGCGCAGACGGGACGGGCAGCCGCGTCGCCGGCGGCAGGCTGCCTGCCGCCCGTGATACCCGCTCTCAGCGAGCTCGTCAGCGTTGGCCAGCACACGCTGGTCGCACCCGTCGAGGGGGCCGATGAGACCGTGACGGTGACCGCCGTCGGGCTCGTCAGGAAGGATCATCTTGCCCGGTATCGGCTCGGCGAGGCCTCCCTGGACTTCATCATCTACTTCGTCCGCGGTCACCTCGCCGCCGTGGACGACCACCCCGGCGACCCCACGGAGCCGGACCTCGTGGACACGGGAATGGTGAGCCCGCACGGTACGGCGCTGGCCCAGGGGACGCCGATGTGCCAGTGGGAGCGCTTGCCGCGGGCGCCGCAGGACGTGGACAAGGCTCCGGGACCCGGCACCCGGGTCTGATGCGCCCGGCTCGAAGGAAGGGGCTGAGCTCAACGGCGGCTGAGCAGAACGAGGAACGTGGCGAACGCGGCGAGGCCGACCACACTTCGCACCGCATGGAGCCGACCCCACCGAGCAAGGAGGGCAGCCGTCTCCGGTGAGTCCTGTGGCAGCGACGCGTCGAGAAGGCGTTGGTTCGTGGGGCGAATCACCACCAGCGTGAACGGGATGACCGACCCGAGCAGAATACCGCCGAGGAGCCAGCCGGGCCGGCCCCCCGCTCCCCACCTCCCCAGCGCGGCGATCGTCCCTATGAGCGCCAGCGCGGCCTGCATCGCCGTCGCCCTCCGATAGCTCGGCGCGAACTCCGCGATGGCGACCGACACCCCGCAGCTGAGCCGGGCTGGGTGTTCGACCAGGCTGACGTAGACCGCGGCTCCCGCGAAGAGACCGGCGGCAAAGCCTGCGATCAGCTCACCGATCAGGTTCATATTCTCCCTCCCTCTCAGCCCATTGACCTCGGTGCCGGGCTGACGGTAGTGTTTACGCCGGAATGTCGAGAAGGACGGCGGCAGCGCGCCTCGACCGGATCGACCCCGACGAGGTCGCCAATGCCCTGACCACCTTCATCAACACCAGCATCATGGCCCGTGGCCGCCCGGTTCGGTCGAACGACGATCTCGAGACGGCCGGTGTCGACTCCATGGGTTTGCTGAAGATCCTGCTCTTCATCGAGGCCGAATTCGGGTTCTGGATACCCGATGAGGACCTCGTGGAAGAGAACATCAGGAGCCCCCGGGCCCTGGCCGGCTATATCTGTCGTTATCTCCGTCGACGTCGGAGCCCCTCCTAACGGTCCGCCTCGAGCGGGCCGCGGCAGCCTATGGCATGCGCGCTCCCTCGAGAATCGGTGAGCGCACCCGCGCGTCGGCTCCCCTTGCGTGGCGCTGATCTCGTCCTCATGGCGATGCAACGTCTCTGGACGGACGCGAAGGTGAGCAACAACACGATCCTGGTCGTCCAGTGCGATGGGCCCATCGCCGTCGACCGGATCGGCCGAGCCCTCGACCGGCTCCTGGACTTCTACCCGTGGCCGGCCGCGCGACTCCGACGGCCGTTCCCCTGGGGCAAGCTTCACTGGGCGGCCGGCTCCCGCGGCGCGCTGGTGCCCCCGCCCGTGCGCCACCGGTCCGTCGCCCGGCCCGAGGAGCTCCAAGACGAGCTGGAAGCAGAGCTCAACTCGGCGATCGATCCGAGACGGGATCCGCCACTCCGATTCCTGATCGTCGACTGGAGGCAAGAGCCGGCGAGGGCTCAGAGCTTCCTCGTGTTGACGTGGTTTCATCCCCTCATGGACCCGCGGGGGGGCCAAAATCTGCTGATGCACCTGGCCCACCTCGACCGGGACGAGCCCGGAGCGCTCGGCGCGCTTCCGACGTTCGTGCCGGATCCGGATCTGAGGCCGCTCAAGGAGCGCGGGCGGCTGGCCCGCCGGAGCCTCGACTATATGCGAACCCTCACGCCGGGTCCTCTGGTGTCGCCGGGAACGGAGCTCATCGGGCCGGGACGGGTCCGCTTCCGGCAGGAAAGCTTCGCCGAACGCGATGCCATCGCCAGCGACAAGCGCGCTACCCGAGGGATCTGCTGGCGGCTGGCACTCGTGGGCAAGGCCATGGCCGGGCTCTGGGAGCGGCGTGGGCTCCCGAAAGTTCCCTTTCTCGTCCCGATCTCGGTGGACCTGCGACCCAAGGGCGATGCGGGACCGACCTTCGGAAACTGGCTCGCCTTTCACTTCGCCCGGTTCGCGCCGTCCGAGACGGCCAACGTGGCCGCACTCGCGTCGGCCCTCCGTCGCCAGCTGGTCGACGCCATGCGCGACGGGCAGATCGAGGCCAACTCGGTGGCCATGGAGTTTCTGAAGTACCGCCCGCTCGCGATGATGCCACGATATCTACCCGGGACCTCGAGCGGCGAGACCTTTTCCTTCAACTGCGCTGACGTCATGGACTTCCCCCCGGCGCTCGAGACCCTGTTCGGCCGCCGCGTCGTGAACGCGTACCACGCCCCCGCCGTCCTTCCGCGACCTGGCATCGGGGTATTTTTCAACCGGTGCGCCACCAGGCACAACCTCGTCGTCTCGTGGATCGAAGGTGCCGCGAGCGAGGGCGACGTGGCCCAGATCGTCGAGGTCGTTCGCGCCGGGATGGGATGGGCCAGGACCGCGTGAACTACGACGTCGTGGTTGTAGGCGGCGGCGCGGCCGGACTGACCGCCGCGGTCGCCGCGGCCGGCTGCGGCGCGCGCACCGCGCTCGTCGAGCGCTACGGCTTTCTCGGGGGCATGGCGACCGCCGGCATGGTGAGCACCATCTGCGGCCTCTACCGGACCGCGCCGTCCGGGCCTCCGGAGCCGTTGAACGAGGGCCTCGCCGCGACCTTCGCCCGGCGGCTCGCGACGATGCCCGGCTGCGGGGAGCCGGTGCGCCGAGGGCGGACCTTCGTCCTGCCTTACACCCCGTTTGCCTTCGCCGGCGTGGCCGATGAACTCACGTCTGCGGCCCCGCATCTGGACGTCTCCCTCCACGCTTACCTCGTGGGGCTCGGGATGGGCGAGAGCCGGATCGAGTCGTTGCGTGTCGCCACCTCGGACCGGCTCCTCGAGCTGACCGCGCGAACGGTCGTGGATACGAGCGGTGACGCCATCGTCGCCCGGTACGCCGGTGCGGCGACGGAGATCGCGCCCCTGGCCGAGCGACAGCTTCCATCCCTCGTCTTCGTCCTCCAGCACGTGGATAGCGAGGCGCTCGGGCCGGGCCCCCGCTTGGCGCTGCTGCGAGCTCTGGTGACCGCCGAGCAACAGGGGCGCCTGCCGAAGGGAGCCTCGAACCTCACGCTCGGGCCGTCACCGCAGCCGGGGGAAGTCATCTGCAAGCTCACCCTGAGCGGGATCACGGAGGAGCTCCCGGCAAGCCGGGACTTCCTGACGGTGGCCGAGCAAGAAGGACGGAGGCGCGCCCGTGCCGTCACCGAGTTCCTGAAGACGTTGCCCCCGTTCGCCCGGGCGTTCGTCTCCCACGCCGCGCCCCAGGTCGGGATCCGCGAGAGTCGCCGCGTCATCGGACGCTATCAGCTCACCCGCGAGGACGTCCTGTCCGGGCGCCGGTTCGAGGACGGGATCGCCCGGGCGAGTTGGCCGATCGAGCTCTGGCACGAAGGACGCCTCGGAGCCACGTACGAGTACCTGGAAGACGGACAGACCTACGACATCCCGCTCCGCTGTCTTCAGGCCCGAGACGTGAGTAACCTCTTCGTGGCCGGTCGATGCATGAGCGCCTCGCACGAAGCCTTGGGGTCCGCCCGCGTGATCGGAACCTGTCTGGCCACCGGCGAGGCGGTGGGAAGGGCGGCCGCCCGCCACGCCGAGCAGCGATCGTCATCATGAACCTGGCGGAGCACCTCCACTCATCGGCCCAGAGGCACTCGAACCGTCCGGCCGTGACCGACGTGCGATCGGGCCGCTCCTTGAGCTACGGGCAGCTGGCTCGAGAGGCGGAGCGGGTCGCCGAGTTCCTCGCCGCCCAGGGGGTGGAGCGCGGTCAGCGGATCGGGCTCATGGCCCCCAATGGCCTCGCGTATCTTCCCGCCGCCTTCGGTCTCCTTGCCACCGGCGCCTGCCTTACCCCGCTCGCGAGCAACCTCACTCCGGTGGAGACCGCCCAGATCATGACCGAGGTGGAGTTGAACGGCTGCCTGGCCTGGCCCAAGGCAGACGCGCTTCCGGGCGCGGAGGGCCGGGCGATCATGTCGGGCGGCGAGTGCGACGGTTTCAGCTTCCAGTGGACGGGCCGTGGCGCCGAAGGCCCCCCCGCGTTCCCGCACCTGAACCCCGCCTTCATCCGGTTCACCTCGGGGACGACCGCGAGCAGCAAAGGCGTCGTGCTATCGCACGAGGCCACAACCGCCCGCGTCGAAGCCGCCGACAGTGTGCTCTGCCTCGGCTATGAGGACCGCATCCTCTGGGTGCTGCCGCTCGCCTACCACTTCGCGGTGACGATGGTCGCGTATGTGAGGGCCGGCGCCCACGTTCTCCTCTGTCCCGACACCCTCCCCAGGGCACTGGTCGATTCGATCCGGCGGCTCAAGGCCACCGTGCTCTATGCCTCCCCGCTTCACTTCGAGCGCATGGGCAACCTCGAGCCGCGCGAGCCGTTCACGAGCGTGCGATTCGCCCTCTCGACCAGCGCCCCGATCACGCCGGCCGTGATGGACCGCTTCGAATCGATCTACGGCGTCCCCGTCGGCCAAGCCTACGGCATCATCGAGGCGGGCCTGCCCTGCATCAACTTGCGCACCGGGGGTCTCCCTGCCGTCTCCGTGGGCCGTCCCGTGGCCGGCTATGAGATCGCCGTGGTCTCCGACTCGGGCGAGTATCTCGCCCCGGGGACACCGGGGGAGGTCGCGCTGCGGGGGGAGGGCCTCTTCTCCGCGTACTACGCGCCGTGGCGGCTCCGCGAGCAGGTCACCCGGGACGGTTGGTTCTTGACGGGCGACATCGGCTGGCGGGACCAGTCCGGGGCCCTCTACCTCAGAGGTCGTAAGAAAGCGGTCATCTTCGTGGCCGGGCTCAAGTTCTTCCCGGAGGAGGTGGAGGACTGCATCAACCGATTCCCGGGAGTCAGGGAATCCCGGGTATTCGGCCGCACGCACGCTCATCTGGGTGAGGTGCCCGGCGCTGAAGTCGTCCTCGACGCCGTTGGCTGCGACCTGGACGCTCTCAAGGCGCACTGCGCCCGATTCCTCTCCCCGTACAAGATGCCCCTCGAGTTCACGGTCGTGGAGGCGATCCCCAGGACGCCAGGGGGCAAAATCCTCAGGCGGCCGGCGCGGCGAGGCGCTTCCCCGATGTCCGTCGAGCTGCCGTAGCGTGCCGATGCGGGTGACCATTATCGGTGCGGGCCCCAGCGGATCCGCGCTGGCCATTCTGCTTGCTCGCCAGGGGGCCACGGTCACGCTCTTCGACGACGGCCGACGCCCGGAACTCTTGGTCGGGGAGTCCCTCGTCCCCGCCGTGATCCCGATCCTCAAGCGCCTCGGTATCGAGGAGGCGACGGCGACCTGCGGCCTCCTGAAGCCGGGCGTCTCCTTCGTCTGGTCGCCCACCGATCGCTTCAGCTTCAACTTCGCGAACTTCGCTCCGGCGGTCCCTCCATACGCCTACAACATCCCGCGTCCACAGTTCGACGAGGCCCTACTCGCTCGCGCTGTCGCCTCCGGCGTGCAGAGGGTGGCCGCCCGGGCTCGCCTGGAACCGGCCACGCGCGGAGGAGCCGGCCCCGAGCTTACGCTCGCTCCCGGGACCCTGGCCGCGGCACCCTCGCTGGCCGGCCGGCAGCCGGACCTCATCGTCGACGCTACCGGGCGTGCCCGACTTGCCGCCCGGGTGCTGAGCGTCCGCGCCGAGGTCGGCCCTCGCCACGACGTGGCGCACTTCGCCCACTTCGATGGCTTCCGCTGGGACGATGCGCCCGGCCAGGTGCTCATCGTGCGCCTCCGGGCGGGCTGGGGCTGGTGCATCCCGCTCAGGGGCCGGCTCTCGGTGGGAATCGTGGTGGGGCGTGAGGATGCCGCCCGCCTCGGACGTACGCCGGAGGAGCGGCTCGAGCGGACCATCGAGATCGAC
>Ga0070699_100001926_pt1 | contig 18718 bp, 13 predicted proteins | sample KBSK1503metaG_FD_65473 | JGI IMG/M metagenome (GOLD analysis project Ga0070699, IMG submission 65473) | Corn, switchgrass and miscanthus rhizosphere microbial communities from Kellogg Biological Station, Michigan, USA - KBS K1-50-3 metaG | ecosystem: Host-associated > Plants > Roots >... | reverse complement strand
ATGCAGCGCGGCCGCGACCAGACACGCGGCGCCCGCGGCGACGACCGCGGCCACGTACGCCTGCGCGGGCGCCGGCAGCGTCAGGAACGTCGGATTGTCCCTTCGGCGGCGGTTCATACCGCCCTCGCGTGCAGCACGCGCGCGCTGACGCGCGTCCGCGGCCTGCCAGCCGTTTCTTTGACGGACCCGATGCGCAGCCGCGGCACGATGGAGAGGAACGCATCGACCACGTTCGCGTCGTAGAGCGTCGAACGGCCGTCGTGGATCATCGCGATCGCGCAGCCATGCGACAGCGCGCGCCGGTACGGGCGATCAGATGTGAGCGCGTCGTAGCAGTCGACGACCGCGAGCACGCGCGCGCCAAGCGGAATGCCTTCACCGTGGAGTCCGTCGGGGTACCCGGTGCCGTCCCAGTTCTCGTGGTGATGCCGGACGATGAGCGAGAGCAGTGGGGGAAAAGAGACTGCCGACAAAATGTCGGCGCCGAAGACGACGTGCTGCTTGACCTGGTCGTATTCCTCTTTCGTCAGCGGTCCCGGCTTGTTCAGCAGGTCGTCGGGGATGCTCAACTTGCCGATGTCGTGCAGCAGCGCGGCAATCCAAATCGCGTCGATCGTCAGCGCATCGGTGATCCCGATCTCGCGCGCGAGCGCCAGCGCGTAGCGCTGCACGCGCTGCGAGTGCTCGTGCGTCGAGCCGTCGCGCGCCGCGAGGGCCCGCGACAACGCTTCGACCATCAGATTCGCGTTGTCCTGTCTCGGCACACGCGAAAAGTGACTGTCGAGACTTTTCACGACATTAGAGGACTGTAGTGGCACTAAGCCGACGTTAACGCAACTCAAATGCCGATGTCACCCGGGAAGTGACGCGAGGGAGGACCGATCCCGGCAAGAGGCTCTGGGAAAAGGAGCTGTCGGTGATTTGCGATGCAGCAGACGGCGGCGTCTCAGGCGGGCATTCGTTCTCGAACGTGTCGCATAACGGGCCAGGCTGTAACGAAAGGGGTCACGGCTGCGAAATGACGGCGGTTTTGATCGCGGAGTTTCCGTCGGTCGTCTCCGTCCACGCGAGCAGCAGCTCCCCTCCGCGACGCACCAGGCGCGCGTTGCCGCTGGCGCGATCGCGGTTGATGCCGGCCACCGTCTGGCTCGGGCTCCGCCGGCCGGACGAATCGACCCGGCGCAGTTTCAATTCTGCACGCCCGTCCGCGAACTCGACCCACATCGCGGCGGCGCCCCCGTCGAGCATCGCGACGGCCACGCGGCCGAGCGAGCTGCCGTCGTCGAGCCGCACCGGTGCGCCGAACCTCGCGCCGCCGTCGCGTGAGAAGGCGGCGAACGCCTGCCCCTGATCCTGTTTTGCCGTGAACCACGCCACGACGACGTCGCGTCCACGCGCGGCGACGGCGGGACCGTTGATCGGACACGCTTCGAGCGTCCACCCGTCGTCGTGGACCGTGGCCGAAGGCGTCCAGGCGCCGTTCACGAAGCGCGACACGGAGATGTCGCGGACTTCCTTGGCACTTCGATCGCGAAAGGCGGCGATGGGGCCGCTGGAAGTCATCGCGACGGCGGTCGGACAGCAGTCGCACACGCGATCGTCGATGAGCGTCTCGGCCGCCTCGCGGCCGTTGCGATCGAATGTCGCGGCGCGAACCGTCATGTTGTCGTTCTCGGGGACCACCGTCTCGCGCCCATCGAGCCAGACGAGGCCTACGCGGTTGGCCGGCATCGGGAACATCGACACGAAGCCGTGCTGCGTTTTCGTTCCGTCGTGGTGCGGTGTGGTGGGCTGCGACCAGGTGCGTCCTTCGTCGTGCGAGAAGGCGAGGCGCACGTCGTAGGCTTCGACGTGGGGATCGGTGGACTGCAGCCACTGTGCGACGAGCGTTCCGTCTTCGAGGCTCACGACGGACGGCACGTCGGCCCAGCTGAGGAACCAATCCGTTCCAGCGGCGGCTTGATGCGGCGGCGACCATCCGCCGCCGGTCCGTTCCGCGAACTTGAGCGTCGCGGAGGCGCCGCTGGTCTCGACCCAGCTCAGGATCGCGCGGTCGCCGCTCACGGTCAGCTGCGGCTCGCTGCTGCCTCGGGGAGCCGCCGGCGAGGCGATCGGCCGAATCGTGAACGGATTACGGTCGATCGGCGTGCGGGCGGATGAACAGCCGGCGAGGGCGGCCGCGGCAAGCAGAGCAGTGGTGCGCATCAGTAATTAAATTTTCCAGCGAAACTGAATCGTATACGAAGCCGCGGCTTTGATCGACGCTTCTGCTGGCGACCGCAGGGGTCTGCTGATCGCGCACGATGACGCGGACCGTGCCAAACACCTGGGCTTGGGCGGCGATCGGCACTGCGACGGGTAACGAGAGCACAAGGAGCCGGACATGCACGGTCGTGAGCCGATTCGATTCTTGTCGCTTGCGGGCACCTGAAGATTTCCCGAAGTTTTTGTCAGAACCCGTTGACGCGCCCTGGCGCCGTCCGTGTAGCATCGCGCTCACAACGTCATCGAAGGAGAGTGCTCGATGCTGAGCGGGACGATCAGGCCAGCGGCGTTGTTCACCGTGGCGTGGCTCACCGTGCTGGCGCTCTGCGGCAGCGCCGCGGGCGCAGCCGCGCAAATCGCCACGGCGAGCGTGTTCGGAACGATCCGCGACGAGACCGGCGCATCGCTGCCGGGCGTCACCTTGACGGCACGCAACGTCGCCACCGGCGCGACGCGCGCCACCACGACCGACGGGGACGGGCGCTACCGGCTGTCGGCGCTCGATCCCGGCGAGTACGAGCTGCGCGCCGAGCTCCCCAACTTCAAGACGGCGGTTCGCAGCATCGTGCTGACGGTCGGCGGCTCGGCCGACGTCGACATCCGGATGAGCCTCGGTCCGATTGCCGAGCAGGTGAGCGTCGCGACCGACGCGCCGCTGATCGAGCCGGCCAAGGCGGAGTTGAGCCGCGTCGTCACGACGAAGGAGATCGAATCGCTGCCGATCAGCGGGCGCAACTTCGTCGACTTCGTGAAGCTGTCGAGCGGCGTGGCGAGCGGACGCGAGAACATCGGCGGCGGAGCGTTCAAGGAACCCGACGTCGGCGTCGGCTCCGCCGCGGCGCCGCGGCTGTCGTTCGCGGGACAACCCGAGCTGAACACGATGATTCAGGTCGACGGCGCCGACAACGTGCAGACCTTCACCGGCCTGCCGCGCGCGACGCCGTCGCAGGAAGCCGCCAAGGAATTCCGCGTGCTGAACTCCACGTACCTGGCCGAATACGGCCGCGCGCTCGGCGGCTTCGTGAACATCGTTACCAAGTCGGGGACGAATCGCCGGGACGGATCGCTGTATTACTTCGGGATGGACGACAGCCTGAACGCGCGATCGGTGCTGAACACGCCGGACGCCGACGTGCTGCATCAGCACCAGTTCGGCGTGACGCTCGGCGCGCCGGTGGTTGCCGATCGCACGTTCTTCTTCGGCAACTACGAAGGCCAGGTGCGGCGGCAGTCGAACCGGTTCTCGAAAGTGGTGCTCGACAATCTGGCGGCGCTGAACGAGGTCCGCGCGCAGTTCAACCTGAAGCCGGAGACGACGAATCAGCTGCAGAAGAACCACTACAACTCGTTCATGCTGAAAGTCGATGACCATCCGACGCCGAATCACACGGTCGCGGTCCGGTACAACTTCCTCGATTCGGTCACCGACAATTTCCTCGGCGGCGGGGGCCGCGCGTCACCGACCTCCAGCACCGCTCGCGACAACCTGACGAGGGATCAGGCCGGCGTCGCGACCCTCGTGTCGGTTCTGTCGCCGACGCTGATCAACGAGGCGCGCTTCCAGGCCGCGCGTCGCACGTTCGACTTCACCTCCGTGCTGAAGGAGCCGGCGCTCGAGCTCTCGAATTTCATCATCATGGGCAAGAGCACGTCGGACGTCGACTTCTACGGCGAGACGCGACTCCAGTTCGCCGACAGCGTGACGCGCAGCGCCGGCGGACATCAGATGAAGGCCGGCGTCGACGTCAACTACCTGCGGAATCAGTCGCAGTTTCACCTGTTCTTTCCGGCGCGGATCATCTTTCCGTCGCTCGCGGCGTTCCAGTCGTTCACACCGGCCGTCTTCTGGTGGCCCTTCCTGGCCACTGCGACGAGCCACCCGGGCATCAGCCCGGCGTGGACCTACGATGTGCCGCCCGAGTGGCTCGACGACACGCGCTTCACGTTCAACCACAGCTCCTATGGGTTCTTCGCTCAGGATCACTGGCAAGCGGCGGATCGTCTTTCGCTCACGTACGGTCTGCGATACGACGTCGAAGCCTATCCATCCGCCTTCATCGTCAAGAGAGATCTCAACAACCTGCAGCCGCGGGTCGGCGGCGCCTTCTCGTACAGCGCGCACGGCGTCGTGCGCGGCGGATACGGCGTGTTCTTCGACCGGCTCGCCAGCAGCGTCGGTCAGCTGTTCAATGCGACGCAGTGGTCGACCGCCGGCTCGCTGCCGAACGCGCAGCTGCTGTTCCCGACGATTGCGCCGCTTCAGGCGCGCTTCCAGCAGCGCACCGTCGGCGGCGCCGCCGCGCCGATTGCCGCACGCACGTTTCTGACGACGGGGCAGGTTCCGACCACGAGCAGCATCGGGCTCGCGGACACGCTCGACGGCGCGATCGAAACGCCGTACAGCCATCAGGCGAGCGCGCAGATCTCGCACGAGATCGGCCGCGGCCTGGCGTTGTCGGCCGGATATCTGTTCCTCGGCGCCCGGCAGATTCCGGGTCACACCGGAAATCTCAACGCGGTTCAGACCGGCGTGCTGCCGAGCGGCAAGCCGATCTACGGCGGCCGGAAGTATCCCGAAGTCGGCGATCTGTTCGTGCAGACCAACACCGGCATCTCGAACTATCACGGCGCCACGTTCGAAATCGAAAAGCGATTCGATCGCGGCTTCGCCTTCCACGGCAGCTACACGCTGTCGCGCGTGCGCAACAACGTCGATTCGCTCGCGAACTTCGCCGACCTCCCGGAAGGGCAGGACATCGCTGGAGAGATGGCGCGATCGCGGCAGGATGTGAGGCACCGTCTCACCGTGAGTGCGCTCAGCGAGCTCCCGGCCGGCGCGGGAGCCGCCGGCGGACTCAAGGTGAGCGCGCTCGTGTCGGTGGAGAGCGGACGTCCGTTCAACATCTTCGCCGGACGTGATTTCAATCTGGACGGCAACCCGAACTCGGATCGTCCCGCCCTCATCGGCCGCAACGCCTACGAAGGACCTGCCTACGCGACCATCGACTTTCGCGTCGGCCGCGAGCTCTCGCTGAATGGACAAGCGCGTCTCGATCTCTCGCTCGACGTGTTCAACCTGTTCAACCGGATCAACGTGAAGGACATCAACACGGTCTGGGGCGGCATCGATTACCCGAACACGCCGCCGCCGCCGCAGCTCGGCTTCGGCACGCCGCGCGACGTGTTCAATCCCCGACAGGTGCAGTTCGGGGCGAAGGTGAGATTCTGATTGGGACTGACGCTCCAATGTGCTGGGGACTGACGCTCCAACGTGCTCGGGGACTGACGCTCCAACGTGCTGGGGACCGAGGCTCCAATGTGCTGCAACTGATATAGTAGTTCGCCGAGTCTGGAGGGTTCTGATGGTGAATCGTCGTGCGTTCATCGGAACGACCACGGTTGCCGCCGCGGGAGCGCTGTTCGATTGGCGCGTGTGGGCGCAGGCTCGGAAGGGCGTTCCCGGCGCGACGGTCGAGACGACGGCCGGCAAGCTGCGCGGCCTCGTCATCGACAAGATTCAGGCGTTCAAGGGCGTGCCGTACGGCGCGTCGACCGCCGGCGCCCGCCGATTCCTGGCTCCGATGAAAGTGCAGCCGTGGACCGGCGTGCGCGACGCGTTCGAGATCGGTCAGCGATCTCCGCTGGTCGACTCGGTGCTCGTGCCCGAGTGGACGCCGCTGAACCTCCGCGAACCGATGGGCGAAGATTGTCTCAACCTGAATCTCTGGACACCGAGCGCGAGCAAAGGCGGCAAGCGGCCGGTGATGGTGTGGCTGCACGGCGGCGGATACTCGACGGGATCACCAAACATGATTCCGTACGACGGCGCGAACCTCGCCCGCAAACACGACGTCGTCGTGGTCGGCCTCACGCATCGGCTCAACGTGTTCGGCTTCATCTATCTCGCCCATCTCGGCGGCGAAAAATATGCTGGCGCGAGCAACACCGGCATGAAGGACATCATCGCCGGGCTCGAGTGGATTCGCGACAACATCGCGAGCTTCGGCGGCGATCCGGACAACGTCACGATCTTCGGTCAGTCGGGCGGCGCCGGGAAGGTGAGTACGCTTCTCGGCATGCCGGCGGCGCTGGGGCTGTTTCACCGCGCGATCGCGCAAAGCGGGTCGGCGGTGACCGGCATGTCCGACGGCACGGCGACGCAGAACGCTGCCGCGTTCATGTCGCGGCTTGGCCTGAAAACCGATCAGGTTGATCAGTTGCAGAAGCTGCCGATGCAGCAGCTCCTCGATGCCGTACAGCAAGGTCGAGGCGCAAGCTCAGGCCAAGCGGCCGGCGGCGGACGCGGACGCGGTGGTGCTGGCGGCGGCTTCAACGCCGCGCCGGTCGTGGACGGCTCATCGCTTCCGAAAAACGTGTTCGATCCGACGGCCACCGAGCTATCGGCAGACGTTCCACTCCTCATCGGCTCGACCGAAACCGAGGTGACGTGGAACGTCAACACCGACTACACGCCGCCGGCCGACGATGCCGCGCTGCGCGAGCGGATCAAGAAGACGCTGCGGTCGGCAGACGACGCGCAGATCGACAAGGTGATTGCGATCTACCGGAAAGACCGGCCGAAGGCGAGCAACCTCGATCTGGCGCTCATCCTCGAGACCGACGCGTCGCCGTTCCGGAGCGGCACCGACACGGAAGCGGAGCGCAAGGCAGCGCTCGGCAAGGCGCCGGTGTACGTCTATCGCTTCCAGTGGTACTCGCCGGCCAGCGGCGGGCGCCTGCGGGCGATGCACTGCATGGACATTCCGTTCGTGTTCGAGAACGTGGACGTCAGCAAGTCGGTCGTCGGCGATGGACCGGATCGGCATGCGCTCGCCGACAGGATGAGCCGCGCATGGGTCGCGTTCGCGCGCAGCGGCAATCCGAACCACAAAGGGCTGCCGAAGTGGGATCCGTTCACGAGCGACACGCGCGCGACCATGATCTTCAACAACGAGTGTCGCGCAGTGAACGATCCGTACCGAGAGGAACGGCTCGCGATCGCGGCCGCGCAACCATCGCGCCGAACGAACAATTAACGATTGACAACCAGCAACCAGCAACCAGCAACCAGCAGCCAGCAACCAGCAGATGACCAATCACACCCCGAGCCTCGCCGCCGAAGCGTATCGCGTGGTCCGTCAGCGCATTCTCCGCGGCGAGCTCGCGCTTGGGCAGGTCATCTCGCGCCGCAAGCTCGCAACCGAGCTCGGCATGAGCTTCCTGCCGGTGTCGGAGGCGCTGCAGCGGCTCGAGGTCGAAGGGCTGCTCGAGAGCCGGCCTCGCGCCGGCACGCGCGTCCGCATTCCGACGCGCGAGGACGTGCGCGGCCACTTCGTCGTCCGCGAAGCGCTGGAAGTGCAGGCGGCGATGCTGTTCGCGCGCGTCGCCACCGCCGCAGAGCGCACTGAGCTGCGCAAGCTGGCGGCTCGCGTCGACACGCTCGCGACGAGGCCGGACCGCACGCTGTACACCGTGCTTCACCACAAGCTGCACCGCCGCATCGCGGAATGCGCGCGCTGCGCGTCGCTCACCGAGGTCATCGAGAAAACGCACGCGCTGTCATCGATCTGGTTCAGCCTGCTGCGCCAGGCGGCGCCCACCGATCCGCCGCGACGGCATCAGGAGCTCGCGGCCGCGCTGACCGGCGGCACGCCCGAAGAGGCGGCGCAGGCGACGCGCGCGCACATCGCCGTCGGTCTCGAGCGCACGCTCGAGACGCTCGAGCCGTACTTCCGCCTGCGCCGCATCCACCGCGAGACGTTCGTCCGCAGCGAACGGAAACAGCGACTTCAAGGAATTGTTCCAGCCGACGAGAAGCACTCTAAAGTGCGATATCAGAGCGTTTGACAAGCCGAGGGCGGCGGTTATACTCGCCCGACCATTGACCCAGGTCCGAGGAGGTCTGATGAAGCGCGTCCTGCGCGGTATGGTTGGCGGCTGTCTCGCCTTCGTACTCTCCAGCGTGACGCTTCACGCGCAAGCCGGATCGACGGCGCAAATCACCGGAGTCGTGAAAGACACGAGCGGCGGCGTGCTGCCGGGCGCCGACGTGACCGCGACGCAAACCGACACGGGTTTGAAGCGCGCGACCGTCACGGACGCGAACGGATCGTACACATTGCCGAACCTTCCGGTCGGACCGTACCGGCTCGACGTGAACCTTCCGGGCTTCAAGTCGTACGTGCGCACGGGCGTCGTGCTGCAGGTCAACGACGCGCCGGACATCAACGTGGAGTTGTCGCTCGGCGCCGTCGAGGAAACGGTCTCGGTGCAGGCGGCGTCGCCGCTCGTCGAGACGCGCAACATCGGTCTCGGCCAGGTGATGGAGAACGAGCGCATTCTCGCGCTGCCGCTCAACGGCAGGAATCCGGTGGATTTGATCGCGCTCACCGGCGCGGCGGTGCAGCCGGACGGCGCGGCGGGCATCTCGTCGAGCCGCAGCATGCAGGGCGGGAAGCTGATCTCGATTGCCGGCGGCCAGTCTGCGGGCGTGGCGTACCTGCTCGACGGCGCGACGCACAACAATCCGTACGACAACGCCAACCTGCCGCTGCCGTTCCCCGACGCGCTGCAGGAATTCAAGGTCGAGACGAGCGCGCTCAGCGCGCAGAACGGCATGCACTCGGGCGCGGCCGTCAACGCGGTCACGCGATCCGGAACCAACCAGGTACGCGGCGACGCGTTCGAGTTCCTGCGCAATCACGATTTCAACGCGACGAATCCGTTCGCGGCGAAGAATGCCGACGGCACGCGCAAGGACGACGGGCTGAACCGGAATCAGTACGGCGGCGTGCTGGGCGGTCCGATCCGTCACGACAGATTGTTCTTCTTCGTCGGGTACCAGGGAACCAACACGCGTCAGACGCCGTCGGACAACATCTCGTTCGTGCCGTCGGCGCAGATGCTGGCGGGCGACTGGACCGCATTCGCCTCGCCCGCCTGCAACGGCGGCCGCACGCTCTCGCTGCGTCCGCCGTTCGTGAACAACACGATCAGCCCCGCCGCGTACGACAAGGCGTCGCTCTCGATCGTGAGCCATCTGCCGACCACGACCGATCCGTGCGGCCGCATCAACTACGCGTCGCGCACGGAAATCGACGAGGGCCAGACCGTTGGCAAGCTCGATTATCAGTGGAGCAACAACCATTCGCTGTTCGGCCGCTACATGGCGACGTCGTATCGTCAGCCGCCGCCGTTCAGCCTGATCGACAACGTGCTGACCACGACCGTCGGCGGCCGCGACAACCTGGCGCAGTCGTTCACGTTGGGCGACAACTACATCCTCAGCACCCACGCCGTGAACGCGTTCCGCTTCGCGTTCAACCGGACGGCGATCCACCGCACGAGCCAGGATTTCTTTTCCTATCCGGACGTTGGCGTCAACACGTTCAGCTACATGCCGCACTACCTGCTGCTGACGATCGCCGGCGGGTTCAACCTCGGAGGCGGCACGGAAAGCGAATCGACCTTCCGAACGAACACGTATCAGTTCGGCGACGACCTGCAGATCATCAAGGGCAATCATCAGTTCGCATTCGGCGGCAGCGCGGCGTACTGGAAATCGACGTCGCTCGCGAACGTCCGCAGCCCCGGCACCTTCAACTTCGATGGATCCGCGGTCGGCGCGGGCCTCGCCGATTTCATGGTCGGCCGGCCGAACCAGTTCACCGATGCCGGTCCGAACAACCTCTTCATGACCGAGTGGTATCTCGGCCTCTACGCGCAGGACAGCTGGAAGGTGAACGAGCGGACGACGCTCAATTACGGGCTGCGGTGGGAACCGTACTTCCCGCAGCAGGTCACCAACGGCGCGATCTACAACTTCAGCCTCGACGGGTTCAAATCGGGCCAGCACACGAGCATGTTCACGAACGCGCCGCCCGGATTCACCTACCCGGGTGATCCCGGCTTCCCGAACGGCTTCGCCGGCATGAACAAGCGCTGGACCGACTTTGCGCCGCGCATCGGCGTCGCGTGGGATCCGGACGGCGACGGCCGGATGTCGATTCGATCGTCCTACGGCGTGTCGTACGACTTCGTCAACGGCCAGTACCACTTGAACACGGCGATTGCGCCGCCGTGGGGATCGGACGTGCGCATCCAGAGCCCGATCGGCGGCTTCGACAACCCGTTTCTCGGATACCCGGGCGGCAATCCGTTTCCGCTGCCGTTCGACAGCAACGCCGGCGTGCAGGCCCCGACCAACGCGCGCTTCTCGGCCGGCGCGAACTATCTCGCCATCGATCCGAACATTCATCCGACGACCGTGCAGTCGTACAACGCGAGCGTGCAGCGGCAGATCGGCAGCAACTGGGTCGCGTCGGCGAGCTACATCGGCGCCTACACGACGCATCTGTGGAACATGAAGGCGCTTAACTACGGGCTGACGAGCGTCACGTCGGCCGTGCTGAACGGGAACCCCGTCACGTGCGCGCCGTCGGCCGCCAACTTCGGCACCTGCATGAACAGCATCCTCCAGCAGCGGCGTGTGCTCAGCCAGCTCGATCCGGTCAACGGCGTGTTGATCGCCAACCTCGACGCGCACGACGACAGCGGCTGGGAACGCTACAACGGCGTGCTGCTGTCGGTGGAGCGCCGCGGATCGCGCGTCAGCTACAGCGCGAACTACACGCTGTCGAAATGCAACGGGCTTCCCAGTCAGCAGTTGCCGAACGTGCAATCGGGCTGGACCGATCCGAACAACCCGTCGTTCGATCAAGGCGCGTGCGACGTCGATCGCCGCCACGTGGCGAACGTCACGGCGAGCTATCAAACGCCGGCGCTGAACGGCAAAGCGGCGGCGGCGGCGCTGCTGTCGAACTGGCGAATCTCCGGTCTGTTCCGCGGTCAATCGGGCAGCCCGCTGAACGTCGTGTCGGGACAGGATCGGGCGCTCACCGGGATTGCCGGCACGAATCAGCGCGCGAACCTGGTGCTCGACAACGGATACGGCGACACCTCGTCCATCACGAACTACGTGAACCCCGCGGCGTTCGCGCAGCCGGCGTTCGGCACGCTGGGCAACTACGTGCGCAACAGTCTGTACGGGCCGCCGCGCTGGCAGATCGACATGGTGCTGGCGCGCATGGTGCGATTCACGCGGACGCAAAACGTCGAGGTGCGCGTCGAGGCGTTCAACCTGACGAACAATTTCCTCCGCAACAATCCGATCCAGAATATCGGCAACCCGACGTTCGGTCAGATTCTGCAGGCGGGCGATCCGCGCATTCTGCAGTTCGGCGTCAAATACGGATTCTAGTTGGGGGCTGGGGGCTGGGGGGCTGACATGCACCGCATCTCACGGGCGTCGATCGTTGCCGGCGTGCTCGCGGCGACGCTGATTGGCGCCGGCGGCCTGCGCGGCCGCGCGCAGGAAGAAGAGGTCAATGCGGCCGCGCGTGGCGTCGACCTCTCCGGTGAATGGACGCCCGTTCGCGAGGAAGACAACACGGGCAACACCGAGCTCGGCGACTGGGTCGGCATTCCAATGAACGAAGCGGCGCGGCTCCGCGCCATGGCGTGGGTGGCGTCGATTCAGACGCTGCCGGAGTGGCAGTGCCGGCCGCATGCCGTGTCGTACATCTCGCGCGGGCCGTCGCAGCTGCGCATCTCGAAGGAAGTCGATCCGGTCTCGCGCGAGGTCACCGCGTGGCATATGGAGTGGCTCCGATCGATCGACAAGGCGGTGTACATGGACCGCCGTCCGCATCCATCGCAGTACGCGGCGCATACCTGGGGCGGCTTCTCGACAGGCGAGTGGATCGGCGACATGCTGAAGATCACGACGACGCACATCAAGGAGGAATACTTGAAGCGCGACGGCGTGTTCCACAGCGATCGCATCAGGGTGAATCAGTTCCTCATTCGACGCGGCAACTACCTCACCTTCATCCTCGTCGAGTACGACCCGGTCTATCTCACGGAGCCGCTGATCCGCAGCACCGAGTATCAGCTCGACGCGCACCAGAATATTCCGCCGTACCCGTGCAACGTGGTCGAGGAAGTCGACCGCCCGAAAGGGATCGTGCCGCACAACCTGCCGGGCTCGGCGCAGTACACCGGGGACGTGAAGGATTTCGCGAACCGCTACAACATCCCGTGGGACGTGATCACGGCGGGCGCCGAGACGATGTATCCGGAGATACAGGAAAGAATCAAAGCCGGCCGCGCGAAGATGACCGCGTCCAGCAAGCAGTGACCATGAAGACACTCTCTCTCGCGTTGACGTGCGCCGGCCTCGCCGCCACGCCTCTCGTCGCCGAACAGCAACAGGCTCGGCCTGCGACGCAGGAGATCGAAATCCTGCCGGTGCACGGCAGCATCTACATGATCGCCGGCGCCGGCGGCAACATCACCGCGTCGATCGGCAGGGACGGCGTGCTGCTCGTCGACACCGGCCTCGCCGGCATGAGCGACAAGGTGATGGATGCGGTCCGCCAGCTGCAGCGCATGGCGCAGCTGAAAGAACCGGCGATCGACCTGCGCTGGGGGGCTGAAACGCGCGGAACGCTCCAGAACTCGTTGAATCCGGTCGGTCCGGCGAAGCCGATTCGCTACATTATTAATACGCACTTCCATCCCGACCACGTTGGCGGGAACGAAAGGCTGGCGAAAGCCGGCCGGACGTTCACCGGCGGCAACGTCGTCGGCGACATCGCCGACGCCGGGCAGGGCGCGTCGATCATCGCGTACGAGAACACGCTGAACCATCTGAGCGCGCCGACCGGCCAGCAGGCCGCGCTGCCCGAGAGCGCGTGGCCGACCGACACCTTCCACATGGAGTCGATGAAGCTGAGTCACTTCTTCAACGGCGACGGCGTGCAGATCATCCACGTCCCCAGCGCGCATACGGACGGCGACGTCCTCGTCTACTTCCGCGGATCGGACGTCGTCTCGAGCGGCGATCTGTTTCAGATGACGACGTACCCGTTCATCGACGTCGAGCGCGGCGGAACGATCAACGGCATCATCGAAGGCGCGAACAAGATCCTCGACATCGTCATTCCCGAGTTCCGCACGGAAGGCGGCACGATGGTCGTGCCGGGACACGGACGGCTCAGCGACGGCGCCGACGTCGCGTACTACCGCGACATGGTGACGATCATCCGCGACCGCGTGCAGGCGCTGATCAAGCAGGGAAAGACGCTCGAGCAGGTGAAGGCCGCGAAAGTCACCGCCGACTACGATCCGCGTTGGGGCGCCGACAGCGGCATCTGGACGACGGAGAAATTTGTCGAAGCCGTGTACAAAACGCTGCAGGGCAAGCCCGCTGCGAAGCCGGCTCCTGCGACGACGACGAAGAAGAAAAGCCAGCCATGATCGAGCCGCTGCACGCCACGGCCCACGAAACTCACGAAAGCACGAAACGCACGAAAAAATTAACAGGCTTTCGTGTGTTTCGTGCTTTCGTGTGTTTCGTCGCGCTCGGGAGCGGAATGGTTCCGTCGCTGAGCGCTCAGCGCGGGCGCGGCGCGGCGCCGCAGGGACCGCCGCCGGTTCCACGCGCGGCGGCGCCGATCGATCTCACCGGCTACTGGGTGTCGCTCGTCACCGACGACTGGCGCTGGCGGATGGTGACGCCGCCGAAAGGCGACGTGCTCTATCTGCCGGTCAACCCGGAAGGGCGCCGCGCGGCCGATGCCTGGGATCCGGCGAAGGACGAAGCGGCGGGCGAGCAGTGCCGCGCGTACGGCGCCGGCGGGCTGATGCATCTGCCCGGACGCCTCCATATCTCCTGGCACGACGACGCGACGCTCGTCGTCGAGGCGGACGCCGGCACGCAGACGCGCGTCATGCACTTCGGTCCGAACGCGCAGGCGGCGGCAAGCGCGCAGCCGTCGTGGCCGGGATACTCCGTCGCACAGTGGGAGAACGACGGTGCCGGCCCGGGGCGGCGCGGGCGGCCGTCGAACGCGAAGCCGGTTCACGGATCGCTGAGGACTGTGACGACGAAGATGCGGCCGGGCTATTTCCGCCGCAACGGCGTGCCCTACAGCGCGAACGCGGTGCTCACGGAATACTGGACGACGCTGCAGGACGAAGGCGTCGACTACCTCGTGGTGACGAACATCCTCGAAGATCCGCAGTACCTCGCGCAGCCGTACGTGCGCAGCGTGCAGTTCAAGAAGCAGGCAGACAACAGAGGATGGAAGCCGACGCCGTGTCTGACACAGTAGGGGCCGAGCTTGCCCGGCCCGTTGCGGAGCTTGCTCCGCCCGCACCGAATCTATGGCTTATATCTTTCATCAGGATCAACTTCCTCGACTCGTCTCGGTCGTGCCCGGACGCGAGCGGACGTTCTTCGTCAACAAGGAGCTGACGAAGATGGACGACATGCTCGCCGGCGTCATGCGCTATCGGCCGAACGTCGCGTCGCCGTATCACTACCACGAAGTCTGCGAGCACTTTTACTTCATCATGGAAGGGCGGGGGACCGTCGAGACCCCGGAAGGGATCGAGCCGGTCGGTCCGGGCACGATGGTCTTCATCCCGGCCGAGACGAAGCACCGGCTCCGATCGAGTCCCGACAACGAGCTCTTCTACTTCGAATTCCAGGCGCCGAACCGGTTCAAGACGCACATCCTCGACGGCACGCCCGACGAGCTGCGGTGGGAGCGCGTCGACGGCACCGTGTGGGTCCAGAGCTGATGGCGAACACCTACATCGACACGAATCGGATTCCGCGCAGCAAGATCGCCGGCGCCGGCGACGTGTCGGAGATTCTCAACAGTCAGCTCGCCGGCGCGAAGAACGTCGTCGCCGCTTTGCACTGGCTGAATCACGGCGATCGCCTCGACGCGGGTGCGCCGAACTTCCATCACCTCGTGTATCTGATGGAGGGTGAAGCGACGATCGAATTGAACGGCGCCGAGCATCGGGTCGCAAAAGGCGCGGGCGTGTACCTCGGTCCCGCCGAGACCGCGCGCATCTCACATGCCGGGTCGGCGCCGCTGAAGCTCTTTCATCTAACAGTTCCCAAACTCTAAACGCACCACGAAAAACCACGACGCTGCCGGCCTCCGGATCCCGGAAGCTATCAATTCTCCCACGAGCTCGACAGTCGGCAAATGGACCTTCAGCGCCGTAGCGCAGCCATTGACGGCCGCCATCGGCGGGCGGCGCTAGGCGGAACTGCAACGTCGCGAGAGTCGGTTGAAACGGATTCGCGAAGCCAAACGGGCACTGGAAGCCCGCGCGAAGGCATTCACCTTTCGCCAGCGCTCTTCCGCCCTCGCGAGCAGCTTGGACGCCAAAAACCCTACCGTGCCCCGGGATCGAGACCCCAAAACGCACGGCCGCGTGATTTTTGTGACTCGCAGCGGCTCTAGCTTGCGGTGCACGCGGTCGGACGCCATTTGGCGCCGTCGGATTCTTTCTTGAAGTGCGTGCTGGTGATGAAGGGTTGTTGGAGGTACTTCGGATCCTCGACGATCGTCGTCACGGTGAACCACTGATCCCCGTTCGTCTCGTTGTGCCGATCGAAATACTCGGTGACGACGGCGTTCTCGCTGTAAGGCACGCCGTTCTTGCGCAGGTACCCCGCCTTCAAGTGCGTCGTGACGACCTTCAGCGAACCACCCTGCGGCCGCGGCGGCCCGCCGCGCCCCGCGTCGCCGCGTCCAGCCGCTGTCGATCCCGGCTCGATGATCGCGCCGATCGCGCCGCCGCCACCGCCGCCGCCGCGCTGAGGAGTGCCCGCGAATTCCCACAGCGCGACTGAGTATCCCTGCCAGCTTGCGTCGGCGGCCGGCGGCTGCGACTCGCCGAAGTGAAACAGCCGCGTCTGCGTGCCGGCGTCGGTGTCGATCTCGAGCGTGTTGTCGTCGCGCCAGGTGATGTGCACGCGTCCGGGCACGCGCATGATGTTTGCCGCGCCGTACGACTTGCACGCGTTGCCACTGGCTTCGTCGGCCGCCGGATCCCACGCCTGACCGACCTTGCGCCCCTCGTCGTTCAGCGGCACGCTCGCAAAGTCGCCCTTGGGCGGCGTCATCATTCGGAAGCGCCAGTCTTCCGTCACGACCGATACCCAGTAGCCGGTCAGCTCGATGGGTGCGGCCGCTCGAGGCGCCTGCGGCGGTCCCGGCGGCGCGCCGCGCCCGCGCTGCGCTGCGAGCGGAGCGCGGAAGGCGGCGAGCAGCGCCACGAAACACACGAAACCACGAAACGCACGGAATCCTACTAAGGATTTTGAGATGAATTCTTTCGTGAGTTTCGTGTTTTCGTGAATCTCGTGGCCCATCGTGTGGAGCGGCTCGATCATTCCTGTCCCTTCTTCTCCGTTGGCTACTGGCTCTTGGCTTTCTCATTCAGGTTTCGATACACCGCCTCGATGAACATGTCAGTCGTCCACGGTCCGGATTTCGCGCCGTATCGGCCGTCGTAGTCGAGCGTCGGCCGCGCGGCTTTGATCTGCTGCAGCGTGAGACCGCGCTTGATCATGTCCTGGACGCGGTCGCGGATGATCGTGACCATGTCGCGGTACTCGAGGACGTCGGCTTCGTCGCACAGGCGCCCATGCCCCGGGATGACGTAGGTGCCGCCCTCCTGCTTGTCCTTCGGGATGGTGATGTCGAGGATGTGATTGAGCGCGGTGATGATCCCCTGAATGCTGCCGCCACGCTCCAGATCGATCACCGGGTAGGTGGTCGTCAGGAACAGATCGCCGGCGCTGACGACGTCCGAGCGGCGGAAGAACACGATGCTGTCGCCGTCGGTATGCGCGGCCGGCTGATGGATGATCTCGATCGCTTCTCCGTTGAAGTACAGCTCTTTCTTCTTCGTGAAGTACGTGTCGGTCGGCAGGGCGGCGTCGGGGTACGGCGCCTTCTCGCCGGTCGGCGCGCTCATCCGGTTCAACACTTTTTCGTGAGCGATGATTGCGGCGCCGTTATAGACGTTTCCCATGTTGCCGCCGGCGATCATCGCACCTTGCTTGGCAATCGCGGCGTTGCCGCCGACGTGATCGGGATGGACGTGGGTGTTGACGATGTAGCGAATCGGCTTGTTCGTGACGGTGCGGATCGCCTTGACGACGCCGTCACTCAAACGCTCGACCGACGTATCGACGAGCAGCGCGCCGTCGTCGCCGGCCTGAAGCGTGATGTTGCCGCCCTCGACGCCGACGAGCATGTAGACGTTGCCCTGGACCGGCAGCACGTGGACCTCGTCGTCTCCGGCGGCGGCAGCCAGCCAGCACGTCGCGGCCGCGGCGAGTGCGATGGCCACCGCGGCCGGCATCATCCTGCGATCGATGTTCACGCGGTGCTCCTCTAGCCCTGGTTCGCGACACAGAGCGGGCAGAGAACACAGAGCAAAACAAGCCACGGAGACACCGAGACACAGAGTTTCCTTCGGTCTTGTACAAAAGAATTCTCTGGGTCTCCGTGTCTCTGTGGCTGATTCTCTCTGTGTTTTCGGCTCACTCTGTGTCGTCCTTGCTTAGTACTTCGTCTTGGCCGCCGGCATCGTCTTCAGCTTCAGCTGATATTCGGGGTACATCGTTTCGGCGCCGCCGCGCGCGGCGTCGGACGGAACGCCGAACTTCGCGGGGAACTCGGCAAGAAACGGATTCTTCCCCGGCAGATGATGCGGCACGATGCCCTGCGGCCGGTCGATCTCCTCGACGATCTGACACGGGTACGGCGCGATCTGCTGATGCGGATCGGCGACGAAGTTCGTCGTGCGGATGAACGGCTCCGTGAGGTACACGGGATCGTCGATCACGATGATCCACGTCAGGTAGTCGCCGTGGCGGACCATGTGCTCGGTGACGACCGCCTTGTCGCTGCGCGGGATGCCGTTGCGGCGAATCCATCCCAGCTTCAGATGCGTCGTCGTGATCGTCAGCATGTCGCCTTCCCACGTGCCGGTGGAAAAACCCTGCCATGTATGCGCGGCATATTCGGGCGGATGCGGACGGCCGTCCATCCAGATCGTCCGCTCCGGCGCCTGCCACGAAATGTGCGTGTGGTACGCGATCAGCTGCTGCGAGGCGGTGTCGATCTCTTTCCAGATGCGCAGGTTCGCCGGACCGCGCGGCGAGTAGTCGGACGGGTGCGGTTTGCACTGATGCTCGGGCAGCGTGAGGATCGACGCGTCCCAGCTGTCGGCGTGCAGGCGTGCCGCTTCGTTGATCGGAATGCCGAGGTAGTCGCCGATTTCCGGACCAGGAATGCGCTCGGGCTGATCCTCGTGAAACCGCGGCGCCCACTCACCGGTCAAGTCCATTCCCGGGCCGCGCTGCACCTGCGCGAGCAGCGAGGCGCCCGCCATTACGACGGTCACGAGCACGACGACGCCCGCCATCGTCAGCCTGTCTGCGCGACGCATCTGGTGAACCTCCCGCTCGGCGCCCGAGTCTGGCACCGACTCCGACCCCCACTCCGACCCCGACTCTGGCACCGACTCCGACCCCGACTCCGGCACCGACTCCGACCCCGACTCCGGCACC
>Ga0070699_100001923_pt1 | contig 18758 bp, 21 predicted proteins | sample KBSK1503metaG_FD_65473 | JGI IMG/M metagenome (GOLD analysis project Ga0070699, IMG submission 65473) | Corn, switchgrass and miscanthus rhizosphere microbial communities from Kellogg Biological Station, Michigan, USA - KBS K1-50-3 metaG | ecosystem: Host-associated > Plants > Roots >... | reverse complement strand
GGGGGGGGGGGGGTCGGCTGCATCTCGGTGTGGGCCTGCGGCCGTGCGTAAGCCTGCTTACCTCCAGAGCAGACTGGCTTGGAAGCGGGGTAGGCCGGACGCTCCGGCCACGGCGCGGGCCCCACGGCCCCGGCGGACCCGGTTAATCTTGGTTAATGCAGGGCAGTACTAAGCCTCCTGGCCCCCTCGCATTTGAACCAATCGACCCCCCAAAGCGACAAATAGGTCGACAGCCACCGCCGGCGACCGAGCCGGCACTGTGGGGGTGGTCGATCGGTAACCGGGGAGGGGGGCACTCATGCACATACAAGCTGGGCTCTGACTACGAGCTCGCCGACGGCGGTTCGGGCCGTCGCAGTGCTGATTCCACGATCTTTGCAGCGTCCGGCTCACCGGTGTCGCGCCCGTGCGCGGCAGCGAGCCTTCCACGACAAGTTCGCACCTTTGGAGAACATCTCATGCATGGCCTTCGTTATGATCGTATCCTGGCAGGCACGGCCCTGGCCCTGATCCTTGCCGTCCCGATGGTCGGCCTGGCGCAGGGTCCCAATAAAATGGCACCCGCGCCCACGACCGCTTCGCCTCCGGCAGCTTTACCTGTCGAGCAGACCGCAACCCCGGCGCCCGCGGCCGCGGCAGCCTCACCTGCCGAGCAGGTTTCAACCCCAACGCTTGCCGCCGATCCGGTGGCCATGACGGAGCAGGCCGTCCCGGCCGATCCTCTGGCGTCGCTCGATCCCGCCGACCGTGCGATCGCGGAAAAGATCCGCGACCTCCTGGCCGCGACCTCGGACAAAGTTTTTGCCAGCAAGAAAGAGCGCGCGGCAGCCGAGGCGTTCTACCAGAACCGCAACTTCCTGCCGGTCTGGCTCGACAAGGGCGTCGAGAACGCGCGTGCCACGTCCGCCATCGCTCGCTTGAAGCACGCCGATGCCGATGGGCTCGAGGTCAGCGACTATAAGACGCCGAGTTTTGCCGGTCTTGGACCCGACGCACTTGCCGAAGCCGAGCTCAAGCTCACGCAGACGGTGCTCACCTATGCCCGCCACGTGCAGGCCGGGCGCTTCACTTACACCCGCGTCAGCCGCAACATCGAGCTTCCGCAAGCAGTGCCCGAGCCCGCAGACATCCTCGGCTCGATCGCCGCCGCGTCGGACGCGGGCAAAGCACTCGACGCGTTCAGCCCCCAGCACGAGGAGTACCAGAAGCTCAAGGCGATGCTGGCGGAGCTGCGCGCCACCTCGGGCGGCAAAAAAAGCGAAGCTCCCCGACAGATCGAGACCATCATCGCCAACATGGAACGCTGGCGCTGGTATCCGCGCGATCTCGGCAAAGCCCACGTGGTTGTCAACCAGCCGGACTTCACGCTCAGGGTGATGCACGAGGGTGCCCAGGTCTGGACCACCCGAATTGTCATCGGCAAGCCCAGCATGCCGACGCCGCTGCTGACCGAAACGATGAAATTCGTCACGGTCAATCCGACGTGGCATGTGCCGCCGTCAATCGTGCATAATGAATATCTGCCGGCGCTGGCACAGGATCCGACCGTGCTCGATCGCATGGGGCTGCGCGTGAGCTACAGCGGCGGTGGCGTCTCGATCACCCAGCCGCCGGGTCCCAACAATGCATTGGGACGGATTCGGTTCAACTTTCCAAACCGGTTCCTGGTCTATCAGCACGACACGCCGGACAAGTATTATTTCGCCCATGAGGTCCGCGCCTACAGCCACGGCTGCATGCGCGTGCAGGATCCGGCGAAATACGCCGAGGTTCTCCTCAACATCGCCCGTCCGCACGAGCATTGGACGGCGGAGAGGATCAAGCGGATGTTCGGCAACGGCGAGCAGGACATCCAGCTGCAGCCGACGCCGATCTGGGTCCACCTCACCTATCAAACCGCCTTCGTCGACAACGCCGGCAAGCTGCAGACCCGGCGCGACATTTACAATCTCGACAGCCGTACCTTTGCGGCGATCAAGAGCGCGCGCGGCGTGATCGAGCCCGCGCCCGAGCGCAGGCGGGAGGAAATGGTGGCCTCCGGATCGACCCAGCGCAGGTCCGCTCCGGTCGTGCGTAACGGCGCCATCTCCCAATCGATGGTCTACCCCACGCCGGGTTACGCCAGACCGCTCTTCCCGCCGGCCTTCTTCCGCTGATCTTTTTGCGGCGGCGCTAGTCTCGGGGTCCCCTCGCAATAGAGCGAGGGGGCCCCGATCGTTGTTGTGACCGAAAAGCTACACCACGGGGCTTTTCGACTATGGCGGCAGACGCTCCACAATTGCCGCGAATTTTTCCCGCACAAGCATCCGCGGGCACGGGAGACGGCATAACGGATCATCGAACGGGTGGTGCGATGCGCGAAATCTTGGAGAGCGAAATCCCCGACACGGCGCCTTACAAGGAATGGCTCGGTATCGTGGGCTCCATGCTGGTGGCGGTCCTGATCTGCGCAGTCCTGTACGCAGGCGGCGTCCTGACCTGAAGCTGCCCCCTCGCTCGATAGATCGGGCGGCGACGCGTTGTGAAGATCAGACTTTGAATCTGGAGGCCGGGGCTCGAATCCCTCCGAGCGCGCCACCACGCATCGGGCACGATCTCACCGTGCGCGCTTGAAGTGTTGCTTCATCGGCTCGAAATAGCTGCGCTGCCATCCGCCGTCGCGGTAGCTGGTGTGACCGTCGGGCACGTTGCTGTGCCGCACCGTGACCGTGGTGCCGCCCGTCGCCGGCTGTAGCACCACTTCGATCTGCGAATCCGCATCGGCGGCGGTGAATTTGGTGGTTCGCCACGATTGGACGATACGCCGGCCCGGCTCGAGCGTCAGGTTCCGTCCCCGTGATGTAACCGTTCCATACCGTGAACGCGGCGCCTTCCTGCGCAGAGATTTGCGCCTTTTGCCCGCCGGTGATCTTTTCGTGGCCGTTGCTGCTGAGCCAGGCGTCGTAGATGTCTTGCGCCCTTGCCGGAATAAAGTCGGATACCGAGAACTCGAATGGCATTGCGCCGCCCCCTTTTGCCGATCGTCCTGACCGCGAGCATCGCCGCGGATGCCGGCCGCTCCATCGACCGTCACTGGTGTCCCGATTCCGAAGTTCGCATCATTGTGCCGCAGCCTCGTTTGCGAACTTCGGAATCGAAGGACGCCAGCAACTCATTTGATCTCGTGTGGCTTTGGTTCAGAAGTCCGCATTTCGGACGCGCTGCAAGAATGATGCGGACTTCTGAAAACCGCCACACTAATACTTGTATTTCGGCTGCCAGTCCGCGGCGCCTTCGGGAAGGAGATCGAAGAAGTGCCAGATCGAGCAGAAATCGTCACCCGGCCCGAACGACGTGTCCGCGACCCGGACGATTTTTTCGCCCTGTTTCTTGAACACGGACACGCCCGGCAGCCAGCCGTCGTCGCTCCGATAGCCCATGTCGGCGGCGAAGGTGGAGTCGCGATGCGACACCATGCGGAAGCGCCAGCCGCGCGATGCCTTGAATTTCTCCTGCGCCTGCGGATCGTCGGGCGACGCGACGGCGAAGGCGGCGCGATTCTCGATGTGCGGCAGCAAGCCGTTGAAACCGTCGGCCCATAAGGTGCAGTAGGGACAACTCGCGCCCATATTGTGAATGACGAACAGGCTCGCTTTGTCGCCGAACAGCTGCGACAGGCGAACCGGTCCGTCACGGGTGGCGAAGGTGTAATCCCCCACCTCTTCCGGCTCGACCGAGTGCTGCACGTCCCGGATCTTGCCGCGAAGGTCGGAAATCTGCCGCCGATATTGCGCCAGTCGCTCGGATGTGTCCTGATATCGCATCGCAAACCTCCTTCCTACGACGTTGGCCGCAATCAAACCTTGCGGCCGGTCTTGGTTCTGCGCCTCGCCGCGCGCCGCTTGCGTCGCCGCGGTTCTGAACCCTCCTCCAGCATGGCGGCGAGCATCTCGAATTGCTCCTGCCAGTACTTGCTGTAGCGGTTGATCCAGACCGCCACCGCGAAAATTGGGCCCGCGAGGAGGCTGCATCGGCTGATGCGACCGGTGCGTTGCTGCTGCACCAGCCCGGCCCGCACCAGCACCTGGATGTGGCGGGACACCGCCTGCAGGGAGATGTCGAAAGGGGCGGCGAGCTCGGACACGAGCAATGCCTCGTCACCGAGCCGCTGCAGGATTGCGCGCCGTACCGGATCCGAGAGCGCGAAAAAAACGCGATCGAGCAGCGCCTCGTCGGGATCGGCGCCCGCGTCGAACAACGCCACGATTTGTGCACCGCTCGCCATGGGCCAAGAATTATCAAGCATTCGGTTGATAGTCAACCGATAGATTGACTATCGGAATTTGCGGGGCAGGCGGACGTCGTGCGCTCAGCCACCCCCTCGCAGCCGCGCCAGGCCCTGTTCGAGCAGCACCGGCACGGGCGCGGGGAGGGCGAGCTTGCGGGCCTCATCGCGTCCCAGCGGCGACATCTTGTTCCAGGTCTTGGCCAGGATGCCGGCGAGCTTGTCCTCGTCGGTCTTGGCCAAGAAGTCGGCGAGGTAATGCTCGAGGAACACGACGCACGCGATGTCCTCGATCATTTGCGCCTCGGCGTCCGATTTCAGCCGCTCCTTGCGGATGAGCGCGCCGACGCGCTCCACGTCGCCGGCGTCGTAACCGGCGGCCACCATCATCTCGCCGATCCGCCGGGCGTGAAAGCCCTGTAGATCCTTGCGCCACTTCAAATAACCCACGCGTCCTGCGGGATAATTCGCGCGCGGCGAGGTCCAGCGCTCGATATGCTGTCCGCGCGCGGCGATGCGCAGGTGCTCGGACGCATGCGGTGCCATGCGCGCGAGCGTCGCGCTCATGCGCCGTCCATAAACGAGCTCGGCGGGGTGAAGCTGATCGCCGACCGCGATCTTGTTGGGATCGCGCGCGTTGGCGGCGTCGATGGCCGCAATGACGTCGGTCAGCCGCTTGCCGTCCTCGCTCATGCTTCACACGGTTGCCGACGTTCGCTGCCCGGTCGCGCGCCGCACCATAGCGCCGGCCGCGCGCGCCGTCATTTTTTCGCGGGCCATGGGATGCGCCGCTCCCCATCTTCGGCCGATGGTCGTGGCGGCGCTTCCACCGCTGATCAAATCGCGCGATAATCCGGGCATCGAAGAACGGCTCATCGGGAGGTCATCCATGCGAGGACGGCAGCGTTGGCTTGGAGCGGCGGTCGCCGTGCTCGCAGCCGCATCGATGTCGAGCGGCGCGCACGCGCAAGCCGCCCTGACCGGGTTGGTGTCCTCGAGCGAAGAGGGCGCGATGGAGGGCGTGCTGGTCAGCGCCAAGAAGGAAGGCTCGACCATCACCACCACGGTAGTGACCGACGAGCGCGGACGCTACAGCTTTCCGGCCGCGCGCATGGAGGCGGGCAAATACACGATCTCGATCCGCGCCATCGGCTACAAGCTCGACGGTCCCAAGACGGTCGACGTCCCCGCCGGCAATACCGGCACGGCCGATCTCAAGCTCGGCAAAGTCAAGAGCCTGGTGTCGCAACTCTCCAACGCGGAATGGTTGCTCAGTCTTCCCGGCGCCGACAAGCAGAAGGGCTTTCTCACGATGTGCGTGGGCTGCCACACGCTCCAACGGGTCTTGACCTCGAACCACGACGCCGCCGAATTTCAGCAGGTATTTTTGCGAATGGCGCGTTACTCGCCCGGCAGCACGCCCACGCATCCGCAACCGCTGCTGCCCGGCCCGCGCGGCGAGCGCCCGGCGGTCACCGGCGATGTCGCCAAAGCGGCCGCGGAATTTCTCGCGAGCGTGAGCCTCGGCAATTCGGAGGCGATCGAATATCCGCTCAAGACGCTCCCCCGCCCCAAGGGCCGGTCCACCAAAGTCCTCATCACGGAATACGATCTGCCGCGCAAGGGCGCGCTTCCGCACGACGTCATCGTCGATAAGGATGGGCAGGTTTGGTACTCTGATTTCGGCGCACAATTCGTGGGCGTCATGGACCCGAAGAACGGAACGACCAAGGACATTACGATCCCGGTGGTGCGGCCCGAGCAGCCGAAAGGCGGCCTCGATCTCGAGTTCGACCCCGACGGCAATATCTGGCTGGCGATGATGTATCAGGCCGCCATCGCCAAGGTCGATCGCAAGACGCACGAGGTCTCGGTGTTCCCGTTTCCGAAGGAATGGATTTCGACCTCGGCACAGGCCTCGATGGTGTCGCCGACCTATTCGAACGTCGACGGCAAGGTGTGGACCAACAATCAGGAGGATCACCTCAACTATCGGCTCGATCTGGCGACCGGCAAGTTCGAGAATCCGGGTCCGGCCAAGACGCCCGCCGGCAAGCAGATCCGGGCCTATGGCATGCCCACCGATCACCAGAACAACCTCTATCAGCAGGAGTTCGGCGGCGGCAGCATCGGCCGGCGCGACGCCAAGACGCTCGAGGTCACCATCTGGCCGACGTCGGGCGCGCTGTCGCGCCCGCGTCGCGGCCGCGTCGACGAGCAAAACCGGCTGTGGTTTGCCGAATATGGCGGCAACGGCATCGGCATGTTCGACCCGCAGACCGACGCCATCAAGGAGTGGCGGCTGCCGACGCCCTGGAGCGCGCCCTACGACGTCGTTGCCATCAAGAACGGCGCCGAGGTGTGGACCGGCTCGATGCTGACCGACCAGGTGTCTCGGCTCGACACCGCCACGGGGCAAGTCGTGGACTATCTCTTGCCGCGCACCACCAATATCCGGCGCGTGTTCGTGGATAGCTCCGCCGAGCGGCCGATACTCTGGGTCGGCAGCAACCATGGCGCCGCCATCGTCAAGGTGGAGCCGCTCGATTAGACGGGCGAGATCGAAGTCGGCGGGTCTACGCGCCGCCGCGCACCAGCCCCATTTTTTCCAACGGCGCAGATGGTAGGATGGTCGATGGGCGGCGCCGCGTGTTGGTATATGGTTCTGCGACAGGAGCATCGCGTCAGCGAAGGGAGTGCCTGGATGTCATCCTCGAGCGATTGGGAGATGCCGCATGCCGTCCAGCCCAAGCCGGAGAATTACGCCTATGACCTCGAGGGAGCCCTGACCTCGCTGGTGGGGCTGCGTGCCATCATTCCCGCGGACGCGTTCACCGCCGAGACGTTGGGCACCGAGCGCACCGGCAACGGCGTCCTGATCCGCGAGGGCGTGGTGCTCACCATCGGCTACCTCGTCACCGAGGCGGAAACGATCTGGCTGCACCTCGCGGACGGCCGCGCGGTTCCCGGTCACGTCTTGGCCTACGACCAGGAGACCGGCTTCGGGCTGGTCCAAGCGCTGGCGCGGATTGGCCTGCCCGCGCTGCCGATCGGCCAATCGAAGGCGGCCAAAGTGGGCGATTCCGTCGTGGTCGCCGGCGCGGGCGGACGCAAGCATTCGGTGGTGGCGCGCATCGCCGCCAAGCAGGAATTCGCCGGCAATTGGGAATATGTGCTCGACGAGGCGATCTTCACCGCGCCGGCGCATCCGTTCTGGGGCGGCACTGCGATGATCGGACGCGCGGGCGAGCTTTTGGGCATTGGCTCGCTGCAGGTGCAACAGGTGCGCGAAAGCGGGACGCCCGAGCCGCTCAACATGATCGTGCCGATCGATATTCTCAAACCCATCCTCGAGGATCTCCTCACCCTCGGGCGGCCGAACCATCCGCCGCGTCCCTGGCTCGGGCTCAATGCAACCGAGGTCGACGACAAGGTCGTGGTCGCGCGGGTCTCCACTGGCGGCCCGGCCCGGCGCGCCAATCTGCGCACCGGCGACGTGGTGTTGGGGGTCGCCGGCCAAGAGGTCAGCGATCTCGCCGGCTTCTTTCGCAAGGTATGGTCGCTGGGCAAGGCCGGCGTTGAAGTGCCGCTGACCATCTATCGCGACGGCCGCACCTTCGAGGTGCGCGTGACCTCAGGCGACCGCAATCGCTTTCTCAAGGGACCGAGCTTGCACTGATCGGACCTCAATCGGGGGCGCAAGCGGGACGCCGAAGAGGACCGAGGTCGGCGGCAGATCGAGCTCCGAGCCGGCAGCGACCAGCCGCCTCCGAGCCATCTCGATCGGTCACGGGCCACTAGAAAAATTCTTCCGGACAGGGATCGACGATGGCCCAGAGCTCGGGGCCGTTCTTGACCTTCTTCATGTCCGCAGCGATGCCGCCATGCTGGTCGAGCCAGTCCTTCACCGTCGTGGGATAGTAGGACATCAGCTCCGCGGTTCCCTCGTAGCTCATCACCTTGACCGAAGGTCGTGGCCTTGTCGTAATAGGCCATGTGGAAACCCAGACTCGCCCTCGGCGTCACGCAAACGCGGTTGAGCGGGACGATGCCGAGCACCAGCGTGCAGCCGGAGTTGCAAATGCCGTCGATGACCACGCGCTCGCCGCGATCGCGGATCACGGCATATTTGGCTTTGTAGTCTTCGAGCAGCCCACCATGATCGCGGGTGATGCGGTATTCGGCGACCGCAGACGAGCTCCAAAGGGCCGCGGCCATCAACAGCGCGAACGCAAGACGGCGCATGACTGCGAACCTCCGGACATTGCCAAGACGGGAAAGCGCGGCTGCTGCCACTATCCCCGCCAGCGCAGATTTGTCCGTGCTATGTTTTGATTCCGTTAAGGCCGCAGTCGCGTTTTTGCCGCAATCGGCCGACCCAGCATCGTCGCATCGATCTCGTTCGTAAAAGGTTTTTCAAAAAGGACGTCGATCCCACTTGGCGCCTGACAACTCCGTTCTGCGCAGGTCTCCCATGCCGACCTCCTTGTTGCCTGCGGCCGTCACACGCGCGACATGCTGGCGTGGGCTAATTGAGCTGAAATGCCGAGGAGGGGTCATGGGAATCATCATGATCAAATGTCCTGTGACTGGACATGATGTCTCCACGGGCATCGAGACGATCGGCATCGAAGAGCTTCCAGCGGTAACCGCCAAGATGGTGTGTCCTGCCTGTGGCCGCGTGCACGACTGGATCAAGACAAATGCCTGGCTCGCCCACAGCGGCGAGCAATACCGGCTAGGACCGACGCCTGCGAGCCATTCGCGGACGACGTCGATATCGCGCCACCGTTCACCGGCAGCTTGAATTTGCGCGCGTCAGCATACGGGCGCGGCTTTCACCGCGCCTGGGGTTGCCGTCGCTCGGAGAATGTCACGCCTTCGGCTGCGGCACGATGCGGATATAGGGCTTGGGCGACTTCCAGCCCTGCGGATATTGCTTCTTGGCGTCGTCGTCGCTGACCGAACCTGCGATGATCACGTCCTCGCCGTGCTTCCAATTTACCGGCGTCGCCACCTTGTGCTTGGCGGTGAGCTGTAGCGAATCGATCACACGCAACACCTCGTCGAAATTGCGGCCGGTGGTCATCGGATAGACCAGAACGAGCTTGATCTTCTTGTCCGGGCCGATGACGAAGACGTTGCGTACGGTCTGGTTGTCGGCGGGCGTGCGATTGGCCGGATCGCCGGACACGGCGGCGGGAAGCATGCCGTAGAGCTTCGACACCTTGAAGTCGGAGTCGGCGATCATCGGGTAATTCGGGGCGAAGCCCTGCGTCTCCTTGATGTCGTTGGCCCAGCCGTGATGGCTGGCGAGCGGGTCGACGGACAGGCCGATGATCTTGACGCCGCGCTTATCGAATTCGGGCTTGATCTTGGCCATGTAGCCGAGTTCGGTGGTGCAGACCGGCGTAAAGTCCTTGGGGTGCGAGAACAACACCGCCCATTTGTCGCCAATCCAATCGTGGAAGCGGATCTTGCCTTCGGTGGTCTCCGCTTCGAAATCCGGCGCAGTATCGTTGATTGCAAGAGCCATGACTTACCTCCGTCGCCTGGGTAATATTTGGGCGGGTAATATAGTGAGTTGCAACGGCAGCGCCAGTATTCCCGGCGATAGCCGCCGGCTATGAACGCTTCATTTCCTCCGCATCCCCGCGCGCAGACATTATTGCTTCGTGGCCGTGCGCGCGGAGAAGGAATAAACCGCGCGCCCGGCGCGCGGAAAAGAATTTTGCGGCCTCCATCGCCGCGTCAACGCAGCGACGCTTTGCCGCGCCGGTGATCAGCGAAGCGGCGGCAGCGCTGCCACGATCTCGGCACGGCGGGACTCATACCAGGGCGGCAACTTGATCGCGTTGCCCAGCGTCTCTTTCGGCTCGTCGATGGTGAAGCCCGGATCGTCGGTCGCGATCTCGAGCAACACGCCGCCCGGCTCTCGAAAATAGACCGAACGGAAATAGCAGCGGTTGATCTGCTCGGTCGGGCGCAGCCCTTGCGCCTTGAGTGGCCCGACCATTTCGGCCTGCGCCGCGTCGTCGGCCGCACGGAACGCGACGTGGTGGACGGAGCCAGCGCCCTGGCGGCCGACCGGCATATCGGCAGCGGTGCGCACGTCCACGACCGTGCCCAGGTCGGCGCCGGCCCGGTAGCGCTCAAGGCCGCCCTCGCTCCCACTCGCTTTGAAGCCGAACGTGTCGGTGAGTACGCGCGCGGTCGGTGCGCCCGCGCCGAGCATGAGCGTTACCCCGCGCAAGCCGCGCAACGCATGCTCCGCCGGAACGTCGGCGTTCGACCAGCCGGGGATTTGATCGGCGCCCTCGATGGCGACGAGCGCGAGCCGCATGCCATCGGGGTCGTGGAACGCCAGCACGCTCTCGCCGAAGCGCGTCTGGGGCGCATCGTGGGCGATGCCTTGCGAGGTCAGCCGCTGCCGCCAGTAGCCGAGCGAGCCGAAAGGAACGATGAAAGCGGTTTCGACGGCCATGCCGTTGCCGTTGCGACCGGGCGGCAGCCCATCCCAGGCGAAGAAGGTCAGCGCCGTGCCCGGCCGGCCGGTCTCGTCGCCGTAATAGAGGTGCCACGTGGTGGGATCGTCGAAATTGACGGTTTTCTTGACGATGCGCAGGCCGAGGCTGCGGGTGTAGAACATGACGTTCGTCTTGGGGTCGTGGCAGATTGCCGTCACGTGGTGGATGCCCGCGCTCGCGCTCATCACAAGTTCCTGATCGTGCCGCACCGCACACCGACTGGCGCCGGTACCGGCTGATGTGGAGGCCGCGGCAAAAGGGGACAACTCCTCGTGACTCCGCCGGTTTTTCCGGCGCTGCCGCAACTTCGCCACATCCGAGCCGTCAGCCCGCCACTGCTCGCGGGCCACGCATGAGTCGAACCAGAACGGCGCGTTCCGCGACTAATACATGAGTGCATGAGGGAACCCTTCAGTCTCGACAGCGTTGGGGGGTCGTCCCTCACCGAGTGATCCGGAAGGTCCCTGTCAAGGGACGGGAGAGCGTCTAATGAGCACGGGCTCCGAGCTATCGGCCGGCGCGCGTTTATACGCGCTGCTTGCGGCGATCAAGCGGTCGCCCATCGTGCTGCGGCTGGCCGAGCGCCTGCTGCTCGCCCGCGATTGGGCGAGCGTGCGCAAGTCGCCCGACGTTGATGCCTACGTTCTCGCCTGGATCGCGAGCCATGTCCGCGGCGCCCGGCGCCCGCGGCGCATGTTCATGTAGCTCTCAAAGCGGTTCGCCCGGGGAGCGCCGCGCGCACGCGCGTGTATACGCCTAGAACGGTTCGGATTTGGTGGCCGGGCCGTCCATGGACCTCCAGGAGTTGATTTCCCGCCTTGCCCTCGCGCTCGGCATCGGCCTCTTGATCGGGCTCGAACGCGGCTGGCGCCGGCGCGGAGCGACGCCGGGCAGCCGCGCGGCGGGAATCCGCACGTTCGCGCTCTCGTGATCGCTGCTCTGGCGCAGGCCCTGCCGAAACAAGAGTCGGGAGGCGCCGCGAGCATCGCCATCGTTCTCGGCGTGGCGTTCGCCGCATACGGCGCCGTCATCGCCCTCTTCGCTCGCGACGAGAACCAGGCCGCTGGAAATTTCTCCGCGACGACGGCAATCGCCGGCATGTTGACCTTTGCGCTCGGCGCTTATGCGCTGCTCGGCGACATGCGCATTGCCGCCGGCGTGGCGGTGGCGGCCACGGCCTTGCTCGCCGCGCGCGACGAGCTGCACGGCTGGGTGGAACAGATCACGTGGCCGGAATTGCGATCGGCGGTGGTGTTGCTGGCCATGACGTTCATCGGCCTGCCGATCTTGCCCGACGCGCCGCTGGGACCGTTTGGCGGCATCAATCCACGGGAGGTCTGGCTCATTGCCATCGTTCTCGCCAGCGTCTCCTTCCTCGGCTATGCGGCGGTGAAATATTTCGGTGCGCGCCGCGGGTTGCTGCTGGCGGCCGCGGCCGGGGGTGTTGCGTCCTCGACCGCGGTCACCATCGCCAATGCGCGCCGCGCCGCCGCCCGCGAAGGCTCGCCCCGGCTGCTGGCGGCCGGCGTCGCGGTTGCGTTGGCGGTCATGTTCCTGCGTGTGGTCGGCATCGTGGCTGCGCTCAAGCCCGAACTCCTCGTGCTGGTCGCGCCCGCGCTCATCGCGGCCGCGCTGACGGCGGTGGGGTTCGCCGTCGCCTGGATGACCTGGCAGAAAGCCGATCGCGATGCGTATCGCAGCGTGAAGTTCCGCAATCCGTTCGATCTCCTGTCGGTTGTGAGATTTGCCGTTTTCCTGGGTGTGATCATCGTGCTCGGTCGTGCGCTGGGCGAAGCATTCGGCGCAACGGGCGCGGTGGCCGGCGCGATCGTCGTCGGGCTCGTCGATGTCGATGCGGTCACCGTCTCGATGGTGCGTCTCACTCCGGATACTCTAGGCCGGACGCGGGCGGTGCTCGCCATTCTCGCCGCTGTCGCCAGCGATACGCTGAGCAAGATCGCCATCGGCGCGGCCATCGGTCGCGGCTGGTTCGCTGCCGATCTCGCGGTCCTGGCATCGGGGTGCCTCGCCGTGGGTGGCGCAGCCGCGTGGTTGACGTTTGCTTTTCTCGCGCCGTGAACGGCTGTTGACATTTACCCTGCTGCGCCGCAAAGCCTAAAGCGCCGGGTTCGCGGGGTCCCAATCGCGGCATGTTCAAGCGTATCCTGATCGCCAATCGCGGCGAGATCGCCTGCCGGATCATCAAGACCGCGCGCCGACTGGGAATCGCAACCGTCGCGGTCTATTCCGACGCCGACCGCGACGCGCTGCACGTCGAAATGGCCGACGAGGCCGTGCCGATCGGTCCGCCGCCGCCATCCGAAAGCTATCTCGTCATCGAGAAGATCGTCGCCGCCTGCAAGCGCACCCGCGCGGAGGCGGCGCATCCGGGCTACGGCTTTCTGTCCGAGCGCGAGGCCTTTCCCAAGGCGCTGGCGAAAGCCGGCATCGTCTTCATCGGCCCCAATCCCAAGGCGATCGCCGCCATGGGCGACAAGATCGAGAGCAAGAGGGCGGCGGCGAAGGCCAAAGTGTCCACCGTTCCCGGTCATCTCGGCGTGATCGCCGACGCCAAGCACGCGGTGAAGATCGCGGACGAGATCGGATACCCGGTGATGATCAAGGCATCGGCGGGCGGCGGCGGCAAGGGCATGCGCATTGCGCATTCCAAGGCCGAGGTCGCCGAGGGTTTTGCGCGCGCGCGTTCGGAGGCCAAGTCCTCCTTCGGCGACGATCGCGTGTTCATCGAGAAATTCATCGTCGATCCGCGCCATATCGAAATCCAGGTGCTGGGCGACAAGCACGGCAACATCATTCATCTCGGCGAGCGCGAATGCTCGATCCAGCGCCGCAACCAGAAAGTGGTTGAGGAAGCGCCGAGTCCGCTCGTCGACGCGGCGACGCGAAAAAAAATGGGCGAGCAGGCGGTCGCGCTCGCCAAGGCCGTCGGCTACGACTCCGCCGGTACCGTGGAGTTCGTCGCCGGGCAGGACAAGAGCTTTTACTTTCTCGAAATGAACACGCGGCTGCAGGTCGAGCATCCCGTCACCGAGCTGGTGACCGGTATCGACCTGGTCGAGCAGATGATTCGCGTCGCGGCGGGCGAGAAGCTCAAACTCAAGCAGCGCGACGTCGAGCTTTCGGGCTGGGCGGTCGAGACTCGCGTCTATGCCGAGGACCCCACGCGCAACTTCCTGCCGTCGATCGGGCGCCTGGTGCGCTACCGGCCGCCGGCGGAGCGCAGCGCGGGCGGCGTGACCGTGCGCATCGATACCGGCGTCTACGAGGGCGGCGAAATTCCGCTCTACTATGATCCCATGATCGCCAAGCTCATAACCCACGCGCCAACGCGCAAAGCGGCGATCGCCGCCCAGGCCGACGCGCTCGATGCCTTCGACGTCGAAGGGTTCCGCCACAACATCCCGTTTCTCGCGGCGCTGATGCAGCATGAGCGCTGGCAGGCGGGACAGCTCTCGACCGCGTTCCTGGCGGAGGAATTTCCCGCCGGCTTTCATCCGGTCGTTCCGGACCGAGAGACGGCGCGCGTGCTCGCCGCGGTCGCGGCCGCCATCGATCATGTGCTCGGCGAGCGAAAGCGCCGCATTTCCGGTCAGCGGCCGGGAGCCGCGGTGACGCGGGAACAACGGCGAGCCGTGCGGCTCGGCGAAAGCGAGATCGCGCTCGACATCACGCGTGAGGGCGACGCGCTCGTGGTGCGTTTCGAAGCCACCGGCAAGGCGCGCCGATCGGCGCACGTGCTGGCATCGGCCTGGAAGCCGGGCGATCCGGTATGGTTAGGCACCATCGATGATCGGCCGACCTCGGTGCAGGTGCGGCCGGTGCTCAACGGCTTCGATCTCTCCCACCGCGGGGTCGAGACGCGCGCCTACGTCTACACCGAGCGCGAGGCGGCGGCGGCGCGGCTGATGTCGCCGAAGAAAGTCACGGACTCCGGCAAGGCCGTGCGCTGCCCGATGCCCGGTCTGGTGGTCTCGATCGCGGTCAGCGAGGGGCAGGAGGTCAAGGCGGGCGAGACGCTCGCCGTGGTCGAAGCCATGAAGATGGAGAACGTCTTGCGCGCGGAGCGCGACGGCGTCGTGAAGGCGATCAGGGCCAAGCCCGGCGACAGCCTTGCCGTCGACGCGGTGATCATGGAGTTCGCGTGACGCACGCTCCGGCGGGGGCCGTCATGGCATGCGTTGCTGCGCAGCCGGCCGTGGCGGGGTGAATTCGCCATCGCGCCGTGCCACGATCGGGCGGGATGGAATCGCTCGCCTTGTTCTTCTCCGCACGCGGCCGCGTTTCGCCGCGCGCCTTCGCCGCCGCTGTGGTGGCAGTTTATGGCACGGCCTTTCTCTCGCAGCTCTTGATCTCTGCGCCCGTCATGCTGCATGCCGGGCTCGCGCCGTTCGCACTCGTGCAAGCGATCGCGATCTGGGCCTGGTTTTGCCTTCACGCCAAGCGGCTGCGGGATGCCGATCGCGGAATTGGCGGCGCGGTCGCGATCGCCGTGCTCTATGTGCTGGCGGTGATTCTCTTTCTCCTCCTCGTCGCCTTGATCATGCCGCTCGGCGATGCCGCGCAGCCGGCAAGCGCCGGCAATGTCCTCGCCCTGTTTTTCCTGGTTACGACGCTGATGGCCGATCGCGGGCTCTTCGCCTATGTGGCCGCGGGGATTTTCGCGCTCGTTCTCGCGCCCGTGCCGATGGCCCTCGCTTTCTCGATCTGGGCCGCGACGCGCCCCGCCGTGACGAACGCGCAGCCGTCGCCCGCGCGTGAGGCCGCGCGCTGCGTTGCGCCGGATCGCAGTTCTGCTAATCGAACGGGATGACGCTGCATTTTGCCTACGGATCGAACATGAGCCGCGCGCTCATGGGCGCGCGCTGTCGGGGCGCCGAGGCGATCGGCACCGCGACGCTTTCGGGCTGGCGCTTCGTCATCAATCCCGAGGGCTTCGGCTCGATCGCGCCGCGGCCGGGTGGGCGCGTCCATGGCGTGCTGTGGCGGCTGAGCGCGCGCGACCTTGCCGCTATCAACGCCTACGAAAGCGTCGACTCCGGCCTCTATGTGCGCCGCCGATTGCCGGTGCGGTGCGGCGGCGTGCAGGCGATGGCGCTGGTTTATGTCGCGCGGCGGCAAGGGGAGGGGACGCCGAGGCCGGGCTACATCTCGCTGGTGGTCGAAGCCGCGCGCGAGTGGCAGCTGCCCGACATCTACGTCCGCTCGCTGGCGCGCTGGGCGCCCTCACGGTGGCGCGGCGCGCGCGCCAAGGACACCGGGGAAGTGGGATGAGCGCTCGCGTGATCCGTCACGTCGTCATCCGCGGGCGCGTGCAGGGCGTGGGTTACCGCGCCTTCGCGGAATATACCGCGCTCGATCATGGGCTCGCTGGCTGGGTGCGCAACCGGCGGGATGGCGGCGTCGAGGCGGTGCTGGCGGGGCCGGTGGCGGCGGTGGCGCAGGTGGTCGAGGCCTATCGCCGCGGTCCGCCGGGCGCGCGCGTCGACAGCATCGACGAGCGTGACGGCACCCCCGACGAGCTTGCGCTGTGCGGCGGCGCGGGGTTCGCGGTGTTGCCGACGGTTTAGCGTCACCCTGCCGCCATGCTGCGGAAGGCGGCGGCGAGCGTTCGCAGGGCCGCCCGCGCATGGGCATCCGAGATGCGCGAATGCAGCGCGACCTTCGAGCGGCCAAGCGGCGGCAGCGCCAAGCTGGGACCGACGTCGAGCATGCCGGGAGGCGCAAGGCGGCGCGCGAGCGGGGCGACCGCAAGGCCGCAATTGACCGCCGCGATCACCGCGGTCACGCCGCCGCCGGTGAAGGCCTCAACCCATTTGATTTTCGCCTTATCGAGCGTGCGGATCGCGTGCGCCCGCACGCCGCAAGGCGCTGCCAACATGGCCAGGCGCAGTCTCTCTCCGGGTTTATGATGGAAATTTGTGGCGGCGAGCCAGGCAAATTCGTCTTCCAGCAGGTATTCACCACCGCGCCGATTTCCCTCTCGCCGCACGATCACCGCATCGAGCTCTCCGCCGTCGAATTTCTCAAGCAGCGCATGGGAGAAGTCGATGCGCACGTCGAGGCGCAGCAGGGGATCGAAGGCGTTCATGCGCGTGATCAGGCTCGCGAGGCCGGGGCCCGCGACGTGGTCGCTGATGCCGATTGTGAGCCGCCGTTCGATGGGCTCGACGCGGGCGAGCGCGCGATCGTGCGCCGCAAGCAGATCGCGCGCGCGCTCGAGGAAGCTTGCGCCGGCGGCGGTTAGCCGCACGGATCGGGGCGTTCGCTCGACCAGCCTGGCGCTCAGCCGGTCTTCCAGCCGCTTGAGTTTCAGGCTGACGGCGGATTGCGTGGTCGCGGTCGCCTGCGCCGCACGCGTAAAACTCTGCAGCTCGGCAACCAGCGTGAAGGCGCGCACGGCGTCGATATCGAGGGTGCGCCCGGTCGCATGATTTCGTTTCATTATCATTGATATCATCAACCATGGCGTTTCGCAATGATAGCCGAACGCTTAGGTTTGCGCCATCGAACGAAGGAGATCGTGATGCCCATGATCACTGTCGCCTATGCAACCAGCCGGTCCGAGGCCGGCCTCAAAGCGGCCGTTGCTCAGGCCGCGAGCGATCTGGCCGCCGAGGTCCTGCACAAGGATCCGAAGGTCACCGCCGTGCAAGTGCAGGCGGTCGATCCGGCCGACTGGTTCTGCGCCGGCCATTCGCTCGCGCAAACCGGCCTTGCCGGCGTCTGGCTCGAGATCCGGATTACCGAAGGGACCAACACCAAGGACGAGAAGGCCGCGTTCATCGCCGCGGTGTTCAAGCGCATGGGCGAACTCCTCGGCCCCTTGCACGAGAATAGCTATGTGTATGCCCACGACGCGCGTGCGGACGGCTACGGCTTCAGCGGAGTGACGCAGGAACGCCGCTATATCGCCGGAAAGCTTGGAACCAAGCTATCGGTCGCAGACTGACTGCGAGCAACCGGCCCGAACAGGTGCTCGAATTCGCGCCGCAGCGCCACGTCGATCTCGGTGAGCGTCACGGCGCGGCCGAGATCGGCGAGGCTGGTGAGGCCGTAACGCGGGTCGCAGACCCCGCAGGGCACGATGCCGGCGTAATGCGAGAGATCGCAGTCGATATTGAGCGCCACTCCGTGTAGCGTGACCCAGCGCTTGATCCTGATGCCGATGGCCGCGATCTTGTCCTCGCAAGCGGCGCCCTTGTCCGGCCGCCGCACCCACACCCCGATGCGGTCTGCGCGCCGCTCGCCTGCAACGTCGAAGCTCGCCAAGGTGCGGATGATCCATTCCTCCAGCGTGGCCACGAAGCGGCGCACGTCCGGACCGCGGCGCTTGAGATCGAGCATCACGTAGACGACCCGCTGTCCGGGGCCGTGATAGGTGAACTGCCCGCCGCGTCCGGCCGAATGGACCGGAAAGCGCGCCGCGATCAACTCGTTCGCTTTGGCGCTGGTCCCGGCGGTGTAGAGCGGCGGATGTTCGAGCAGCCAGATGAGTTCGCTCGCGCTGCCGTCGGCGATCGCTGCGGCGCGCGCCTCCATGAGCGCGAGCGCGGCCTCGTAGGCCACAAGGCCCTCGCTGATTCGCCACTCCACCGGGGTCGAACCCGGATCGAGCCCGACCATCACATCGTTGCGCGCGCTGATCACCGCGGAACCATATCGTGACGGCTTGGAAGCGCTCCAGCCGTGCGCCGCAAGGAACATCCCGCATTGCGGTAGAAGTCAAGGACGTTTGCTCGCCGGTGCGCCGGCAGAGGCTGTGCAGCACGGGCACGCGTCCGCGGCCGAGCGGGGGCGGAGCATCGCGCGCGGGCCTTGTTCGCTCGGGGTTGATTTGTTACATCGAGCGCCGTCGCTTCGGCGCGCGGCCCCGCGGCCCGCGTTCATTTGCGGTCGTGGCGGAATTGGTAGACGCACTAGCTTGAGGTGCTAGCGGGGCAACCCGT
>Ga0070699_100001922_pt1 | contig 18771 bp, 17 predicted proteins | sample KBSK1503metaG_FD_65473 | JGI IMG/M metagenome (GOLD analysis project Ga0070699, IMG submission 65473) | Corn, switchgrass and miscanthus rhizosphere microbial communities from Kellogg Biological Station, Michigan, USA - KBS K1-50-3 metaG | ecosystem: Host-associated > Plants > Roots >... | reverse complement strand
CATCGCGGCCGTCCCGCCCTACGTGGTGCTCGCCTTCGAGCTCACCATTCTCTATGGATCGCTCTGCACGGTGGCCGGCATGATCATCCTGTCGCTGGTGAAGTCGCTCAAGGGCCGGCCCTTCAATCCGCGATTCAGTGACGACCTGATCGGCGTGTTCGTGCCCTGTTCGCCCGACCAGACGACGGCGGTGCGGGACCTGCTCACCACCGCGGGCTCCGAGGAGGTGACCGTCCATGGCGCGTAGGCTGCTGGCGGCCGCCGCCGTCCTCCTCCTCGGCGGGTGCAACTGGTATTACCAGACCCTGCCGTCTCCGGACGACCTGATGGCCGCGGTGCCATGGTTCGATCACATGATCAAATCGCGCGCGGTGCATCCCTATCAGCGGGCCGACATCCCGCGCACGACCGTGGCGGGCACCGTGCCGGTGACCGGCGGCGAGGCGGACTGGCGCGCCGAGTTCGCCGCCGCGAATGCCGCGACCGCGGACCGCCTCGTGAATCCCACGGTCCCCGCGGAGACGCTGGCCCGGGGTGACACACTGTACCTGACGTATTGCTCGGTGTGCCACGGTCCGGCCGGCGCCGCGAACGGGACGGTCGGCCCAAGAGTCGGCGCGCCCTCGCTCCTCACCGACCGGGCCCGCGGTTTCAGCGACGGATACCTCTACAGCATCATTCGCTACGGCCGGGGGGTCATGCCGAGATATGGTGACAAGGTGTACCGCCCGGCGGACCGGTGGGCGATCGTGAATTACGTCCGCCACCTGCAGCAGGCAGGGGCGCCTCCCGCGGCCGCGCCGGGAGGCGTACGCTAAGATGACCCAGCGCGAAATGTTCCAGCGCCTCGCCGTCGCGGCGGTCAGCGGGCGCTACGCGTTTTTCATCAAAGTCGGCGCCCTCCTCCTGGCTGCCGGCGCGGCGCTCTTCATCGTCGCCCTGGGGGGCGGTCAGGGCGTTCGCGCGTGGCAGGCCTTCCACGTCAACTGGCTCTACTTCACCGGGATCACCGCCGGCAGCATGGCATTGGTCGCGGTGCACAAGATCGCCAACGCCAAGTGGTCGGGCGTGATCATCCGGTTTTCCCAGGCCACGATCTTTTTCGGCGTGGTCTCGGTGGTCGCCTGCGCACTCATCTTTACCTTCGGGTATCAGGCCATTTACGGCCCGATGGAATCGCAGCTCCACGCGGTCTCCCCCGGGAAGCATCTCTGGCTCTCCCACGGATTCATGGCGGCCCGTCTCCTCATCGGATTGACCGCGCTCTTCACCGTGGCCTGGCTCCTGGTGCGGACCGACCTGCTCCCGGACATGCACGCGGTGCGGGGCAATCTCGACGACAAGCGCCGCGCGATGTACGACCAGTGGACCGCCCGCTACGACGGTTCGCCCGCGGCCGAAGCGGCCGTCGACGCGCGGACCCGCCGCCTCGCGCCGCTCTATGTGGTGCTCTACGCCATCGTCGCCACAATGGTGGCCTTCGACGGCATCATGGCGCTGCAGCCGCACTGGTTTTCGAATCTGCTGGGCGGCTGGTACTTCATGGGATCGTTCCTGGGCGCCCACACCCTGCTCGTCCTGCTGATGCTCTACGGCCGCAGGCAGCTCGGCATCGCGAATCTGGTGAGCCCGAAGCAGCGCCACGATCTCGGCAAGCTCTGCTTCGGCTTCACGGTGTTCTGGGCCTACCTGATGTGGGCGCAGTTCCTGGTGATCTGGTACGGCAACCTCCCCGAGGAGACCGGCTTCGTGTTCGCGCGTCTCTGGGGCCCCTGGCTGCCGATCGGGCGAAACGTGCTGCTGGGCATGTTCATCATCCCCTTCTGGGGTTTCCTCTTCGTCGCCGCGAAGAAGTCACCCTTCGTCCTCGGGCTGTTCGCCACCGTGAGCCTGTCGTCGCTCTGGCTGGAGCGATACCTCCTCGTCACGCCCTCGGTGACCGAGCTCGCCGGGCCGACTGTGGGAGTTCCCGAGCTGGGTCCGCTGCTCGCGTTCCTGGGATGCTTCCTCCTCGTGTACGGGATGTTCGCGCGGACCTTTCCGATGGTCTCCCCGCGGCTGGCGATGATTACCCTGGACGATGAACGGAAGCACGGACACGGGCAGGAATTCTTCCACGACGAAAAGCCGGCCGACTTCGCGGCTCCACCGGAGATGGAGAGGCGGGAGCACGGGCGGTAGGGCGGGAGGGCGGTAATAGCAGGGCGGTAATAGCCGGGCGGTATGGGCGGTATGGGCGGTATGGGGCGGTATGGGGCGGTATGGGCGGTAAGGGCGGTAAGGGCGGTAAGGTAGGAGAAAACGACGAGCGGCTGACCGAACTTTCACGGTCAGCCGCTCTTGTTTTTACCTACCGCCCTACCGCCCTACCGCTCTACCGCCCTTATCGAATCGTCGCCAGCCGCGCCAACGCGTTGAGAGAATCCGTGCTCAGGCGGCCGGTGACGGTCAGAACGCGGTTGATACGCCGGGTCGCTCCGCTCGCTGACGGCACATAATCGGGAGGAGTCCTCGTCCATTCGCTGGCGTGGATCTCCGGCGCTCCCTGGCTCTTCACGATCTCCATGACCTTCGCGAGCGGGCCCTCGATACTCAGCACCAGCTCGCCCGAGGGATCCTGCTGCGCGACGAGCGAGGTGGGGCGCTCCCCACCCTCTCCCGGCCGAAGCAGTACGCCAATGACCAGCATCCCCTCGATGTAGGGCAACCCGCTCCCCGCCTTTTCCAGCGCATCTTCCCATTGTACCTGCTGCCAGAGCGGACCGAACGGGGCACTCCCTTCGAGCCGGGCGGACGGCGCAACGTCGCGCGACGCTTCCGGCATCGGGGTGAGCGCGGAAGCGAGCTGCAGCATCGGCGCGGGAATGATCCTCGTCCGATTCGAGGCGTTCGAGAGCCGGAAACCCTGCGACCGCGAAGTCGATGGGCTGAATCGCGGCGTTGTCTCGGGCAAGGGCAGGGGCGTCTCGGCGGCATCGGTCGGCACCACGGTGACCGGCGTAGCGGTGGTGGGCGCCGCTGCAGAGCCAAGCTCCACCGCGGAGGCCAGCGGCGCCGTCTCGTTCTGCGCGGCGAGTGGCTGGTCGCGATGCGGATCGAGAATGCTTCGGCCGATCCAGCCGGTCCCGACCGCGGCCATGACCCCGGCTGCCCAGAGCCCGGCCCGCTTGAGGCGGATCTGCCAGAGCGGGGTGACCGGGCGGCGGCTCAGCCGCTCGGCCAGCTGCTCGAATGGCGGGGGGATAATGAGATTCCGGGGCGTAAGCTGTCCCAGGAGGGCGGTCGTACGGTCCCGAAGGGCCGCGATCGTGTCGCGCCGGTCCCGGCAATGTGCGCACTGAGCCAGGTGCGTCTCGATTTCAACGCACTGGGACCGGCTCAACGCTTGATCTAGGTACGGATGAAGTTCCTCATCAGGAACGTGCCGCATCCGCCTGGTATTCAGTTCTGTCATAAGCCTCTGTCAGCCGCTTCCGGGCTCGAGCAAGCGTCGTCCCGACCGCCCCCACTGCGAGCCCCGTTTGCGCCGCGATTTCCGGATAGCTGAGTCCAGCATCCCACAACAACAGCACTTCACGATCCCGCTCGGTCAGCGCGGCGAGCGCGCCGGTGACCTGGGCCCAGCGCTCATCGTGCTCCACGCTCTCTTCCGCCGACAATTCGGGCGTCGAGAGCGGCACCGGATCGTCCTTCAGCAGTACCAGGTGCTTGCGTCGCCTGATTGCCGCCCGGGCCTCGTCGCGCGCCAGGTTCGCGGCGACGGCGAAAATCCATGCGCGCGGCTTGTCGGGCTGATGGGCCATCGCGCGAATGAACACTTCTTGTGCAAGATCTTCAGCGCGGTCGGCGTCCCAGATTTTCCGGTACAGGAACCGGACCACCGCCGCGTAATGGGTCTTGTAGAGCCGTTCCAAATCTTCCATGGTCCCGGCCTTTCTGCGTTTTGGCCTACCCTTCCCGATGGTAGGACGCCGGAAGACCGGAATTGTTGCACATTTTGGAACTCTTAGCCAGCCCGGGGGGCAAAAACGCACCCCGGGTGCAGCGTTTCTCCCCCCTCGGGCCACTCCGAGCAGAGCTCCGGCTTGGCCGGCCGGCCATCGCTTCTCGACCGACCATGTAATGAACAGGAGACGTCATCCTCGCCGAGAAAACCACAGGCGGAAATCATCTCCGCGTTCAGGGAGTATTTCCCTTCACGCACGATTTTGCAGAGGTAGGGCCGCTTCCGTGCCCGGATCAGCGATTCCAGGCGACGCTCGCGCGTGGTGCACATGATCTCGACCTGGAGATCCCGGCAGCACGCGGCGCCGCGCTGATTGTCCGCGGTGCGACAGGGCGCGCCGACGCACGGGTTGACCTCCATCCTGACCGGGAGACTCCGGGGCGGAGGAGGCGGCGTCGTGAGCACCCTCGAGGCGAGACGGCCGCGCTCCACGATGCGAAATCGGTCGCCGCCGAGCCGTCGGGGGGCAGGGGTGTGAGGCGGAGGGCCGGTGCGCTTCCGGGAATACCCATGCGCGGCGCACCCGGCGGTCCCGTTCTCCTCAGTGAGGAATCGGCAGGGGACATGGAGCTCCGCCGAGACGTACAGATCCTCGTCGTCCTCCCAGAGGTCGGACAGGAAGGTGATTCTCCCGGTATGACCCATGAGCCACGTCGCCTCGTGGTCTCCCGACAGCGGGCCCGCATCGAGGGTAGCTACCCGGAGGATCACCCGGAGACTGTGGCACTGGGAACCCATCGTCCGGCAGGGAGGGAGCGTGTCGGTCGGGAGTGGGGAAGCCGTCATCACTCAAGATACCTGGCACAACCGGGCCAATGGCATTACGCTCGGTCGGGAATTATCTTTGTGAAGTTGTTCACAAGGGGCATCGAACCGCAAAATGGTCGATGCGGGGATGGTCAACTCCACCGAAACACCAACCAGGGTTGGGGAGGCAGTGAGGCGATGAGCAAGATTGCAGCTGTGGCTGGATTGGCTGTCCTGATGGCGGCCTGTGGCAGCAAGGGTGCGGAGACTCCGGCGGTGGACACCGCGCAGGCAGCGGCTCCCGCTCCGGCTCCCGCCGGTGCGACGCATGATGTGAACATGATCATGGAAGGCACAGCCTACAAGTTCGTTCCGGCAGAGCTGTCGATCAAAGCCGGCGACCAGGTCGTCTTTCACAACGTCAGCGGCGGCCCCCACAACGTGGCGTTCTGGCCCGACAGCATCCCCGCCGGTGGCAAGGAAGTCATCGATCCGCAGCTCAAGGATCAGATCGCTCCGCTGAGCAGCGCGCTGCTGGTCGATCCGAACGCGACGCTCAGCATCTCGTTCGCGGGCGCGCCGGCCGGTGACTACAAGTTCACCTGCACGCCCCATATGGCGATGGGGATGCACGGGAAGATTACCGTCCAGTAAATAGCGATGAGCGAGGAGCGAGGAGGGCCGCACTGCGGCTCTCCTCGTTTTTTTCACTAACCACTAACCACTAACCACTAACCACTCCCTCCTCGTTGACCATTGACGCAGTCGCCGCGCCCAGCACTCCGATCAGCACACCGGAGATCGCGTCCACGCCGTAGTGCATCTGGCAATACACCACGCCCACCGTCAGCAGCAGTCCCGGTACCGCGAGCACCGCTCCCAGTGCCCGTGATCCGCCTGCGCTGGCGATGATCGCGGCGATGACGCCGGCCACGTGCGACGAGGGAAACGCCGCCCCGTAGGCGCTCCCCTTGGCGAGGATGCCGTACACCAGACGGGCGGGTCCATTGTCGAGAAAGGCGGGGGAGGGCCGGGGGAACTCGTAGTAGGGACCGGCGACGGGAAAGAAAATGAAGCCGAGATAGCAGAGCACGAACGTCGTGACTTCCGCCAGCACCACGCGCCGGAGGTTCCGCCGGTCACCCTTCCAGAGGAACCAGAGTGGCCCGGCAGGAATCACCAGGTAATACGAGAAGTACGCGCCGTGCAGGAGAGTGCTCCAGAAGCTGCTCGGGACCCGCTGCCACCATTCCCGGCTGATCTGGCCGCCGAAGAGCGCCGCTTCCCACCGCTGCACGATCGCGTCGTAGGTGGCAACGCGGCCATACCCTGCCAGAAGATCGAGTGCGCCGTAGAGTGCCAGCAGAATGCAGATCGGGTACAGATCGGCGAGCCACGATGCGTCGCCGGCGCGTCGCGCGAGGCCGATGAGCAGAAGGACCAGGGCGTTGGCGAGGAGCACCCACATCGCGGAGGGGGTCGACGCGAGCCGCGCCGCGGCGACGACCGACGTCACCACCACATAGCCGAGCAGGACCCGGTCGACCGGGCGAAGCCTCACAACATGCCCGAGGCACGGTACCAGGCCACGGTCGCCGCGGCGCCGGCAACCAGGTCATGTTCGGGGCGCCAGCCGGTCGCCTCGGTGAGCGGAGTGGGGTCGCAGGTCCATGCCGGCGCGAAGAATTCATTTGCCTTGTCCGGCGTCAGCAGCGTCGCCCGCCTGGTGACCCTGGCGAGTGTGGCGGTGACGGCGAGCGCACCGCGAGCCGCCCAGCGAGGCAGTGGAATCAGGCCCACGGTGCGGTCCATGGCCCGGGCGATGGTGCGGACCATGGACGCGCTGGTGAGCACTTCGGGGTGGCAGGGGTAGTAGACCGTGCCGGCGGTATCCGGGGCGCGCCCGGCCGCCGCGAGCGCCCTGCCGAGATCGGGGCCGTAGACCAGCGAGAGCTCCTGGGCGCCATCGCCGAAGACCGGTACGACGCCGAGCTTGACGGCCCGGAAGACTCGCAGCATCTCGGTATCGTGCGGGCCATAGACCGCCGGGGGACGCACGATGGTCCAGGGGAGCGTCCCTCGGCGGAGCACCCGCTCGCCGGCGAGCTTGCTCCGGCCATAGGCGGTGACGGGGCGTGGCTCTTCGTTGCCGCTGAGGCGGCGTCCCCGCTCGGTGGGCCCGCCGGCGGCGAGCGACGACACCAGCACGATGCGCGGACGTCCCGTGTCGGTCGCTGCGTCGAGCAGCCGGGCGGTGCCGTCACGGTTCACCGCCATGAATTCCGCTTCGTTGCGCGCCGCCACCAGGCCGGCGACATGGTAGATCACCTCCTGGCCGTGCACCGCGGAGCGGAGGGCATCCATGCTGCCGAGATCGCCCGGTGCGATCCGCACGCCGCGGCTCGCCAGGTCCATGGCCTTGCCCGGGCTCCGGACCAGGGCGGTGACGACATCGCCGCCGGCGGTGAGGGCGTCGATCAGATGACGGCCGACGAACCCCGTGGCACCCGTCACCAGCACGTTCATAGCGGGCGATCGAGCAGCCGGTAGGTCTTGTAGACGGTGAATCCCATTTTCACGAGCCCCGCATTCATCGCGGGATTGTCTTCGAGGATCCAGCCGGCTTCGCCCCAGCTGTAGTTGAGCATCCCCCCGCGCGTCCAGATCCAGTGATACAGCACCGCGTCGATGCCCTTGCCGCGATACTCCGGCAACACGCCGAGGAGCGTGATGCGCAGGCGATAGATGCGGTTGGTCTTGAGTTTCCAGAACAGCTTGAAGATCACCGGGAACATGCGGCCCGACCGGTTGTTCGCCAGCACCACGTTGAGATCGGGAAGGGCGAGCGCGAACGCGACGACTTTGCCGTCCTTTTCCACGAAGGGCACCAGATCGGGGAGCACCACCGGCTTGAACTGCTCGGCGAGATGATCGATCTCGTGATCGGTCATCGGCACGAAGCCCCAGTTGTGCTCCCAGGCCTTGTTGTACAGCTCCTTCACCCGGTCCACTTCGGCCTTGAAGTCTTTCATGCGGAGCGGCCGGACAGTGATGCCCAGGCGCTCGGTGATCAGGGTGGTGGCCCGGGTGAGCCGCTCCGGCACGGGGACCAGATTGCCGCCGGGCTGGCCATGCTGATAGACCAGCAGGTTCTTGGCCGTGGCAAAGCCGGCGCGCTCGAGCAGGGAGAGGTAATACGGCGGGTTATGCGGCATCATCAGGACGGGAGGCGTGTCGAACCCGTCGACGAGCAGGCCTGCCTCGTCATTGGTAGAGAACGACGCCGGCCCCCGCATGGTGTCGAACCCGCGGCTCCCGAGCCACCCGGCGGCGGTATCGAGGAGGGCCTTCGCGACGTCCTGATCGTCGATCGATTCGAAGAATCCGAAGAAGCCGACCTTGTCGCCATGCGCCGCGTTGTGCGCCCGGTTGGCGATCGCCGCAACGCGACCCACCACCTCGCCCTCCCGCTCGGCCAGGCAGTACTCCGCTTCGGCGTGCTCGAAGAACGGGTTTTTGGAGCGGGAGAGGAGCGTGGCGACGTCCCGACGCAACGGCGGGACCCAGAGAGGGTCCCGCGCATGCAGCCGGTACGGAAAATCGATGAAGCGGTGGAGATCCCGGCGGGTCTGGACCAGACGGACCGTGACCGGTCCCGTCAGATAACCCCCAGCTCCTTGCCGATGCGTCCGATCGTCTCGATGCAATAATCGATCTGGTCGGCCGTATGCGTCGCCATGACGCTGGTGCGCAGCCGGCACTGGGACGGCGGCACCGCGGGGGGGACCACCGGGTTGGTGAAGATTCCGGCGTCGAACACCTTCCGCCACATGATGAGAGTGCGGTCGAGCGGGCCGATGAGGATCGGAACGATCGGCGTCTCCGACGGGCCGGTATCGAACCCGATGCTCCGGAAGCCATCCTGAAGCCGGCGGGTATTGGCCCAGAGGTTTTCCCGGCGCTCGGTATCGGCACGGAGGACATCCAGCGCCGCGAGGACCCCGGCGGTGTTCGACGGAGGAAGCGATGCCGTGAAGATCAGCGGCCGGCTGTGATGGCGGAGATAGTTGATGACGCTGCGCGACGCCGCCACGAACCCGCCGATCGACGCCAGCGACTTCGAGAACGTGCCGGCGATGATGTCCACCTCGTCGACCATGCCGAAATGGGCGGCGGTGCCATCGCCCCGGGGGCCGAGCACACCGATCGAGTGAGCGTCATCCACCGCCAGCGCGGCGCCGTGGCGCCGGCAGACCTTGAGGAGACCGGGGATGTCGGCGATGTCGCCTTCCATCGAGTAGATGCCGTCGACGATCACCATTTTGCCGGCGCCGGGATGCTGCTCGAGTTTTCGATCCAGGCCCGCCAGGTCACCATGATTGAACCGGACCGTGTCGCCGTCCGACATCTTGGCGCCGTCCACGATGGAGGCGTGATCCAGCTTGTCGAGGAACACGACGTCGCGCCGTCCGACCAGTCCGGAAATCAAGCCGAGATTGGCGTTGTATCCGGTCGAGAAGACGATGCAGTCCTCTTTGCCGAGGAACTCGGCGAGCGCCGCTTCGAGCTGAAGATGGAGGTCGAGGGTGCCGTTCAGAAAACGGCTGCCGGTGCAACCGGAGCCGTGGATGTGGAGTGCGCGGCTTGCCGCTTCGAGCACTTTGGGGTGGTGGGTCAGGCCGAGGTAGTTGTTCGACCCCAGCATGATCCGTTTCAGCCCCTCGATGACGACGACGGTGTCTTCGGATTCGGAAATCGGCCGGAAGTACGGATAGAGCCCCGCCGCCTTCACCTCGTCGGCCCGGGTGAAGCCCTTGCACTTCTCGAAAAGCGCGACGTCGCTCTGAAGAATTGGAGTCGGCACGTGACCTCGCGTCAGCGGAAGTGAAACCCTATATGGGGTAACGGTTTAAACTAATGCCCCGATGGTCCCCGGACAAGCGCGGAATCCCCGAAGTGCGGGCCGCTCTCGCTGGCACGTCTCCCTGCGCGGCTGCACGCAGGGAAGGAGGCTTCCTGCATAGATTTCCGGGCAACCCCATGCGTCGTTCACTCATCGCGCTCGTCATACTTGCGGGGGCTCACGCCCCCCGGGCCGCCGCCCAGGCGTCGGGCACGCCCGTCCTGATCGAGCCGACCGATTGGGGTCCGGACGCCGCCTGGCGCAGGCGGGCCACGGACGTTCGGATCCGCCGGATGCAGCTCCTTCGCAGTGGGAATCTCTCGATGCTCAATTCCGTCCGGGGCGGCCAGTTTTTCACGCCCTCGGTCGTCATGGGTGGCGGAGCCGCTACCGCGGTCACCGGGGCGTTTCACCTTCCGGTCATTCCGATCGCCTACAGGGACATTGCCGTTCCGTATCCGGTGGCGGACTATCAGCGCGTGCTCTTCAGCCGGAACCCGGCCGACCGGCCATACACCGTGACGACGTATTACGAGGAGCTCTCGCACCACCGCATCTCCCTCGATGGCGTCGTGTTCGCGCCGGTCCGGATGGACAGCGCGGCCGCCTACTACACCGATGGCTGCAACGGAATCACCGTCGGCGGGCAAACCAACTGCCCGACGCGACCGGTAAACCGCATGGGAGCAATGCTGGTGGTGGCGCTCGATTCGATTTCGAATCGTCCCGGCGCGGACGATATCTGGGCGCCGTTCGACAACGACGGCCCCGACGGGCTGCCCAACAGCGGCGATGACGACGGCATCGTGGATTTCGTGACGTTCCTTCAGCCGGAGGTCGGGGGCGAGTGCCGCTCCAATGTCCCGGCCTCCACCGGCATCTGGAGCCACCGGTTCGTCATCGCGGCGTGGCTCGGGCAGATGTACGTCACCAGGACACTCCGCCGCGGTGCCAACGGACAGCCGCTTCCCGGCCAGTTCATCCGGGTCAACGACTACACGATCCAGTCGGCGGTGGGTGGACTCACCGCCTGTGATCCGGCCGGCATCATGGCGGTGGGAACGGTCGCCCACGAAACCGGGCACGCCTTCGGCCTGCCCGATCTCTATGACACGCGAACAAGCACCGAGGGCATCGGAGGCTGGGGTATCATGGGATCGGGGAACTATTCCCGTCCCTACAGCCCCGCCTCCTACGATGCCTGGTCGCTGGCCACGCTCGGCTGGGCCACCATGGACACGCTGGGCAGCAGCCGCACCGTCACTACCGGCGCCCGTCTCCTGAGCGACACCATTTTCTACGCGCGCGCGGACAATGCGCAGGCCTACGTGCTCGTCGAGAACCGGCAGGCGGTGCTGAGCGACACCGCCCACATGAATCCGGCGCTTCCCTCGACCTGTCCGATGCTCGGATTCTGCGCCAAGTCACCGGGTCTTCTGTTCTGGCTCATCGACGAGGCTCGGCTGATCGGCGGTCTCCCTGGGAACACCGTGAATACGGGAACGATCCACGGCGTGGCCCTGCTCCAGGCCGACGGGTTGAATCAGCTTCGGGTGCCGGGGAGCCGGAACCGGGGCGACCGGGGAGATTCCTATCCCGGCACGACCGGCAACACGCGCCTTTCTCTCCTCTCCAATCCGGCCGCCCGCGACAATTTCGGGGGCTACCTCGGGTTCATCGTGGATCGCATCGAGCAGCTTCCCGGCCTGCCCATGCGTTTCCGTTTTACCCGCCGGCTGCCCAGCGTGGTGTATGCCCTGAATGGCGGGCAGGTCCGGGTCGAAGGGGTGCTCTGGGATCGCTTCGAGGAAGTGGTTCCCGGCGGCGACTTGCTGCACATCAGTGCCGATCCGATCCAGCTCATCGCAGGGGGAAAAACCCGTCTCACCTTCCTGAACTGGACTCCGGGCGGGCCGCGGGATCAGGTCATCATCAGCAACCCGGCCAGGCCGGACACGCTGGCGGCGAGTTTTTCGGTGGAACACCGCCTCCGGCTGGCAAAGACCGGCTTCGGAAACGTGGTCGCCTCGCTTGCGGGAAATCTGGCGGATGGGGTGTATCTGCAGGAGAACGTGCCGGTGCGGCTGACCGCGACGCCGGATCCGGGCTCCATCTTCGTCGGCTGGCGCGGCGATACGGTCGCGACGGGGACAGTGCTCGATCTCCTGATGCGCCGGGGATATGACATCGAAGCGCGATTCGTCTCCGAAGTGTCCATCGCGCCGGGGCAGGCGACGGACGACCTCCTCGGGATAGCGACGCTGACGCCGGCGCAACGTGCCTATCTCGACGAGCTGGGGAATCGCAACGGCGCCTATGACGTCGGCGACCTCCTCGCGCTGTACCGGCGACTGGGTCAGGCGGCACCCCCTTCGCTGCTGCTCCGCCGGCCCGGAGGAAAGCCATGAGGCGGCGGCTCCCAGGCGGACTCGCGCTCGTCCTCGGTCTTGCCGCCGCGTGTGGTGAGAGCGGCGAACCGGCCCCCCGGGCCGGCGAGCTGACCATCTCGTATTATCAGGGTGGGCCCAGAGCCGGTGCTCTTCTCCTCACCATCACCGGCGGTGAGGTCCTCAACGTGACCGCCGCGAACGGGGAACACGTCTCTTTCGCGACGCCCGCGCCTGGGACCACCCACGTGGTGGTCATCGGTGACCTTGGAACGGGAACCCTCCTCCGGATCCGGGTGCCCGACATGTCCCTCGCCTCCCGGTATGTGGTGGCGACCGATCAGGTGGCCGACAAGGTCACCTTCTCCCTGATCGATCCCGAGCGTCATCCCCTCACGATCTCGCCCTGAAGCCTGCTGGCCGGATCGGGGTGAAAGCATCAGATTACCAACGCCGGGCCACCGCCATTTCCGGGCAGTGGCCGCCGGCCATCGCTTTCGCCCTTCGAGGAATCCGTCATGCCGCGATTCACCCTCAACGGCAAGGACGTGACCGTCGACGTCCCCGCCGACACGCCGCTGCTGTGGGTTCTCCGTGACTCGCTCCGCCTGACCGGTACCAAGTTCGGCTGCGGCGTCGGCCAGTGCGGCGCGTGCACCGTGCACATCGACGGTGTCGCTCAGAAATCCTGCCAGTTTCCCGTCTCCACGGTCGAAGGCAAGACGATCCTGACCATCGAGGGACTCTCGCCCGACGGGAAGCACCGGGTCCAGGAGGCATGGATCGCCGAGCAGGTGCCGCAATGCGGCTATTGCCAGCCGGGACAGATCATGCGCGCCGCCTATCTCCTCGACAAGACTCCCAAACCGACCGACGCCGACATCGACGAGGTGATGTCGGAGAATCTCTGCCGCTGCGGCACCTATCAGCGGATCCGTCGCGCGATTCATCGCGCGGCGGGGGAGGCGACGACATGAGCACCTCGCTCAGCCGGCGTGACTTTCTCCGCGCCGGGGCGGTCGCCGGCGCGGGGCTGACGCTTGCCGTCACCCTCCCGTCATGCACCGGAGCGCCGGAACAGCCCGCCGGGCCGCCATTTGTCCCGAACGCGTGGATCCGCGTGGGTACCGATGGATCGGTGACCCTTGTGGTGGATCGCTCGGAAATGGGGCAGGGCGTGTACACGGCGCTGCCGATGCTCCTGGCGGAGGAGCTCGATGTGCCGTGGGCCACTGTGCGGGTGGAGCAGTCCGGGGCGGGAAAGGAGTACTACAACGCCCGATTCCCCTCGCAGGTCACCGGTGGGAGCATGAGCGTCGCCTCCTCCTGGCTGCCGCTCCGCGAGGCGGGTGCGCGCGCGCGGGCCATGCTGGTATCGGCCGCGGCCACGGCGTGGTCCGCCGACCCTTCGGAGTGTCGCACCGAGAATGGTGTGGTGACGCATCCTCCGACCCGGCGGCGCCTCAAATACGGCGAGCTCGTCACCCGGGCCGCCGCCCTTCCGGTACCCGAAAAAGTCACGCTCAAGGAACCGCGCGACTTCAGGATTATCGGCACGTCCACGCCGAGGATCGACCTGGCCGACAAGGTTCGCGGCACGGCGGTCTTCGGGGTCGATGTGCGGGTCCCGGGCATGCTCACCGGCGTGGTAGCCCGCAGCCCGGTGTTCGGAGGAATCGCCACGGGCTGGGACGAAGCCGCAGCGCTGCGCGTGCCCGGGGTCAGGAAAGTGGTCAGGCTCAGCTCCGGTGTCGCGGTTCTGGCGGATGGATACTGGGCCGCGCGGCAAGGCCGCGAGGCACTGAAGGTCGTCTGGGATGAAGGCCCTGGGGTCCGTCTCAACAGCGAGGGCATGCGCCAGGAGATGGCAGCCCTTGCAAAACGGCCGGGTCACGTCGCGCGCACCGAGGGAACCGGGACGCTCGCCCGGGGAACCCGGCTCGCCGCGTTGTACGAGGCGCCCTATCTCGCCCATGCTTGCATGGAGCCGATGAACGCCACGGCGCATGTCGAGGCGACCCAGTGCACCGTCTGGGCGCCGACCCAATATCAATGCGGTATGGCGCTCGGCGGAGGAGTGCAGGAGGTGGCGGCTCGCATCACCGGTCTCGACCTCGCCAAGGTCACGGTTCACACCACCTTCCTCGGCGGCGGCTTCGGGCGGCGGGCGATGCAGGACTTCGTGGTGGACGCGGTCGAGGCGTCGAAAGCGGCCGGCGCCCCGGTGCAGGTGATGTTTTCCCGTGAAGATGACATCCAGCACGATTTTTACCGGCCGCCGACGTACGCGCAATTCGCGGCGTCGCTGGGCGACGACGGCATGCCGACCTCCCTCACCGCGCGGGTAGTCTGTCCCTCGATCATGGCCTCGTCGTTCGGCGCGCCGAAGAGCGCGTTCGACGACAGCACGGTGGAAGGCATCGCGAATCTTCCCTATCAGATTCCCAATCTCCGGATCGAAGCCTTCCAGCCCGAGTGGGAAGTCCCCCTCGGATTCTGGCGATCGGTCGGCTCGTCTCAGAACGGCTTCGTGCTCGAATCGTTCATGGACGAGCTCGCCGCGGCGGCGGGACATGATCCGGTGGACTACCGCAAGGCGCTTCTCGCGGCCAAGCCCCGGCACCTCGCGGTGCTCACGCTGGCGGCGGAAAAGGCCGGGTGGGGCTCGCCGCTGCCCGAGGGGCGGGCGCGCGGGGTGGCGGTACTCGAATCCTTCTCGAGCTATGTCGCGGAGGTAGCCGAAGTCTCCCTCAATGCCGACCGGACCGTCCGGGTTCATCGAGTGGTCGCGGCCGTGGACTGCGGCACGGTGGTCAATCCCGCGATCGTCGCCGCTCAGGTGGAGAGCGCGATCGTCTACGGGCTCACCGCGGCGCTGCACGGACGGATCACCATCGACCGGGGCCGAGTCGCGCAGAGCAATTTCCACGACTATCCCCTCCTGCGTATGCGGGAGATGCCGGTCGTCGAGGTGCACATCGTGCCGAGCTCCGAGGCACCGACCGGTATCGGGGAGCCCGGCACGCCGCCCATCGCGCCCGCGGTGGCGAATGCGCTGTTCACGCTGACCGGTCAGCGTATCCGCACCTTGCCCATCGGGGCAGTGCCCGCGTGAGCAATGAGCTGAGCAGGCGCGATTTCGTTCGTGCCGGGCTGGTCGCCGGGGCGGGACTGACGCTGGCCGTGTCGCTCGATGGCTGCGGACGCGAAGCGCTTCCCGCCCCGGGCACCGCCACGTTCGCGCCCGACGCATGGATCCGGATCGGCACCGACGATACCGTCACCGTCATGGTCGACCGCTCCGAAATGGGGCAGGGGGTCAGCACCGCCCTGCCGATGCTCGTGGCCGAAGAGCTCGATGCCGATTGGTCCACCGTCCGCTACCGGTTTGCTCCCGCCAACGAGGCTTACTACAACCCGTTGGTCGGCGGAATGCAGCTCACCGGTGGCAGCACGAGCGTCCGCGCGGCGTGGCTGCCGCTGCGCCAGGCCGCGGCGAAAGCCCGGAGCATGCTGGTGACCGCCGCCGCCGCATCGTGGGGCGTTCCCGCGGAACAATGCACGACGGAAAACGGCTCGGTCGTGGCACCCGACGGACGCCGCGTGCGATACGGCGCCGTGGCCGCCAGCGCCGCGACCGTGCCGGTGCCGCTGACGGCAACCCTGAAGGCCGCCGCGGACTTCCGGTTCATCGGGAACCCGATCCTTCGCCTCGATTTGCCCGACCAGGTGACCGGGCGGACCATGTTCGGCATCGATGCGATGCCCGAAGGCGTTCTGGTGGCCGTCGTGGCACGCTGTCCCGTATTCGGCGGCACGCTCCGTCAGGTCGACGAAGCGGCGACCCGCGCGGTGCCGGGGGTGCGCGACGTGGTGCGCATCGAAGAGGGCGTTGCCGTCGTCGCCGACGGGTATGCGGCGGCCCGCGCCGGCCGGGACGCGCTCAAGCTCGAATGGGACGAGGGTGCGCTGGCGACCCTCGATGATGCGGGCGTGAGTGCGCAGCTCGAAGCGCTGGGGAAGGGCCCGGGAAGAGTGGCGCGAAGCGCCGGGCTCGGCGGCGGGTTCGCCGCCGCGCAAGTGCTCGAGGCGGTCTTCGAAGTGCCGTATCTCGCCCATGCCACGATGGAGCCGATGAATTGCACGGCGGATGTCCGCGCCGACTCGGTCACCGTCTGGGCGCCGACCCAGTTCCAGGCCGGCCCCCGACTCTTGGGAGGCGGGACGAGAGGCGTTGCCGCGAAGGTGAGTGGAGTTCCGTTGAGCCGGGTTACGGTCCACACCACCCACCTCGGTGGAGGATTCGGTCGCCGCTCAGAAACGGATTTCGTGGCCGAGGCGTGCCGGGTCTCGAAGGCCGTGGGCGCGCCGGTCAAAGTGATCTGGAGTCGCGAGGACGACATTCGGCACGATCAGTACCGGCCCGCCGCGCGGCATCAGCTGCGGGCCGGGCTCGATGCCGGCGGCACGCCGGTCGGATGGAGTCATCACGTCATCAGCCCATCGATCATCGCCAAGTTCCTGCCCGGGTGGCTCCCGGACTTCGTGGCACACCTCGGCGGACCCCTCAAGGGCGGCATCGACGGGAACGCCATCGAAGGTGCGGCCGAGATTCCTTACGCATTTCCCAACCTGGAGGTACGCTTCACCCAGGCTGACCTGGGAATCCCGGTGGGATTCTGGCGCTCGGTGGCGCACTCGCACACCGCCTTTGCGATCGAGTGCTTCATCGACGAGGTGGCCGGGTTGGCAGGCGCCGATCCCATTCAGTTTCGCCGTGGGCTGCTGTCCGCCGCGCCCCGCGCCCTCGCCGTGCTCGATCTCGCGGCGGAGCGGTCGGGATGGAGCACGGCCGCGGCCCCGGGCCGGTTTCGCGGTGTCGCGGTGCACGAATCGTTCGGGAGTTACGTGGCGCAGGTCGCCGAGATCTCGGTCGAGGGGGAATCGGTGCGGGTGCACCGGGTCGTCTGCGCGGTGGACTGCGGGCAGGTGGTCAATCCGGACACGGTGGTCGCGCAGATGGAAGGTGGAATCGTCTACGGACTGACCGCGGCGCTCAAAGGGAGAATCAGCATCACGGGGGGCCGGGTGAAGCAGAGCGGATTCTTCGACTACCCGATCCTCACCATGCGGGAAATGCCGGTCATCGAGACGTACCTGATGCCCAGCACGATGGAACCCGGCGGCGCAGGGGAGCCCGGCACGCCGCCGATCGCTCCCGCGGTGGCCAATGCGGTCTTCGCGGCAACCGGGACGCGAATACGAAAGCTTCCGATCGAGCTGTGACCACATTCAGAGGAGGGCGCATGTACCGGAAAGGCATGTCGATGTTCGCGCTGGGAATGCTCGCGGTGCTGGCGGGCTGCCAGCCGGCGGCGGAGACCGCCGAGCAGGCGGAGGCGCGGATGGCTTCGGAATCCGCCGCCGCCAAAACCGCCATCGAAGCGTCCAACGCGGCCTTCGTGACCCAATTCAAGGCGGGGCAGGGCGACTCGGTCGCGGCCCACTATACGGAAGACGGCCGCGTGATGGCGCCCAATATGGCCACCGCCTCGGGGCGTCAGGCCATCGCGGGATCGCTGGGAATGATGGCGGGCGCCACCCTGGTCCTGAACACCGAGTCGGTGTCGGCCAACGGCCCGCTGGCGGTCGAGCGGGGAACGTACAGCATCACGCTGACTCCCCCGGGTGCCACCGCACCGATCACCGACACCGGGAAATACCTGGTGCACTGGCACAAGGTGGGCGACAAGTGGCTGATGGTGGATGACATCTGGAACAGCGATCTGCCGGCGATCCCGGCCGAGCCTGCGAAGAAACCGTAGGCGGCTCCTGCGACCGCACCTTACCCAAGGACGAGGAGGACGCATGTATCGGAACAGAAGCGTGATGTACTGGATGGGGGCGGTGGCGCTGCTCGGTGGGTGCCAGCCCGCGGCGGAGACCGCCGAGCAGGCCGACCAGCGGATGAGCGCGGAATCGGCGGCGGCCAAGACCGCCATCGAGGCATCCAACGCCCAGTTCGCGGCCCACTTCAACGCGGGCCACGCCGATTCGGTTGCCGCGATCTACGCCGACAACGGTCGCGTCTTGGCGCCCAATACCCCGGCAGTTTCCGGCCGGGCGGCGATTACGGCCTTCATGGCCACGATGGCCCCGATGAAGCCGGCGCTGACGCTGACGACCCAGTCGGTCGCGGCGAACGGACCGCTCGCGGTCGAGATGGGGACGTACTCATTCACCATGACGCCACCCGGGGCCCCCGCGCCGATCACCGACACCGGGAAGTATCTGGTGCACTGGCACAAGGTGGGGGACAAGTGGATGATGGTGGATGACATCTGGAACAGCGATCTGCCGGCCATGGCGGAGCCGCCTAAGGAGCCGCCTAAGAAGAACTAGCGAGGGGATGGGGGTTGGGAGTTGGGGATCGGGGTAATTCCCAACCCCCAACTCCCAATCCGCTCTCTGCCTAATCCCCGCCCGGCCGGCCGGCGGCGCCCGCGACGGCTGGCCGCTCCGGCTCGGGCGTGAAATCCTCTCCCGGGTTGATGAAGCGGTTCCGCTCCAGCCGGAACTGTTTGTCGTAGAGCTGGCGGTACCTGCCGTCCCGCGCCACCAGTTCCGCGTGGGTACCCCGCTCCACGATCTCGCCCGCCTCCAGGACCAGGATCTGGTCCGCGCTCATGATCGTCGAGAGCCGGTGGGCGATCACGAACGTGGTCCGG
>Ga0070699_100001921_pt1 | contig 18776 bp, 15 predicted proteins | sample KBSK1503metaG_FD_65473 | JGI IMG/M metagenome (GOLD analysis project Ga0070699, IMG submission 65473) | Corn, switchgrass and miscanthus rhizosphere microbial communities from Kellogg Biological Station, Michigan, USA - KBS K1-50-3 metaG | ecosystem: Host-associated > Plants > Roots >... | reverse complement strand
CCGGCACCCCCGCCGGAGTGGGGTTCTCGCGCAAGCCGCAGGTCACGCTCCAGCCGGGCGACAAGGTGAAGCTCGAGATCACCGGCCTCGGCACGCTCGAGAACCCGGTGAAGGACGCCTGAGCGGGGGCGCGGCCATGGCGGTCCGCACCTTCCTCCACTACGCCCTCGAGGTCCCGGACCAGACGATCGGGCAGCGCTTCTACGAGGACTTCGGCCTCGTGGACGGCACCGGCTCGAGCGACGCGGTTCGCCTGCGCCCGGACCGGCTCGGCCGCGACGCGGTGCTGCTCTACGGAGGCGCGCGCAAGCGCCTCCACCATCTCTGCTACGGGGCGCCCGGGGAAGACTTCGTCCGGGTGCGCGAGTCGCTCCGCCGCGCTGGCGTGCGCGAGATGGATCCGCCCGCGGGCGCTCCCGAGGGCGGCGTCTGGATCCGCGATCCCGACGGCAACGCGGTCAACGTCCGCGACGAGGCGGCCGCCGCCGGCCCGGCCGAGCCGCCGCTCACCCTCAACGGGCCGGGCTACGTGCAGCGCGAGATCGTCCGCGGCTACCCGGAGCGGGGCCGTCGCATCGCCCCCCGCAAGCTCGGGCACGTGCTGCTCTTCACTCCCGACATGGAGCGCCTCATGCGCTTCTACACCGGGACGCTCGGCATGAAGCTCTCCGATCGCTCGCGGGGCATCATCGCGTTCCTGCGCTGCAACACCGACCATCACACCCTGGCCCTGCTCTCCTCGCACGCCCCCGGCTTCCACCACGCCTCGTTCCAGGTGGGCAGCGTGGACGAGATCGCGATGGGCGCGGTCCACATGGTCGAGCGGGGCTGGCAGCCCGGCTGGGGCCTCGGGCGGCACGTCATCGGGTCGAACTTCTTCTACTACCTGCGCGACCCCTGGGGCAGCTTCAGCGAGTACTACTACGACCTCGACTACATCCCGGAGGCGTGCGCGTGGGAGCCGCGGGACTTCCCGCCCGAGGACTCCCTCTACGTATGGGGCCCACCCTGTCCGGCCGACTTCGGCGAGAACAAGGAAGCATGGACCTAGAGTTCCTCCACTCCCTCGCGCAGCCCGCCACCACCAAGATCGTGCTCTGCTCGCTCGACGGCCTCGGCGGCCTGCCCGAGCCGCGCAGCCGCAAGAGCGAGCTCGAGACCGCGCGCCTCCCCACCCTGCACGCCCTCGCCGGCCGCTCCGCCTGCGGCCTCCTCCGGCACGTCGGCCCCGGCATCACGCCGGGCAGCGGGCCCGGCCACCTGGGCCTCTTCGGCTACGATCCCCTGCGCTTCCCGGTGGGCCGCGGGGTCCTCGAGGCGCTCGGCATCGACTTCGAGCTCCAGGGCGGCGACGTGGCCGCGCGCGGGAACTTCTGCACCGTGGACGCCCGCGGGGCCATCACCGATCGGCGGGCCGGGCGCATCGGGACCGGTCTCTGCGTGAAGCTCTGCGAGCGGCTCCGCACGATCCGCCTCGACGGCGTGCAGCTCCTGGTGGAGCCGGTGAAGGAGCACCGCTTCGTCCTCGTCCTGCGGGGCGCGGGCCTCTCCGGCCGCCTCTCCGAGACCGATCCGCAGCAGCTCGGGGTGGCGCCCCTGCCGGTCTCCGCGCTCGCGCCCGAGGCCGAGAAGACCGCCGCCCTCGTCAACGCGTTCGTGGAGGCGGCCCGCCCGCTCCTGCGCGACGCGGCGCCCGCCAACATGCTGCTGCTCCGCGGCTTCGACCAGCGCCCCCACCTGCCGCTCTTCCCGGAGACGTTCCGCCTCCGGGCCGCCGCCATCGCGGCCTACCCGATGTACCGCGGCCTCTCGCGCCTGGTCGGCATGGACGTGCTCAAGACCGGGGGAACCTTCGCGGAGGAGATCGACACCCTCGAGGAGCACTGGGAGCACTACGACTTCTTCTTCCTGCACTACAAGGACACCGACAAGGCGGGCGAGGACGGCGACTTCGCGGCCAAGGTCGCCGCGCTCGAACGCTTCGACGCCCTCCTGCCGCGGATGCTCGCCCTCCGCCCGGACGTGCTCGCCATCTCGGGCGACCACGCGACCCCGTCGATCCTGAAGGGGCATGGCTGGCAGGGGGTGCCCGCCCTCGTCTCGAGCCCGTACTGCGGCGACGATCTGGTCAGCCGGTTCACCGAGCGGGACTGCGCGGGCGGCTCCCTCGGGGTGATGCCCGCGCAGGACCTGATGCCGCTCCTGATGGCGAACGCGCTCCGGTTCACCAAGTACGGGGCCTAGGCGTGGCCGGCCCCTCGGCGGGGTCGGTTTAGGTTGGGAGGGCAATTCTCCCGCGGTATCCTGACGACATCGACATGAAGCGCTCGCACTGTTTGCTCTCCGCCGCGATCCTCCTCACCCTGGGCGTGATCGGCCTCGCCGTCCCCACCCGGGAGCAGCCCGAGCCGCCCGCGCCGACGGTGGCCGCCGAGACCGCGCCCGTGCCGGCGGCCCCCGAGCCGATCGAGGTCACCCTCAAGCGCAGCGAGACCCTCGAGACCGCGCTGCGCCGCGCCGGGCTCGAGCGCGCGGAGGCCGCCGCCATCGTGGCCGGCCTGCGCGCCAGCGTGAACATGCGCCGGCTCGCTCCCGGCGAGCGGCTCAGCGTGCAGCCGGTCCCCGACGGAGCGCCGGAGATCACGTGGACGCGCTCCCCGGCCGAGCGCTACGAGGTCCGCTCGAGCGACGGGCGCTGGACGGTGTCGGCGGTGCACCCGGACGTCGAGACCCGCGTGGTGGCAGTCGCGGGCGAGGTGCGCGACTCGCTCTTCGCGAGCGTCGAGCGGCTCGGGGAGAACGCGACCTTCACCGCGCGCCTGGTGAGCCTCTTCGAGTGGGACTTCGACTTCGCGGCGGACTCGCTGCCCGGCGACCGCTTCCGCTGCCTCGTGGAGAAGCGCTACGTGGGCGACGAGCTGCTGGGCTACGGCGACATCCTCGTCGCGCAGTACGCGAGCGCGGGGCGCCCGGTGCTCACCAGCGTGTCGTTCGCGGACCCGGGCGGCCGTCCCGAGTACTTCGACGCCTCCGGGCGCTCGGTGCGGAAGATGTTCCTGCGCGCGCCCCTCGACTTCACCCGCATCACCTCCGGCTTCTCCCACGCGCGGCACCATCCGATCCTGGGCGGGCTCCGCCCGCACCTCGCGGTCGACTACGGGGCGCCGGTGGGCACCCCGGTGCGGGCGGTGGCCGACGGGACGGTGACGATGGCGGGCTGGGACGGCGGCTTCGGCCTCTCGATCTCGCTCCGGCATCCGCGGGGCTACGAGACGATGTACAACCACCTCTCGCGGCTCGACGTGAAGCGGGGCGACCGGGTGCGCCAGCGGCAGATCATCGGGCGCGTCGGCACCACCGGGCTCTCCACCGGCCCCCACCTCGACTACCGCGTGCGGAAGGCCGGCGTCTTCGTGAACCCGCTCGGGGAGAAGTTCATCCCCGGCGCGCCGGTCCCCGCCCACCGGCGCGACGCCTTCGCGGTCCACGTGAAGGCCCTGCTCGAGCGGCTCGACGCGCAGGTGCCCTTCCCCCTGCGCGGGCCCGGCCGACCCTGATCGACACGCTTCCCGCTCTCCCGCCGCGGTAAGGCCCATGTTCCGTCAGCGCACCGGCTCGAGCCTCTGCTACCGCTGCGGCAAGCTCAACCGCGTCGACGCGGCCGAGTGCTTCTACTGCGGCGCGCGCCGACCCGGCCTCTGGGGATTCGCGCCCTTCGCCGGCCGCCTGGTGGGGCGTCTCGACTTCGCGGGAGCGGTCACGGTGGTCTGCGTGGTGCTCTACTTCGTGTCGATCCTGCTGGACCCCGCCGCCGCCTTCCGAGCCCGCAACCCATTCGACATGCTCTCGCCCAGCGATCGGGCCCTCGTGCGCCTCGGCATGGCGGGCGCGGCCCCGTGGGCGGCCGGTTGGTGGTGGACGCTCATCACCGGCGTGTACCTGCACGGCAGCCTGCTCCACATCGTCTTCAACCTGCTCTGGGTGCGCCAGCTCGCCCCCGCGGTCGAGCAGCTCTTCGGTCGCGCGCGCCTCGTCGTCATCTACACGGTGGCGGGCCTGCTCGGCTTCGTGGTCTCGAACCTCGTCGGCATCCGTTTCACCCTCGGCGCCTCCGGCGCGGTCTTCGGCCTGCTGGGCGCGATGGTCGCCTACGGGCGGAGCCGCGGCGGGGTGTTCGGCGTCGCGGTGCTCCGGCAGTACGGGCAGTGGGCGCTCTTCATCTTCATCGCCAGCTTCTTCCTCGCCGGCGTGAACAACTGGGGGCACGCGGGCGGCTTCGCGGGCGGCTACCTCGCCGCGAGCGCCCTGGGCCACCTCGAGCGACGGCCCGAGCGGGGCGTCGATCGGCTGGCCGCGCTCGGAGCGGTGGCCGTCACCGTGCTCTCGTTCGCGCTCGCGATCTGGAACGGCTTCCTGCGCTGACCGTGGGATTCACGGCGCCCGATCCGCCTCCGCGCGGAACGCGCGGATCTGCTCGGGGAGGCCGAAGACGCGCAGCCGGTCGCCCGGGCGAAGCCGGGTGTCCGTCGACGGATTCAGCACCGCCGCGCCGTCGGGCCGCTCCACCGAGACCACCGTGACCCCGAAGCGCTCCCGCACCCGCGCCTCGCCGAGGGAGAGGTCGGCGAGCGCTCCCGGCCCCAGGCGGACCTCGTGCACCTCGGGCAGCGCGGTCGCCGGGCCGGGCCCGCCGCGATCGTCGACGACCGCGGACGCCATCGCGCTCCGGAACCGGCTCAGATAGTCGAGCACGCGGACCGGCGGCTGGGCGAGCTGCCGGAGCGCGTGCCGGATCAGGGTGGCGGCCGCCTCCACCTCGGGCTCGATGACCTCGGTGGCGCCCGCCTCGACGAGCGCCTCGCGGCCGGCCGCGGTGTGGGCGCGGGCGAGAATCGGCACGTGCGGGCTCAGCGCGCGTACGCCGCGCACCACGAGGCGGGCGCGGTCCATCTCGGGAAGCGCCACCAACACCAGCGACGCCCGCGCCACGCCCGCCTCCTCCAGCGTCCGCGGCTGCGCGGCGTCGCCGAACCGGGCCGGCACGTCGCGGCTTCGCAGCCCGCGCACGATGTCCGGATCCCGCTCGATGACCACGAAGCGGATCCCGAAGGTCTCGAGCGCCTCGCCGACCGCGCTGCCCACCCGGCCGAATCCGCAGAGCACCACGGGCTCCCCGGCCTCTCCCGCCTCCGCGAGCGGCGCGCGCGGCTCCTCGACTCCGCGCAGCCGCACGATCCAGCCGGGCGCGGCGCGGACCAGCGCCGCGTTGATCAGGATGGTGATCAGCGAGGCGGCGAGGGTGGCGTTGTAGATCTCGGCCCCCACGTGACCGGCCGCGCGCGCGACCTGGACCAGGATGAAGGAGAACTCGCCGATCTGGGTGAGCCCCACCCCGACCAGCAGCGCGGTCCAGATCGACTGGCGGAAGAGCCAGACCACGAGGGCCCAGAGCACCAGCTTGCCGACCACCACCATCGCCACCATGGTGGCGAGCAGCGGGAGGTTGGCGATCAGGCTGCCGGGATCGATCAGGGCGCCGATGGTGACGAAGAACAGCGCCACGAAGGCGTCGCGCAGCGGCAGCAGGCGGGCCAGCGTCTCGTGCGCGTAGTCCGACCCGTTGACGATGAGCCCGGCCAGGAACGCGCCGAGCGCGAGGGAGAGCCCGGCGGCCTGGGTGAGGGCGGCGGTGCCGAGCCCGACCGCGAGGGCCACCAGCAGGAACATCTCGTCGCTGTGCATGCGGGCGACGCGCGTCATCAGCGGCGGGACGAGGCGGGCCGCCACGTACCCGGCCGGGATCAGGATGAGCAGCGAGCGGCCGAGGGTGGCCGCGATGGTGAGCAGGCGCCCCGGCTCCAGCGAGCCCAGGGTCGGGATGACCACGATCAGGACCACTACCGCGAGGTCCTCGACCAGCGTGATGCCGATCATCACGCGCCCGTGCCGCGAGTGCAGCTCGCCGCGGTCCATCAGCAGCCGGGCCAGCACCATGGTGCTGGCGACGGAGATGACGATGCCCACGATGGCGCCCTGGAGCGGCGGCCAGCCCAGCAGGGCCGCGACGCCCAGGCCCATCGCCACCGAGAGCGCGATCCCGAGCGGACCGCCCAGGAGGGCCACCCACTTGACGCGCAGGAGGTCGCGCACCGAGAATTCGATGCCGACCGAGAACATGAGCAGGATGACCCCGATCTCGGCGAACAGCTCGAAGGTGTGCAGATCGGAGACGGCGGGACCGGGGGTGAGCGGGCTGATCAGGATGCCGCCCAGCACGTAGCCGAGCACCAGCGGCTGGCCCGCGAGCCGGGCGAGCGCGCCGCCCGCCACCGCGGCCATGAACACGTAGGCCAGGTCCCGGAAGAAGATCGACTCGCCGACCACGCCCAAGTCTCGCATCCACGCGCGGTGAGGCCAAGCCTCGAGCGTCGTATACTGCTGGGCGGAGGAGCCGCCATGACCGAGCGACGAAGAGCGCCCGCGCCCCGCGCCCAGGCGAAGATCAAGCAGCTCGAGGCGCGCCTCGCGCAGGTGGAGGCCGACCTCGCGCGCGTGCGCAGCACCGCAGCCCGGGGTGGGCTCGCCGGCGTCCGGCTGGCCGACCTCGAGAAGGCGATGACCCGCCAGGTGGCGCGGGCCCAGGCGGGCCTGAAGAGCTCGGTGAACCGTCTCGGCCGCCGGCTCCTCAGCGCCAAGTCGCGCCGCGAGGCCGCGCAGCAGGTCGCGCAGGCGCGCGCGAGCGTGAAGGAGTCGCTCGATCGACTGGCCCGGAGCCTCGGCGACTCCCAGCAAAAGGTGAGCCGGGAAGTGTCCCTCCTCACCCGTGGCCTCAAGGCCGGCGTCAAGGCCGGCCGCGCGGCGTACGAGGGCCGGCGCCGCTAGCCGGATTTTCGCTTGGCCCGCCCGCGCGGTGGGCCGAGAATGGGGCCATATGCGACCGGTCCTGGTGTGTCCGGACGATCTCCTCGAGCACATGGTGGCCGCCGCCGCGTTCCCGGGCGAGCGGCCGCTCTACCTGGTCTCCCGCGCCAGCCTGCGCACGCGCCTCGGCCGGCACGGCGACCGCGCGGTGGCGGGCCGGGTCACCGATCCCGCGTTCCTGCACGAGGCGCTCAAGGGGGGCCGCGGGCCGGTGGTGGTGGCGGCCCCGTCCGGCCAGCTCGGCCGCGTGGCCGCCGCGGTGAAGGACGCCGCGCCCGACGCCCCGCTGCTGGTGCTGCGCGACGACGACCGGCCGATGTCGGGCGCCACCGTGGTGCCGCTCTCCGCCTTCGGGGAGCGCATCATCCAGCCCGCGGTGGACCGCGCAGCCCAGCGCGTCCGGGCCGACCGGCTGCGGGCCCACTTCTACGACGCGGAGCGCGTGCTGATCCTGATGCAGGACGATCCCGATCCCGACGCGATCGCCTCCGCCCTCGCGCTCAAGACCCTGCTCGGCCGCACCCGCACCTCGGCCCCGATGTGCACCTTCGGCACCATTACCCGCCCCGAGAACGTGGCGATGTGCAAGATCCTCGAGATCGAGGTCGAGGCGATCAGCGCGGAGGACATCGCGGAGTTCGACCGGGTCGCGATGGTGGACGTGCAGCCCTCGTTCCTCGAGGAGCGCTTCGAGCAGGTCGACCTCGTGATCGACCACCATCCGATGGAGCAGCCGATCGACGCGCGCATCAAGGACGTGCGCCCGTCCTACGGGGCGACCTCCACGATCCTGGTCGAGTACCTGCGCGCGGCCGACATCAAGATCACCCAGCGCCTCGCCACCGCGCTCCTCTACGGCATCAAGTCCGACACCCTCGGCCTCGAGCGCGGCGGCACCAAGGCGGACCTGGAGGCGTTCTCGTATCTCTATCTCCTCGCCAACCACAACGCGCTCCGGCGCATCGAGCGGCCCGAGCTCTCGCACGACGCGCTCGACGTCCTCGCCCAGGGCCTGGCCAAGCGGCGCGTGGTGCAGGGCGTGTTCTTCTCGCACTTGGGCCGCGTCGCCACCGTGGATCTCATCCCCCAGTTCGCCGACTTCGGGCTGCAGGCCGAGGGCGTGCAGTGGTCGGTGGTCTCCGGGGTCGTGGGCGACGAGGTCCACGTCTCGGTCCGCAACGTCGGCTACGTGAAGAGCGCGGGCGACGTGACCCGCGCCGCCTTCGGCGACCTGGGCGTGGGCGGCGGCCATCGCACGATGGCCAAGGCGATCTTCCCGGTGCAGAAGCTCGGCCGCGGCGCGGGCGAGCCAGGGGGCGGCGCCCTCTGCCAGGAGCGCATCATCGACCGCTTCCTGCGCGCGATCGGCGCGGGCAAGCCGCCGGAGGGCCCTCCGTCATGATCATCATCTACCTGCTCATGGCGCTGCTCGGGAGCGCGGCCACCATCTTCGCGCTGCAGAATCGCGACCCGGTCGAGATCTGGTTCCTGGCCTGGGGCGTGAAGGGGATGCCGCTGGCCCTCGTCATCTTGCTGTCGCTGCTGGTCGGGGTCGTCTTCACGTCGCTGAGCGGGCTGGTGAAGATCCTCAAGATGCGGTACCGGATCCGCCAGCTCGAGACCCAGGTGGGTCAGCTCATCGCCGCGCAGCCGGTGCCCCCCGCCGCGCGCCCGCCCCAGAGTCCCGCGCCCCCCGGCTAGTCCGCGGTCATGGGCGAGGACCGGCTCACCGACACCGTCCGGGACCTGCTCGAGTCGGGACGCCGCGAGCGCCTCAGCCAGATCCTCGAGGACGCGCACGCCGCCGACATCGCCGCGGCCCTGCGCGAGCTTCCCCTTCCCGATCAGGTGACGCTGTTCCGGCTGCTCGGCCGCGAAGCGGCCGGCGCGGTGCTGGCCGAGCTGGGCGACCAGGCGGTGCACGAGCTGGCCTCGGCCCTCGACGAGGGCGAGATCTCGAGCATCCTCGACCGGATGCGGCCGGACGACGCGGCCCAGGTCATCGAGGAGCTGCCCGCCGAACAGGCCGAGAAGGTGCTGGACCTCATGAAGGAGGAGAAGTCCGACGAGGTCCAGGAGCTCCTCGAGTACGGCGAGAAGACCGCGGGGCGCCTCATGACCCCCGACATGCTCGCGGTCCTCGAGGACCTCACGGTGGCCCAGGCGGTCGAGCAGGTCCGCAAGTCGCCGGTGGCCGAGACCGCGCCGATCCTCTACGTGGTGGACGACCACGACCACTTGGTCGGCAGCCTGCCCTGGCGGCGACTGGTCACGGCCGATCCCGCGGCCCCGGTCGGGCTCCTGCGCCAGGAGGAGCCGGTCAGCGTGACGCCGGAGACCGATCAGGAGGAAGTCGCGCGGCTGGTCGCGAAGTACAACCTCGTGGCCCTCCCGGTGGTCGACCGCGGCCATCGCCTGCTGGGCGTCATCACGGTCGACGATGTGATCGACGTCATTCGGGAGGAGGCCACCGAGGACATCCAGCGCCTGGGCGGAGCGGCCGGTGACGAGACCGTCCTCGACCCCGCCCGGGCCGTGTTCCCCAAGCGACTGGTCTGGCTGCTGATCAACCTGGCGACCGCCATCCTGGCCGCCTCCGTGATCGGGCTCTTCGAGAACTCGATCCGGGAGCTGGCCCTCCTGGCCGTGTTCATGCCGATCGTGGCGTCGATGGGTGGCATCGGGACTACCCAGACTGCCACCGTGGTGGTCCGGGGCCTGGCCCTGGGCGATATGTCGGCGGGCCACCTCTGGCGGGTGCTCCGGAAAGAGACGACCCTCGCGCTGACAATCGGCCTGGCCAATGGCTTGGTCATGGCCGTCATCGCCTACCTCTGGAAGGGCCAGGCCCTCCTGGCCGGGATCATCGCGGTCGCCATGACCCTCAACATGGTCGTGGCCGCGGTGGTCGGGGTGATCATCCCGCTCCTCCTCAAGAGCTTCCGGGTGGACCCGGCCATCGCCTCGAGCGTCATCATCACCACCTTCACCGACGTCTTCGGCTTCTTCTCCTTCCTCGGGCTCGCCACTCTCCTGATTCGCTTCCTGCTGTAACTCCGCTCGGAGAGTAAGATTTACCGTAGTGTCGTGTAAAAACGAGTAGCGATTTTCGTGCCCACCCGCGCGCAAAAGATTCCGGGTTGCAGACCCTAGCAAAATCGTGTCTTCTTAGAGGCCGCCGCTGGGGCAGAAGTGACAAAGGCTGGCATGAGGGTTGCCTCAGAAGAAGGACGGAGGAGGCCCAGAACGTCGGGCGCTTCCGGCTCTCGGAGCTAGATCGCAGCCCAAGCCTCTCGGTCTCACGGCACGGGTGTATCGCCGAGCGCCTCGCCGAGAACAACGACTGGCCGCCCGGTGGGCGGCCCAGGAGGCTGGGAACGTGAAGCTCGAGAGTACGTCGCGGGCCATCAGGCGCGCGCAGTCGGTGGGATCGCGTCCCCGGCTGGAGGTTCGAGGGAAGTTCTTCTTCGCGGGCGACGAGAAGGTTCCCCTCCGCGGGGTGACCTATGGACCCTTCGCCCCGGATGGGGAAGGCTATCGATTTCCGGCGCGCGAGGTCGTCGAGCGCGACCTGGCCCTGATGACCGAGCTGGGGGCCAACTGCCTCCGGCTCTTCACTCCGCCCCCGCGATGGCTCCTGGACCTGGCGGCGGAGCGGAACCTGTGGGTCCTGGTCGGCATCCCGTGGGCCGAGCACGTCTGCTTCCTCGACTCCGAGGAGATCACCGACGTGGTCCGCCGGACGGTGTTCGAGGTGGTGGAGGCCTGCCGTGATCATCCCGCGGTGGGCGCGTTCCTGGTCGGCAACGAGATCCCGCCCGACATCGTCCGCTGGTACGGGCCGCAGCGGGTCGCCCGCTTCCTCCGGGAGCTGGTAAGCATGATCAAGAGCGCCGAGCCCACCGCCCTGGTCGGCTACGCGAACTTCCCCTCGACCGAGTATCTCGAGACCGACTTCACCGACTTCCTCGCCTTCAACGTCTACCTACACTCCGAGCCCGAGTTCCGCCGCTACCTCTCGCGCCTGCACAGCCTGGCCGGCGACCGGCCGCTGGTCCTGACCGAGTTCGGCATCGACTCGTTCCGCGAGGGCGAGATCGTGCAGGCCTCGACGCTCTCGTGGCAGGTGCGCACCGCGCTCGAGATGGGGGTGGCGGGAACGGTGGTCTTCTCGTTCACCGACGAGTGGCACACCGGCGGCTGCGACATCGCCAACTGGGCCTTCGGGCTGGTAGACCGCGAGCGGCGCCGCAAGCCCGCGTTCCAGGCGGTGCAGCGGTGGTACGCGGCGGCGGGGCTGCCCGCGCTCCCCGAGTATCCCAAGGTCTCGGTGGTGATCTGCGCCTACAACGCCGAGCCCACCATGCGGGCGTGTCTGGCCTCGCTCCAGAACCTCAAGTACCCGGCCTTCGAGGTGATCGTGGTCGACGACGGGTCGACCGACCGCACCGGCCAGATCGCGGACAGCTTCGAGGGAATCCACGTCATCCACCAGGAGAACAAGGGGCTGAGCGCCGCCCGCAACGTGGGCATCGCGGCCTCGCTCGGCGAGATCGTCGCCTTCACCGACTCCGACTGCGTGGTGGATCCCGACTGGCTGCACTACCTGGTCGCCACTTTCCTGCAGACTGGGCTGCCCGCGGTGGGCGGGCCCAACCTGCCGCCGCCGGAGGACTCGGTGGTGGCCGCGTGCGTGGCCGCCTCCCCGGGCGGGCCGCTCCATGTGCTGCTGGACGACGTGGAGGCCGAGCACATCCCGGGCTGCAACATGGCCTTCCGCCGCGAGGTGCTCGACGAGATCGGCGGCTTCGATCCGATCTACCGCTCCGCGGGTGACGACGTCGACGTCTGCTGGCGACTCCAGGACCGCGGCCACCGCATCGGCTTCAGCCCCGCGGCCATGGTCTGGCACTTCCGCCGCAACACCATGAAGGCCTACATCGGCCAGCAGAAGGGCTACGGCAAGGCGGAGGCCCTGCTCTACTTCCGCCACCCGCAGCGCTTCAACGCGCTCGGCTACTCGCGCTGGCGCGGCCGCATCTACGGGGGCATCTCGGCCCTCTTCTCGCTGCGCCGCCCGGTGATCTACGGCGGCGTGTTCGGACGCGGGCTCTTCCAGACGCTCTACCAGCCGCCGTCCACCGTGCTCTCCTACCTGCCGTTCACGCTCGAGTGGAACCTGGTCGGCGCGCTGCTGCTGGCCTACGGGGCGTGGCGCGGCGGCTGGTACTGGCTCGGGGCGGCTCCGGTGGCGCTCTCGTGGGCGTGCTGCGTGTGGGCCGCGATGCGGGCGCGGGTGGACACCCTCGCGGGCGGCCTGCAGGGTCGGCTGCTCATCTCGGTCCTCACCTACTTCGGCCCGCTCCTGCGCTCGCTCGAGCGCTATAAATGGTGGGTCCGCGGCCTCACCTCGGCGGAGCCCGCGCCGTCGGAGCGCCCGGTCCAGGCTCTGCCCTGGTCGTGGCGCGAGCGCGCCTTCTCGGCCTCGTTCTGGACGGAGAGCGCCCTCGAGAAGGAGACGCTGCTGCACGGCATGATGGACGTCCTCACCGCCCGCAAGTACTTCGTGCTGGTCGACCAGGGCTGGAGCGAGTGGGACCTGGAGGTGCACCACGGGGTCTGGTCGCGCGGCCGGATCAAGGTGTGCGCCGAGAACCACGGCGGCGACCGGCGCGTCCTGCGCGTGAAGTGCGCGCTCCGCACCTCGCGGCTCGGCCGCGGGGTCCTGATCGGGGGGCTGCTGGCGACCGGGCTCGGCCTGGAGCTCGCGGTGCCCGCCCTGGCCGCGGCCGGCGTCGCGGCGTGCCTCGTGGGGGCGGTCGCGCTGCTGCGGGACTCGCTGCGCCTGGGACGCATGCTCTACGACGCGCTCCAGGGCGTGGCGCGGCGGGCGCGGCTGCACTACGCGCCGCCGCTCGATGCCCGCACCGTCGAGGCGCGGTGAGCGTCTTCGCTCGGCGGGTCTCCGGGTACCTCTGGCCGCACCGCGGGCGCATCCTGTGGGCGCTGGCCCAGGTGTGCCTGGCGAGCGCGCTCGAGCTGCTCAAGCCCTGGCCGATCAAGTTCATCATCGACTCGGTGCTGAGCGGCCAGCCCGTCCCGAGCGGCGTCGGCGGCCACTTCAGTCCCGGCGCGCTGATCCTCCTCGCCTGCGTCGCCCTGGTGCTGATCTACGCGGCGCTCGGCGGCCTCACCGTGCTCACCAACTTCACCACCATCCGCATCGGGCAGCGGATGGTGCGCGACCTGCGCAGCGACCTCTACGCGCACCTGCACCGGCTCTCCATGGCCTTCCACAGTCGGGCCCAGGCCGGGGACCTGCTGTACCGGGTCACGGCCGACACCTTCGCGCTGCAGGGGCTGACCATGAATTGCCTCTTCCCGGCCGCCACCGCGCTGGCGCTGCTGGGAGGCATGTCCGTGATCATGTTCCATCTCGACGTGCAGCTCACCCTCCTGGCCCTCGGCGTGTGCCCGCTGCTCCTCCTCGCCATCGGCCGGCTCAACCGACGGATCACGGTGGCGGCGGGCGAGATGCGCGAGCGGGAGAGCGAAGTCTACGGCGTCGTCCAGCGGGCGATGCAGGCGATGCGGGTCATCCAGGCGTTCACCCGCGAGGACGAGGAGCACCGCCGCTTCATGAGCGCGAGCGAGCGGAGCCTGGACGCGAGCCTCCGCCTCTACACCCTGCAGACCTTCTACTCCGGGGTGGTCAACCTGGTGATCGCCCTCGGCACCGCCGCGGTGGTGTGGGTCGGGGCCCGTCACGTCATGGACGGCACCCTCACGGTGGGTAGCCTGGTGGTGTTCATCTCCTACCTGGCCTCGCTCTACGGGCCCATCAACAACATGTTCCAGGTCTACGGGCTCGCCCAGAGCGCGCGGGTGGGCGTGCAGCGGGTGCTCGACGTCATGGACGTGGAGGGCGACGTGGCCGACGGCACCCGGAGCTTCCCGGCCGAGGGCGCGCGCGGGGAGGTGGTCTGGGAGGACGTGGACTTCCAGTACGCTCCCGGCGTCCCGATCCTTCGCGGCATCGACCTGCGGGTGGCCCCCGGGCAGCGGGTCGCAGTGGTCGGGCCCACCGGCGCCGGCAAGTCGACCCTGCTGAGCCTGCTGCCGCGCTTCTACGATCCCACCCGCGGCCGCGTGCTGGTGGACGGGGTGGACGCGCGCGAGTACCGTCTCCAGTCGCTGCGGCGCCAGGTGGCGATGGTGCTCCAGCCGCCGCTGCTCTTCCCGGTGAGCATCCGGGAGAACATCGGCTTCGGCCGGCCGGAGGCGCACTTCGACGAGATCGTCGACGCGGCCAAGGCGGCCCGCATCCACGACATGATCGTTCGCCTGCCCCAGGGCTACGACACCGTCGTGGGCGAGCACGGCGTCACGCTCTCGGAGGGCGAGAAGCAGCGACTCACCATCGCCCGCGCGATCCTGCGCGACTCGCCCATCCTGATCCTGGACGAGCCTACCTCCGCGCTCGATCCGGAGACAGAGCGGCTGATCATGGAGGCCCTCGAGCAGTTGCAGGAGGGGCGCACCACGTTCATCATCGCCCACCGCCTCTCCACGGTGCGGATGGCCGACCAGGTGGTGGTGATCAAGGACGGGCGGGTGGCGGAGCAGGGCCCCCTCGAGACGCTGCTGTCGCGGCGGGGTCCGTTCGCCGCGATGTACGGCGCGCCCGCCACGAGCTACGAGGAAGATCCGCTTGCCATCCCCTAGGCGGATCGTGGTCCTGCACCTGGCCGGGCGCTACCCGCTCGGCGGCATCGGCTGGCAGGCGGTCCACTACGTCCTGGGGCTGGCCCGCCTCGGCCACGACGTCTACTACGTCGAGGACTCGGGCGCCTACCCCTACGACCCGCGGGTCAGGAGCGTGGTGGAGGACTCGAGCTACGGGGTGGCCTTCCTCGCCGACGTGATGGCGCGGTTCGGGCTCGGCGACCGTTGGGCGTACGTGGACCCGGTCACCGGCGTCCACCACGGGCTCTCGCGCGGGCGGCTCGCCGACCTCTACCGGCACGCGGACGCGCTCTTCAACGTGTGCGGCGCGACCCGCCTTCACGAGGAGCACCTGCGCTGCCCGATCCGGGTCTACGTCGAGACCGACCCGGTCTTCGAGCAGATCCGGGTGGCGGAGGGCGACCGGCAGGCCATCATGGCCCTCGAGGACCACACCCACCACTTCACCTACGGCGAGAACCTCGGCCAGCCGGATTGCCCGATCCCCCTCGAGAAGTTCGCCTGGCAGACCACCCGGCCGCCCGTGCTCCCGGACCTGTGGGACACGCCCTTCGACCCGCGGGCCAAGCGGTTCACCACCGTGGCCACCTGGCGGAACGCGGGCAAGGACATCCACTTCCAGGGCGAGACGTATCTCTGGTCCAAGCACCTCAACTTCCTGAAGGTGATCGACCTGCCAGCCCGCACGACCCAGCCGCTGGAGATGGCGTTCCAGGTCGACGACGACGCGACGCGCGACCTCCTGGCCGGCCACGGCTGGGGCCTGGCCGACGCTTTCGCGGTCTCGCGGGATCCGATGGCCTACCGGCGGCACATCCAGCAGTCGCGCGGGGAGTTCACGGTGGCAAAGGATCTCGTCGCCCGGACCCGCAGCGGCTGGTTCAGCGACCGTAGCGTCTGCTACCTGGCGGCCGGCAAGCCGGTCGTCACCCAGGACACCGGCTTCGGCAAGTACGTCCCCGCGGGCGCGGGATTGCTCGCCTTCGACACCGTCGAGGAAGCCGCGGCCGCGCTCGACGAGGTCAATCGCGACTACGCGAACCACTGCCGGGAGGCCCGTCGGCTGGCGGAGGAATACTTCGCGGCCGACCGGATTCTGGCCGAGCTTTGCCGCGGCGCGGATCTCTAGCCTGACGCGTCTCGTAAGTCTGCTTTCTCTTTGAAGATCAATAGGTCATAAAGCGCTTGGCAACCCGCGTCACCCTATGCTAAAAGTGCGGAGGCAGGAAGTGTCACTCTATCCCGGAGGCGGCCCGGATTGGATGCTGCGCTGGAGAAGAGACAGGTCAAGCGGGCGTACAAGCTGTACGCGCCCGCCTACGACTTCGTCTTCGACTGGATCTTCCATCCTGGACGTGAGGCGGCGATCCGTCTGCTCGACATCAAGCGGGGTGATCGCGTCCTCGAGGTCGGCATCGGCACGGGGCTGAACCTCCCGCTCTATCCCACCCACTGTCACCTCACCGGCATCGACCTCTCCGAGGAGATGCTGGAGAAGGCCCAGGACAAGGTCGTCGAGCTGGCCCTGGGGAACGTGACGCTCAAGACCATGGACGCGACCACCATGGACTTCGGGCAGGGCGAGTTCGATTCCGCGGTCGCCACCTACACGATCAGCGCGGTGCCGGACCCGGTCGGGGTGCTGCGCGAGATGAAGCGGGTGGTCAAGCCGGGCGGCAACATCGTGGTGCTCAACCACTTCCGGAGCGACCGGCCCGCGGTCGGGCGCTTCGAGGACCTGGTCGCCCCGGTCTGCACGCGTCTGGGCTGGAAGTCGAACCTGCCGCTCGAGCCGCTCTTGAGGCAGGTCGGCCTCGTCCCGGACATCACCGCGAAGGTGAACCTGTTCAACGGCTGGCGCCTTATCCGCTGCGTCAACCCCAAGTAGCGCGCTTCACTTCTCCGCCACCGCCACTCCCAGCGCCTTCCCGCCCTGACGCAGCAAGACGATGCGCTGCGCCTGGCCGTCGGCCGTGAACACCGGCTCTGCGACGCCGGTGTCCCATGTCTCCGGGCGGACGTCCCCCACCCGATCCGAGTACGCGTGGCCGCTCGAGCGGCGCTCGCTCACGACCTCGAGCGCGCCGATGGCGAGGAGACACATCGCCGCCAAGATACCGACCAGGATCTTTCCCCAGGTCATCTCCGTGTCCTCCATCGCTTGCGGGTTTGGAGTTAAACTCCACCGTTCAAGGCGAGAGAGAGCATCGCCGATGCCACTCGGTAACCTGCTGGAATGACGCGCAAACTTTGCGATGCGGGTGGTCGAAGTGGGCACCTTGCCTGGAAAGCCGGTGGAACATTGCCCGATACCCGGGAGCTCCGCGACCCGTGAGCGCGCTGGCGCGGCTCGCCCTGGCCTGCCTGCTCGTGCTGCCGGTCTGGACCACTGCGTCGTCGCTGATCAGGACGACTGCGTTCCTGGTGGAGTTCCTTGGCCAGGGACGGGGGCGCCCGCTATCGGCGATCACCCGCTCACCCACGGTGCGCCCGCTCCCCTGGCCGGCTACCTCCGCGGGCCCGTCGGCGATCGACCTCTACGCGTCCCCCGCGCTCCGGCGCGCCCCCGGCCTGGTGCTGGTGCACGGGCTCTCGCCCGAGGGCAAGGACGAGCCGCGCCTGCGTGAGGCCGCGGGCCTGCTGGCCCGCGCGGGCTGGGCGGTGGCGGTGCCCACCGTGACCGGCCTCGCCGTGCTCCGGCTCCGGCCGGACGACGCGGCCACCGTCGGCGCGGCAGTCCGGGCACTGCGCGCCGCGGGGTACTCGCCGAACGCGGTGCTCGGAGTCAGCCTGGGAGCCGGACCGGCGCTGCTCGCGGCATCGGAGCCAGCCGTCGCGCCGGAGGTATCGGCGGTGCTCGCCCTCGGGGGCTACGCCTCGGCGGTGGAGCTACTCCGCTACACCTTGACCGGCGCCTTTGCGTTCGCGGATCTGGCGGGCCGCGCGCCCGTGCACGAGGCGGCCATCGCCCAGTTCGCGCGCGCCAATACCGAGCTGGTCGACGAGGCGGGCCGGCGTCTCGTCGACAACCGCGATCCGGCCGGCTTCGACCGACTACTGCAGGCCCTGCCGGGCCCGACCCGTGCGCTGCTCGACGCCCTGTCCCCGGGCCCGGCGCTCGCCGGCCTCCGGGCCCCGCTCTTCCTGGTCCACGGCCGTCAGGACCCGGCCGTCCCCTTCACCGAGACGCTGCGCCTGCAAGCCGCGGCGCGGGCGGCGGGCCGCCCGGTTCGCGCCGCGATCGTGGGCGCGGTGGGCCACGTCGAGGCCGGCCCCCGCAGCGGCGCATTCGCGGACCTGGTCCGGCTGTGGGCGACCTTCTATGCGTTCCAGCGAACCGGGGGCGGCTGAGCGACCTACTTGGGCGGGCGGAGATCCATCAGGGTCATCGCGTCCCGCACCGGCTGGTAGTCGCCGTCGGAAGCCTCGACGAAGCCGTCGATCCCATAGATCTCCTTCAGGACCGCGGCGTGCTCGGGCGCCTTGATCGAGAGCAACGCGCGCTTGATCCGCGCGAGCGGCTCCGCGGGCACGCCGGGCCGGGCGCATATGCCGGCCTCGGGGATCTCCGGCGTCTCGCCGACCCAGGCGAGCTGCGCCACCAGCGCGGGATCCTTCAGGTGCAGCTCCGGCGCTTTGTCGAACGAAGCGGCCGCGTCCACGCGCCGGTGGAGCACCGCCTGGAGCGCCGCCTCGTGGGTACCGCTGAAGAGCGCCTCCTTGAAGAAGCTCTTCGGATCGCGATCCCGCACGAGACCCAGCTTCATCAGCAGCACCATCGGGTAGATGTAGCCGGAGGAGGAAGCCGGGTCCACGAACGCGATGGTCTTGCCCCGCAAGTCCTCGACCCGCTGGATGCCACGGTCCTTCCGCACGTAGAAGCGCGCGGTGTAGGCGACCTTGCCCTGCCAGATGTCACGCACCAGGATCTGGCAGCCGGCCTCGCGGTTGGCGAGCACGTAGCCGACGGGATGCACGAAGGCCAGATCGACGCGCCGGCTCCGCAGCGCCTCGATGACCCCCGCGTAGTCGGACGCGACGAGGGCCCGGATCGGCACGCCGGAGACCTGGGTGAGCGTCCGGGCGAACGCGTCGCCCGCCCCCTTCAG
>Ga0070699_100001920_pt1 | contig 18779 bp, 14 predicted proteins | sample KBSK1503metaG_FD_65473 | JGI IMG/M metagenome (GOLD analysis project Ga0070699, IMG submission 65473) | Corn, switchgrass and miscanthus rhizosphere microbial communities from Kellogg Biological Station, Michigan, USA - KBS K1-50-3 metaG | ecosystem: Host-associated > Plants > Roots >... | reverse complement strand
GATGTCTTTCATATGGAGACGTTCATAGGCGGCTATGAGCATCCCTGTGACTACTGGCACTCACACGAGCCCATTTCAGGCGGGGTCTTTTATGATTGGGGCTCGCACTACCTGGACTGGATCCTGCAACTTATTTCTGATGCCGTGGTGAGTGTACGGGGCCTGGAACATAAACGTGTCTGGCATGATGTGACCAATGCCGATCACTCCTGTGTGTACGTGCGCTTCGCCAATGGACAGCAGGCAGAATTTATGCACTCCGACATTGCCGCCGCGATGAAGCCTAAATGGTATGTCCTGGGGACGCGGGGCGCGATTGTAGGGCAATGGCGACAGGAAACGGTAAAGACAAGGCGCTGGTCAGGTGATCTGATCGAAGAACGCCTGAGACCCTCGGAGGCGCTGCCAGAACTGTACATTTATACGCGGGAGATGGGTGGGGCTATTCACGAGCAACATTTGATGCTGCCAGAAGCGCCGCTGTATGCCTTTCATCGCAACCTGGCGAATCATCTGCATTGTGGGGAGCCACTGGCTGTAACTCCAGAGGAATCAAGGCGTAATATTGCTGTGATGGAGGCGGCGAAGCTTTCGGCTGGGCGTGGGGGGGAGACTATCTTTTTAGAGTGCTAATCTCACCATACTTTTCAGCGTTCTTCCTGGTCATCATTGTTGGGTTTACCCCAACCTCCCCCGCCTGGTGAGAGAATAGTCAATCGATCTCCAGGCGATGCCAGAAAGTGTACCTTGCCTGGCAAAGTTGCCTCTTTGCCCTCGCGCTGTAGGCGATTCTCGCCGCACTTACCGGGCTCTCCTCCCTGTAGTCCGTAGGGTGGTCTGCTTCGCCGCTCGGTCAGCAGGGTTACTTCTGTTGGCACTTCGAAGGATATTTCTCGTACGAGACCATCACCGCCTCGAAACGCGCCGTTTCCAGCGGAATGATCGCGCAATCGATACGCAGTAACGCGCATGGGATAGGCATATTCGAGGGCTTCGATGGGGGTGTTGAGTGTATTGCTCATATGCGTATGAACGCCTGAGAGGCCATCAAGACCGGGCCTGGCTCCCATGCCGCCTCCCATTGTTTCATAGTAAGCGAATGGCTGCCCTGTGCGCGGGTCAATGCCCCCGGCTGTGATGTTATTCATCGTGCCCTGGCTCGCGGCGGGAATGATGTCAGGCAGTGCTGAGGCCAGTGCTCCGAGTACAACGTCTGTAATGCGCTGTGAAGTTTCGACGTTACCCTGTGCTACCGCCGCAGGTGGGCGGGCATTTACTACGGTCCCTGCGGGCGCGATTACCGTTACCGGCGCGAATGTACCATGGTTCATTGGCGCGTCACCTGGCATAAGACAACGCACAACGTAATATGTTGCCGATTTGGCGACTGAGGCGACTGTGTTAACATTCCCACGTGTTTGCGGTGCACTGCCTGAGAAGTCAACGGTGAGCGTGTCACCCTGAACAGTGACGCTGGCGGTTATCGCGACGGGTTCGTTATTGATGCCGTCGTTATCAAGATAATCCGTAAACTCGTAGCAACCATCTGGGATTGCCGCTATAGTCGCCCTGGTGATGCGTTCAGCGTAGGCGATTAGCGCGTCTATATGTTCTTCTGTGGCCGGCAGGCCCCACCTGTCTATGAGTTCTTGCATGCGCCGTATGGCGGTATTGTTAGCAGCAATTTGGGCGGATAGGTCGCCACGGCGTTCATGAGGCGTGCGAACATTGCGTAGTATGAGATCGAGCGCTACGTGATTCGGTTGACCCGCCTCCCAGAGTTTAATTGGTGGAATGATGATGCCTTCCTGGTAGATTTCGGTTGCTATGGGCATCGAGCCGGGCGACATGCCTCCAACATCAGCATGATGGGCACGGTTAGCAGCAAAACCTACCAGGCGTTGTTCCCCATCGCTTTGAACGTATATTGGCGCAATAATGGTGATGTCCGGGAGATGTGTTCCTCCTAAGGAAGGATCGTTTAGCACGATGATGTCACCTGGGGAGAAGTGATCGAATGTTTCGAGCGCAGACGCGACTGAGTCGGGCATTGAACCGAGATGGACCGGGATGTGAGCAGCCTGGGCAACAAGCCTTCCTTGTCGATCAAAAAGGGCACATGAGAAGTCGCGCCGCTCTTTAATGTTTGGAGAATAACTACTGCGGGTCAGGACGGCTCCCATCTCTTCGGCTGTAGCAGTCAGCGCACTTCTGAACAGTTCCAGGCTGATAGGATTTACTGGCGTCTTGTTGCTCATCTGTCCCTCATTCCTTTGCTATTGCTGCATGCCGGCGATGATATTCCCATAGGCATCGATCTCTGCCAGCCAGCCGGGTGGCAGCACTGTTGTTGTATCGTACTGGGTCACGATGGCCGGGCCTGCGAAGGAGAGACCTGGCATAAGTTCCTCTCTTGCATACACCGCGGTATCTTGTGGAGTTGCGCCTGCGGGATTGAAGATGACCGGTCGAAATGCTTTGGGTATTAAAGTTTTGTGTGTACCGGCATCTATTTTTTCTAAAACGGGGCGCGCGGGACTGCTTCGTGCCTTGACACGTGCATTCACCACTTGAACTCGCTCGCGCGGATTATTATAGCCGAATCTACGCTCATGTGCTGCGTGAAAATTGGCGACTGCCTCTGTGACTTCAGCGTCGAATGGTACCACGATCTCGTAGGATTGTCCAACGTAGCGTAGATCGAGGAAACGCTCTAGAGTAACGTGCTCAGGCGCAAATCCTTCACGGGCAAGGTCGGCTTGCCCTTGTCGCTCCAGCTCTGCAAAGACCATCTCTACTCTATCTTGTGCCTCTTCTGCGGGGATCATGATAGTACGAACATAGTCTTTAATAATATCCGCGACCAACATACCAAGGGCTGAGAGGACTCCTGGCGTTGCCGGAATCAGGACTTTGGGAATCTGTAACGCGGCTGCGAGTTCACAGGCATGGAGAGGTCCGGCACCGCCAAAGGCCACGAGTATGAAGTTGCGTGGATCGAAACCTCGCTCGACGGAGATGACGCGAATAGCGGCCTCCATATTGGCATTGACGATGCGAATAATGCCCAGTGCTGCTTGCTCTGGACTTGCACCGAGGCGTTCAGCGATGGCTGCTACTGCTGTGTGCGCCTGTGCAGCATCGAGTGACATCGAGCCACCCAGGAATGCCTCTGGAATCAGTCTTCCCAGCACAACGTTAGCATCGGTTACGGTGGGTTCCGTTCCTCCACGACCATAGGCAGCGGGTCCGGGGACAGCGCCTGCCGATCCTGGACCGACTCGTAATGCTCCGCCAAGGTCAAACCAGGCTATACTGCCGCCGCCAGCCCCAACCGTGTTGATATCGATCATGGGTAACTTAATAGGATAACCACCGATCTTGCCATCCGTAGTCTCAACAATTGCGCCATCGAAAAGTGCCACGTCGGTGGACGTTCCTCCGATATCAAGCGTAATGGCGCGTTTGAAGCCGGAGGCTTCAGCGACGAAAGCGGCACCGACAACTCCTGCCGCCGGACCTGAGAGAAGGGTGCGAGCGGCCTCTCGTCTCGCTGTTGCATTCGAAATAGAGCCACCATTCGATTGCATGATGCGCAGCGATGTATGCCTTGGAAGTGACTCTTCTAGCCGCGCGAGGTAGCGATCTATCAGAGGTCCGACGTACGCATTGAGCACAACCGTACTGGCGCGCTCATACTCGCGGAACTCCGGCAGCACCTCGTACGAGGCTGAGACATAAAAGCCGGCTGCGCGCGCTTCCCCGGCTAGTTTGCGCTCATGAGCAGCATTGGCGAAGCTAAAAAGGAGGCAGATGGCGATTGCTTCGACATTTGCTTCCAACAATTGCTCAATGGCAGCCTTGAGCGATGTCTCGTCGAGGGGGGTCAGTACCTCGCCAAGCTCGTTGAGACGCTCTATAACCTCAAAGCGCAGTGCGCGAGGTACCAGGGGAGGCTCTTTCTGAACTCTCAGATCATAGAGTTTTGGGCGCGTTTGCCTGCCGATCTCAAGCACATCGCGAAAACCGGCGGTTGTGATCAGGCCGGTACGCACGCCTTTGCGTTCGAGTACCGCATTGGTTGCGACTGTCGAGCCATGTACCAGTGCATGGAGGTTCTCTGCCACGCGAAGGTTAGCCAGGCCCTGAAGGATGGCTTGCGAGGGGTCATCAGGAGTGGAGAGGATTTTGTGAACTCGAATTTTACCTTCCTGCAGAAGGACAAGGTCGGTAAATGTGCCTCCAGTGTCAACTCCAACGAATAGTCCGGTCATGAGTAAATTCTTCTCTTTCACGGCGAGATGTTGTCTTCTTCCTAATTATGCCATTCTATGTCCTTCTTGAACAGTCGAGGGCTTTGTGAAATAGATATTCGCAGGGGCGAAATGCAATCGTATAATGTATAATGACAAGGGCTTATATTGCTTTGTGCAGATGCTCGAATTCAAGTATCTGCGTTCTGGGAAGGCAGAGATATCATGGCGATTGAGTTGTCTTTATTTCCATTAAATGTCGTACTCTTTCCGGGTGCAGAGCTACCGCTGCATATTTTTGAGCCGCGTTATCGTTTGATGATTAACGAGTGTTATGATGAGAAGAAACCGTTCGGTGTCGTTCTGGTGCGTCCAGAGAGTGAGCACTTGCAGGAGGAGCCATACCCGGTTGGCACAATGGCGGAGATCGCGGCGCTCGACCGGCTGGACGATGGGCGAATGAACCTGATTGCCAGGGGTATGCAGCGGTTCCGCATTCTCAGCCAGCATCGCGAGAAACCCTATCTATCAGCATTGGTGGAGATATACGAGGATGAAAGCGAACCGGAGCAGGCTCTTCTCACCTATGCTGATAAGGCGCGAGATCTATTCAATTCCTACCTGGAAATCTTGCTGGAGGTGGTTGGTAAGCAGGATATCCAATTCAGCCTGCCTGCAGAGCCGGAGGAGCTTTCTCACTTCATTGCCTATTTTCTAGATCTGCAAGATGAAAAGAAGCAGCATTTTTTGGAGCTGACATCAACGCTACAACGCCTGGAGGGAGAAATAGAGGCATTACGCCGGGAAGTGCCGGTCATGCGTCAAATGCTCTCAATGAGTTCGCGCTTTCGCCCAACGGACCCCGATCGCAGTATTCTCAATTGAGGGAAATTGTTGAAGGTGAATATATTCTTACGAACAGAGGAGGATATTTTATGCCGCCCGTGCCGTCAGACAACGACATCCCATTTCCCCGTTACCCTCTCACCCAAATGGTCGTAGCCCCGCTTACCGGTCAGATGATCGGGCTGAATGAGTCATCGTTCGTGGTTGCTGAATGGGCCGATGCTGGTGCCCCGGTGGGTCCACCGCGCCTCATCGCCCCTCCGCATGTCCATTACGCCGATGATGAGGCGTGGTATGTCCTTGAGGGGATGCTGGCATTCCGCCTCGGCGACCAGGAGGTCGAGGCTTCTGCTGGGACAGCCGTGCTCGCGCCGCGTGGTGTTCCGCATACGTACTGGAATCCCCGCTCTACTGCTGCGCGCTATCTCCTCATTATGACGCCGAATATCAGGCAGCTGATCAATGAACTTCACGCGGCTACTGAACGCGACCCCACTGCCATGCAAGCGATCTATCACCGGCATAACTCAGCGCTCGTGCCTTAAGGCAGACGAACGGGTTCATCTTATGCTAGTTTTCGACGCTCAGATGATCGCCTGGGCAACGGCTCGGCCAGCGACACGACCAGAGAAGAGGCAGCCGCCAAGAAAAGTTCCTTCCAGCGCTCGGTAGCCGTGCATGCCCCCGCCACCAAAACCTGCCACTTCACCAGCAGCATAGAGACCAGAAATCGGCTGATCATCCGCTTGAAGCACACGGCCAGCAAGGTCGGTTTTCACTCCTCCCAGGGTTTTGCGCGTGAGAATGGATAGTCGTACGGCAATCAAGGGACCGGCGGCGGGATCGAGCAGCCGGTGCGGCTTCGCCACGCGAACGAGTCGGTCTCCCAGATACGCACGCATCCCGCGGATGGCTATCACCTGGGCGTCCTTACTGAAAGGATTCCGTATTTCCCGGTCGCGAGCGACAATCTCCTGCTCCAGCTCGGTTGGGTCAATCAATGCCTCTCCAGTCCGTTCATTCATGGCGTGGACCAGAACAGGGAGGGTGCGTTGCACGAGAAAGTCCACTCCCTTCCTCTTGAAGGCTTCGATGGGGCCAGGCGCACCAGGGAGGACCCGGCTGAGCGTCTTGCGAATGCTCCGGCCCGTCAAATCCGGGTTCTGTTCGGAGCCAGACAGGGCAAACTCGCGTTCAATGATGCGCTGGTTGAGCAGGAACCAGGAATAGTCATACCCGGATGTGGTGATGTGTTGGAGTGCTCCGAGCGTATCAAAGCCCGGGAAAAGCGGGGCAGGTAAGCGATGCCCTCGCGCATCCAGCCACAGAGGTGATGGTCCACTCAAAATACGGATAGCATGGCGGCTCCAGATCGGCGCGTAGTTGTGAATGCCCTCTGGATAATGCCACATCCGATCGGGATTGATGAGGTGTCCCCCGTTCGCCACGACTACTTCAAGCATGTGTCCATCAACGTGGTCGGGCACCCCCGAAATCAGTTGCTGGGGAGGAGGCCCCAGGCGTTGCGGCCAGTTGCGGCGCACCAGATCATGGTTGCCACCAATGCCTCCCGAGGTCACGATCACAGCCTGCGCTTTTAGATGGAATTCCCCAACAACGGTCCGGGAACTAGGCGCACCACGCTCGACGGCGCTCGGTTCCAGCACCTCGCCCTGGACGCCATCAACTACGCCGCCGCTCATGCACAGCGCGGTTACACGATGCCGAAAGCGCAAGGTCACCGTTCCTTGCTGCTCCCCTTCGCGCACGCGCCGGACAAATGGCTCTACGACCCCCGGACCGGTTCCCCAAGTGACGTGAAAGCGTGGCACCGAATTGCCATGCCCTGTCGCAAGATACCCTCCGCGCTCGGCCCATTGCACAATCGGAAAAGTGCGGAGACCCTGGGCATGTAGCCAGGAGTATTTCTCGCCTGCCGCAAAGGCGACGTAGGCTTGCGCCCATTGACGAGGCCAATGGTCTTCTTCCCGATCAAACCCCGCGCTGCCAGACCAGTCCTGCCAGGCCAACTCATAGGAATCGCGAATACCCAGCCGCCGCTGGTCCGGCGAGTTGACAAAGAACAGGCCTCCAAAGGACCAGAACGCCTGTCCTCCTACAGACGCTTCTGGCTCCTGCTCGAGGATGATGACTCGTCGTCCCGCATCGATGAGTTCTGCTGCGGCGACCAGTCCTGCCAGGCCGGCTCCAATAATGACCACATCCGCCTCATCTTTCATATCTTGCTCTCCTTCGTTGGAATAACATCTGTGGCCCGTTCTTTGCGGCAGCATCGAAACAGGAGACGACGCGATGCCAGTATGTTCGCCACTCGCAGCTCACACGCGCGGATCAGGCCATAAGAGGATCTTTAGGGAAGATCGTTTTGTGTATCTATGGGTTACTGTAAAACGGACGAGTGGTTCCTGTCAAGAAAACCGGTTCACCCGCGCTTTCCTTGAAGAGAGCGAGCCGAATCTGGTTGTGAAGGGGCTGACGGCAAGATTGTGGGAGAGTGGCACAAACACCCCACATGAAAACGTGGTAGACTGCTTCAGAGGAGTGAAGCAAATGACACCCTACCAACTCCAATCAGATCGATTAACTCTTTACTATGATCAGGGGAGGGGTCTCTTGCTCTTCCGTAACGGAATGGAGGCTAAGAAATACGCTCCTCGTTCATGAAGGATAGGGAAAATGACCCATGGCCGATTATGCTAGTTTTCGACAAAAATTAGATGATGTACTGCGAACACTGGATGTGAAGCGGGTACAAGGTTTTCTTATAGCCGAAGGACAATGGAGCCCTGGCACACCTGCTGATCCTGATTTTGCCATGTGGATGGTGGTGATACAATGTGGTCCTTTTTACACACTCAGTCTAACGGCGCACAGTGCCCGTTGATTGCATCTTTGCTGTAGGTTACTCTTCATTAGCTTCAGAAAGACGATACATGCCCGGTTCAAGCACCGAAGGCGCGTATACCTCTGACTCCTGCCCATCCGGGCTGATACGTCCCACCGTGAACGTATCAGCGAGATAGCCTTCTTTGGCAAGGGAAGACAGCGCAGGAAAGAGGGTGGTGAGCGCCTGCTTGAATTGTTCAATATCCAAACTCCCCCATTCCATACTCATGTCTGTTCCTGCTTTGCTACTTGCGCTCGTGTATATCTCAACAAAACAAGTGTAGTGTTTGCTCCCTTCCTCGGTAAGGATGATCTTGGGGTTAAAGGTCATAGTTCCGCTTCTTGTACCTTTTTGCACCATGCTTTGGCCTGCGGCAGCATTGAGCCGCTGTACAACGGTGAAGACTTCGGTGAGCATGGTTTCGCCTGCCGCACGGTCATGTAACGGTTTTTTGGGAGTTGCCATTGTCTGTGTATCCTTTCTCCATCTGTAATTTCTCTCTTCTTCATACCACATGTGAGCAAACAACATACTTTACTTTTGGCAAATCCTTGCTATAGTCAGCTATACCTATGACCAACTACAACCTGAAGCCGCAAGACCCAACTACTCCGGCCTGGCAAGAGGCAAAGGAAAAACGCAAAAAGCAGCTTACGGCAGTACGCAACCGCCGCCGGCTGATCTTATGTATTAATATCTCTCTAGTTCGTTTACCCATAGTGTAACACGAACCGATCTGGTAACATTCCTGGGAACGTGGGCAAGGTTAACGGCTGATCTTCGGCTTTCATTTTATGAAAGAGAGCGATTACTGATAGACTACCACCTACGTTCTCAGGGGGATGAGGGAAAACTTTCAATCCTCTTCACGCCTCGCCTGAGGCTGAATGATCGGTAGCAGACTGTTCCTCATCAGAGCCACCCACACAACTGTATTCTCAAGCAGAGCGCACGTCTTGCAACCAAAAAGAACCCGGCAGCATCACGCCACTGAGTTCCTCACCTTTAGGTGGAAAGGGTGAAAGAGGTCACTCACTCGCTTACCCTGGCGTGGGGATCACGCCAAGCTGGTGCATCTGATGGAGGGTATCCATCTCCATCCACCCTTCCACCGCATTGCCGTCCACAATGCGGTCGATGACGATCCCTGTCACAGTCATGTGCTTGCCGGTTGGGCTGTGGCCCCGAAACATCCCTTGGTGGGTGCCCTGGACTGACCAACGCGTCACGACCAGGTCTCCTTCGGCGATCTGTTCCTCAATCGTGGCGTGGAAGTCGGGGAAGGCGGTACGCGTCCTGACGATGTACTGCTTGTAGAGCTCGCGACTAGGTGGCTGGTTGGGAACCAGCGAGTGGTGACCAACATGGCCGGGGGCCATCAGCTCGTCCACTGTGGCCAGGTTCCCCTGGTTCCAGGCCTCTTCAATAAGACGCCGGGCAAGGGCCTTGTTGTCTTGGGTTGACATAGGAAAGACTCCTTTCTGAGTTGGTTCCTTTCTCGGATGGAGGAGGTCTGCACGAAACGCGAAAGACGATGTGATCTGAGTTGTATGCTCTTTGAGTTGCTGGCATTCCTCCTTTCTTCCTGGGCAGATGCAAGAACAGAGGGAGCGAGAGCGGAGCTCCAACCGTGCGGGGATACCCGCACCCCCTAGTATTCTGTTAACAAGACCAAACTAGCGCAGACCAGCCGTTAGCCCGCCTCCGTTTGCAACAGTCGTTGCCGGAAGCGGTAGGACTCTCCAATGAACTCAAGAATGTATGCCTTTTTGTTGCAAGGATAGATGGATTCTCAAACTAAGAAGACATCCTCAAGGGATATCTTCTTTATGAAATACTCATCAGAGCCAGCGTAACATTTTGGAGCAAAATGCACAAGTGGCTCAGGTGTCGAGGAACACTTTTTTGAAAAACTGGCCCAGGTGTTGAGGATCATCATTAGGGCCAGTTGGTGGCTCAAGTGCGGTATCAAAAACACCAAAATCTTCTTTTTCTAAAAATAGGCCGTATAACCACACTTTTGACAGGTTATAGGCTCTTCCAGAGGCAGTTATAGCGGTTTTTGATAAATTTGAGGCTAAACCTACATTGTAAAAGGAAAATTGTGCGACGTGAGGATTGAGCAAGTAAAGATTTCAAAAGTAAACAGAACACCCGCCAGATTTTCTAGCGGGTGCTTTTTGTCCTTCAATCCCCAACGGGAAGCCTCATCCATTGAGACTCCTGCCCTCATCATACGGCAGCAGAAGCCAAAAAAGCAGTTTCCGCGTGGCTCCAGATCGATTTTGCACTTTAGGCATGGTTCAAAGTAAGCACAGATCAATGTGACAGTTTGAAAAGTGAAACTAATATGTTGCATAGCTCTACAAGCCCGTTTATGAACATCTGCTTTTCATCATTTGTCACATAGATTTGAATCTTGCCTTAAGAAATTAATGGAAGTATAAGTAAGTGCAACCTATACCCTAATAATTATTTAAACTTCATAAAAGTCAAGAGAGAGCCAAAAACAATTGACAGATCAAAATACCTCATGTTATCATAAGATCATCAATATTACCCTCCTTGTAGCCTCGTTCACATTGTAGGACTATCTCACTGTATTGTCCACTGTCGCGCTCAGCGCACAATGTTAGGAGGAACAATGTCGTCCTTTATTTCTCGACTTCGGTGGCGAACCCGTGTTATCCCCGCACTTACCGTCGCTATTTTGCTCACCCTCGTAGCTTTTCCCGCGCTTGTTGCCTATGCTGCCACAGTACATCTCAGTACTGATCCTTTCACACAGGCTACTTGTGCGGCCTCAGCCACCACAAACCACCATACCGAAGTGGAACCGGACACGTACTCGAATGGTTCAACCATTGTCGCCACTTTCCAAGTGGGACGTATCTTTGATGGAGGCAGCTGCGCCACTGGTTTTGCTACGTCCACGAATAATGGAGCGACGTGGACAAGTGGCCTGCTCCCCGGGATCACCAAATACGCCGGTGGAGGTCCTAATGACCGGGCTACTGATCCTTCAGTGGCCTATGACGCCAGGCATGGCGTGTGGCTCATCTCATCGTTAACGCTTTTGGAGGCAGGTGGCGTTCACGGCAATAGCGTTGTGACCAGCCGTTCAACAGATGGTCTCACGTGGAGCAATCCCTTCACGACAGCTACCGGGAGCGATCTGGATAAGAACTGGATCGTTTGTGACAATACGGCAACAAGTCCCTTCTACGGCAACTGTTACACAGAATGGGATAATCATGGAGCCGGCAACCTTCTCCAAATGAGTACCTCTTCTGATGGTGGCCAAACATGGGGTGCTCCACAGACCAATAATACTGGAGTCATCGGCGGACAACCGGTTGTGCGCCCAGATGGCACCGTGATTGTGCCGATTGATAACGCCAACGAGACGGCTATAGGTGCCTTTAATTCCACCAATGGAGGGGCCAGCTGGAGCGCGGTCACCACCATCGCAACGATCAAACATCATACCGTGGCAGGGAATCTGCGCGAGGGTCCCCTACCATCAGCCGAGATTGATGGGGCGGGGACGGTCTATGTGACCTGGAATGACTGTCGCTTTCGCCGTGCTTGTAAAGTAAATGATCTTGTCATCAGTCATTCGCTCAATAGCACCGGTACCTCCTGGTCTTCTGTAAGCCGGGTACCCATTGATGCGACCAACAGTGGCATTGATCATTTCATTCCTGGCCTGGCCGTCAACAAAGCGACGTCAGGGAGTACGGCTCAACTGGGTTTGACCTATTACTTCTACCCATCTGGCAGCACACAATTGAGTGTTGGCTTCATTTCCTCGACAAACGCAGGGAGTACCTGGAGTACGCCACAGACCATCATCAGTGGGATGCCCACCGGTTGGACAGCGACTACGAGCCAGGGACGCATGGTTGGCGATTATATCTCCACTTCGTATGATGCGAATGGACTGGCACATGGTGTCTTCGCCACCGCCTCTGCTCCAACCAGTGGTACGAACTGCTCAGATGTACCCGACAATTGTGCCGAACCGACGGATACCTTCACCTCTGGCCTTGCGGCTAGCGGCAGCGCTTCCTCGGCCGGTGATCCCGTCTTCGTCGGCGGGAACGGCGGGAACTCCAGTAGTTTGTGGAATGTGATGCTCAATAATGGGAGGAAGCACCGCGACTAGCGTAGTGGTTTGAGCAAAGCACGATGACGAGATGCTATCGGCGATTGCGTTGAAAAGAGGAAGAGGGCGTTGCATATACCCGCAACGCCCTCTTCCTGTCCCTGGTCAAAAAAGTGGTACTTTTAGCCTTCCGGTAGTTTTGGAACAATGAGAGTTGGAGTGAACCCTTGCCCCGCCCTCGATTGTTTCGTTACTACGTGGATGATGATTGCTGGAAGTCCAACGCTGCGCGATTTGCATGAGCAAGCCAGGAAGTGGTTGGTAAGTCATGGGCACCAGGCTGATGCTGAGGCCGTGTTGGGGAGAGGTAAGAATGTCACTGGAAAGCAGGGGAAGCGGAATGTAAGGCGGAGGTAAAACGCGCAGTGATTTTAAGCCGTTCTACTCTATGAGTTCGCAGGGCATACTTTGCCCTGCGAACTCATATAATAAAATTCTACTTCTCTTGTTCTGATTTCTGTTTCTGGTACTGTGCGATGATTTCCTGCTGAATATTTGGGGGGACTTCTTCGTACTGGTAGAATTCCATCTTGAAGGAGCCGCGCCCCTGTGTGATTGAGCGCAGATCGGTCGTATAGTGCAACATTTCGGCCTGGGGCACGTTTGCAGTGATCTGCTGCATGCCGTTACCTACAGGAGTCATGCCGAGTACACGTCCGCGCTTGGTATTGATGTCGCTCATCACATCACCCATATTGCCTTCGGGTACGGTGATGGTGACAGTCATGAGCGGTTCAAGGATGGTGGGACTTGCCTGTGGCACAGCCTCCTGCATGCCCAACGAGGCGGCAATTTCAAACGACTGCGCAGACGAGTCTACAGGGTGATACTTGCCATCTACCAGGGCCACCTTGATATAGACCATCGGGTTGCCTGAAATGAAGCCACGCTTGAGTGATTCTCGCACACCTTTTTCGACACCTGGAATATATTGTCCAGGTACCACGCCGCCGACAATCTTGTCCTCAAAGACAAAGGTTTCTTCACCGCCAAACGGCAATGGTTCGATCTCCAGCCAAACATCGCCAAATTGTCCATGTCCGCCGCTTTGCCGCTTGTGACGCCCATTGGCACGGGCCTTTTTGCGGATCGCCTCACGGTAGGAGATACGTGGTTCGCGTACCTCGAGGTCCACGCCATATTTGCGTTTGATACCCTCGACCACGATCTGAATATGCGATTCGCCCATACCGGAGAGCAGCACTTCGGCGGTTTCTGGATCACGTGCGACACGCAGCGTGCGGTCTTCTTCTACGATACGTGCCAGTGCATTGCTCATTTTATCCAGGTCGGCTTTACTCTTGGGGAAGACGGCTACAGTATACACAGGCTCCGGGAAGTTGATCGGTTCCAAGGCAGTAGTTGTATCTTTACTGCTAGTAAGAGTATCTCCAGTATGAGTATTGGAAAGTTTAGTTACTGCCCCAAAATCACCGGCCGGAATCTCTGTCGCGTTTTCTTGCATTTTGCCGCGCTGGATGATCAGTTGTCCAATACGCTCATCGGCCTTTGTCTGCACGTTAAAGACATGGCTATCTGACTTGAGCGTACCACTGTAAACATGGAAACTGCTGATAGTACCTACTTGTGCTGCCGCGGTCTTAAAGACGAACATCGAGAGGTTGCCATCAAAGGCCTGCGCGTCTTCTGGTACAGCATCTGCCGCAGCTGGTATGTAATCGGCAATAGCATCGAGGAGCGTCTGTACGCCGATGTTTTTGCTTGTCGAAGCACAGAGAACCGGAACCAATTGGCCGCTGCGTATTCCCATTTTGACGACGGAGAGAATTTCCTCGTTGCTCAGTTCTTCGCCCTCCAGGAACTTCTCCATAATGGTGTCGTCGCTCTCGACCGCCGACTCGATCAGTTGTTCGCGGTAAGTGCTGATTTTGTCTTTTAACTCAGCCGGAACGGGGACTTCCTGTACTTTGTTGCCTCCCTCAAAGGTGTAGCCCTTCTGTGAGACGAGGTCTATGACGCCCCTGAAGCTAGCCTGTTCACCGATAGGTAGTTGTAAGGGGACGACTTTTAAACCGAACTGCTTGCGTAGCGATTCCAGAGCCTGGTCGAAGGAGGTATTTTCACGATCAAGCTTGTTGACGAGCACCATACGCGGCAGGTTGCGCTCGCCGGCGTATTGCCAGGTGAGTTCAGTGCCGACTTCTACGCCTTTTTCGGCCGTCACTACGACGAGGGCAGCGTCAGCGACACGCAGGCCAGCTTTCACTTCACCCACAAAGTCTGCATAGCCAGGGGTGTCGATAAAGTTGATCTTGGTATTTTTCCATTCGACGGGTAGCACCTTGGTGTTAAGCGTCATGCGACGTTTTAATTCATCGGGATCGTGATCGGCGACCGAACTGCCTTCATCTACTTTGCCCTGTCGCGTCACGGCGCCGCTATCGTAGAGCGCCGCGTCTACCAGAGATGTTTTGCCTGTTCCGACATGGGAGATCAATGCCACATTGCGAATATGTTCCGCTGTATAGACCTTCATGAAACCTATAATCCTCCTGAATATCTATGCACGAGGTAACTTATGCAGACTACATAGTTGGTGAGTTGGCTCTTGTAGACCGCTTGCATCCCCACGCCATTTGTAATGTATGCCGGTCAGAGTGAAATAAAATACGTCTATCCGGTTCATTCGGTGGTATATTCTAGTATAGCAGTATCACGCAGTTTGTACAACAGCATTTTAGAAGATTTTGGTGGAGGTCATTTAAGTGATTACGCTTCCAAAGGCCATTACTTTTGATTGTTACGGCACACTTATAGACTGGGAAAGCGCAATCCAGCAGTTCTTTGCCCAGAGATTGGCGTTGAAACATGTTGAGGGCATCGATACGCGTGCCCTGCGAACCCGGTGGGAGGAGATCCAGTTCAGCTCTATCCAGCAACACTATCGTCCCTACCGGCAGGTGCTACAAGACACGATGAAGATGGCTTTTGATGCGTTCCATCTCCCTTACGATGAGAAAGATGGAGAAGCGTTTGTGAATGCGATGGGCCATTGGGGGCCGTTTCCTGATACGAAAGACGCAATCCTGGATTTACAGAAATATGTGAGGGTTGTATTAATCACCAACACGGATGATGCGATTATCGCTGAGACCGAGCGAACAATGGGCGTGAAGTTCGATGAGATTATCACTGCTGAGCAGGCGAGGGCCTATAAACCCAGCCACAAGGGATTTCTCCTGGCGCGGGAAAGATTGGGATTGCAGGTATCAGAGATCTGGCATGCTGGATTTGGCTTCAGGTACGATATCGTGCCCGCAACTGAACTGGGGTACACGACGGTGTGGGTCAACCGGCAGGGTGAGGCGCGCCCTGTGGATGTGAAAGAGACTTTTTTGGTGGGAGATATGAGGACATTGGCCTATCTGGTTAAGGGGATTGCAGCTTCATAGTGAGGCTTTTTCTATTGTTCTAGCTCTCTACTGCTGTTATACTGAGTAACAAATTTCATTGCTCGACAAGAACACAAGGGAGAAAACATATGACAGTAGATATCAGCGACATCGAGAATATCATCGCGCAAGAAAACACCTGGAGGCAGACGCAGACTATTAACTTGATTGCCAGCGAGAATACTCCCAGCGAGGCGGTACGACGTGTGCAAGTCTCTGACTTCATGGGACGTTATGCCGAAGGGCATCCCAACGAGGGCGATAAGACGAATCGCTATTACCAGGGAACCCGTTATATCGACGAGATTGAGCGCATGGCAACTCAAGAGATTATTGACCTCTTCAACGCCAAACAGGCTGATGTGCGCCCGATTAGCGGCAATGCTGCTAACACTGCTATTGCAATGGGATGGCTGCGAGGAGGTGATACGGTTGTTGCTAACTCGACCGATGCGGGTGGGCACATCAGCCATGGTCCAGTAGGAGTATTTGGCCGGCGCATTCAGAATCGGGGCCAATCACTGAAATTGGGCAGTCCGAATTCCATCAATCTGCATTATCTGCCGCTTACCGGGGATCATTACCATATTGATGCCACGAAAACTATTGAACTTATTGACCGTGTTTCTCCACAGCTTGTAGTCATGGGCAAGAGCCTGTTCCTCTTCCCTGAACCTGTTTCGGAAGTGGCGGCTTTCTGCAAGACCAGGGATATTCCGCTGCTCTATGATGCTGCACATGTATTGGGGCTGATCGCAGGCGGCGAGTTTCAGTCTCCCTTGCAGGAGGGTGCAACGTGGATGACTGCCAGCACCCACAAAACCTTCCCAGGCCCTCAAAGAGGCGTCATTCTTGGCAACCTTGATGATGAAGCCGAGAAAAAATACTGGCCCGCCGCTGATCGTGGTGTTTTTCCTGGCACGTCAAGTAACCATCACTTAAACACTTTGCCCGCGCTGGTGGTTGCCACGCGCGAAATGAAGAAGTACGGTAGAGACTATGCCAGACAAATTGTGCGCAATGCGCAGGCGCTTGGCCGCAGCCTGGACGAACTCGGTACGCCTGTCGAGGCCCGCGATTTTGGCTATACCAAAAGCCATATGATCGCTGTGAACGTGTCACAGTGGGACGGGGGCGTCGAAGTTGCCAAACGTTTAGAGGCGAACGATATTATCGTGAACTACAACATGGTTCCCGGTGATACCGACCCACGGAACCCCTCGGGCTTGCGCATTGGCGTGCCGGAAATGACGCGCTTTGGTATGGATGAGCGGGCCATGGGTGAACTGGCGCAGTTGATTCATGATGCCATTCGCGGGAAGAATGTGAAAGAGCAGGTGCATGGGCTGCGCGGACGTTTTTTAGAGATGAAGTATGTGTAGGAGGATTCTCCTGGCGGGGCTTGCCCCGCCACGGTAACTTAGGGCATTTCCCCGTGTTCTTTGAGCAGGTCAATCAGCCACTGTTCGTCGTGGATTGGCACGCCTGCTTTTTGTGCCTTTGCCAGTTTGGAACCGGCATCCTCGCCGACAACCAGGTGATTGAGCGATTTGCTCACACCAGAGGCAATCGTGCCGCCCAGTCGCGCGATCTTCTCTTCAGCTATGGGGCGAGTCATGTTGTTGAGTCGTCCTGTGAGTAGGAACGTTTGACCTGCCAGGGGACCTGTTGCCGTCTGCTGCTCCTCCTGCATGTTCACACCTGCCTGGCGTAGCCGCTCGATCAGTGCCCGGTTTTGCTCGTCTTGCAGCCAGGTATAGAGACTATGACCGACGACCGGGCCAATGCCAGGGACCGCGTTGATATCGGCTTCGCTGGCAGCCAGCAGGTTATCCATGCTACCGAAGGCCTGGGCAATAATCTGGGCGGTCTTCCCGCCGGCATAACGAATGTTGAGTCCAAAGAGGAGTTGCGAGAGGGAACGCTGTTTGCTGGCTTCGATAGCAGAGAGCATATTATCGGCGCTTTTTGCTTTAACACCCTCAAGTTCAAGTAGTTGATCGCGTGTTAGACTATAGAAGTCTGCGACAGATTTGATGTAGCCCGCTTCTAGCAGTTGTCCGCACATCTTCTCGCCAATGGTTTCGATATCCATGGCTCCCTGTGAGACAAAGTGAATGATGCTCTCGAGATTGCGCGCGGGGCATTGGGGATTTGGACAGTAGGCCATAGCTTCATCTGGTACGCGTATGATAGGAGTATCGCATATGGGGCAATGCTCCGGGAGATGATAGACCTGCTCGTTGCCGGTGCGTCTCTCCATGATAGGCTTTACTACCTGGGGTATTACCTCGCCTGCGCGCTCCACAAGTACCCAATCGCCGATACGCAGGTCTTTGCGTTGAATGTCTCCTTCGTTGTGTAGGGTAGCGCGAGAAACGGTCACGCCACGAATGTTGACCGGTTCCAGTGACGCCCACGGGTTCACCGAGCCGGTGCGTCCAATATTCACATGGATGTCAAGTAGTTTTGTCGCGACCTGAATAGGCGGATACTTGAAAGCAATTGCCCAGCGTGGGTCTCGAGCTACTGCTCCCAGTTCTTGCTGCTGTGCCAGGTTGCTTATCTTGATGACGATGCCGTCGATCTCATATGGCAGGTTGAAGCGTTCCTGCTCCCACTTTTGACAGAAATCCCAGACTTCGTCGAGAGTTTTTGCCAGTTGAATGTTTGGATTGACGGGGAAGCCCCAGTCACGGATCAATTGTAATGCTTCCCACTGGCTGTGGAAGTCCAGTCCCTGCATATAGCCGATCTGGTAGCCGAAGAAGTCGAGGTGCCGGGAGGCTGTAATGCGGGGATCTTTCTGGCGCAGCGAACCCGCGGCTGCATTGCGTTGGTTGGCGAATAGCCGGTTGTCAGTCATTTCCTCGTTCAGCTTTTCAAAGCTTTTGGTTGACATGTAAATTTCGCCGCGCACCTCTACTTTACCGGGAATCGGATTGCCACGTAGTTTCTGTGGGATACTACGAATGGTTGGTATATTTGGTGTCCAGTCTTCGCCCAGTAGACCATCGCCACGTGAAGCTCCAACGGTGAGTTTACCCTGCTCGTAGGTGAGGGCCATTGCTAGCCCATCGATCTTCAGCTCACAGACATATTCAAATGTGGCATTAGGTAGAATGCTCTGGGCGCGTTTGTGCCACGCCAGTAATTCATCCAGGCTGCGTGCATTTGCCAGGCTCAACATT
>Ga0070699_100001919_pt1 | contig 18784 bp, 18 predicted proteins | sample KBSK1503metaG_FD_65473 | JGI IMG/M metagenome (GOLD analysis project Ga0070699, IMG submission 65473) | Corn, switchgrass and miscanthus rhizosphere microbial communities from Kellogg Biological Station, Michigan, USA - KBS K1-50-3 metaG | ecosystem: Host-associated > Plants > Roots >... | reverse complement strand
CATCGGACACGCTCGTAGTGGTTTCCGGTTAAGGGTTCTGGACGGGGAGTTCGACTCTCCCCCATCTCCACCACTTGCTTTGACACGCCACGAGGCGATGCTGTTTGCCCGAGGCCCGGCATCGCCTCAGGTAAGAGTTAACCGGTCGACGCGAATCCCGATCGCCTGCTGAAGATCATCGATCAGGGTCTGCCGCATGAACGCGACCTCCTCGTCGTCCTTCGGTCGATATGGCATCTGAATTTCAACTCGATCCCTCAGAAGGATCGTTCGGAGTGCGACACGGAGCAGGTGCCAGCGTGTCAGCCCGAGAAGCAGCTCCTTGTCGCGATGGTACAGAGTGCGGTCGCGGTACTGGACGACGGGAAAATTGAACAGCGACAGGAACCTGGCATGCTCCGGACCGTCGCCCGTTAGGACCCATCCGTAGTCGAGAAACACGGTGGGGTCCGCTCGGCGATATCCGCTGGCCGCGACGTAGATCGCTTCCACCGTATCGTTCTCCATCGACACATGGCGGTCCGCTGTGAAGCGCGTGAGCGTGGTCGGATCGATCCAGCCCAGCGCCTGACATAACTCGCCGACGTAGCGCTCGTGATCCTCCATTCCCCGCATTGGACGAATCTTGCCGGCGGCTCCGACGAGTCGCTGCCATCGCAAGAAGGGCATCAGCTCCCAAAGGTCGGCGTGCTTTCCGGCACGAAAGGCCCGATGTTGGGGTAGAACCGGACCAAACAACGCGAGCTCGCTCAGGGCCAGGTAACTGAGAACAAACTCGGACGCAGAGGATGCCTTCATGCTGCTCTCCATGAGCCGAACGCCGAACATGTTGCCGATTCCACGCCGGTCAAACGTCTTCCTGAATCGGTCCCAGACATCGGACGCGCGGCCGGATGAGCCGAAGGACTCCGCGATCGTCCCGGCGCTCTCCGTGACGAAGATCATGTTGAGATCGTCGAGGAACGTGCTCTGTGTCAAGACATAGAAATCTGTTGAGCGATTGCTCTTGCCGCCCAACTTGTCCGCTCGGTAATCCCCGAACGGAAGCGTGGCTTCGTCAGGCGGCCGCTTGAACTCGCGCCGAACGGCACGTTCGTGGTCGCGGTAGAGACGGGCGATCCAGCGCTGTGTTCGGCTGAAGAGGTCACTCGGGCCGAGGCCGGTCAGGTATGGATTCTTCAGCACCTGCTGATTCCAAGCTTCGAACCCATCGAGTGCGAACAAGATGAAGAGTTCGCACTCGAACCACATGCCGAAGTAGTGCTCCGTGTCCTTCCGAATGGACTCGGGTAAACCGCGCGCAAACTTCATCAGTGGTAGGCGAACCGTCAGGCCGTAATTTCTGCGGAGGTCGTTGATAGCGTTCTGGACGAGGAATGCTTGAACCCGCCGGAGCGCATAGATGAGGAAACCGAAGGGCGTCGTAAGGGTGTGAAAGAGATGCGTCGTCTCGTGGGTAACGGTCTTTAGCGGTTCCGGGAGCTCAACCTTGGGCGGGAGCAACGCGAAGGAGTCCACGAACTCCTGGTATGTGAAGTCATACCGGACGTACAGAGATTCGATACTGAATGCGCCCAGCTCGCCCGGGCGGTCGGGGATGCCGCTCAGGTCGAAGGCCGAGAAGATGTCGCCCTTGCGAGCCATTATTCGCTCATGCGGGGTCTGACGGGGAGCTCTGTGCCAAGCTCCGTAAGTACATCTCCGTCGCCCAGGGCGTTGAGCTTCAGGACGATCTTGTGGACAGACTCCTGACTGTGATCCGCTTTTGCATCTGCTTTGACGATCTTGAGGTCGAAACCGCCTCCGCCCCCTGCGCTGTCGGTGACGACAAAGCTCGCTTCGATCGTTAGCTCGTTGACTTCCCAGATCGCGGGGTCATTTGCCGAGAGTCGCTCCGCTCGGGAGGCAAGCAGCTCATCGCTGACGGCTCGGATCAGATCCTTGAGTGACAGGTCACGCGTCGGCGCCATCGTGGTCCCTCTCGGCCAGTCGTGGCGGACCGGTTGGTAGGGCATCGGTTCTCTTCGACCGGCGAGCCGCACGATAATCTGGGTCCGTCTTGAGGCGTCTCTTGACGACGGCTATTGGCGCGCATGCGATTCGCGGATCCGGGGTGCCGGCGCCGGCTGGCCGGGGCATCCTGCTTGCAGCGCCTCTGGCGTTAGGACTGGGCGATCAGCGTCGCCTCGAGGGTCGCGCGCCGCCCTCGCTGACCCTCTAGCCGAGGCGCTCGAGCGTCACGACCGGGATCGTGCGCCCGGCCTTCTCGGGGTAGTCGGCGAACTCCGGACGCTCGGCGACGTGCCGCGCCCAGAGGCGGTCGTGCTCGGCGGCGTCGACGACCGTCGCCTTCGCCTTGAACGTCTCGCCCTTGGCCTCGACCTGGACCTCGGGGTTGGCGACGACGTTGTGGTACCACTGCGGCTCGGTCGGAGCGCCACCGGCGCTCGCCGCGATCACGTACCGGTCGCCGTCGCGCGTGAAGGTCACGACTGCCTCACGAGGCTGACCGGACTTGGCGCCGGTGCTCGTCATGATCAGGAGCGGGCGGCCCGCCATCGGGCCGTCCGGCACTTCACCGTTATTGCTCCGCAGCGTGGCTCGAAGCATCGCGTTCCAGTCCGCCATGACAAATCTCCGTCGCGTCCGAGTTGCTGACGTTGCGCCCGCAACGATCTCACAGATCGCCGCTGTGCGTCTTGCGGGCTATCGGTCGAGCTCGACCGGCGTGACCTCGAGCGACACGATCGAGCCGTCCCGCTCGACGCCGACCGGCACACGCCGGCCGACCATCTCGCCGACCATGACCCGCTGGAGATCGCCGACGCCCTCGATCGGCTTGCCATCGAGCTCGACGATGACGTCGCCCGCGCGAACGCCCGCGGCAGAGGCGGGACTCCCGTCGAGGAGCTGAATGACCTCGAGCCCGCGGCGGCGCCCGAGCCGCTCGGCCAGCGCCGGCCTGAGCGGCCGCGTCCCGCCGACGACGCCCAGGAACGCCCGCTTGACGCGGCCGTCGTGCATGAGCGAGGCGAGGATCGCCCGCGTCCCGGAGTTGATCGGGACGGCCAGGCCGAGCCCGATCCCGGCGACCGCCGTGTTGATCCCGACGACGCGGCCGCGGCTGTCGGCCAGCGCGCCGCCGGAGTTGCCGGGGTTGAGGGCAGCATCGGTCTGGATCACGTTCTCGACGAGCCGGCTCGCCCGGCCGTCGCGCGCCGCGAGCGAGCGTCCGAGGGCGCTCACGACGCCAGCGGTCACGCTGCCCGCGAACCCGAGGGGGTTACCGATCGCGACGACGAGTTGACCGACCTTCAGCCGATCGGCGTCGCCGAGCGGCGCGGCCGCGAGCCCGTTTCCGGCCGCACGAACGACCGCGAGGTCCGACAGCGGATCCCGCCCGACGACGTCGAACGTGAGTTCCGTGCCGTCAACGAACGTGGCGGTCCCGCCGCTCGCACCGGCCACGACGTGCGCCGATGTCAGCAGGTAGCCGTCGGGGGTGAACGCGACGGCGGAGCCGGCGCCGCCACCCCAGCCGTTGTCATGGCGAACCCTGAGGCTCGCCACCGACGGGATCAGGCGCTCGGCTGCGGTGCTGACCGCAAGCGAGTACGCGTCGAGCGCGTCGCCGTCGTCGATGTCGTTGATGTCGTTGAAGCTCTCGTCCGCTGCGACCGCGGACCGCTCGGCGACCATCGCTCGGCTACGCCTCTCCGGACGCGCTGGCCGTCCCGCCGACCGACACGGTTCGCTCGTCGGTGCCGCGGACTAGCTTGATCTCGAACGGCATCGGGTTGGACGCGATGATCTCCTGGAGCTGGTCCGCCTCCGTGACGGCCGTTCCGGCGATCTCGACGATCAGGTCGCCGTCCCGGATTCCGGCCCGGGCGGCGGGGCTGTCGTCCTCGACACCGCGAACGAGCACGCCGTCACGCTCCGGGAGCCCGACCGACCGGCGGAGGTGGCGGGCGACGCGCGCCGGGGCCACGGCGATTCCGAGCCGAGGCCGCTCCACGGACTCCCCGCGAGACAGTGCCTCGACTCGCGAGCGGAGCGCGCTGTCCGCCGGAAGCGCGAGGTAGAAGCCCTCGCCGATCCGATTCGTGTTGAGCCCGATCAGGCGGCCGTCGGCGTCGAGAAGGGGCCCACCGGAGGAACCGGGAGCCAGCGGCGCGGTGTGCTCGAGGCTGCCGCCGATCTGCCGGCCGCCTGGACCGCGGAACGCCCGCTCGATCGCGCTGATCGACCCGAACGTGACGCGGGCGCCGCCGCCGGGGGTCGCCGCGCCGGCGAAGATGATCGACCCGGCCGAGGGGCCGTCGCCGTCGGACCAGGCAAGCGGCGTCGCTCCGCCGGTGTCGACTGCAACGACGGCAAGGTCGCCGTCGACGTCGATGCCTGCGAGACGGCCCGTCGCGGTCCGGCCGTCGGCGAAGGTCACGGTGACCTCATCGCCGCGGACGTTGTGGGCGTTCGTGAGGACCTGGCCGGCGGCGAAGACGACGCCGGATCCGCGCAGCCTCGATCCGATTCCGACAATCGAGGGCGTAACAGTCTCGGTGAGACGGGTAAGAGCCTGGGAGAGCTCGTCGAGAGCGGTCATGAACGGAAATCTCCTCGCCGTGTGCGGCGGCTGCCGTGGTGAGTTGTTAGTTGCGACTTGCAACATACTACGATGATGAACGCCGTGCAACCGTCGACATCCCCTACCATGACGAACGTGAGTGAGACGACCGCGCCCTATCCGCCGGCCGCCCCGAGGTCCCCTCTAGAGGCGGCGCTCGAGCGCGTCGGCGATCGCTGGAGCCTGCTGCTCGTAGACGCGCTGCTCGCCGGTGGCCGCCGATTCGGCGAGCTCCGCGAGGAGCTGCCGGGCCTCGCCCCGAACATCCTCACGGAGCGCCTGCGGCGGCTGGAGCGCGAGGGCATCGTGATCGCGACGCCATACTCGACGCGTCCGCCCCGCATGGAGTACTCGCTCACGGGCGACGGTCGCGACCTGGCCTCAGCGCTGCGCCTGCTCGCCGACTGGGGATCGCGTCGCAACGAGCTGGGGGAGCCGCTTCGGCACGACCGCTGCGGGACGCCCCTCGAAGCTCGCTGGTATTGCCCGACGTGCGCCTCCGCCGTCAGCGACGAGGAGACGGGCGGGCGCGAGACGCGGGTCGTCTGACCTCAGGGAGTCGGTGCGGGGGCGGTCGAACCCTTGCCGATCAGCGTGACGCCGGTGATCCGCGAATAGTGCGAGTAGTAGGTCGTCTGGTGAATGATCTTGCCGCCCTCGTAGACGGTCACGGTCCGCCAGACATCCTTGCCGTCAACCGGGTACTCGATGCGCTTGCGGACGCCCGGTGCGAGCGTCGAGGTGTACTGGACCGTGTCGGTCGCCGGACGGATGTTCTTGATCGTCGGTGCCGAGATGACGACCTTGCGGCCGTTCGGGACGCTGTAGATGTCGAACCGGACGTAGCCCCGCGTGCCGTTCTTGATCTTGTAGCCACGGATGAGCACGGGGTACGGCGTGTCGTTCGTGAACGACATCGTCTGGGTCGAGCCTGAGCCGCTCTTGAAGACCGTCGCGTCGAGCCCGATCGGGTAGCGGTCGATGTAGTAGAAGTGATTCCGGCGGGCACCCATGTCGAACCCGGCTCGGAGCGCGGCGTTGAACAGCGTCGTCGAGCATGAGCAGATCCCGCCGGCGAGCGCGCCCTGGGGCTCCGTCTTGCCGTTGATGATCGCTCCGCCGTCGCCGTATCCGCGAGCCCGGGTCACGGGCCCGACGGCGTTCCAGAAGTCGAACACCTCGCCGGGGGCGACGACGTAGCCGTCGATGTCGAGGGCCGGGATCCAGATGTTCGCGCCGAAGTGGTTCCGCTCGCTGATCGGGAAGTAGGTCGTCCAGCTCGAGATCTTCGTCATCTTCGAGACCACGGCCTTCGCCTCGTCCGTGGTCAACGACGGGGGTGTCACCGTCAGGGCCGGCGCGACCTGGGCGTTCGGGCCGCCCGATGCGCGGGTCGTCAGCAGCTCGCTGACGCGCGAGGCCGTGGCCGCGACGTCCAGCGACCGCCCGTCCTGGGACGCGATCACGCCGGAAATCTTGCCGCCGGACAGCTTGAACGACGCGTTCGTTGCCTTGCGCGCGACGCTCTTTGCGATCGACGCGAGCTCGGCGTTCAGTGCCTCGGTGTTGACGACTGGGCGGTACTCCCCGTCTCGCTCGACCCGGAACGAGATCCACGACCGGACGGTCGCTGCCGGGATCGTCCAGCCTTCCTTGCCCTCGACGATTGCGACGTCGAGCGCGATCCGATCGGCCGTCGCCTTGGCCTCTGTGGCCTCCGCGGTCGAGATGTCCGGCTCAACCGGCGAAACCGTGAGGTCGACCTTGATCTCGCTCGGGGCGTCGGTCCGGCCGAGGGCCGCGATCAGGAACTCCGTCGGGGCGATCCGATCCGCCGTCTGCCCGGGCGTCCCGTCCACGACGACGAACGACACCTTGTTCGACTCGACCGCGGCGTCCTTCGCGTCGACGTTCAGCCGCGCGGCATACGTCTGGATGTAGCGCGCGAGACGGCTGGAGTCCATGACGATCCGCGCTGGGATGTCGACGCCGCGGATGGCGGTCCGCGCGTCGAGGATTGCGCGTTCGACAGCGTTCCCGGACCGTCCGACGGCCATTGCCTCGGCGACCATCGCCTCGACGTCCGGGCGGCGCTTGATGTCCGAGTAGTTGATCGCCATCTGGAGATCGCCGCTCGCGAGGATCGCCTTGCCCTTCCCGTACGAGGCGAAGGCGTCGCTGAGACGGGTGGTCGCCTCGGCCGGCGTGAGGCCCGCGACATCGACGCCGCCGACCGAGACACCGGGGAGGATCCGGCCCGTGTACTGCCGATCGAAGGCGTAGAGCGCACCGGCGCCGGCCGCCAGGCCGACGAGCACGCTGATGAGGAACGCGACTAGGAACCGGGTCCGAGCCCGCGGGTGCGGGCGCTCGGTGGGCTCGGCGGGCTCGATGGCGGCCTCAGGGGCAGGCGAAAGGGCGATCTCGTCGGTCATGCGTGGAGGGCATCCTACCAGTGGGGATGGTTACGGCCGTGCGGAACTGGCAGACGCTCGACCGGGCATCTGCGTGACGAATGCCGCGTTTGACGAGGTCAGCCCCCGCGCAGGAGGACGACGATTCGCCGGTTCGGCTCCTCGCCGATCGACTGCGTCGCGACGTCCGGGTGATCGCGCAGGGCGAGGTGGATCCAGCGTCGCTCGAGCGCCGGCATCGGTTCGAGCTGCAGCATCTTGCCCGTCTCCTGGACGCGCGCGGCCGCTCGGTTCGCGATGTCGCGGAGCTGGCGCTCGCGCCGGCCCCGGTAGTCCTCGACGTCGACGAGGACGCGCGTCCACTCGCCCATCCGCCGCGACAGCATGAGGTTGACAAGGTGCTGGAGCGCTGACAGGCGCTCGCCCTTGCGGCCGATCAACGCTCCGAGCGCCTCGTGGCCGTCCTCGTTGCCGACGACGTTGAGGCGGCTCGTGTCGCCGGACTCGACCTCGATCCGGACGTCGAAGCCGAGGTGGCGCATCAGCTCCTCGAGAATCTCGCGGCCGGCCGCGAGCGCCTCGGGCGAGGCTTCGGCTGCTTCGAGGTCCGCGCGCTCCGCGGCGATCGAGCCGCGCGCTGCCGCGACCTCCGCGGCCTCGTCTGCGTTCAGGACGGACGGGCCGTGGCTCCGATCTGGGCGGTCGTCGGTGCGCGGCGGGCGATCGGCGCGCGGCGGGCGGCTTCGATCCCCACGGTCGGGGCGCTCCGGGCGATCGGGGCGATCGGGGCGGGGTCCGCGATCCGGCGCGCCCTCGGCGCGCGGCGGGCGATCCCCGACCGGCGCCGCTGGGCGGTCGTTCTGGAACCGTGGTCGGTCATCCCGGCGAGGACCCCGATCGTCGCGGCGCGGGCCGCGGTCGCCGCGATCGTCGCGACGCGGGCCGCGGTCGTCCCGGAACGGGCGATCCTCGCGAGGCGGCGGGGGTGGAAGTGGCGTGGCGGCCGCGGCCTCACGCTTCGGGGCGGCCCCGCCGAGGGCTGACCGCGGCGCGGCCACGATCCGGGCCGGCTCAGCGCCCATCCCGAGCACCCCGCGGCTGCCCGGTGTGAGGATCTCGAAGTCGAGCTCGGACAGGTCCACGCCGAACTCCTCGCGAGCTCCTCGGATGGCCTCCTCGACGGTCTTGCCGGTGAATTCCTTGTAGGCGCTCATCGTCGTCTCCCTCGGCGGCTCTGGCGGCCGCGTTCTCGGTGGCGAATGGTTTTGTCGGCCGCTGCCGCACGCTTCTCAGCCGGCCCACCGAGCGCCGATTTGGGCGGTCGCTTGGCGGGATCGACAGGCGGCGGCAGATCGACCGGGAATCTCGGGGTGTGATCCTTGGCGAACGCGGGCGTCCAGCCGAAGATCGGGAACATGCCACCCCACCCGATGATCAGATATTGCTGCACGATCGTGAAGACCGTCGACACGATGATGTAGAGGAGGAGGCCGGCCGGCCAGGACCCTCCCAGGAACACGTAGATGAACGGGAACAGGATTGCCATCTGGCGCTGGACGCGGATGTTCGGATCGTTCGGGTCCGTCGTCGCCGCACCGGGGGCGGGCAACGTCATCCGCGACTGGAGGAACGTCAGCAGGCCGGCGACAAGGCCGAGCGAGCTGAGCCCGAAGCCGCCGACGGCGAGGAACAGGAGCGGGTGGCTCCAGTCGATCCCGAACGCGACCGGGTTCAGGCAGGGATTCGTGACCCGGCCGGCCTCGATGATCGGCGCGACCGCGCAGTGCAGGTCGATCAGGCGGACGCCGAAGATGTCGAGCATCGCCTGGGGGTCGTAGTTCTGGAGGCCCTGGCTGAAGACCGAGTACATCGGGATCAGCAGGAACATCTGGAGAACCGCCGGCAGGCAGCCGGCGAGCGGGTTCACGCCCCGTTCCTTGTAGAACTCCGACTGCGCCGCGCGGGCCTTCATCGGGTCGCCCTTGTAGCGACGCTGGAGCTCCTTGACCTCCGGGGCGAGCATCTGCATCCGCCGGGCGGAGACGGTCTGCCGCCGGAAGATCGGGATGAGGACGACCTTGATGAGGAGCGTCAGGCCGATGATCGCGAAGGCGATGTTCGAGGTCAGCCGGTCGAGGACGACCAGGATGATGAAGAAGGCCTGGAAGATCGGGGTGAAGAGCCAGGCGAGCAGGCTGAATGGCTCGGTCGGCGTGACCGGGTGCAGCGGGAGTGCACCCGGTGGGAGCGTCGGCGACGGCGCTGGGCCGCCGCTGGCGCCGGGCGAGCCCGTGGGGGCCGCGCAGGCCGCGAGCACGAGCATCGCGATCGTGATGAGGAGAAGGGGGCCGATCCAACCCCGCCCTGGGCGCGGGAGAGTCACTGGGTCCTCAGTTAACGAACCGGGTCATAGCCGCCCGGATGACCTGGATGACATCGGCCGATCCGCCGGATGCCCATCCAGCTGCCCTTGAGCAGGCCGTAGCGGTCGATCGCCTCCTCCGTGTACCTCGAGCAGGTCGGCTGGTACCGGCAGCTCGCCGGCATCCAGGCGAACAGGATCCGGTAGAGCCGGATGAGCCCGATCCCGATCCGTTTCACGTGACCGCTGGTCCTCCGAGCACGCCTCCACGATGGAGGAGCCGGCGCAGCGCCCCGACCAGCACCTCGTGGTCGGCTTCGACGATCGCTGGCCTTGCGATGATGAGAACGTCCCAACCGGGTTGGAACGAGGGCGCCATCGCCCTGAGCGCCTCGCGGAGCCGCCGCCGAACGCGATTGCGGACCACCGCGCCGCCGAGCTTTCGCCCAGTCGACAGTCCGAACCGGGTCGTCTCGAGATCTGTCCGCAGGAACCGGACGGAGAAGAGCGGGTGGGACCGGTTGGTCCCGGCGCCCTGGAGCGCCGCGAAATCCTGCGGACGAGAGAGCATCACGAGTCGCGGCGGATGCTTGCCGCGCCCGTCTGTCAGGCCGTCAGCCGCTTCCGACCGCGAGCCCGTCGAGCCGCAATCACGCGACGGCCACCCGACGTTCGCATCCGGGCGCGAAAGCCGTGCTCCTTCGCGCGATGGCGCTTCTTGGGCTGGTAGGTCTGCTTCGTCATCGGGACTGTGCGCGATCCTCTCCGTTCGACCCCGGGTCGACAACCGACCCCTAGAGGCACGTAAACGCGCCTGGCGCCCGTGAGCGCGTAGGCGCGTTCGTCGTCCGGCGGATGATATGACGCACGCTGAGGGGGTGTCAAACGAGTGACAGGGTCCGCGCGACGCCGTCCACCGGCCCCGCGAAGCTACCCTTGCCGGCGCAGGCGATCCCGGCATGGGGACCTTCCTGATACTCCCCAGGAGTATCGCAGAATCGCCTTGCGGCGGCCCTTCGGCCAGTGCTATTCTCTCCCAACCCTCGGCGCCGGGACGCTCGCGGGTTAGCCCTCGGTACCCCAGCCCGGGCCCCGGGAGTGACCGTCCCACGATGCCGAGAGCGGCATCCGAGATGCATCGCGACCTTGGTTTTCCGTTGCCGCTGCGGTCGTTCGCGTCCCGTCCATCTTCATGACGCACCAGCAGGAACCACCCCGACCATATGGATGCCAAGCAGGTCTGGCGCGCCGCCCTGGGTGAGCTGCAGGTCTCGCTGTCGCCCGCCAACTTCGAGACGTGGCTGCGCGACACGCGACTCGTCGACGTCGACGACCAGCGCTTCCGGATCGCGGTCCCGAACGGGTTCGCCAAGGACTGGCTCGAGACCCGGTACCGCTCGCTGATCAGCCAGACGCTCGCCCGGATCGTCGGCTACAGCGTCCAGGTCGAGTTCACGGTCCAGGCGCCCGAGGGAGCCGCGACGACGGCCGCGGAGACCAATGGTTCCGGCGGCGCGTCGGCTGCGGCCGAGCCGCAGTCCCAGCCGGTCCGCCTCGAACCTACGCGCGTCGGCGGCGAGGGCGGGACGACCAACATCAACCCCCGCTACACGTTCACGAACTTCATCGTCGGCTCCGCGAACCGGCTCGCCCATGCCGCGAGCCTGTCGGTCGCGGAACGGCCCGGCCACGCCTACAACCCGCTGTTCCTGTACGGCGGGGTGGGCCTCGGCAAGACCCACCTGATGCATGCGATCGGCAACCAGGTGATCGCCAAGTTCCCGCGCAAGCGCGTCGTCTACGCGACGAGCGAGAAGTTCACGAACGAGTTCATCACCTCGATCCAGCAGGGCAAGATCGACGACTTCCGCGCCCGCTACCGGCGGATCGACCTCCTCCTCATCGACGACATCCAGTTCATCGCGGACAAGGAACGGACCCAGGAGGAGTTCTTCCACACGTTCAACGCGATCCACGAGGACGGCAAGCAGATCGTCCTGAGCTCGGATCGGCCGCCGAAGGCGATCCTCACGCTCGAGGAACGGCTGCGGAGCCGGTTCGAGTGGGGCCTGATCGCGGATCTGACGGCGCCGGACCTCGAGACGCGGATCGCGATCCTGCGGGCGAAGTCCGAGGAGGGCGCGGTCCCGATCACGTCCGACGTCATCGAGTTCATCGCCCGCAAGGTCGTCAGCAACATCCGCGAGCTCGAGGGCGCGCTCAACCGGATCGTCGCGTACGCCTCGATGGGCGCGATGCCGATCTCGATCGAGCTCGCCCAGGCCGTCCTCAGCAACGTCCTCTACAACCCGAAGAAGCGCCAAGTCACGCCGGAGCGGATCGCGCGGGCCGTCGCCGACTACTACGGCGTCCAGATGGAGGCGCTCAAGGGCCAGAAGCGGGACAAGGCGATCGTCACCCCGCGCCAGGTCGCGATGTTCCTGATGCGCGCGGAGACGGACGTCTCGCTGCTGCGGATCGGAGCCGAGCTTGGCGGGCGGGACCACTCGACCGTGCTCCACGCCTGCGACAAGATCACGCGCGAGTCGGCGGTCAACGACGAGCTGCGCCGCGAGATCGCGGCTGTTCGCGAGCTGATCTACGCCGACTAGGTCGAGCCGCGGCAGGGCGGCGTCCCAACCCGAATCGGCGCCGATCTGGACCTCCCGTGTGGATAAGCGCCATGATTCGGTGGAAAAGGACATGACGATGTGGAAATCTCCACCCGCCAAGGGGGAGTTCTGGGGTCCGCCGGGTGGACCGTTGCCGCGTCGTCCCGGTCCCAGCCTCAGCCCATCCGAAATCTCCCACCGCTCGTCCACGCCGCGCCGCCCACATCGAAGGCGAGAGTCAACGGTCGAGGGGTGGTCATCAACCGTCTCAGCGCGCACGCCCAAGCACGGCCATCAACGCCGTCCACACCATGATGATGGTGATGACGGAGTGAGAAGATAGAGGGAAGATACCCACTCTCTGTCCCGACGATCCGACGCGGCGTTGTCAACCGCCCGACCTCGATCCTTGAAGCCCAAGCGGAGTGATACCCATCGTGAAACTCTCGGTCATGCAGGAGAACCTGGCGCGCGGTCTGTCGATCGTCAGCCGGGCCGTCTCGAACCGCTCGCTGCCGGTGCTCACGAACGTCCTGCTCAAGACCGAGGACGCCGGGCTGAAACTGACCGCGACGAATCTCGAGATCGGGATCACATACTGGGTTCCCGGCAAGATCGAGGTCGACGGAGCGACGTCGGTGCCGGCGCGGCTGCTGACCGACCTCGTCAACTCGCTGCCCGGCGGGGAACCGATCGTCCTCGAGCTCGGTGACGGGGAGACGCTCCACATCCGGAGCGGCCGCTTCGAGTCGAACATCAAGGGCATCTCGGCGGACGACTTCCCGACCGTCCAGACCGCCGGCGAGCGACCGATCACCCGGATCCCGCAGAAGGTCCTCCACCAGGCACTCGAGGAGACGGCATTCGCCGCGGCGAGCGACGAGGCGCGGCCGATCCTGACGGGTGTCCTCGCTCGGTTCGAGGGCGACCAGTTGACCCTGGCGGCCGCCGACAACTACCGCATCGCCGTCAAGACCATCCCGATCCTCGATCCGGTCGAGGAGACGAGCGTCGTCATCCCCGCCCGCGCCCTGCACGAGCTCAGCCGGGTGCTCGCGGACGTCGACGACCCGGTGTCGATCGTGCTCGCCCACGCGAGGAACCAGATCCTCTTCCACCTCGACGGGATCGACCTCGTCAGCCGCCTGATCGACGGGCAATACCCGAACTACCAGTCCGTGCTGCCGGCGAGCCACTCGACCCGCGCAGTCCTCGATCGCGAGGAGCTCCTGCGGGCCGTCCGCCCGGCGGCCCTCATCGCCCACGAGTCGGCGAATATCGTGAAGCTGGGCGTCGGGATCGACGGGGATGCCGGCATCAGCGTGAGCGCCAACGCCGAGGTCGGGGACCACATCGGCCGGATCGAGGCGGAGGTCGAGGGCGACGGGACGACGATCGCGTTCAACGCGCGCTTCCTGGCTGACGTGTTGACGAACGTCGATGCGGACCAGTTCGCCCTCGAGCTGAACGGGCCGCTGTCGCCGGGCGTCTTCCGGCCGATCGGTGACGACAACTACGTCCACGTCGTCATGCCGCTCCGCACCACCTCGTAAGGCGAGGCGAGGGCCTCGGGCCTGGGCACGTGCTTGATTCGATCAGCGTTCGAGACCTTCGCGGATACGCCGCGCTCGACGTGGAGTTCGGGCCCGGCCCGCACCTGATCGCCGGCCCCAACGCGGCCGGCAAGACGAGCCTGCTCGAGGCGGCGATCCTCCTGGCGTGGGGCCGGTCGCACCGGACGAGCACCGAGGGCGAGATCATCCGTTGGGGCGCGGACCTCGCGCGGGTCGAGGGACGAGCCGGCCCGGAGACGATCGAGGTCGCGCTCGTCCGATCGGGCGGCGGCTCGGAGTCGGCCGGGGCGCTCGCCGCCGGCGGGGCCCGGAAGCGCATCCGCGTGAACGGCGTTCCGCGTCGCGCGTCGGGGCTCATCGGGCTCCTCAGAACCGTGCTCTTCGCTCCGGAGGAGATGCTCCTCGTCGTCGGGTCGCCGGGCCTCAGGCGGGCCGCCATCGATCAGCTGGCGGCCCAGCGTTCCGGCGCCTACCTCCGCGACCTCGCGACCTACACCCGGACGCTCCAGCAGCGGAACAGCCTCCTCCGTGCGATCCGCGAGGAACAGGCCTCGAGGAGCGAGCTGAAGTTCTGGGACGGGACGTTCCTCGAGGCGGGCGCCGCGATCGTCGACGCCAGGCTCCGGCTGCTGGACGACCTCGCCGCGCCGCTCGCCAGGGCGCACGCCGAGATCGCACCGGACGAGGCTGCGACCGCCCGCCTCGCGACTCGCTACGCGACGAACGCGCCGGCACTCCCCGGTGAGTCGCCGCGGGACGCGCTGGCCCGCCGCCTCGAGGAGACCGCGGAGAAGGAGGTCTGGAACGGCTCGACGCTGATCGGGCCGCACCGGGACGACCTCGTGTTCGAGCTCGCCGGCCGCGACCTGTCGGGGTTCGCGTCGCGCGGCCAGCAGCGGACCGCAATCCTGGCGTTCAAGCTCGCGGAGCTCGACCTGCTGACCGAGCAGGACGGCCGGCCGCCGCTCCTGCTCCTCGACGACGTGTTCTCGGAGCTCGACCCGGACCGCCGAGCCCATCTCGTGCGGCGGATCGCGGAGCTGCCGCAGGCATTCGTGACGACGACGACGCTCGCCGACCTCGACCCGGGGCTCGTAGCCGCGGCCACGACCTGGGAAGTCAGCCCGGACGCCGGCGCGGGCGCCCGGCTCGTGCCACCGCGGACGACCGTCGGATGACGGGCCGGCGGCGGCCGATGGTTCGGCTGGGGGACCTGCTGCCGGACGCTGCGCGCGGGCTCGGGCTCGAGGACGAGCTGCGAACCTCGCGGGCGATGTCGACCTTCGAGGCCATCGTCGCCGAGCGCGTGCCCGCGGCCGCGGGCGCCTGTCGGGTCCTGCGCCTCGACGGGTTTGCGCTCGTCGTCGAGGCCGACGCCCCGATCGTCGCCCAGGAGATCCGCCTCCGATCGGGCGAGCTCCTCGCCGCCTTCGCCGCCTCGCCGGCCGGAACCGGGGCTCGAGAGCTGCGGATCCACGTCCGGCGCGGAGGCGCCCGCGTATAATCCGCGAAACCTGCCAGCTCTCTCGGGGCGAGCGTCTCGATCGAACCGGGATCCACGCCCGCTGACCCACGCCGCCCATCGCACATCGGCGACCGCCGACCACAAGAGACCTGCATGGCCGTTCGTCTCCAGATGAAGCTCGGCGTCATCGCCGAGCCAGATCGCGTCAGTGACTCGCCGGACACCGTCGTGGTGGTCGAGCCGAGCGTCGGATCGGTCGCGCGCTCGAAGGGCAACCTCTACCTGATCGTCACCTCGACGATCGCGAGCCAGCGGACCCAGGAGGCGACGCAGCTCGCCGCGGAGACGATCCGGAGCGAGTACTACTACGACGAATCGGCCGGGATCCGGGTCTGCCTCGAGAAGGCGATCGCCTCGGCCAACAAGCGCCTCGCCCACCAGCGCGACCGCCTCGGGCTGCACGGGGACGGCGTCAACGGACCGATCGGGATCGGCGTGGCCGTCGTCCGCGGCAACGAGCTCTACGTCGGGACCATCGGGCCGGCCGAGGCCTACCTGATCCGCCAGGCGCGCCTCTCGACGCTGCCGGACCCCCACCGCGAGCGCGGGCTGCCGACCCAGGACCTCGAGCCGGACGTCTGGCGGGGCGAGATCTCGGTCGGGGACTCGCTCGTGCTCGTCTCCCCGAACGTCATGGCCAAGCTCGGCCCCGACGAGCTCAAGGACGCGATGGTCACGCTCCACCCGCAGCCGGCGATGGAGCACCTCCATCACCGGTTCGTGACCGCGGACGGCAGCGCCAGCGACGCGATGATCGCGATCGAGGCGACCGAGGTGGCCTCGACCCACAAGTCGCGGACGCTCGTGCCCGTCCGGCCCGCGGAGCCCCTCGCCGGCGCCCCGGATCGGTCGCCGATCCCCCTGGCCGACAACGTCACGGACGGCGTCGCGGCCGTCCAGGCGTCGGCGTTCCGGGCTCGTGCCGCGGCGGGCGGTGCGTTCGATCGGCTCGTCGTCGCCCTCCAGGACCTGTTGCCACACCGCCGGACCCAGTACCGGCGAGTCACGCCCGCTGCCGCGAAGCGCGAGATGCAGCGGCGGGCCGCGATGGCCGTGTTGGCGTTCGTCGTCGTCGCGGTCGTCCTGGGAGTCAGCGTGTGGGCGATCGGTGGTCAGACGCCGGGCAAGGACCTCGCGTCGCTCACCGTCGGCCAGGCGGCGCTCCAGACGGCACGAGACAACCTCGGGAAGGTGTTCGCGCCCGGCGTCGACCTCGTCGACGGCGACCCGGGCCGCGCGCTCGACCTCCTCACGAAAGCCCACGACGCGCTCGAGACCGCGGCCAAGAACGAGATCCCGGCGACGACGATCGCGCCGCTCCAGAAACAGACCGAGGATGGACTCGACCGGCTGTACCACGTCGTCCCCGTCGCGCCCGCGAAGGTCATCTCGTTCGCCGACAGCGAGGTCAAGTTCGACATCGGCGACCTGATCGTCGGGCCCGGCGGAATCCCGTTCGTCCTCGACAAGGCGACGAAGTCCGTCTACCGGATCGACCTGCGGGCCAAGACGGCGACCGCGGTCTTTCGCGAGGGGACCAAGGCATCCGGCACGCTCGAGGGCACGCCGAAGATGATCGCCCTCGGTGCGGCCCGCGACCTGCTGGTCATCGACTCCGCCAACGTCCTCTGGCGCTGGCGACCGAAGGACAAGGAGGGCGGCGGAACGATCACGAGCGTCCGCGTGTCCGACGGGGCGAGCTGGGGCGACGACATCCGGGCCGTCGGGACGTTCCTCAAGGACGCGAGCGCCGGGCTCTACAACATGTACATCGTCGACCCGTCCGAGGAGCAGATTCTCGCCTACGCGCCAGCTCGCGACGGGAGTGGCTTCCCTGGAAAGCCCCTGGATCGGCTCGCGGTGGCGCGCGACATGAGCAAGGTCGACGACCTGTACATCGACGGCGACATCTTCATCACCGATAACGGCACGATCGTCAGGTTCATCGACGGCCGGGTCGAGGGCTGGGAGGCGGACGCTCCGCCGGACACGCTCCTCCGCGACGCGCCCAAGTACCGGCTCATCACGTCCGCGACCGAGAAGCGGACCGGCGTCCTCTATGCCTACGACCCGGGGAACGCTCGGGTTGTCGCGATCGACAAGGCGAAGGGAACGTACATTGAGCAATACCGGCTCGTCGGCCGGGCGAAGGGTTGGGAGGACCTGCGCGGGATGTACGTGGTCATCCCGGCGCCGGAGGGGCCGGCGACGCTCGTCTGGGCGACCAAGGACGGCGTCTATTCGTCGGTCCTGGAGCGCGTCGCCGACGTCCCGCCGCCCTCGCCGAAGCCGTCGCCGTCCGGATCCGCGGCGCCGTCCGGGGCCGCGTCCCCCTCCGCCGCTCCATGATCCCGCTGCGCGACGCGAATCCGACTCGGCGGACGCCGATCATCACGATCGGGATCATCGTCGCCTGCGTGCTCGTGTTCGCGTACAGCCTCGGGACCGAGTCGAACGCGGCCGGGAGCGGCGTGGACAGCTTCTTCCTCCAGTACGGCCTCGTTCCGGCGAAGCTGACCGCGGCATGGGGGGACGGCCGATTCTTCGGCGGCGAGACGCTGTCGATCTTCACGAGCATGTTCCTGCACGTGAACCTGGCCCATATCGGCGGCAACATGCTCTATCTCTGGATCTTCGGGAACAACATCGAGGACAAGCTCGGGCGGCTGCCATTCCTCGCCTTCTACTTCGGTGGAGGGATCGCCGCGGCGCTGACCCAGGTGGCGATCGACCCGACCTCCCAGGTGCCGATGGTCGGTGCGTCCGGAGCGATCTCCGCGGTCCTCGGCGCGTACCTCGTCTTCTTCCCGCGCGCTCGGATCCTGTCGCTCGTGTTTCTCGGCTTCTTCTACCAGTTGATCGAGGTCCCGGCGCTGATCGTCCTCGGCTTCTGGTTCGTGCTCCAGCTCATCGACGGGATCGGCTCCTTGGGCCTCGCCGGCGCCGAGGGCGGCGTCGCGTTCTTCGCCCACATCGGCGGGTTCGTGGCCGGCCTGGTCATCGGGCTGCTCTACAGGGGCGTCTCTCCCCGACCGGGCGACGGGTCGCTGCGTCAGGCCGGCATGGGATAATCGGGCCATGGCCAGCGAGGAGCCGCTCCCCGGAACCAAGCTCGTCGAGATGGTCGTCGAGAGCGTCCGGGTGCACATGCTGTCCAGCCGGCACGTGGTGATCCTCAAGGAGACCGAGCGCGACCGCTACCTGCCGATCTGGATCGGGCCGTGGGAGGCGAGCGCGATCGCCATGAAGCTCCAGGGCCTGTCGCCGGATCGCCCGCTGACCCACGACCTCTTCGCGGCGGCCCTCGAGGGACTCGGCGCCCGGGTCGATCGCGTGATCATCTCGGCCCTCGCCGAAGAGACGTTCCACGCCCGGCTGCTGATCGAGCACGGCGGCCAGACGATCGAGGTCGACTCGCGTCCGTCCGATGCGCTCGCGCTCGCGGTCCGAGCCGGTGGGCGGATCTTCGCGGTCGAGTCCGTGCTCGAGCAGGCCGCGCTCGGCGCGGACGGCGGCCTTGGTGCCGAGGAGGGCGAGGGCGCCGAGGGGATCGCCCTCGAATCGACCGGCGAGCAGATCGTCGACCCACGCCTCGATGTGTTCCGGGACTTCGTGAACTCGCTCGACATCGACCCCGGAACCGGCGAGGAGCGAACGACCGGCAGCTAGC
>Ga0070699_100001918_pt1 | contig 18790 bp, 16 predicted proteins | sample KBSK1503metaG_FD_65473 | JGI IMG/M metagenome (GOLD analysis project Ga0070699, IMG submission 65473) | Corn, switchgrass and miscanthus rhizosphere microbial communities from Kellogg Biological Station, Michigan, USA - KBS K1-50-3 metaG | ecosystem: Host-associated > Plants > Roots >... | reverse complement strand
CCTGACAGCAGTCTTCGATCACGGCGATCGAGCGGCGCTGCGCGATCGACTGCAGCGCCTGCATGTCCGCCGCCTGCCCGTACAGATGCACCGGGATCATGGCGACGGTGCGCGGCGTGATCGCCGCCTCGCACGCCGCGGGATCGAGCGTCAACGTGCCGGGTTCGACGTCTGCGAAGACGGGCGTGGCGCCGGCGAGCAGCACCGCGAGTCCGGTGTAGGCCGCGGTCAGCGCCGGGACGATCACCTCGTCACCCGGCTTCACGTCGATCGCGCGCAGCAGCAGCGCGATGGCGTCGGTCCCGTTGCCGACGCCAATCGCGTGCGACGCTCCGCAGGCCGACGCGAATTCCGCCTCGAAGGCGTCGACTTCGGGCCCGAGCACGAACCATCCACGCGCAATCACGCGATCGATCGCCGCCCGCACCGCCGCGGCGTCTTCGCCAGGACGGAGATCGATGAACTGGATCCGTTCCGGTGTCACAGGCTCGCGACCTGTTCTCCGGTCGTGGGGACGTACTGGTCGAAGTGCGCGCGATAGAAATCGAACGTCCGCTTGAGTCCCTCGGCGAGCAGCACGGCCGGCTTCCATCCGAGCGTCTCCTCGATCTTCGACGAATCCGCGTAGAAGTCGCCGATATCGATCACCTTTTTCTCGGGCGGCCACGGCGTGCAGCGGAAACGCCCCGACCCCGCGATGCGGATCATCAGCTCCACGAGGTCGCGGTGCTGGATCGGCTCGAGCCCGCCCACGTTGAACGCTTCGCCGTTCGACGCGTCGCTCGCGCCCGCCCGAAGAAAGGCGTCGACCGCGTCGTCCACGTAGACGAAATCCCGAAGCTGGGTGCCGTCGCCGAAAATCTGGACCTCGTCGTTCTCGAGCACGAGCCGGACGAACCAGCCGATGAAACCCTGGCGACTGTGCTTCAGCAGCTGCCGCGGACCGTAGACGTTGGTCAGCCGCAGCGAGCACGCGCGCACGCCGAACACGTTGTTGTAGACGAGGTGGTAGTACTCGCCGGCGGCCTTGTTGATGCCGTTGACGTCGGTCGGCCTCACGAGGTGCGTCTCGGTGACGGGCAGGCTGTCGGGACGCCCGTAGATCTGCCGCGTCCCCGCGAAGACGACCTTGACCGCGGGATTGTTGTGACGGCACGCCTCGAGCAGCGTGAGCTGGCTGCGGCAGTTGATCTCGAGGTCGGTGTAGGGGTCCTCCATGCTGTCGATGTGACTGACCTGTCCCGCGAGGTTGAAGATCACATCCTGTCCCTGCACCAGGTAGTTCATCGTCGTCTGCTGACGGATGTCGGCGATGTTGACGCGGATGCGGTTCTCGATGCCGTGGATGTTGAACAGATTGCCGCCGTACGCGGGGATCAGCGAGTCGACGATCAGCACGCGCGCGCCGAGCGTGACGAGCTGGTGCGCGAGGTTGCTTCCGATGAAGCCGAGTCCGCCGGTGATCAGCACCGGCCGATCGCGGTAGAACTCGCGATACGAGGTCACGGCTTCGTCGATTCGGGCGATGACGCGCCGCTGATGGTGGGATTGCGGAAGAGGACCGGCGAGCTCGTGCGCCCGCGGCCGAGCACGACGAGCTTCACCCACAGGCGCAGCACGTCGATTCCCGTCCAGAAGATCCGCTTGACGTTGAAGAATTGTGAGCGCCCGTGCAGCCGGTGATAGTGATGCACCGGCACCTCGACGACGCGGAAGCCCGCGTCCTGGATCTTCCGCATCATCTCGAGGCAGATGACGCCGGTGTCTTTTTCCAGCTTGACGCGATCGAAGATCTCCCGGCGCATCAGGCGGAAGTCGCAGTCGACGTCGCGGACGCGCAGCCGGAAGAGCAGCTTCACCGTGTGGTGGTAGATGCGGCCGATGACGATGCGGTGCCACGGATCGGAACGGCTGATCTTGTAGCCGTTCACCATGTCCGCGTCAGGCGTCAGCCGGTTCCACAGGGCCGGCAGCTCCGCCGGATCGTACTGCGCATCGCCGTCGGTGTAGGCGATCAGATCCTTCGTTGCAGCGGCAAAGCCGGTGCGCAGCGCCGCGCCGTACCCGCGGTTGCGCGGGTGGTGAATGACCCGGACGTTCGGGTAGGTGCGAACCAGGTCCTCGAGGATGTCCCTGGTCGAATCGGTGCTGCCGTCGTTGACGACGATCACCTCGAAGTCGGGCGTCAGACGTCCCGCGACCTGCACGGCGAGGATGACGAGGCTCGCGATCGTTCCACCGTCGTTGTACGCGGGGAAGAACATGCTCAGCCCGGTCGGACGGGTCGGGCGCGGGTCTGCCATTGATTCAGTCCATTTTAGTGGGTTGTCTCAACTGATGCACCACCACACACGACAGGCCACCAGGTCTATTTCGGGCGTGCGGCGAGACGCCACGGGACGATCGCGGACTCGACAATCACCATCCCCGAGAGCTTCGACGCGCCCTCCCGCCGCTCGACGAACGTGATTGGCACCTCCGCGCATCGGAGCCCCACCCGTGACGCCTCCCACGCGAGCTCGACGATGAACGCGTAGCCGTCCGAGCGGATCGATGCGAGCGGAAGCTGTTCGAGCGCCTCGCGGTGCCAGCAGCGGAAGCCGCTCGTGCAGTCGCGAATCGTCAGGCGCGTAATCGCGCGGATGTAGTGGTTCGCAAACGCGCTGAGCATGCGCCGGTGCAGCGGCCAGTTCTCGATGCGCCCGCCCGGTACGTATCGTGAGCCGATGACGAAGTCGGCCTCTTGCGCCGCGTCGAGAAGCCGCGGGATGTCCGCCGGGTTGTGAGAGAGGTCCGCGTCCATCTGGCAGATATGCGTCGCGTCGGTTCGCAGCGCCACATACATGCCGTCGATGTACGAGAGACCCAGGCCGCGCCTGCCGGTCCGGTGCAGCACCTGGATGCGCGCACGGTTGGCAGCCGCATACTGATCCGCCACCTGCCCCGTGCCGTCCGGAGACGCGTCGTCCACGATCAGGATCCGAAGGCCGGGGAGCGCCAGCAGCTGCTCGAGAAGCAACGGCAGGTTCGCACGCTCGTCGTACGTGGGAACGATGACCAGCGGCCGCATCACGTCTTATTTTCGCGGACCCTCGAAGCGCAGCGAGGCGATCTGTTCGGACACGAGCCCGACGAGGAAGACGATGACGGCAAAGAGGATGAGGATCACGGCGCCGTTGGGAATCTTTCCCGTCGCGAGCATGTTCCAGACGCCGTAGATCGATCCGACGGCACACGAGAGGACGCTGAGCGGCAGGAAGACGCGGAGCGGGCTGAAGAGCGTCACGATCTTCAGGAGAATCAGCAGGAAGCGCGCGCCGTCGTGCGCGAAGCGGATCTTCGAGCGGCCGCTCCGCTGCCGCGCGTCGATCGGCTCGAACGTCACGTTGTAGCCGGCCTTGATGAAGGCGAGCGTCGTCGTCGTCGGCGTCGAGAAGCCGTTCGGCAGCAGATGAATGAATTCGCGGAGGCATTCGGTGCGCGCGCCGCGGAACCCCGACGTCAAATCCGGGATCGGGCGGCTCGTCAGGTAGCTCGCGAGGTTGTTCAACACCGCGTTGCCGGCGCGGCGGGCAGCCGATGCCTGCGTCGAACCGTTGCGCGCGCCGATGACGAGGTCGAAATCGCCGAGCCGCGCGGCGATCCGCCGCGCATCCTCGGGCGGATGCTGCCCGTCGGCGTCGATGATCAGGACGAACTCGCCGCGTGCGTGGCGGATGCCCGTCTTGACGGCTGCGCCGTTCCCCTTGTTGTACGGATGCCTGACGACGCAGGCGCCGGCGGCGCGCGCCTGCACGGCCGTCTCGTCAGCGGACCCATCGTCGACGACGATGATCTCCTTCCACGCCGCGGCGCCGCGCAGCTGCGAGACGACGCCGCCGATGGCGGCGGCCTCGTTCATCGCGGGGATGACGATCGAGACGTCGGTGCACTCAGCCAAGGAGCTGCTCGATGACGCCGTCCCAGGTAATGGTGCGCGCGACGGATTGGCCGGCGTGGCCGAGGCGCTCGGCGAGCGATCGGTCGCCGGCGAGCCTGTCCACGGCCGCCGCGAGAGCGGGCGCGTCCGGCGGACAGACGAATCCGTTGACGCCGTCGCGGACGAATTCCAGCGTGCCGCCCGAATCGGCCGCCGTGATCACCGGCTTTGCCGCGAGAAAGGCCTCGAGCGTCACATACCCGTAGTCTTCGTCGAACGGCGCGTAGAGAACACCCAGCGCGCCGGCGTACATGTCCGCCACGGCGTCACCCCATACTGCACCGGCGAATGTAATCCGGTTCGCCGCTGCGCTTTGCGCGGCTTCGCGTTCGAGCGCGGCGCGCTGCGAGCCGTCGCCCACGATCGCGAGGCGGACGGGCGCGCGGACGTGGGCCATCGCGGCAATCGCGAGGTCCACCCGCTTCAGCGGTTCGAGACGCGACACGAGCAGGATGTAGTCGCCGTACGGACCGCTGCGAAGGCGATCGGCAAGCGGCGGCGGATGGTACAGCGGGCGCGCGGCGACGCCGTTGAACCGCAGCACGCGGTCTGCGGTGTTCCGGGCGTTGGTGACGATCCGGTCGCACTCCGCGAACATCTTCGAGTCCAGCTCCGTGATCTGTTCGCGCAGCCGCGTGTCCTCCTCGCTGGCGGTGAAGTCGCTGTACGGCGTGCCGTAGAGATCGTACGCAGCGCGATGCTGGTGAATCAGCCAGACGACCTTGCGCGGATGCCGCGCGAACCAGGTCGGGAAGCGCGTCGCGATCAGGAGGTCGATGGGGCGGGCGTTGCTGCTCGACAGATTGAGCATCCGCCACGCACACGCCTCCTCGAGCAGCTCGTGCTTGCGGCCGTGAAACGGAAGCGCGACGCTCTCGGCGTCGTGGCCGCGGAGGCGCAGCTGCGTCAGCAGCGACTGCGCGTGGAGCTCCGCCCCGTCGCGGGCGAAGGGGACGCGCGCTTCGGCAACTACGATCCGCCTTCGCGCGCCGGGTTCCAGCGCGCGCTTCGGCGAGACCTCGCCGTAGCCCTCCGGGTGAAGGCGGGTTCTCATACAGCGGCGCGCCCGTCGGCTGCAGCGGCGCCGACCCTTTGGCTCCGCGAGGCGGAGTCAATCAGCCGATCGACGACGTGGTCCCACGTGATGCTCGCGGCGACGCCGTGGCCGCGCTCGCCGAGCGACGCGGCAAGCGCCGAATCGGCGGAGAGGCGATTCACCGCCCCTGCCAGCGCGTCGGGCGTCGGTTCGCAGACGTAGCCGTTCACGCCGTCGGCGACGAACTCGAGCGTGCCGCCCGAATCGCGTGCGGTGATCACCGGCTTGCGCGACAGGAACGCTTCGAGCGTCACGTATCCGTAGTCTTCCTGGTACGGCGCGAACAGGACCGCGCGGCAACCCGCATAGAGCTCGATCAAGTGCTCGTCGTCCACGCGTCCGAGCAGCGTCACTCGATCCCTGAGGCCGCGCCGCTCGATGTATTCGCTCAGCTCGTGCCGGATCGAGCCGTCGCCCGCGATGAGCAGCCGCATCGAGGCCGTTGTCTTCTCGAACGTGTCGATCGTCAGATCGACGCGCTTGACGTGTTCGAGACGCGTCACCGTCAGCACGTAGTCGCCGTACGGGCCCGCGTGGAGGCGACCGGCGAGCTTCGGCGGATTGTAGAGCGCCTCCGACATGATGCCGTTGTACTTCATCATCCGATCGGACACGGTCCGGGCAATCGTGAAGTGGCCGACGCACTCGCGCAGCATCCGTGTGTCGGTGTCGATCAGGCGTCGCCTGAGCGCGACGTCACGCTCCGTGTGGGCGAAGTCGCTGAACCTCGTGCCGGCGAGCTCGTACGCGGCGCGATGCTGGTGCACGAGCCAGAGCACTTTGCGAGGATGCTTCGCGAAATACGTCGGGAACTTCGTCGGGATGACGAGGTCGACGTCGCCGCCCGCGGCGGTCGTCACGTCGAGCAGCCGCCACGCTTCCGCGCCGGCGAACAGCTCGTCCCTCGGGTAGTCCCTGAACGGGACCGACACGATCTGCGCGTGGTGGCCACGCGCGGTGAGCGCGGCCGCGAGCTCGCGCACCAGGATCTCGGCGCCCCCGTGCACGAACGGCACCTGCGCCTCGAGGATCAGAATACGAAGCGGTGTCACGTCAGGTTGCGTGGCGGAAGTTGATGATATCGCCGTCCTGGACGATGTAGTCCTTCCCTTCGAGGCGGACCTCGCCGTGTTCACGGCAGGCGTGCATGGAGCCGCGCGCGATCAACGCATCGTAGGCGACCACCTCCGCGCGGATGAAGCCGCGCTGGATGTCGGTGTGGATTTCACCGGCGGCCAGCTGCGCGGGGGTGCCGCGGGAAATCGACCACGCGCGGCATTCGTCCTCGCCCACGGTGAAGAACGAGATGTAGCCGAGCAGGTCGTAGCTGGTTCGAATGACGCGATCGAGGCCCGACTCGGTGAGGCCGAGATCCGCGAGAAACGCCTTCGCGTCGTCTGCGCCGAGCTGCGAGATCTCGAGCTCGATCTTCGTGCAGAGCGCGACCGCGCGCGTGGACGCGTGCGCGAGGAATGAGGTCAGGCCGGCCTTCTCCGCGGCGCGTGCGACGTCCGAGCCGACCTCCGCGACATCGTGTTCATCGACGTTGATCACCAGCAGCAGCGGCTTCGCGGAGAGGAACTGGAAGCCGCGCAGGCGCTTCAGATCGTCGCCCGCGAGCTGCAGCGCGCGCAGCGGCGTCCCGTGCTCCAGCGCGTCCTTGCATCGCTGCACGAGATCGCGCTCCTTCTCCAGCTCCGCTGACTTTCCCTTCTTCAGATCCTTCTCGATGCGCTCGATCCGGCGCTCCGCGACGCCGAGGTCCGCCAGGATCAATTCGTCCTCCATCGTCTGCGCGTCGCGGCCCGGATCGATGGAGCCGGACGGATGGGCGACTGCCGGATCCCGGAACGCGCGAACGACGTGGACCAGGGCGTCGGCGTTCTTGTATCCGGCGACGTCGACGAGCGCCTGGGCGCCGCCGCGCGCCGCGGCGACGATGTCGGTGAACTCGACCGTGGCCGGGACGCGCTTCTTCGGGTTGTACATCGCGGTCAGCCTGTCGAGCCGCTCGTCGGGGACCTTGGAGATCCCGATATTCACGTCGCCCTTGCCGCGTGGCGCCTCGTGAATGCTCGTCATCAACTGGAAGAGAGTGGTTTTTCCGCTGGAAGGAAGGCCAATCAGCGCCGCGCGCAGCATGAATCCTCAGCCTACATCACCGTCCCTGCGAGTCGGAGTCGTGTACGCCGCGTATCCGAGTCGGAGTCGGATACAGCCCGTATCCGAGTCGGAGTCGAGTACGGCGCGTATCCGACTCCGACTCGCCCCCAGGGTTGAGTCGCCCTATCACCGGGGTCTGACCCCGACACGGCGCGTCACCGGGGTCGGACCCCAACTCCCCGGGACCCCCAACTCCGGTCGGTCCCCCCAACTCCAACTCAGCCAAGTGCAGATCTGTGAATGATTTGGCGCCTTGACTTCGGAAGACGGCCGGTTCTACTATCCAAGTGGATTTTTGTGGACCGAAGTGGAACAAAAAGGCCTGCGCGGAAGCGCCCCGACACGTATCGACGACAAAGGTCGTCTCAAAATCCCGACGCTGTTCCGCGGCTTGATCCAGGACCAGCGCGGACCAGACGTGTTCGTCACGAGCGTGACCGGCGAGTCAGTGCTCATTTATCCGATGGCCGTCTGGCTCGAGGTCGAGCAGCGGCTGTCGAAGGCCCCCGCGAACCATCCGTCGATTCTCAAGTTCCTCGATCGCGTCAGCTACTACGGACAGGAGAGCGAGTTCGACGCGCAGGGGCGCATCGTCATCCCGCAGCAGCTGCGCGACAGCGCGTCCATCGTCGGCGATGTGCGCGTGTTCGGCAAGATCGATCATCTCGAGGTGTGGAACGAAGAACGGTTCGCGCAGAAGCTCGCGCGCGATCAGTGGACGGACGAAGACGGCCTGAAGCTCTCGGAGCACGGGATATGACGGCAGGTCTCGAGCCATGAGCCGTGAGCCCCAGCCACGAGCCCGTCATGGTCGCGGAGGTGCTCGAACACCTGGAACCGTCGCGCGGCGGCGTGTTCGTCGACTGCACGGCGGGGCTCGGGGGACATGCGCGCGCGCTGCTCGAAGGTGGGGCGACGCGGCTGATCGGGCTTGATCGCGATTCCGCGGCGGTCGAAGCCGCGCGGAGCGCGCTGAAGACATTCGGGGAGCGCGTCGAGGTCGTGCACGCGGACTATCGACGGCTCAGCGCCGTGCTCGACGAGCGCGGCGTCGGGAACGTGGACGGTGTGCTGGTGGACCTCGGGGTCTCGTCGATGCAGCTCGACGAACCGGGACGGGGATTCAGTTTCCGCCAGGACGATCCGCTCGACATGCGGATGGACACGACGGCCGGGCCCACGGCCGCCGAGGCCCTTCGCGGAGTTGACGAGCGGACGCTGGCGGACCTGATTTACGAATTCGGCGAGGAGCGCCACTCGCGGCGCATCGCCAGAGCGATCGTCGCCGCACGGGAGCGGGCCCCCATCGAGAGGACGGGGCAGCTCGCCGAGATCGTGCGGCGCGCGATTCCGCGCAAGGGGTACTCGCGAATCGATCCGGCGACGCGGACATTCCAGGCGATTCGCATCTGGGTGAACCGCGAGCTCGAGGGACTCGACAGCTTCCTCGGCGACACGGCGAGGCGGCTGGCGGTGAACGGACGGATGGTGGTAATCACGTTTCACTCGCTGGAGGATCGGATCGCGAAGCACACGCTGCGCGCGCTGCAGGCCGAGGGGTTCGGTCTGCGGATTCGCACGAAGCGGCCGGTGGTGCCGGGCGAGGCGGAAATCGAACGCAACCCGCGGGCGCGAAGCGCCAAGCTGCGCGCCGCGGAGATCGGACACGCGTCATGAGCGGCGAATTCGAATACGCGATCAGGAAGGACGTTCGCAACAACCCGATCGTCCGCGAGGTCGATCGCGAACGGCACCTCGAGATGTGGCGTTCGGTCGCCGTCGGCGTCTTCCTCGTCGCCGTCCTGCTGTTCTCGGCCTGGCAGCACTTCGAGCTGCTCCGCCATGGGTACCGGATCGAGGAGATGCAGAAGGAGCGCGCCGCGGAGGAAGAAATCAACCGTCATCTCCGGCTCGAAATCGACACGCTGCGCTCGCCGGCGCGCATCGAGCGGCTCGCGACCCGCCGCCTCGGCATGGTGGCGCCCGCCGCCGATGACGCCACGGTGATCGAACGCGTCGTGTCCACTCCGCCGCCCCCGAAGTCCGTCGTCGCCCGCCGGTAAGAAGAAGGGACCGATCACGTGGCCGAGACGCCCCTCGACGCCGCTCGGGTCAAGCCCCTCGACCCTGCTCGGGGCAGGCCCCTCGACGCTGCTCGGGGCAAGCCCGCCAACGCCTGGCGCACGACGTTGAAGAGCCGGATCGTCGTGACGGCCGTTGGCCTGTTCATCTGGTCGTTCGCGATCGAGGCGCGGCTCGTTTTCCTGCAGGTCTACCGTCATGCCGATCTGGTGGCGCGTGCCGAGCGGCAGCAGTTGCGCACGGTCGCGGCATCGGGCAAACGCGGCGAGATCCGCGATCGTCGCGGCCACGTGCTCGCCTACAGCGTCGACGCGGATTCGATCTACGCGGTGCCGACGGAGATCGCGGAGCCGGCGAAGGCGGCGGCCGCGCTGTGCAGCGCGCTCGGCGACTGCTCGCCGGCGGATCGGCAGGCGCTTGCGGACCGCATCCGTCGCGGGCGCGCGTTCGTCTACGTGCGCCGGCAGGTGACGCCCGACCAGGCGCGGCGCGTCGCCGACCTCCAGCTCGAGGGCGTCGGTTTCATGAAGGAAAACCGCCGCTTCTATCCCAACAAGGAGCTGGCCGCGCACCTGCTCGGCTACGTGGGCGTCGACAACACCGGTCTCGCCGGCGTCGAGGCGACGTATGACAATCTGATCAAAGGACACGCGGGCACGGTGCTCATTCAGACCGACGCCAAGCGCCACGCATTCAGCCGCGTCGAGCGCCCCTCCACGACCGGCGCCGACCTCGAGCTGACGATCGACCAATACCTGCAGCACATCGCCGAGCGCGAGCTGCAGGCGGGCGTCGAAGACGCCGGCGCCGAAGGCGGCTCCGCGATCGTGATGGACCCGGTCAGCGGTGAAATCCTCGCGCTCGCCAGCTATCCGACGTTCAATCCGAACGCGTACCGGAATTTCCGCGACGACGAGCGGCGGAATCGCGCCATCCAGGATCTCTACGAGCCCGGCTCGACGTTCAAGATCGTCACCGCGTCCGCGGCGCTCGAGCAGAAGCTGCTCAGGCCAACCGATCTCGTGGACACCAATCCGGGCGCGATCCGGTTCGGCTCGCGCGTCATCGACGAGGACAAGCACCACAACTACGGCCTGCTGTCGTTCACCGACGTGATCGTCAGGTCGAGCAACGTCGGCGCGATCAAGGTCGGTCTTCGCGTGGGCCCGGAGCGCATGGGACTCTACGCCCGCCGCTTCGGGTTCGGCCGCCCGACGTCGCCGGACTTCCCGTCGGAGAGCCCCGGCATCCTGTGGGATCCGGCGCGCCAGACCGAAAGCGCGCTCGCCTCGATGTCGATGGGCTACCAGGTTGGTGTGACGCCGCTGCAGATGGCGGTCGCGGTCAGCTCCGTCGCCAACGGCGGCGAGCTGGTTCAGCCGCGCGTCGTGCGCGCGGTGACGCGCGACCGCGTGCGCAAGCCGGTGCCGCGCAAGGTCCTGACGCACGCCATCGACCGCGACACCGCTGCCGACGTGACAGCGATCATGGAAGCGGTCGTGACGCGCGGCACGGGCCGCGCGGCGCAGATCGACGGCTACACGATAGCCGGGAAGACCGGCACCGCCCAGAAAATCGAAAACGGCCGTTACTCGAACACCGACTTCAACGTCTCGTTTATTGGCTTCGTGCCGTCGCGAAAGCCGGTGTTCACCGTGGTCGTCGTCGTGGACTCGCCGCACAGGGTGCCGCCGTACGGGGCGACCGTCGCCGCGCCGATCTTCCGGCGCATCGCCGCGGCAGCGCTGCGGCAGTACGGCGTGCCGCCGTCCGTGAATCCCGCGCCGCCCGTGCTTGCGGTGCGACGTGAGGCGACCGACGCGCCCGAGCCCCTAGACTTCGCCCGGGGCAGGCCCGCGTCAACGGCGGGCGTCGCACCGAGCATCGTCACCGTCAATGGCGGCGCCCCGGGAGCCGCGGCAGTATTCCCCGACCTGCGAGGGCTGAGCGCGCGCGACGCGCTGCGCACGCTCTCGCAGCTCGGGATGACCGCTCGTCTCAACGGCGCCGGCATCGTCGTTCGACAGGTGCCCCCGGCCGGTGCGCCGATCGATCGCGAGACGGCGGCAACACTCTGGCTCGAGCGTCAGCTTGCTGCCGCGCCATGACGGTTCGAGAGCTGTTGGGGGTGTTGACCCGGGACATGCGCGACCCGCGCCTCGCCATTCCCACGGATGCGGCACTCGACGTGCCGTGCACCGGCGTCGCGTACGACTCGCGAACGGTGACGCGAGGGTCCGTATTTGTTGCACTGCCTGGCCAGAAAGCCGACGGCGCGCAGTTTGCGCCGCAGGCGGTTGCAGCGGGGGCGGTCGCAGTGGTGTCGGAGCGCCCGGCCGCCGGTGCGGGTGTGCCGTGGATTGTCGTGGCGAACGCGCGCCTCGCGCTCGCACACCTCGCCGCCGAATTTTTCGGCCATCCGAGCCGGCGAATGAAGGTGGTGGGGATCACCGGCACGAACGGGAAGACGACGACCAGCTACCTGATGCAGGCAATCTTCGAGGCGGCGGGCGTCCGCTGCGGGTTGATGGGAACGGTGACGTATCGAATCGGCGATCGCGAGATTCCGGCGACGCGAACGACGCCCGAGGCGCCCGAGGTGCAGGCGTTCATGCGCGAGATGCTCGACGCCGGCTGCGGCGCGTGCGTGATGGAAGTGTCGTCGCACGCGCTGGCGATGCACCGCGTCGATGGAATCCGCTTTGCTGCGGGCGTTTTCACGAACCTGACCCGCGACCACCTCGATTTTCACCAGGACATGGAGTCGTACTTCGCGGCCAAGCGCCGGCTGTTCGAGATGTTGCCGGCAGATGCCCCAGCGGTGGTCAACGTCGACGATCCGCGCGGTCAATCGCTGACCGAAATCGCCGCCTGGCCGGTGACCTACGCCATCAACCGCGACGCGGACGTCACCCCCGGGCCGCTCACGTTCGGACTCGAGGGACTGACGTTCGACATCCGGATGCCGCAGGGCACCGCGCACGTCAGGTCGAAGCTCGTTGGCAAGCCGAATGTCTACAACATCCTCGCGGCAACGGGAACGACAGCGTGGATTGGCATCCGCATCAGAGAGATTCAGGAAGGGCTGCAGAAGCTCGCGGGCGTGCCCGGCCGCTTCGAGGTCGTGTCGTCGCCTGCCGACGACATTACCGTCATCGTCGACTACGCGCATACGGACGATGCGCTGCGGAACCTGCTCGAGACCGCGCGTCCGCTCGCGTCGCGCCGGTTGATCACCGTGTTTGGCGCGGGTGGCGATCGCGACAAGACGAAACGGCCCCTGATGGGGATGGTCGCGGCGCGTCTCAGCGACGTGGTCGTGATCACCTCCGACAACCCGCGCAGCGAGGATCCGATGCGCATCATCGACGAGGTGAAGCGCGGGGCGGAGCCCGAGTCGCGGCAGGGGAAGGCGGAGGTCCTGACGATCGTCGATCGCCGCGACGCGATCCAGCACGCCGTCCAGGTGGCGTCCGCCGGCGACATCGTGCTCATCGCTGGCAAGGGACACGAGAAGTACCAGGAAATTGGCGGCCAGGTCACGCCGTTCGACGACGTGGCGGTTGCGCGTGAAGCGCTGGAGGCGCGGCGCGAGAAGTCGCGGGTTGGGTGAGCGAACTCCGCTTGACGGTCGGGTGGCTGGCGGCAGCGATCGCCGGGCGCATCGTCTCCGGCGATCCGGAGCAGGTGGTCGGCAACGTCGTCACCGATTCGAGGTCACTGCAGGCGGGCGATTTCTTCGTCGCGCTGAAAGGACCACGGTTCGACGGCCACGCGTTCGTGGGTGAGGCGCTGGCGCGCGGCGCAATGGGCGCGCTGGTCGAGGCGGGCGCGAAGGCGGACCCGAAGGTCCGCCTCTACGACAGGCCGGGGGCGAACGACAGGCCAGGGGCGAACGAGGCGATCGAGACGAACGTAGAGGCGGACCTGAAGGTCCGCCCGGCCGCGATCGTGGAGGTCGGCGACACGACGATCGGGCTGCAGGACCTGGCGCACGCGGTGAGGGAGTGGGCCGACACGAAGGTGGTTGCCATCAGCGGCAGCGCGGGAAAGACGACGACGAAGGACACGATCGCGGACTTTCTGTCCGCCTCGTATCGCATCGTGAAGAACAAGGGAAATCTGAACAATCACATCGGCCTGCCGCTCTCGCTGTTGCAGTTGCGCGACCACCCCGACGTGGCGGTGATGGAACTGGGCATGAACCACGCAGGCGAGATCAGCACGCTGGTGGCGATCGCCGATCCTGACGTCCGCGTCTGGACCAACGTCGGCGACGCGCACCTGGGCTTCTTTGCCTCCCCTGACGCCATCGCCGACGCGAAAGCCGAGATCCTCGAGCGCGCCGATCCGCACGACGTGCTCGTCTGCAACGCGGACGACCCGCGCGTGATGGCGCGCGCCACGAGGTTCGCCGGCCGTATCGTGACGTTCGGCGAAGCGGACGGCGCGTCGGTGCGCGCAACGGCGATCGAGGATCGCGGCACCCAGGGGATGCGCGCGCGCGTGATGACGCGTGAAGGCGAGTGTGTCGTCGAGACGCCGCTTCTGGGCCGCGGCAACCTCGCCAACGTGCTGGCAGCCACGGCGGTGGCCCTCGAGTTCGAGATCCCGCTCGAGACGATCGCCGATCGTGCGACCGCGCTGCGCGCCTCCGCTCGGCGCGGCGCGGTGCATCGGCTCCGCGGCGGCGTCACGCTCGTGGACGACTCGTACAACTCGAGCCCGGCCGCGCTGAAGCGCGCGCTCGACGTGATCGCGAAGGAGAGCCGCGCCGCGAGACGGGTGGCGGTGCTCGGCGAGATGCTCGAGCTCGGCGAGTACTCGTCGGAGATGCACCGCGAAAGCGGCCGTGTGGCCGCCACCGCCGGGCTCGGCGCGCTGTTCGCGGTCGGCGGCTCGCCGGCGCGCGAGCTCGCGGACGCCGCCGTGGCCGCCGGCATGAACGCGTCGGCGGTCGGCTACTTCGAGAGCAGCGACGCGGCCGCGCCCGCGATTGCCGCGGCCGTTCGCGCGGGCGACGTCGTGCTCGTCAAGGGCTCGCGCGGCACGAGGACGGACCTGATCGCGGATCGGATCGCAGAGGAGTTCGCCTGATGCTGTACTCCCTCCTCTTTCCGCTCCACATCTACGCGACGGTCTTCAACGTCACGCGCTACATCACGTTCCGGACCGCGGCGGCGAGCCTGACCGCGCTCGCGCTCAGCCTGCTGCTCGGCCCGTGGATGATCCGCAAGCTGCGCGACTTCCAGATTGGCCAGGTGATCCGGCAGGAAGGGCCGCAGTCGCATCGCGCGAAGGCCGGAACGCCGACGATGGGCGGCCTCTTGATCCTCACGTCGGCGCTGGTGCCGACGCTGCTCTGGGCCGACCTGTCGAACTGGTACATCTGGATCGCCGTGCTCGCGACAGCCGCGTTCGGCGCCGTCGGCTTCGCCGACGACTATCTCAAGATCGTGCGGCGGTCGCACCACGGCCTGATCCCCCGCTACAAGATGGGCGGACAGGTCATCGTGGCGCTGGCCGTTGGCCTCGCGGTGCTGATGCTGTCGCAGCAGAACCCGCCGCTCTACAACACGCGGCTCATCTTCCCCTTCTTCAAGAACCTGATTCCCGATCTCGGATGGTTCTACGTCGCGTTCACGGTGGTGGTGCTGGTCGGCGCGAGCAACGCGGTGAACCTGACCGACGGCCTCGACGGCCTCGCCATCAGCACGTTCGCGGTGTCGGCAGCGGCGTTCACGGCGCTCGCCTACGTCACGGGACACGCCGTGCTCGCGCAGTACCTGCTGCTCGTGCGCTTCGCGCCCGCAGGCGAGCTGACGGTGTTCTGCGGCGCGCTCGTCGGCGCGAGCCTCGGCTTCCTTTGGTACAACTCGTATCCCGCCGACATCTTCATGGGCGATGTCGGATCGCTGGCGCTCGGCGGCGCGCTCGGCACCGTCGCGATCCTCATCAAGCAGGAGCTGCTGCTGCCGATCGTCGGCGGCGTGTTCGTCATCGAGGCGCTCTCCGTGATCATCCAGGTCGCCTCGTTCAAGCTCACCGGCCAGCGTGTCTTCAAGATGGCGCCGATTCACCATCACTTCGAGTTGATCGGGTGGAGCGAGCCGAAGGTCATCGCGCGCTTTCTGATCATGGCCATCATCTTTGCGTTGTTCAGCCTGACGACGCTGAAGCTGCGGTGATGGCGTGGATGGGACTGGCTTCTCGGTGCGTGGCAGGCGGGTGGTCGTGGTGGGCGCGGCGCGAAGCGGTGTTGCAGCCGCCGCGCTCGCGGCAAGACGAGGGGCGCACGTGACGCTCTCGGAGATGCGCGACACCTTCGACGGCGTGGAGCGCCTGAGGGCCGAGGGCGTCGAGCTCGAGCTCGGTGGCCACAGGGCGGAGACGCTCGCGTCGGCAGACCTGATCGTCACGAGTCCCGGCGTACCGGCCGAGCAGCCGGTCTTCGACGCGGCGCGGGCGCGAGGCGTCGAGACGATCGGCGAGCTCGAGTTCGCGTGGCGCTGGCTGGCGGGACGCGTGATCGCGATCACAGGAACGAAAGGGAAGTCCACGACGACGACGCTGATTGGACGAATGCTGGAGGCGGCGGGCAAGCAGGTGATGGTCGGCGGAAACATCGGCACGCCGCTGAGCGCGCAGGTGGAGGAATCGACCGCGGACACGGTGCACGTCGTCGAGACGAGCAGCTTTCAGCTCGAGACGACCACCAGCTTTCACCCGTGGATTGCCGTGTGGCTCAACTTCGCGGACGACCACCTGGATCGGCATCCGACCGTGGCGGCCTATGCCGCCGCCAAGGCGCGGATCTTCGCGAACCAGGACGCGAACGACTGGGCGGTGCTGAATGCAGACGATCGGGCCGTGCTCGAGCACGCGCGCGGGACCGGCGCGCAGCGCGTGATGTTTTCGCTCGAAGGCGGCGTGCGCGACGGCTTCGTGGTCGACGGCGATTGGATCGTGCGCCGCGCCGGCACGCAGGTCGAACGGCTGATTCCCCTCGGCGCCGTGGAGCTGACCGGCCGCCACATGTTGAACAACGTGCTGGCGGCCGCCGCGGCGACGCACGTGGCCGGCGTTCGGCCGGAGGCGATGGTGAGCGCGCTTCGGGGCTTTCACGGGCTTCCGCACGTCATGGAGCCGGTTGCCACTGTCGGTGGCGTCAGGTTCGTCAACGATTCGAAGGCGACCAACGTGGAAGCCGCGCGGCGATCGATCGAGAGCTTCGACCGCGGGGTCGTCGCGATTGTCGGCGGCCGCTACAAGGGCGGCGACTTCCGCGAACTGGGTGGACCGCTCGCGACGCGAGGCCGCGCGGTCATCGCGATCGGGGAGGCGGCGCCGCGCGTCCGCAAGGCGCTCGCCGACATCGTCCGCGTGATCGACGCGCCATCGATGCGCGACGCGGTCGAGCGCGGGTACGAGGCGGCGCGTCCCGACGGCGTGGTGCTGCTGGCGCCCGCGTGTTCGAGCTTCGACTGGTTTCGCGATTACGCGCAGAGAGGAGAGGTGTTCAAGGAGGAAGTCGAACGGTTGCGGCGGCGGGAGCAGTGAGCTGTCGTCAGTCCGGCCCGGGCGAGTGGGAGCCTACCGCTGGGAACGCAGACTACCCCGGTCTGCGAGGTGGGTGTCCCAATCCACGAGCCGGCTGGCGACTGCTGACTGCTTGCTGCCCGCCTTCGCCCGCCCCGCGGGCTTCGGCGAGACGAAGCAGCCAGAGGATCGGATCTTAATCGATCGATCCCGTTTCCAGACGGGCGTGCAACAGGGTTGTCGGTACATAGGGGGCCGGCCTTTAGCAGAGGCGCCCCGAAAGGGTTGATTGGCTCGTAAGCTCAAGATTGACCGGGTGCTTTTCACGGCGACGCTGCTGCTCGTCTGCGTCAGCGTCGTCATGGTGTACAGCGCCTCGGCCGTGATCGCGCTCGAGCGCTTTCAACAGCCCTACCTCTTCCTCACCAAGCAGGCGCTCTGGAGCGTGCTCGGCCTCGCGGTGCTCGGCGTCGCGATGCGGGTGGATTACCGCACCTACCGCAACGAGGCGTTCATCTGGTGTCTCCTCGCCCTCGTTCTTCTCATGCTGGTCGCCGTCCTCTTCAGCGCGCCGGTCAACGGCACGCGCCGATGGTTCGGCGTCGGCGGCTTCGGCATACAGCCATCGGAGCTGGCGAAGGTGGCCTGCGTGTTCTTCACCGCGCTGATGCTCGAGCGCCGCATGCACCGCATCGACGATCTCTCCTACTCGCTTCTGCCGATTGGTCTCATCATCGGCCTCGTGGTCGCGCTGATCCTCCTGCAGCCCGACTTCGGCACGTCGATGTCGCTCGCGCTGGTGGTCGCCGTCATGGTGTTCGCGGCGGGTCTTCATTACCGCTACTTCGTCGGTCTCGCGCTGGTCGCGCTGCCTGCCATTTACCTCGTTCTCGTCGCGGCGCCGTACCGGCGGCGCCGCCTGCTCGCGTTCTGGGATCCCTGGGCCGATCCGCTCGGCGACGGCTTTCAGATCATTCAGTCGCTCGTCGCGGTCGGCACCGGCGGTGTCTTCGGTCGGGGCCTGATGGGCGGGGTGCAGAAGCTGTTCTACCTGCCGGAGCCGCACACCGATTTCATCTACGCGGTGATCGGCGAGGAGCTCGGTCTCGTCGGCGCCACGGCGATCCTGCTCTGCTTCTGCGTGATCGCCTGGCGCGGGCTCCGCGTCTCCGCGCGCGCCGAGGACGTGTTCGGCTCGTTCGTCGCGCTCGGGCTGACGACGATGATTGCGGCGCAGGCGCTGGTGAACATCAGCGTCGTGCTCGGGTTGATCCCGACGAAGGGGATTCCGCTGCCGCTCGTCAGCTTCGGCGGATCGTCGCTGCTGATCAACCTGCTCGGAACGGGTGTGCTGCTGAACATCTCGCAGCACGAATCGGCCGATGCGTGATGGCGATGGCCGTGCTGATCGCCGGCGGCGGGACGGGCGGGCATCTTTACCCGGGCATCGCGGTGGCGCGCGAGGTCATCGCGCGTGCGCCGGGCGCGCAGGTGACGTTCGTGGGGACGGCCACGGGCATCGAATCGCGGGTGGTGCCGAGGGAGGGCTTCGACCTCGACACCATCCGCAGCGCGGGGCTGAAGGGGAAGTCGCTCGCCTCGCTCGCGCGCGGCGTCGGCCTGCTGCCGATGAGCGCGCTCGACGCCTGGCGCGTCATCTCGCGACGGCGACCGTCGATCGTGATCGGCGTCGGCGGCTACAGCTCGGGTCCGGTCGTGCTGCTCGCGGCGCTCCGCGGCATCCCGACGCTGTTGATGGAGCAGAACGCGATGCCGGGCGTCACCAATCGGCTGCTCGCGCGGTTCGTGAAGGCGGCGGCGGTCACCTACGACGAGAGCACGAAGTTCTTCGCGGGGAGGGCGTTTCTCGCAGGCAATCCGGTGCGTCCGGAATTTCTCGGAGGCATGCATGACGAACACGGTTCGCCGCG
>Ga0070699_100001917_pt1 | contig 18791 bp, 15 predicted proteins | sample KBSK1503metaG_FD_65473 | JGI IMG/M metagenome (GOLD analysis project Ga0070699, IMG submission 65473) | Corn, switchgrass and miscanthus rhizosphere microbial communities from Kellogg Biological Station, Michigan, USA - KBS K1-50-3 metaG | ecosystem: Host-associated > Plants > Roots >... | reverse complement strand
TCCTTGGAACCTTTGTAGAACGGACCGTCACATGTCGCGCAGAAGTGAATCCCTGCACCGATGTAATCATCCTCACCGGGAACTTCCAGTCGGCGATAGGATGCACCCGTCGCGATCAAGACTACTTTGGAGTGATAGTGCTTGCCATCTGAAGTATAGACTTCGTGATAGCCCTCCTCCATTTCCATTTTTTCGACATCCACCGCCTGCAAAATTTCCACACCGAAACGCCGGGCTTGTTGGGTGACGCGTTCTGCAAATTCCTGCCCGCTGATGCCTTCGGGGAAGCCGGGAAAGTTATCCAGCCCGACGGTGATTCCAGCCTGCCCCCCCAGACCTGAGCGTTCGATCAGAAGTGTATCCGCACCTTCGCGTGAGGCATAAATCGCAGCTGTTAATCCAGCCGGTCCGCCACCGATGATGATCAAATCGTAATACGTCTTCTTGGCTTCGGTTGTAAGACCAAGCTTTTTCGCCAGTTCTGCGTTCGATGGCTCAACCAGAAAGGAATCATCTTCAAAGACGATGGTGGGGATGATGCGCTTGCCATTGTTCTTTTGCAGAACGTAGTTTTCTGCTTCCTTATCCTGTTCAATATCTATCCATTTATAAGGGACAAATTGCTCGCCCAAAAATTTCTTGGCACGGCGGCAATCGGGGCACCAATACGCGCCATAGATGGTAACTTTTGATTCAGCCATTGAGTCCTCCGGGAATTCAATTTGGAATCGAACGGCCTGCGGTTCGAACATTCGGAAGCGAGCTTCCTGATTCCAAAGTTTTATTTCATGATTAATAAAACAGAACGGCATGTCAAACCAATGCGATTTTTTATGTGCCGTGTTTCTTTCTTAATTCATCTGCTGCTTCGTTTAACTCTTGCGCGTTGCGCTGAATTTTCTTGATCGCGGCGATGGCATCATCCACACCTTTGGGTCCGGCGCGGAAGAGCGCTTCATCCAGCCACACGGCTTCATGTTCGCAAGCTCGCATCGCTTCGGGCAACTCCAACTTTCCGAAATCAAAATACTCAGGGAAGGCATTGGGCACAGCTAATTTAGACTTCTGTGGCTGGAACAAATCATAATTATTCATGGCGTTATAGCCAGTCCAGGCGTCGATCCCTTCGGCGTCCAACGCGCCGCATAACAAATCATGTTCCATGCCAAACTCTTCGGGGTCAATTGCGAAGATGTAGCGATAAAAAGAACGCGTCGTGTGACGTTCATCACGCTTTAATACGCGCACACCTTGAATCTCACTCAGAGCTTCATCCATATAAGCTGCCATCTGTTCACGTTGCTTTGCCTGTGCTGGAAATCGCTCAATGCCAACCAATGCCAGCGCGGCTTGCATTTCACTCAAGCGATAATTACCGCCTTGTATCGCAAGACCATTTGCATCCTCATCGCCACCGCCCAACACATGCGGACGTCCACAATCAATGACCGACGCGGCAAGTGCAGCATGTTCAGCGGATTTGCATAGCAGAATCCCGCCTTCGCCCGAGGTAAGAGTCTTGGATGATTGTAAAGAGAACGAGCCGAAGTGACCAATTGTCCCTGCGCCCATGCCGCGCCACTTTGCGCCGTGGGCATGTGCGCAATCTTCGATTACGATCAAGTTGTATTTTTCAGCCAACGCCATGATGGCGTCCATATCAGCCATATTTGAACCAAGATGCACCGGGATGATCGCCTTGGTCTTGGATGTGATTGCCTTCTCTACCGCTTTGGCATCCAGACAATACGTGTTCGGGTCCACATCCACGATTACGGGAATCGCGCCTGCGCCCATTGGGGCGGAGGCAGTCGCCTGAAACGTATACGCCGGGACAATGACTTCATCTCCCCAGCCGATTCCAGACGCGCGCAATGCTACTTCCATTGTCACTGTGCCATTGATCATGGGCACGGCGTATCCACCGCCTTGCAACTCAGCGAATTTCTTTGCAAGTTCGGCTGTTTTCGGTCCGGGATATGGATATCCGCCCCAGCGTCCTGATTTGACAACTTCAACTACTGCATCAATGTCACGCTGGTCCCACACGGGCCAGGCAGGATACGGCTCTGTGCGTGTTTTTGTTCCACCTAAGATGGCTAATTCAGACATACCAAACTCCTTTGAGATTTATTTGACAATTTCTTTCGCGGTACGCACGATATTGTCGCGGACTGCATATCCATCGAACTTAACTTGTTCCATGCCAAGGATGACGGCACCCACTACTGGGGGACCATCAAGCCGAATCAACTTTGCCTTCGGGCAATGTTTGAGAACCAGTTCACGCATTGGGTTTGTGATAAATTCACCTGCTTCAAAGACACTACCCGATTGAATAATTTCAACTACCTCATTTTCCATTTCAATTTGGCGCGCAACCGCAACTGCCAGCCAACCCAATTCTTCGCCTGCCCATTGCAACACATCGTACGCTGCCGCATCTCCCTCACGCGCCGCGTCAATGACCTTTAATGTGAGATAGGAGAACAGGTGATATTTTCCGCTCGACAAGCCTTCCATCAAATCCATCTCGTTTTTGGCATCCACTGCCTCCATATAAATCTTTGTCAGAGCAGTAGGGGCGATGCGTTTAATCCAGGCGTAGTTCACCATTTGCAAACCGCGCTCTACGATTTCCAAAGCCCCGCCAAATTCACCGAACCGAATCCCGTTGCCGACGATGCGACCCTCTTGTCCGTTTCTGCCACGTCCACGGCAGTTATTGGATGATCCCGCTGTGACATTGACGCCAATCCCATTCGTTGCGCCCGCGAGCAAACCATTCATGCCGTCATTCACAACCTCCACTGGACACGCTAAACCCAGTGACGCGATGACTTGCAAATGGGGTTCTCGATCAGATGGAAAATCGCAGCCAGCTACGCCGAAACCTGCTGCCACGATATCAGCCTTATCTGCACCAGACATTTCACGCGCCTGCGAAAAAGACTCCTGCAAAACCTCTCGTAACTTATCGTAGCCAACACCCTGATGATTCCCACCGCCCGATTTGCCGAATCCAACACACTTGCCCGTTTCATCTACAATCAGTGCATGAGTTTTTGAAGAACCTACATCTATTCCCAAAAAATATTTCATGAATTCTCCACGTTTCAATTATTCCAAGTGGTTGAGTAGCCGAAGGCGTATTGAGACCACACTAACGAAAATAGCTTTTCCTATTTGGTGGTCTCGATACAGGCAATACAAACGCTCGCCCTACTCGACCACCGAAGTACTAATAAATTCTGGCGTCCACTCCAGCGGAGCAGGTTGGAGCAAGCCATATGTCTTATATCCATCATTAATCATCATCTGCACTGCGTCTTGCAATTCGATCTCACCCCGTGGCGATGGTTTTATTTTGGGCAAATATTCCCATAGCGCTGGCGGAAAGATAAACAGTATTGAAGCCGCATACGGACTTAAGATCTCCTCACGCTTTGGTTTTTCGATAATTTGTTTTACATACCAATTCGAGTCCACTTCCACACTCGAACGGGATACCAACTCTTCCACAGGACATTCCTTTAAACTCATGACGATATCTGCACGGAGTTGTTTCTTCGCTTCGACCAATTGAAGGATCGCATTTTCTTCAAGTATGTAGTCTGTTGCCACGACCATCACCGGCTCATCTCGAATCCATTCACGCGATATCGAGAGTAGAGCATCACCGTTACCGCGAAGTTCATTTTGGTGGGCGAAGGTTGCTGCTAGATTCCATTTTGAGCCATCACCAACATAGTTCATAATCTTTTTTTCGAGATGGTGAGTGACAATACAAACTCTTTCAGCACCTGCTTTTGCCACAGCGCATAGGACATAATCCAAGGTCGCCCGATCATGTACCTCAAGTAATGGTTTTGGTGTGACATCGGTATACGGGCGCTGACGTTTGCCACGTCCCGCCGCAAGGAGAACAGCGGACTTGATCATGACCTCACCCCTAACCCCTCTCCTGAAAGGAGAGGGGAAATGCCACCTCCTGTTTCGGCAATAAATACCTTTGAAGGTAACTCAGTATGAAGTGCTGAAAATCTTTCGACGATCTCTTTACAGGCATCTTCTGCCGAATCACGCTGTGCCAGCGCGACCACGCAACCACCATATCCACCGCCACTGAAACGACTCCCGTAGATGCCACTCGTGGAACTGACAAGTTCATGCAGCTCAACCAGAATTGGGCTGCCGGATTCATAATTCTGGATGGATGATTGGCAGGACTGATTCATCAACTGCCCAAACGATTCCAAATTTCCATCTTTCCAAGCATTTACACCTCGTTGTACACGTTCCACTTCAGTGAAGAAATGTTCAGCGCGTCTGCGCAGGTTTTCTGGTAGGGTCTTTTTCTTTTCTTCGAACAATTCACCGGGCACATCTGAAAGAATTCGGGCTTCGGCTTTCAACATCGCTGCAGCCTCATAGCACTCCTCCACGCGGGTGTTGAATCCGCTTTTGGTGAGTTCTCGCGAGACGCCAGAATAAGCCACGATCCATGCAAAGTGGCTGGAGGGTGGGTCAAGGATGGGGGTAGCGGTAGCAGTGATCGTGTCCATGAAAAGGAGCGCATTCTTTTGTCCGTAGACAATCGTCAGCGGGTCGAGAAATCCGATTTGGAGTCTGAGTTGTCCGTGTTCGAGTTCATAATCCAATTGAACGAGTTTTTCATCGGTGAGTTCGAGGTCGTTCACATCGGAAAGGGCTTTGAGATATGCCAGCCCTACCGAAGCGGAAGAACTCAAACCAGAGCCAATAAGCGAACCATAGACATGTGCTTGCATGCCGCGCTTAAGATTTGGCAGAACGCGCGCCGCAGCTTGTGCATACCGTGCCCAATGTGTCTTATCAAGATCACCGATAAAAAATTTCGTTTCACCAAATTGGTTGCTGGTGATATGAATTGTGCTTGATTCAAGCGGCTCGTATTCAAGTGTAGTGCCGAGATTGATTGTGCGTCCCAGCACTACTCCGCCCTGATGATCAATGTGCGCACCGATGGGGCAGATACGGTAAGGTGAAAAAATACTCTGCAATTAACTCCTCATCGCATCTCGTAGCGCGCGGTATCCTATCAATTTGATATCTTCACTTTCAATAAACTTTTTCAACTCATCGCTCATGAACGCATTGTAATTTGCGACTCGTGCGCGCCAATCGGGAGCAATAGCACGCAGTTCTGCTGTGTCAATGGACGGATGCAAAATGAAATGCGTAATTCCAACTGGTGCTTCGCCAAACAGTTTTTTTGCAAATTCAATATGATCATCGCCGTGTTCCAGCGGCATCGATAGGATTGCGTCCACCATCGGAATACCCAGCGTTTCAATCATCTCCATAATTGGCATATACGAAACTCGGTCTGATTCACTCATGCCCATCATCCTGCTTCCTTGTGCATCGAGTCGTGGCAACATGTTTGGCAATAACCGGCTCGCCGCGGCTTGAATATACGATTGAATGAACAGCGGATTCATAATCGTGCCCATATGCGAATCAACATGCGTGGCATCAATTCCAGCCGCAAGTGCACGTTCAATTTGCGTATTGACTTCCTTCTCGACTGCCTCAGGCTTGGCGTTATCGTACACTGCCTGATGCCACTGATTGAAATAACCATCCGCATCCAACAGACCCGAAGCCTGCTCCCGCGTGGATACGGGTCCCCACCGATAGCTTTCCCACTCGGCATTCAACGTTGCATGGACGCCCATATCAATTTCGGGATTCTCGCGGCACATATGCGCCACCGCCGGGAACCACGGGCATGGCACCATCACCGCGCCGGATGTGATCGTGCCAAACGCCCACAAATCCTTAAATGCCTGAACAGATGCGTGGCACATACCGATATCGTCGGTGTGGATAATGACAGCTCTATCGTTATCAGAAAAACCTAACTTTTTGAGGAATGGATTGGGTGTCATGTTTATCCTTTATAAAGTAATCCGTTAGTCGAGTAGCCGAAGGCGTATCGAGACCAACAAGTAACTAAAATAATTTTTGTTAGCAGTGGTCGATATATGTTCCTCGCTTCCGCTCGGAACTACTCGACCACCGATTATTGCAATATTCTTTTCTGTCTTTCAATGATTTCATCTTCCCATTTCAATTCATCTGAATTAGGGATTCTGCCTTCACGATCCATCACTTCAAAAACTTGAGTCATGCCCTGTTCCAATGAAATCTGCGGATGGAATTCAAGCACATCGCGGAATAATTTTTCGGATGAGTAATACGCGTTGTAAGCAAATTCATCTTCAAGGATGCCAACCTCAGGGACATTGAGTTTCCTCAAATCTTCAAACGGCACACCAACAAGTTCCACTTCCCTGCCTAAAATCTTTCCGGCAAGACGGTGATAATCTGCCCAGGTGATGTAGCCGCGATTGACAGCGTTATACACTTGCCCGATGGTGTGTTTCTTGCCAATGACACCCACAAAGGCTTGGGCGATATCGTCTACATGCATATGTTGATGGATCGCAAAACCATCCCCACAGACGACGATGGGCTTGCCTTTTTTGACCCGGTCGATCCACGAGAAATCCCAGCAAATTTGGCGTAACATTCCTTGCACGGGACCATAGGTGGTGGAAGGTTTAATGATGACTACCGGAAACTTCTCGCGGTGATAAGCTTCGAGATACACATCATCCGCAGCGACTTTGTTTCGTCCATAATCAGTGTTGGGGCGTAAGGGATGAGTCTCGTCAACTGGGAGGTAATCGTATTCGATACCGTAGGTGCAAACCGTAGATGTTTGCACGAACCAGCCGATCCCACGAAAAGCACGAACACTTGACGCGGCATCTTCTGCGCTAAAGCAGATCATATCAATCGCCGCATCGAATTTCTCGGCTTGCATCTTACTTTCAAAGTCATCGCGATTCCAGCGGTCTCCCTGAATGACGCGTACAGCATCAGGTGCTTTGGTCGTTTGCCCACGATTGAAACACACGACTTCATGTCCCTGCTCGAGCGAAAGCCGAACAATGGATTGACTGATATTTCCGGTTCCACCAACGATGCAGATTTTCATAATTTAGATTCCAACATGCAATGCACTGGTATGCAACACCTTGAGCGGTTCGCCGCGTGCGAACGATTGTCCCTGTGCTACTTGCTGAGATTTCATCTCCATTGCCGTGACTAATTGCTCCATGCCTGCTTTACTAAACTGCGCTTCATAGCATCGAACAGCGTCGATTTTATCCTCCCAGGTAGATGTAATGTCAGCGATATAATTCGGCTCGCGGGTGAAGTAGAAAGCAATCCCCTTGATATCATGCTCCTCGTAAGTCGAATCAACTTGCGGGTCGGAGGAGGCGATTTTTGTTAGTCCTGCAAATATGACTGCTTCCGATGTGGCAAGTCCAGTTTGGATGTGGTCGTGGTGGGCCTCGTATGTCAGCCACGGGTCGCAGGTGAAAACAAAATCAGGTTTGAGCAGGCGGATGTACCTCAAGATATCTCGACGCACTGCGAAATAATCGTACTCGCCCGCGTCGGGATATCCGAGCCAATATTGCTCTTTGACGCCCAAGATTTTCGCCGCGGCGAACTGGTCATGCTTCAACGCTTGCGCCGCATCTTCATCAGATAGCGATGTGTCAATAACCCCCATCAAATCATCGGTGACAGTGAGATAAATCAATTCAGCGCCATTCTGTGCGAGTTGCGTGAGGATGCCCGCCGCCGCAATGTCGTTATCATCATAATGTGGCTGAATGCAAAGAATACGCTTTGCAGAAAAAATATCAGGCATGGGGAGGATGGTTTCGATGGTCATAGTTCCTTGGTTACTTTATTTTTATAACTTTTCCCGTTCTCGAACTTTCATATGCCGCATCTACAACTTTCATATTTGTCCAACCCTCCAGCCCTCCCGGAACGGGCGTTTGATTCTTTTCAATACATTGGACAAAATATTTTAGTTGGTCATCATATAAACTTTGGGGTTGATGTGATTTCTGTGGTGCAAAACCTGACTCAATCACGTCAATTTTTTGTTCCTCTTCATTCGGCAATTCCAGCCGAGTGGGAAATACCGAGCCAAATCCTTTGAGTCCATACAGTTGGGCGCCCGCTTCGGGGCTATCCGAGTGCGGCTGCCACCAACCTGTTTCAATATAAGAGGTTGTGCCATTATCCCATTCAACAATGATGATGCCTGTATCATCCACATCATAATTATTATAGTAAGTGCCAATCTTTGCATAGACCGAAACTGGCTGTGGATCGCCAAGCAAGAATCTGGTTGTATCCAGCGCATGGACGCCCATATCTGCCATTGCGCCGCCGCCTGCAAATAGCTTTTGTGCGAACCAACCAGACGGACCCCAATGCACATGGACGCTATATGCTTTGGTGCGGATTATTTTTCCCAATTTTGTCGATTGTTCCTTGAGCCATTGCACTTCAGGATGAAAGCGCCAACAGTGCGCCACCATCAATAATGCGCCCGATTTTTCCGCCGCTTCACACATTTGCTCAGCTTCCTGCGCGTTCATCGCCATTGGCTTCTCGACCATCACATGCACGCCCGCATTGAACGCAGCAATTGACTGCTCGGCATGTAAATAGTTTGGCGTACTGACCACCAACGCGTCAACATTACCATCCTTCAATAGCGCTTCCACCGTTTCATATTGACGTGTGATTCCAAAGCGTTCGCCAAACTCCGCCATCGATTCGGGTTTGTGATTCACGGCAGCTACCAACTCCAAGCCCAACGTTTGCGCCGCCTGCGCATGGACTTTGTTAATCCCGCCCGTTCCTGCAAATGCGATTTTCATATTCTCGTTCCTTCTTCAAAAAAATGAAGTTCGTGTCCTGTCAAAGCAAAGAACCTTTCCAATTCGGCTTTCGAAAGAATCAATGTGGCAGTGTTCACGAGCGGGTGACTCAAAAACGTTTCGCCCTGCCAAATCTCGGCGTCGATCCATAATTCGACAACATGCTCCACGTCATTTGCCAGGCCCATCATGGTCACCGAGCCACGTGTCACTCCCAGCAGCCGCATCAAATTTTCCTCTGAGCCGAAACGCAAGTGTGCCACGCCCAACTGTGCAGATAGTTCATCCAGTCTGACAGTCTTCTCGCAAGATGTCACTGCCAAAAAGAATCGTCGTCCTTTTTTATCGCACAGGAAAAGATTTTTCGTACTGACCGCTGGCACATCCGGGCGATGCGCCCCTGCCTCCTCACACGTAAATACAGCTGGATGCTCGATGCGCTTATACATAAATTCATTCGCATTGAGAAACGCCAAGAAATCCCGTTCTGAAGTCATCATGCTTTAGGCTTAATTCTTATGGTCATGATTTGATACGGCTTCAAATTCAGGATGATCGAATCCTTTTCCACAATCAAAGCGGATTCATTCTCCTCCAGTAAATTCGTTTGCCAAGCTAATTCCACTTCGCTTCTAAATCTCAGCCGAACCTGCCCTCGCTTCCTTTGGCTGTCATACAAGCGGACGATGATACCATCTCCATCTTCGGCTTGTTTCACAGTTTCGATGATGACATTTGGTGAAGAAACAGAGACAAGAGACTGGAGACTAGTGACTGGTTTTTCTGACCTTTGACCTTCAACCTTCGACTTGTAAACAATAATCGGGTCATTCAGTAAATATGCTTCCCTCTCAGTGTCTTCATCCCACGCACCTACATGCGGATACAAACTATATTTGAACTGATGCTCGCCAAAATCTGCCATGGGATCGGGCATGGTGGGGGAACGGAGCAGTGTGATCCGCATCACATTGTTGTGGATATCGTGTCCGTACTTGCAATCGTTCAAGAGACTCACACCGTAGTTGCCTTCAGATAAATCCACCCATTTTTGAGCGCAGGTCTCGAAGCGCGCCCAGTCCCAACCTGTGTTGCGATGAGTCGGACGAGTCACATTACCCCATTGAATTTCGTATGTGGCTTGCGGCGATAATATGTCCACTGGGAAGGCAACTTTGAGCATAGTGTGACGTTCCTGCCAGTTGATGTGTGTGTCAAAATCCAAGCGTGGACTATTGTAGTTCAGAGAAATTCTCTGCGTGTATTCACTGTTCAATATCTTGCGTTTGATTTCGATTGTTTGCCGTAATTCTCCATATTCAACCATTTTGATGGAAGTTGCAGGTTCTGCCAACCACACTTTGTCATCGTAGAAGATATCGATATCCCATGCATCCCAAAATTTAGGGCGGTCTTCAAAGGCTTGGAATTGATTCGCAATGGCATTGGGTGGGAGGACTTCTCGGTTCGCCTTTTTGTCGAAGATACGGGTGATATCACCGTCTGAGTTGAATTCGACACGCAGATATTCATTTTCCAACAATAAGGTATTAGGCATTGAATGTTCATAAACTGGATGTCCACGCATTTTACTTAATGTGATGACACTGTATGGTTCGAGTCTGCCCACATCTGCCCAAACGCCAGATTCGGCTGGTTGAATGGACATGGCAGTCCCATCACGTTCAAAATGTTGATGTGAATCGCCTGGAACAAAAACAGTCCCCAGTTGTGCAAACGGAGTTGCGTTGATAATTAGAAAATCCCCATCCAATTCTTTAGAGATGGCTTGAAGCGCTGCGTCACGAAGTTGAGTCACGTTTGAAGTGAGTTCCGCATACTGTGCCTGTGACTCTTCGTAGACAGGTCCAATGCTCGAGCCGGGGATGATATCGTGGAACTGGTTGAGGCAGATCGTGCGCCAGGCGTTTTGGAATTCGGTAATTGGATATTCGTAATTCGTAATAAGTGATGCGTAAGCGGCGAGAAATTCTGTATCGTGCAAGAGAAATTCGCTCTTTCGATTCGCACGTTTGTTGCGGGCTTGCGTAGTATATGTGCCACGATGATATTCAAGATAGAGTTCGCCGTTCCACACGGGCATCATTTTTGATTCGGTGAGCGGCTCAATAGATTCAAAGAATTCTTTCACGCTCGATTGCTTGACCTGAGGCAGTGCCGGAAAATTATTCATCACTTCGATGTTCTCCAACATCTCCCGTGTTGGACCGCCGCCGCCATCGCCGAAGCCGTATGCCATGAGCAAATCTTTGTGTAATTCTTTTTGCTGGAAGTTGCTCCAGGTGCCGAGCGCTTCTTTGGCATTAGCCATCGCATTATAGGTGCTGGCATATTCACTGCCAAATTCCTTGACCGTGCTGAAGTGCGTGAGAATCTGAGTACCATCAATACCTTGCCAGAGAAAGGTGTCGTAAGGCAGGCGATTGTATTGACTCCAGCCAATCTTGATGGTCATGAAATATTTCAAACCGGCTTGTTTAATGAGTTGTGGTAATGCCCAGGCATAACCGAACACATCTGGCAGCCAGAGTAAGGGACTTTCTGCGTCCTCCCCGAAGTTCTCTTTGAAGAATATGCGACCCAATAGGAATTGTCTCGCCAAAGATTCTGCGCCGGTGAGATTACAGTCGGCTTCAACCCACATGCCACCCATCGGTTCCCAGCGTCCATCTTTGATGTGTTGTTTGATGGCCTCGAATAACTTGGGCTGGTCTTCTTTTATATATTGATACAACTGCGGCTGGCTTTGTGAGAAGTGATAGTTGGGGAATTGTTCCATCAAGCGGATCACATTATGAAATGTGCGCTCAGATTTCCTACGTGTTTGACCCAGCGTCCATAGCCAGGCAACGTCAATATGAGCATGACCCGTGGCGTGGATAACTGCATCTAATGGAGCGCCTGCTTTTTCGATGCCAGATTTCAGAATCTGGGTCGCTGATTCAATGGTTGTATAGAAATTATCACTGAGTGGGTCACGTGTATCGAGTGTGTTGAAGGCATCGTTGAGGGCATTGAAGAGATGATGTTTTGCAGGGTTATTGGTATCGAGATTGTTGGCGGTTTCAAGGGCAATGCGCGCCAAAGCAATGAAGTCTCGAGTGGGTTGATGGATTTGTACAACGGAACACTGCCTCATAAACAGTTTGGTCGGCGATGATTTGGTGATTGAACCACCCAAACCAGTCCAGCCGTGGAGTGCAAGTGCGTGATGTTTACCGTCGAACCATTCGGGCTTGAGCAAAATTTCCTGATGATGTCTATCGCAAGCAGCAAAAGGGACTCCATCAATATATGCGAGAGCCTCAGGGTGACTGAAATCGCCTGCCTCGCCGAACGGCAAATACAAGGCAACCGTTTGAGATATGTCCCATTCAGCAGGAACAGTAAAGATTGTACGCAGGATGAAATCCTGTTGCCATACACCCCAATATTGATTGGCAGAAATTTCCTGCCAGTCTGAAACATCCATATCGGAGTTGATCGGTGGGGGAGTGTGAGGACTTGCCAATTCCTTAAATCGAAATGAAGGCAAGTCATTATGCTTTATATAAACAAGCGGAGCAATAAGTTCGAGTCTTTGTTTGATTTTTTCTGGCGTCCAACGTTGGCGATGATACATAGCTCTTATTTCCCGGAATCCATAATCAAGGCAATTGCTCCCAACATACCTGAACGTCCTCCCAGCGCGGGCGGGACGATGTATTCGTCAATTTTGTTCAGGAGCATGTCATGGTTGATATAGTTGTTTAAAAGTTCTTGTACCTTTTTTCTCACAGTGGGGAACATCGAACTCTTTTGCATCACCCCTCCGCCGATGATAATTCTCTGCGGCGCGAGGCTGAGAATGTAATTGACCAGCGCGCTGGCAATATAACCCGCTTCAATATCCCAGAAGGGATGATCGTCAGGCAACGTCTCGCCGCGCTGACCCAGGCGCTTCTCCACGGCTGGACCTGCTGCGAGCCCCTCGAAACAATCTCCGTGGTAGGGACAGGCTCCTCGAAACGGATCCAGTTCAAAGTCATGGGGGATGCGGACGTGTCCCATTTCGAGACTGGTGAGTCCGTGAAAGGGTTTGCCATCCACAATATATCCGCCGCCGATTCCGGTCCCAATCGTCAGATAGAGCGAATGGCTGTCATCTTTGCTCGCGCCCCATTTGGCTTCGCCGAGTCCGGCAACGACAACGTCCATATCAACCACAATAGGCAACTTTAGTTTTTCATGCAACATGCCCAGGACATTTGTATTGCCCCAATGTGGTTTGGGTGTGGTGGTGATGTATCCATAAGTGGACGAAGTGTAGTCAACATCAAAGGGACCGAAGGAGCCAAGCCCAATGCCTTGCAGGTCATTCGCATATGCTGTGAAGAATTCGATGACCTGACCAAGAGTTTCAGCGGGCGTTGTGGTGGGAAAGCGTGCTTCAGCGACGATGTTCTTGGGTCCATCACCGACGGCGCAATTGAATTTTGTTCCGCCGCCTTCAATACCACCGTAGAGTTTTTCTGCCATGTTCAATCCTATGAGCTGGTCGAGTAGTTCCGCCTGCACCTTGCCGCAGGCACAGGCGAACGATAGTGAGGAACATATCGAGACCAGTATCTAAGCAAAATTATTTTGGTTAGGTGTGGTCTCGATACGTGGCGCTACCAAACAGTGCCACTACTCGACCATCGGGATGCAATTTATCCTTTGACGCCTGAAAAAACCACGCCTTGTGTAAATATCTTTTGAGCAAGGAAGTAAAGAATGATGGGCGGCAGAATCATCACCGCCGAAGCTGCCATAATATAATTTGTGTTTACAGCATACAACGCATTGAAGGTTTGCAGACCAACGGCCAACGTCCAATGTTCTGGGCTATGCAAATAGATAAGAGGTTCGTAAAAATCATTCCACGCATACAGAAAATGGAAGATTGCTACAGATATAAGAGCGGGTCGCGCCTGCGGCAGAATGATGTAGAGCAGAGTCTGCATCGGTGAAGCGCCGTCGATTTTTGCAGCATCATCCAACTCGAGGGGAATCGTCATGAAAAATTGACGGAGGAGAAAGACATCGTAGGCATTGGCAAAAAATTGTGGAATGATGAGTGGCAGGAGCGTATCCACCCAGCCCAGTTTATTGAAGAGAACATAGGTAGGCAATAAGCGTACTTGACTAGGCAACATGATAGTTGAGAGCAATAGAATAAATAAAATATTCAACCACGGCGCGCGGAAACGGGAAAATCCATAAGCCACAAGAGAACATGAGAACAACATGCCTGCCATGCCAAAGAAAGTGACCAGTAAAGTATTGACAAGCAATTTGTTGAACTTCATCTGCTTGAGAGCTTCAGGAAAATTATCGAAGTGCATTTCAACATGTTTAATTGCGGTTTGATCGGCAATGACCAATTCGTAAGTTTGTTCCAGGTTGGCGGGGTCAACAAATAGACCTTTGCCGCCGGGTCGATTCTTGATCAGTGCCATTTCGCGGGTTTGCCCGTCAATAGTTATTTGATAGAGGGGCTCATTTTGTCCGTTGATGTCAACGGTTGTAGCTGCCACCGGAATTAAAGGAGGCGGACTTTGACGGAGTTGGTCACGATCTTTCACAGCTGTGGAAAGCAGATACAAAAACGGAATCATGATAACAGCTGCACCTGCGGCGAGTATGATGGTGGTAATGCCTTTTAAAATGAAGGATGTTCCCTGAACGCCTAGAAGAGATCTGGTGGATCGAGTCATGTTAGCGACCCCTCAATTGACCTTCATAGTAAACCCACGCGTCCGAAGAACGGAAAATCAGCAGGGTGAATGCCAGCACAATTAGGAATAATACCCATGCCATTGTGGAGGCATATCCCATATGGAAATATCTAAAAGCATTCTGGTAAAGATACAAGTTATAAAATAGTGTGGAGCGTGCAGGATTGCCAGTGCCATTGGTGAGGACATATACTTCAGTAAAATACTGAAACGTCCCAATTAAGCCAAGGATCAAATTATAAAAAATAACCGGTGTGGTCATTGGCAAAGTGATATAGCGGAAGCGTTGCCAGGCTGTTGCGCCATCCACTTTTGCCGCGTCATATAATTCGGTGGGCACACCCTGCAAGCCCGCCAGATAAATAATGACATTGCCTCCCACGCTCCATAAGCTCATAATAACCAGGGCTGGAACTGCCCACTGAGGATCAGCAAGCCAGCCGGGACCTTTAATGCCGACCTGCTCCAGGAGTGGGTTGAGTATTCCAAATTTGGGGTCAAAAATCCTTCCCCAAAGCAACGCTACAGCCACCCCGGCAATCACCGATGGGAGAAAATATACCGTCCGCCAAATATTAATGCCCCTGATTTTTTGATTCAATAAAACCGCAATCAGATAACTAAACACCAGCCCCAATGGAAGGGCAATCACCGCATACTTGAAGGTAATACCCAATGAATGCCAGAACAATTGATCGTGGAATAAATTGATGTAATTAGTCAAACCGATCCAACGCGGGGAGTCCACGATGTTGTATTCTGTAAAGGAGAAAAATAACGAAGCCAGCATCGGACCAATCGTGAAAATGATAAACCCCAGGATCCAGGGAGAGATGAAGGCGTATGCCCAAAGCGACTCGCGGCGGGCCAGGCTAAGGCGGGGAGATGAATTCATAAGTTATCCTGAAGACCTCACAGGTCTGGAACAGACCTGTGAGGTTCGAAACTCGCTTACTTACGGTTGGGCTGCCCAATATTCGTCCAGAATTTTTTGCACTTCGGCGTTGGAGTCAGTCAATACTTTTTTGGCATCCGTCTCCTCGCCTGAATAGACAAGCGAAAGTCCGTTATTGAGGGCATCTTCGATTTTGCCCCATTCAGGAATCCACTCTTCATTATTGGGTTTATCGAGATAGTCAATGGATTTGAAGATCACATCGTAGTCAATGCCGGGATAATCTGTCTTGAGTTGCTCAAGGAATGTGGCTTGCACCGATTTTCGTGCGGGGATACAACCATAGATGCGGCAGACATCCACAATAATCTCAGGTGAAGTCAGCCATTTCATCACTTCCCAGGCTTCCTGTTTATGTTGAGCATCCTTTGGAATTGTGAAGTTGTCTGCGTCAATGCGGGAGATGCGGTCACCTTTGGGATTAAATGGGAATGGCGCAATATCGGCTGAGAACGAGAGGTCATGCAAACCTTCTGCCAAAAACCAGGTATGGCTGTAGAACATTCCCGTTGTGCCGGGCCCAAACGGATCGACGCCTGCTGAGTCACGTCCTGCCTGCACTTCGGCGCTGCCGATGAAATGATCCTTCCAAATGCCATCGCTTAGCCACTGTAAACCCTGTATCCATTCGGGCGAATCGGCAACTGCTGTTTTGTAGTCTGAGGTGGTGGGGCGTCCTACATTCTCTGCGCCCCAATCGGCCAATGTACCGCGCATGCTATCCCATGAATCATCATAGCCATATTGCACAATATTTTCAGGGTCAAAATCTGGGTCGGTGGCGTTCTTGCCATTCTTATCAACGGTGAGCTTCATCGCGTATTCACGCAATTTATCCATATTCCATGATTTGTCATCGAAATCATGAGTGGGGTAATCAAGACCAGCGGCATCAAACAGGTCTTTATTGTAATAAATGTAAGATGGGTACAAGCCAAGCGGCAAGCCCGTATTTTTATCTGGATAGGTGTTCAGTTCCACTGCCGGCCCGTAGAAATCACTCAGGTCAAGTTTGTCCGCTTCGATATAAGGCGTAACATCCTCCCAGGTATCAAAGAATTCAGCTACGGTGGAAATGCCATTGGGTCCGACCAATTGCGGTGCGTTGCCACCTGAGAGCATGGCCAGATAGCGCGTGGCATATTCTTCATGTGGCACGATCAGGAATTCGATCTCGATATTATCGTGCGTGCTGTTGAATTTCTCAGCCAGCTTGTTTTGGGCATCCACCTGATCTGGATCGGTACCGGTGCCCATGCCGACGAAGATAACCACTTTCACTTTCTCAGTGGGTGCTTGCGTGGCGGCTGCACCTCCACCACAAGCTGCCAAAAGCATCGAAGCCATTGCGAACAAGGTGAACAGTTTGAACAGTTTATTTTTCATTCGCTCCTCCGGAACAATTGAAATAGATTGGATCAAATTCACAGCCAGTGATTGTCTTGATTTGCTTCACCTCCTTGTGGATGAAAGAAATTCTTCTTTGATCTGAATGGATTCATTGGACGTCAGAGAACATCCGCACGATTCACGGATGACCAGTTCGGTGCGCATCAGAGTCAAAGCCTCAGCCTGCTCGCCATTCATTAACCTTGTGAGCTGGCGGACAGCTTCGCGCCCGACTTCTTCAATCGGAGCGCGGACCGTTGTCAGTGCGGGGGAGAGGTAGCGGGAGAATTGAACGTCGTCGAAACCAACAACAGCCACATCTTGAGGGATGAGGCGTCCGGCCTGTTTCAAGGCTCGATATACACCAATCGACGCGTCGTCATCGCCCGCGAAGACCGCGTCGAATTCGACTCCGTCCGCGAGCATATGTTGAATCGCAGCAAAAGCCTGATCTTCTTCAAATCCACCAACTCCTATAAGTTTTGGGTCAAACGGGATGTTGTATGCTTGGAGCGCTTCGCGATAACCTTTTTCGCGCCATTGTGAATCTTCATGACCATCGGGTCCCCGTAAAAAAACGATTCGGCGCTTACCATGCTTTTCAATCAGATGACTGACCAGCATTTCAGCGCCGTCTTTATTTTCGATCGTAATCACCGGAATGTTCATTCCCACTGGCGGAGTTTCATGAAGGAGAACGATTGGAAAGTTGAGGTTATATAACCGCTTGAGTTCTTCCAATTCGAGGCTGGTGGTGAAAACCAGTAAGCCATCGGTATTATGTTCGCCAATCGGTTTACGTCGTATTGGGTGATCGATATGAGTAGAGTAGATGAGCAACTCATAGCCCGCCACGTGTAATTGGGCTTCAATGCCTTTGAGGAGATGAGGAAAAAATGCGCCCCCAATTTCAGAAAAGACCAGCCCAATGGTATTGGTCTTGCGGCTCGCCAACATACGGGCCGCAGATCGCGGTACAAATTGCAGTTCTGCCATCGCCACGCGCACGCGCTCTGCCTTCTCCAATTGGACAGGGACTGTGCCATTGAGCACGCGACTCACCGTTGCAATAGAGACTTCGGCATGGCGGGCTACATCTGCAATTGTGGGAGGGCGGGTTTTGGTTGCCATGAGCAGGGGTTTTGAAAACGTTTTCTGAAAACGCTTTCAGCAGTATACAGAGAATCAACCCCGGAGTCAATAAGTGAAATATTGAATTGATTTGAAGGAGAGAGCGACTCATTGTGAAGAGGCTTTACCAAACTTGACAGGCTGTTTTTATCTGAATATTCACTTGTTTTTATCGAGTGAAAATCCAGTAAAATCCACCCATGCTTTCCCACACCACATCCAAGGCCCTGCTTTTTTTTCTTTGTGCTTTACTTTTGGTTTCCTGTGCATCCCCAGCTACTACACCATCATCTACAGAGACAATTGTTTCTTCAGCAACAGTTTCTCCTCCTACAGAAACGATACTTGTTACTGAAACTCCCACGGCCACAGTTGAGCCTTCACCAACCTCAATTCCTCAGCCGTCACTAGCGCGCGCGCAATATGCGCTCAATGTAAAGTTCAACTTTACGACTCAGGTCGCTACGATCAGCCAGATAACTCAATATCCCAATTGGACTGGCGAAACGCTCAATAATCTTATCCTGGCAGTGGAGCCCAATTTATGGAATGGCGGATTCAATCTCACATCACTTTCTGTGGATGACCAACCCGTTACCAATTACACCTTGGAAGGTCAGAAACTGGATGTGCCCTTACCACAGCCTCTGCCAGCTGGTGGAACGCTTAAGCTCACAATCAATTACGGTCTGGTTCTGCCGAAGATGCAAGCCTACAGCAACCCTGAGGATG
>Ga0070699_100001916_pt1 | contig 18799 bp, 9 predicted proteins | sample KBSK1503metaG_FD_65473 | JGI IMG/M metagenome (GOLD analysis project Ga0070699, IMG submission 65473) | Corn, switchgrass and miscanthus rhizosphere microbial communities from Kellogg Biological Station, Michigan, USA - KBS K1-50-3 metaG | ecosystem: Host-associated > Plants > Roots >... | reverse complement strand
AAGGGCTACTACTACGTCCTCGGCGACCACCGCAACAGCAGCAACGACAGCCGCACCTGGGGCGAGGTGCCGGAGAAATACATCTACGGCAAAGCGTTCTTCCGCTTCTGGCCGCTGTCGAAGTTCGGGCTGATTCACTAATTCCGGAATGCGGCGCGCTCCGCTCCGCGCTCGACGTCATCAAGCGTCACGCGTCGGAGTGAATCCGCCGCGTGACGGCAGAGGAAACGCTCCCCTCCGCGCGCCGGACGCTCACGCCGGAAGAACCTGCGAGCGCCGTGTTATGCTCCAGAATCGTGAGCAGCAACGGCACCCGGGCGACGCTTGCCCTAGAAGATGGCCTCGTCTTCGAGGGGCGCTCCTTCGGCGCGACCGGGGAGACGACCGGAGAAGTGGTCTTCAACACCGCCATGTGCGGCTACCAGGAGGTCCTCACCGATCCGTCCTACGCCGGCCAGATCGTCACCATGACCTACCCGCACATCGGCAACTACGGCGTGAACCGCGACGACGTCGAGTCGGTCCGGCCGCAGGTGGCGGGCTTCATCGTGCGCGAGGCCTCCACGAAGGCCTCGTCCTGGCGGGCGTCCGGAGAGCTGCACCGCTACCTCGAGGAGGCGGGCGTCGTCGGGATCAGCGAGATCGACACCCGCGCCCTGACCCGCCATCTGCGCACGCACGGGGCCAAGCGCGGGGTCGTTTCGACGCGCAGCCATGACCGCGAGGAGCTCGTGGCCAAGGCCCGGGGCTCGCGCTCGATGGTCGGCCTCGACCTGGCGCGCGAGGTGACCTGCCCGGAGCCGTACCACTTCGGCTCGGCCCCCGCGCCGCATCCTTATAAGGTAGTGGCGTATGACTTCGGGATGAAGCAGAACATCCTGCGCATGCTGACCGCCGCCGGGTGTGACGTCACCGTCGTGCCCGCGACCACCTCCGGGGACGACACCCTCGCCCTGAAGCCCGACGGGGTGTTCCTCTCCAACGGCCCCGGCGACCCCGAGCCCTGCGACTATGCCGTCGAAGCCTCGCGCCGGATCATGGACGCGCGCGTACCGATGTTCGGCATCTGCCTGGGCCACCAGATCCTCGGCCTCGCCTGCGGCGGCAAGACCTTCAAGCTGAAGTTCGGCCACCGCGGCGCGAACCACCCCGTGAAGAACCTGGGCACCGGCCACGTCGAGGTGACGTCGCAGAACCACGGCTTCTCGGTCGACCCCGCGCTCTTCGAGCGCCCCGAGCTCGTCCTGACCCACGTGAACCTGAACGACGGCACGGTGGAGGGCTTCCGGCACCGCGACCTGCCTGTCATCTCGGTGCAATACCACCCCGAGGCCAGCCCGGGTCCCCACGACAGCCACTACCTCTTCGGCGACTTCATCCAGCTCATGGAGGCGCGCCGCCAGCCGTAATGCCCAAGGACCCGTCGCTGAAGTCGGTCCTCGTCATTGGCTCCGGCCCCATCGTCATCGGGCAGGCGTGCGAGTTCGACTACTCGGGCACGCAGGCCATCAAGGCCCTGCGCAAGGAAGGCATCCGGGTGTCGCTCGTGAACTCCAACCCGGCGACGATCATGACCGACCCGGAGTACGCCGACCGCACGTACGTCGAGCCGCTGACGCCGGAGGTGCTGGAGGCGATCCTGGAACGGGAGCGGCCGGACGCGGTGCTCCCCACCGTCGGCGGCCAGACGGCGCTGAACCTGGCGATGGAGCTCTCGCGCCGCGGGGTGCTCGACCGGCTCGGCATCCGGCTCATCGGCGCCAGCCGCCAGGCGATCGAGGTGGGCGAGGACCGCCGGCTGTTCAAGGAAGCCATGGGCCGGATCGGCCTGGAGGTGCCGCGCAGCGGCTTCGCCCGCAGCGTGGCCGAGGCGCGCAAGGTCCTGGAAGTGACCGGCCTGCCCGCGATCATCCGGCCGTCCTTCACCCTCGGCGGCACCGGCGGCGGCACCGTGTACAACGTGGCCGACTTCGACGAGACGGTGGAGCGCGGCCTCGACCTCTCTCCCACGCACGAGATCCTCGTCGAGGAGTCGGTCCTCGGCTGGAAGGAGTACGAGCTGGAGGTGATGCGGGACAACGCCGACAACTTCGTGGTGATCTGCTCCATCGAGAACTTCGACCCGATGGGCATCCACACCGGAGACTCGGTGACGGTGGCCCCCGCCCAGACCCTGACCGACCGCGAGTACCAGCTCATGCGCAACGCCTCCCGCCGGATCATCCGGGAGGTCGGCGTGGAGACGGGAGGGTCGAACATCCAGTTCGCGGTGGATCCGAAGACCGGGCGCATGGTGGTCATCGAGATGAACCCCCGCGTGTCGCGCTCGTCCGCGCTCGCGAGCAAGGCCACCGGCTTCCCGATCGCGAAGATCGCCGCGCTCCTCGCCATCGGCTATCGGCTGGACGAGATCCGCAACGACATCACGAAGGTCACCCCCGCGTGCTTCGAGCCGGTGCTGGACTACGTGGTCGTGAAGATCCCCCGGTGGGCCTTCGAGAAGTTCGCCGACGCGAGCCCGCTGCTCGGCACCCAGATGAAGTCGGTGGGCGAGGTGATGGCGATCGGGCGCACGTTCAAGGAGGCGCTGCAGAAGGGCCTGCGCGGCCTCGAGACGGGCACCAGCGGCTTCAGCCGCACCGACCTCGACGACGGCCAGATCAAGGCGAAGCTCCTCTCGCCCGACCCCGACCGCATCTTCTACGTGAAGCGCGCGCTGGAGCTGGGGTGGGAGCACGCCGAGATCCACCGCATGACCGGCATCGACCCGTGGTTCCTCGACCAGATGCAGCAGATTGCCGACATGGAGAAGCAGATAATCGCGGCGGCGCGGCCGCTAGAACAACGGGCTGCGAGCGGAGCGGGATCCACTCCCGCGGAGCGAGCGGGGGGTCTGGGGGGTGCGCCGCTAGCACCCCCCAGCTTCACCACGACGCTTGTGGAGTGGGCTTCCTCGCCGAGCTGGAGGGACGGCCGTCCACGCGCCTCCTCCCCCTCGCCCTCACCGCCCTCGACCGGCTCGCCCACCGGGGCGCGGTCGACGCGGACGGGCGCACCGGGGACGGGGCCGGGGTCACGACGCAGATCCCGTACGACGTGCTGCAGCCCGAGCTGGAGGCCCGGGGCCTCGGCCGGATGGCGCCGCGAGACCTCGCCGTCGGACTCGTCTTCCTCCCGGCGGACGCCCCCGCCCAGGCGCGCGCCCGGCAGCTGCTCGCCGAAGCGGTCACCGGCCGCGGCCTGCGCTTCCTCGGCTGGCGCGAGGTCCCCTTCCGGGAGGAGGTCCTGGGCGACAAGGCGCGCCGGTCGCGGCCAGCCATCGCCCAGGCTCTCGTCGGACGCCCGGTGCGCGCCGGCTTCACCCTCAGTGACGACGAGCTCGAGGGGGCGCTGTACCGGGCCCGCCGGGAGGCGGAGGCGCGAGCCGCCGCGGAAGGGCTGACCGGCTTCCACGTCGCCTCGCTCAGCCGGCGGAGCCTCGTCTACAAGGCCCTGGTGCGGGGCGTGGACCTCGCCGACTTCTATCCGGACCTGCGCCACCCCGGCTTCGCCAGCGCCTTCGTGATCTTCCACCAGCGCTTCAGCACCAACACCTTCCCGTCCTGGAGCCTCACCCAGCCCTTCCGGATGCTCGCCCACAACGGCGAGATCAACACGATCCAGGGCAACCGGACCGGGATGCGCGCGCGCGAGGCGTCGGTGGCCTCGCCCCAACTGGGCCTGGCCGCCGGCGAGCTGCGCCCGCTGCTGCCCGAGGGAGGCAGCGACTCGGCCAGCCTCGACGAGGCCCTCGCCCTCCTCACGCTCGCCGGCCGCGACGCGGCCCACGCCATGACGCTGCTGGTGCCTCCGGCGTGGGAGAACGACTCCGACCTGTCGCCCGAGGTGCGCGCGTTCTTCGAGTACCAGTCCAGCCTGATGGAGCCGTGGGACGGGCCCGCGCTGCTCGTCTTCACCGACGGGCGGCTGGTCGGCGCGGCCCTCGACCGCAACGGCCTCCGGCCCGCGCGCTCGGTCGTCACCGTCGACGGCCTCGTCCTCGTCGCCTCCGAGGTGGGCGTGCTCGACGTCGAGGACGATCGCGTGCTCCACCGCGGGCGCCTGGGGCCCGGCGACATGGTGGCCGTCGATCTCGCGGCGCAGCGCTTCCTCGACCGCGAGACGATCCACCGGCACCTCGCCGGCCGGCGTCCCTACGCGAGCTGGCTCCAACGGCGGCGGGTGTTCCTCCGCCAGGTACCCGTGCCCGAAGCCGCGGAGCACGCCGAGGACGCCGAGACGGCTCCGGTCCCGTTGCTCCGCGCCTTCGGCTACACCCGGGAGGAGATGCAGCTCGTGCTGGCCCCGATGTTCCGCGAGGCGCGCGAGCCGCTGGGCTCGATGGGCGACGACACGCCCCTGGCCGTCCTGTCGACGAAGGCGCGGCTCCTCTTCTCGTACTTCAAGCAGCGCTTCGCCCAGGTCACGAACCCGCCCATCGACCCCTTGCGCGAGTCGCTCGTGATGTCGCTCGCCATGCACGTCGGCCCGCGTGGCGATCTCCTGCTCGGCGACGATGCCCCGGGCGAGGGCGGCCAGGTGCATCTGCCGGGCCCGCTGCTGCCGCCCCACCAGCTCGCGGCCCTCCTCGGCTGGACGGGCCAGGGCTGGCGCCCGCGGCGGCTGAGCCTGCTCTTCCCCGCCGCCGGCGGCGCCGCCGCCTTCCAGGGCGCCCTCGACTCGCTGCTCACCGAGGCGGCCCGCGCCGCGCGGGAGGGAGCGGGGCTGCTCGTGCTCTCCGACCGCGGGGTCGACGCGGAGCAGGCGGCCCTGCCGTCCCTGCTCGCCGTCTCCGCCGTCCACCAGCACCTCGTACGCGAGGGCCTGCGGACGCGCGTGAGCCTCGCCGCGGAGACCGCCGAGGCGAGGGACGATCACCAGGTCGCGGCGCTCGTCACGTTCGGGGCCGAAGCCGTGTGCCCCTTCCTGGCGCTCGCCGCCGTGCGCGCAGCGGCCGGCGCGGCCGCCGAGGCGGACACGCCGTCTCCCGGAGAGGCGGCGCGCCGGTACCTCGCGGCGCTCGACAAGGGGCTGCTCAAGATCGTCTCCAAGATGGGCATCTCCACGCTGCGCTCCTACCACGGCGCGCAGCTCATGGAGATCGTGGGGCTCGCCGACGAGGTGGTGGCCACGCATTTCACCGGCACCTCCAGCCACCTCGGGGGGGCCGGCCTGGACGAGATCGCGGGCGAGGTGCTCGCCCGCCATCGTGAGGCCTTCGGCTCCGCCGCGCGCGCCCTCGACGAGGGCAGCCTCCACCGCTACCGCCAGAAGGGCGAGGCGCACGCCTACGAGCCGCCGGTGGTCAAGGCCCTGCACGCCGCCATCCGCGCGGGCGAGCGGCTCGAGTACCGGCGCTACGCCGAGCTCGTCCACTCCCGCTCGCCGATCGCCGTGCGAGACCTGCTCGAGGTCCGGCCCGGCGCCGGCGTTCCTCTCGACGAGGTCGAGCCGGTGGAGTCGATCTTCCCGCGCTTCATGACCGCCGCCATGTCGCTGGGCGCGCTCAGCCCGGAGGCGCAGCACGTCCTCGCGGTGGCGATGAACCGCATCGGCGGACGGAGCAACAGCGGAGAAGGCGGAGAGCCCGCCGAGCTGCACTGGCAGGTGCTGCCGGACGGCGACCGGGCGTCCAACCGGATCAAGCAGGTGGCTTCGGCGCGCTTCGGCGTCACCGCCTCGTACCTGATGGCGGCCGACGAGCTCCAGATCAAGATGGCGCAGGGCTCCAAGCCGGGCGAGGGTGGCCAGCTCCCCGGCCACAAGGTCGCGCCCCACATCGCCCGCGTGCGCCACTCGCCGCCCGGCGTGACCCTCATCTCCCCGCCGCCCCACCACGACATCTACAGCATCGAGGACCTGGCCCAGCTCGTGTACGACCTGAAGCGCGTGAACCCCGCCGCCACCGTGAGCGTGAAGCTCGTCTCCACCGCCGGCGTCGGCACGATCGCCGCCGGCGTGGCCAAGGCCCACGCCGACGCGATCCAGATCAGCGGCCACGACGGCGGCACCGGCGCCTCGCCGCTGGGGTCGATCAAGAACGCGGGCACGCCGTGGGAGATCGGCCTCGCCGAGGCGCAGCAGGTGCTGGCGGACAGCGGGCTGCGCTCGCGGGTGCGGCTCCAGGTCGACGGCGGCCTGAAGACGGGGCGCGACGTCGTGATCGCCGCCCTCCTCGGCGCCGAGCAGTTCGGCTTCGGCTCCGCGGCGCTGGTGGCGGCGGGCTGTGTGATGGCGCGCCAGTGCCACCTCAACACCTGCCCCGCCGGGATCGCCACCCAGCGCGAGGAGCTGCGCCAGCGCTTCACGGGCACGCCCGAGCAGGTCGTGAGCTTCTTCAGCGCCATCGCCGAGGAGGTGCGGGAGATCCTGGCCCTGATGGGCTTCCGCCGGCTGGAGGAGATCGTCGGCCGCACCGACCTGCTCGACACGCGGGTTCCGTCGGCCGGGAAGGCGGCGGCTCTCCGTCTCGGCCGCGTGGCGAGCGCGTCACGCCACGCCGCCGGCGACCGGCGCTGCACGCAGCCTCGCAACGATCCGCCGCGGACGGGCGGGCACCTCGACGAGGCGGTGCTCGATCGCCTCCGGTTCGGCGCGGGGGCGCCCGAGCCGGTCACGCTGGAGATGCCCATCACGAACGCGGACCGCACGGTCGGGGCGCGCGTGGCGGGCGAGCTCGCGCGCCGCTACCGCGGACGAACGCTGCCCCCCGGCACGCTGCGCCTGTCGTTCCTCGGCAGCGCCGGCCAGAGCTTCGGCGCGTTCTGCGTGGAGGGCATGAGCCTGCACCTCGAAGGCGAAGCCAACGACGGCGTGGGCAAGGGGATGTCGGGAGGAGAGATCGTCCTCCGGACGCCGCGAGGACGCGCGCGCGGGGGCAGCGAGGACGTGATCGCCGGCAACGCCGTCCTCTACGGGGCCACCGGCGGCCGCGCGTTCATCGCCGGCCGCGTCGGCGAGCGCTTCGCGGTGAGGAACAGCGGGGGCCTGGCCGTCGTGGAGGGCACGGGCGACCACGCGTGCGAGTACATGACGGCGGGGGCGGCGGTGATCCTGGGCGCGACCGGCCGCAACCTGGGAGCCGGCATGTCCGGCGGCGTGGCCTACGTCCTCGACGATGAGGGCCTGCTGTACCGCCGCCACAACCCGGAGCTGGTGGCGGTGGAAGAGGGCTTGGACGACCGCGAGCAGGCGTGGCTCGGGCACGTGATCGCCCGCCACTTCGAGCTGACGGGAAGCGCGCGCGCCCGCGCCATCCTCGGGGCGTGGGCGGAGTGGCTCCCCCGCTTCCGCCGCGTCGCGCCCCGCGCCGGCGCCACCCGCGTGCTACCCGCCTTCAAGCTGGAGTGGGAGCCGGCTGTCCCCCGCGTTGCCGCCCGGCCCCGACGTATCGCTGCTCGCGGCGCCTACGCCCGCGCGTAGAGTAGAAAAATAGACGACGCTGGTCGCAGGCGGACCTGATGCCGCGACCCGCTGCCGTCCGAGCGGTCGACAGGACCTATGATCCCGCCGCCGACGGCAACCTCGCCGGCGAAGGCGGATGATTGCCACCATGGCGATTAAATGCCATGGTGGCTGGGATGCCGCGCGTGGCTGCGCCGCCGACCGTGAAGCGGCACCGGGTGAGTCTCGATGTCTCGCCGGACCTGCGGCGACGCCTGCGGATGGCGGCCGCCCGGCGGGACACCACCATGAGCCGATACGTTCTCGACGCGGTACAGGAGCAGCTGCGCCGTGACCTCGGGGCGCAGGATCTGCTGGCCCTGACCGCACGGGCCGATCCGGTGCTGGCGGAGCTGTGGGACAACCGCAGGGACTCCGAATACGACCGACTGTAGCCGCGGCGACATCGTGCTCGTCGGCTTCGTCTTTGCCGACGAATCCGGCAGCAGGAAGCGGCCGGCGCTCATAGTGAGCTCGCTCGCCTACAACCGCAGGCGAGCTGAGCAGGGCTGCTGTTTCCCTCTCTCGTGACTGGCATCATCCGCACGATCAAGCGGAAGATGATCGACCGGCGGCTCGGCGCTCTGGCAAGGACGGACCTCGACGCCGTGGATCGCGAGCTCCGGCGCTCATTGGCGCTCTGAGCTCGACCGGCCGGTCCCGACGCATCGCCACTCGCGGCGCCTACGCCCGCGCACAGAAAAAGGGGGCGCGACGTCGCGCCCCCACCGAAACCTTTGAGCCACTGACCGCGAGCGGAGCGGGATTCACTCCCGCGCAGCGAGCGGGGGGTCTGGGGGGTGCGCCGCGAGCACCCCCCAGCTCAATACTCTAGAAAAGCAGGCGAAGCGCGAACTGCAGGTTGCGGGGCAGCGCGTTGGCCGCCATGCCGCTGATGAAGCCGGCGTGGGTGTTGTTGTTCCCGGGCACGCCGATCTCGGCGTCGGGGTTGCCGAGGTTGATGTGGTTGAAGACGTTCTGGGCCTCGACGCGGAGCTCCACGCTCCTTTCGCCGCTGATCCGGAAACGCTTGAAGAGCGACGCGTCGACGTTCCACCAGCCGGGACCGCGCAGTGCATGCCGCGCCAGGTTGCCGAACGTGCCCTTCGCCGGCCGGCCGAAGGCGCTCCCCGACGTGCCGATCGGCGTGACGTTGAAGTAAGGGCTGGTGATGCCGTCCCCGCTGCCCATCTTGGGGTCGCCGATGAGGTCGGGACGGTTGGGCCCCGTGTCCCGGTCCGCGCCATTGTCACGGTAGCTGACGTCGTCGAGGGGCAGCCCGCTCATCACGGTCGCGTTGGCATTGACCTGCCAGCCGCCCAGGATGGCGTTCCCCTTCGCGAACGGCAGCTCGGCCGTGCCCGCGAGGACGAAGACGTGCTTCCGGATGAAGCTGGCGTTGCCGTAGTTGACGTTGGGGTCGATGAAGAAGTAACCGCCGTCGTTGTTCTTGTGGGTCTGGAACGTGTAGTGGGTGAGCAGCGAGTACCCGCTCGAGAAGCGCTTCGTGAGCTTGGCCTGAAGCGCGTTGTAGCGGCTCTTCCCGGTGTTGCTGAAGTAGTCGATGCCCTGGGTCCAACCGAAGTTGCCGCAGAGACCATCGACCGTCTTCACCCCGCAGGCGAAGAACGGCCGGCGCTGGTCGCGCGAGAGCGTGCCGAAGCCGACGATCGTCGGCTGATTGGTGTCGGCGGCCGGGCCGTCGCCGATGAACCCGCGGCCCGCATTGCCGACGTACGCGATCTCGGCGGAGATGGTGTTGGTGAGCTCACGCTGGAGGGTGACGTTGTAGGCGTCGACGTGGGAGAGGTGCTGCTCGTCGGGTAGGAGGCGCGCAAAGATCCCGTTGGGCAGCGGAAACTGGCCGTTGGTGGGAACGCTCGGGAACACCGGCGCCGACGGCCCCTGGGCGAGGTTGAACACGCTCTGGAAGCTGTTCGGCGGCCGCAGGTCCTGCACCGCGAGGACGGGCAGGTTCTGGGTGACGCTGTGGCCGAACGTCGACCCGAAGACGCCGATGTCGTAGCTGCGGCCGTAACCGGCCCGGACCACTGTCTTGTGGTCGAGTTGGTACGTGGCTCCCAGCCGCGGTGCCCAGTTGACCTTGTTCTTCACGTTTCCGGCGAGGTTGATGTCGCCGATGCCGCCAACGCGGATCTCGCCGGTCTTGATGTCGAGCCAACCCCCGTTGCCGGCCTCGTTCACCGTCTGCGGGTTGATGATGTCCGCCCGGATGCCGTAGTTGAGCGTCAGCTTCGGCGTGGCCCGCCACGTGTCCTGCACGTAGTAGAAATGGCGCCACTGCCGCTCACGGGCGTTCGTGTTGGGGCTCACGTAGCGCCTCAGGCTGCTGGTGTTGCCGAGCAGGAAGGTGGCCAGCCCGAGGCCGCCGCCGTTCGGGCCGGCGGTGTTCTGCTCGTTGAACGTCAGCTCGCCCGAACGGTGCGAGTCGCTCGGCACCCGCAGGTTGTAGGCCCGGCGGATGTCGATGCCGAACTTGAGCGTATGGTTACCGGCGAGCCGGGTCAGGTTCGACACGATCTGGCCCTGCTTCTCGTGCTCGGCCAGCGGGCAGTTGCAGCGATTCACGCCCAGGCCCGAGCCGAAGTTCATGTCGGCGGCTCCTCCCCTGAGGAAGATCGCGGGCAGCCCCGAGCTGAAGGCGTCGAGGTTGAGGCCGGGGATCCCGGCGTCCTTGGCGGGGGTCGTCCCGAAATCGAAGGGCAGGACGTCAACGCCATACTTGAAGAAGCCCAGCCGGACGTCCAGCACCGTCTGAGCGTTGATGGTGTAGTCCATGCCCGCCGCCACGCTGTGGTTCCGGACCTTGGAGTTCCCTCCCAGCGAGACGAGCTCGGAGCCTCCGCCCGTCCCGAAGGCCGTCGGCCCGTTGAGGTCGAACCGGGCGAAGCTGTAGCGCACGAACGTGTTCACGGACGAGCTGAGACGCCCATCGATTCGGGCGTCGAAGCTGTCGTTGTTGAACAGCTCGGAGCCCTGGGCGATGTAGTTGTCGCGGATGCCGCTGCCGTTGTTCGGGAGCGGGATGAGGCTCAGGACCTTCAGCGCCTGGGGCGAGAGGCGCGCGGTCGGGATGACGTTCCCGGCGAACTGCGGGCGGCTTCCCGGCGCACCGCCGTTGGGATCGTAGATGTTCACGCCGTAGGCGCTGAGGTCGCCGTTGCGCGACGCGGCGTTGGGCACGGTCAGCAGCCGCGATCCGCCGACGGTGCTGCGCGTGCCCTGATAGTCGCCGAAGAAGAACCACTTGTTCTTCTCGATGGGCCCTCCGACGGACCCGCCGAACTGGTCCTTCTTCGACAGGGGCAGCACCCGGCCGGTGATCGCGTTCTTCACGTCCGGCTGGCTGAACGGGTTGCGCGCCTGGAACTTGTCGCGCTGCATGAACTCGAACGCGCTGCCGTGGATGTCGTTGGTCCCGGACTTGGTCACCACCGACACCACGCCCGCGATGGCCTGGCCAAACTCGGCGTCGTAGTTCTGGGAGGTGATCTTGGTCTCGCCGATCGCCTCGAGGTTCGGGTTGATGACGATGATGCCGAGGATCGGATCGCGGTTCTCCGTCCCATCGAGCTGGTAGCCGGTCCCGGCGAACGTCTGGCCGTTGACCTGGGTCTGGGCCGAGCCCTGGGGGTTCTCGCTCGCCGCATGGTTCCACGACTGCTGCTGGGTCCCGGGGGTGAGCAGGATCAGCTTGGTGAAGTTGCGGTCCAGGATCGGCAGCTCGGTGACCTGCTTGGTGTCCATCGTGGTTGATACGTCGGCGCGGTCCGTCTTGAGGAGCTGGCCCTCGGCGGCGTTGACGGTGACCGCCTCGGTGAGCTGGCCGACGTCGAGGCGGAAGTCGACCTTGGTCTGCGAGTCGACGTTGACACGGACCGAAGGAATCACCGACGACTTGAAGCCGCTCAGCTCCGCCTTCACCTCGTAGTTGCCCGGAAGCAGGCGCTCCTTGGTGTAGTTGCCGGAGGCGTTAGTGGTGACGCTGTCGGTCGTCTTGCGCTCCACGCTCGTGATGGTGACGGTCGCGCCGGGCATGGCCGCGCCGGTGGAGTCGTTGACGGTGCCGGCGATGCTGCCGTACACGGCCTGCGCGGCGGCGGGCACGGGCCACGCGACGACGGCCACGACGGCCAACAGGGCCAGGAGACACGACGGCGTCCAGAACAGACGCCTCGCGTGGCGCAGAGCGGAACTCATACATCCCCCTTGTTGCAACGTGCCCTCGGGCACGTGGAAAGAAGCTACAAAAGTCGTGAAGGCAGGGCGGGGTCGACGGGGCCAAGACACTCGGTGGATACCTTACGGGTCGGCGCGGATCGTACTGCCGAGTGGCGGGGCCGTCAAGCGCTTTGTTACCGGTTTCAAGCCCGAACCTACTGATACTTCAGTTCTCGGCGCGCCCCGCCTTGAGTTCCGCGAGCGCCTGGCGGGCATCGGGATCGGCCGGCGCGATGCGGAGGGCCTGCTCCATCTGTTCGACGGCCTCCCGCCGCAAGCCCCGCGCGGCGAGGGCGCGGCCCAGGTTGTAGTGGGCGTTGAGCGAGTCGGGGTCGATCTCCACCGCACGGCGCAGCTCGCGCATCGCCTCGTCGACGCGGCCCGTCGCCAGCAGCGCGCCCCCCAGGTTGTTGCGGTCGGTGGCGTCGTCGGGCCGGGCGCGCACGGCCTCGCGCAGGTACGGCAGCGCTTCCGCGAACGCGCCCTTCTGGACGAGCGCCCCGCCGAGGTTATGGCGCGCGTTGAGATAGTCGGGCTGCGCGCGGGTGGCCTCGCGGTACCTGCCGATGGCCTCGTCGAGCCGGCCCGAGGCTTGCAGCGCCGCGCCGAGGTTGTTGAGGACCGCCGCGCTGCCGGGCCGCGCCCGCAACGCCTGCCGGTACTCGGCGATCGCCTCCTCTCCGCGGCCTCTCTGCTCGAGCGCTGCCCCCAGGTTGGCGTGGGCCACGAAGTCGCCGGGATACTTCTCGAGACGGCGGCGCATGTAGGCTTCCTGCAGCACCCAGCGGTCGTCGCGCTGCCGCGGCAGGACCTGGATCCACAGGTGGCCCATCTCGTCCGTGGAGCGATTGCCGGCCACGACGCGCCGGGGCGGGTCGTTCGGGTTGCGAACGTTGCCGGCCGAGTTGTCGTAGGTGATCCGCATCTCGAGGCGCGAGCCGCGGGGAAGGAAGACGGGGTGCGCGAAGCGGTAGACCGCCTGCCAGGCGAAATCCCAGTCGCGGATCCAGATGAGCCATTTCTTCGTGCCGTCGGGGAGCGTGGCCGACCCCTGGACGTCCCGGCCGACGTAGTGCGCGTGGGGATAGACCCCCAGCACCTCGACGTCGACGGGCAGGTCGTAATGATCGACGACGACGAAGTGGCTCTCTCCGGGGGGGATGTCGATGGCGCCGTCGTGCTCGAGCTGGAGGAGCATCGGGAACTTCGTCGGGGCCTCGGCCGTGAAGTACAGGCCCACGGTGGGCCGGATCGGCTCCGGCTTGCCCGTCGGCTGCAGGTGCATGTTGAGAACCAGGTCCGTGCCCTCGTCCAGCCGCCAGGCCATGCCGGGCGGCTCGGTCACCGCCGCCGTGCCCGGCTTCCAGAACAGGAAGTGGCTGTCGGGCTCGAAGCGGTCCGACTCCAGCTCCACGTCCATACCCGCGAAGCCGACGCCGGGATCGCGAGCGTCTCGCCGGCGCGCCGAACCGGTGGTGTCGACGAGCACGTTGGCGTGGTGGACGACCTTCTTGTCCCCGGGCCTCAGCTCGAGTGCCCGGACATAGCGCGTGCCCTTGCCAGGAACGGGGAGCACGAAGTTGCGGAACACGTCGCCGCCTTCCGCCGGGACGGTGTAGGTCTCCCCCATCTCGACGACGAGGTCCGGCGGGCCGAGCTGCCAGCCTTCGGTGAAGCGCGGCGGCGCCGGCGCCTCGACGGGCGGACCTTCGGGCGCGCCCTCGCGGACCCAGCGCTGGAGCAGCGCGATCTGGTCCGCACCGAGCCGCCGCTCCCCCACGAACTCGCCGTAGCCGGGCTCGGGCGGCCACGGCGGCATGTAACGGCGGGCGGTCACCCGCGCGATCTGGTCCGCTCGCTTGCGCACGTCCGCGTAGGTGAGGAGGCTGAACGGGCCCGCCTCGCCGGGACGGTGGCACGGCGCGCAGTTGCGGTGCACGATCGGAGCGACGTCACGGTTGAACGTCACGGCCTCCGCGGGCGGCGGCAGTGACGGAGTGGCCCACTCCGACCGTGCCCGCCCGCAAGCGCCTCCCGCCACGAGCAGCACCGCCGCCCACCCTCCTGTCCTCCTGCTCACTCGAGCGGCGCGATGAAGCAGCCGACGGCGGGGGTCGTGCGGGGAGTCAACGTGGATCCCGCGGCGAGCGCCTGGAGGACCTCGCGAAGATCGCGGCTCGTGGGCACCGGCCGCGAGCGGCCGAAGTCGACGTAGCGGTCGTCGATCCTTCCGCGGTAGACCATGCGCGGTCCGGCGGCGCTGGCCACGAACACGGCCGTCTCCGGCGTCACCGTCGCCTGGGTCGCCTTCACCAGCTCGTGCTGCGGATCACGCAGCGCGTGGAACCCCAAACCGAAATCGCGCTGGTGTCGGCGGATCGCCGCGGGCGTCTCCGAGGGATCGGGGTAGACGAGCCAGAAAGCCACGCCCTTTCGGGCGAAGCGGTCCCGCAACCGCCGCAGCTCCGGCGCGTAGCGGTTCGCGATCGGGCAGTCGGTCCGCACGAAGACCAGCACGGCCGGCCGCGCGCCGGGACGAGGCAGGGGGTCGACGGGGTGTCCCGCCAGGTCCAGCGCTGACACCAGAGCCAGGGCTGCCGCCCACGAGGAATGCATGATCTCCGGCAGGCTACGCCCCGGAATGGCGCCGGTCAAACACGCTCCGCCGCCGCGCGCCGCGCGCCACTTGACCGTGCCCGAGCTCGCGGCCTAATCTCGCGCGCGATGCCCCGCCCGCGCACGGAAGGCTCCTGGCTGGCCGGGTGCGTCCTCCTCCTGCTCGCGTCGCCCGCGCCCGCGGCCGAGCCGCCCGCGTCCGCGCTCCTGGCCCGTTTCCCCATGCCGAAGAGCGGGCTCGAGCTCGAGCGTCCGGTGCGGCCCGGCGCCTTCTTCGACGTCGTGGGGCGGCGCTCGGCCCTGTTCGGCTACGAGACGCGCGGGCTCGAGGCCTGGGTCTATCCGCTGAAGCTGGTCGACGACTTCCGGCTCTCGTTCCGTCTCCAGGGCTATCCGCTCGACATCGAAGGCACGGACATCGTGGCCTGGATCCAGGTGCGGCCCGAGGCCACCGTGCTCACCTACTCGCACCCCGCCTTCACGGTGCGCCAGGTGCTCTTCGCGCCGCTCGACGAGCCCGCGGCCGTGATGCTCCTCGACGTGGACAGCACGCTGCCCATGACCATCACCGGCTCGTTCCGGCCGCGGCTGAAGCTGATGTGGCCGGCCGGGCTCATGACGGGGAACGTGGGTTGGGACGAGAAGGCCCATCTGTACGCGATCACGGAGGAGACCAAGCGATTCGTGGCGCTCGTCGGCTCCCCGGGCGCGCACGACACGTCGGTCATGCCTTATCAGGAGGAGCCGAAGGACGTCCCCCTGCGCTTCGTGATCGACGTCCCCCGCGAGCGCATGGCCTCGCAGCTGGTTCCCATCCTGTTCGTAGGAGGCGTGGACGGGAAGGAAAGGGCCCAGGCCGATTACGAGCGCCTCCTCGGCTCGGTGCCCGCCCTCTACGGGAAGAACGTGGCCTACTACCACGCGCTGCAGGAGCGGACGACGCAGGTGTCGACGCCGGACGACCGGCTCGACACGGCCTTCGCCTGGGCCAAGGTCGGGATCGACAAGGGACTGGCCACGAACCCCGTGCTCGGCACCGGTCTCCTCGCCGGCTTCCGCACCTCCGGCGAGAGCGAGCGGCCCGGCTTCGCGTGGCTGTTCGGCCGCGATGCGCTCTGGACCGCGCTCGCCCTCGACGCCGAGGGCGATTTCGCGACGAGCCGGACCGCCCTCGACTTCCTGCGGAAGTTCCAGCGCGCCGACGGAAAGATCCCGCACGAGATCTCCCAGAGCGCCGGCCTCATCCCGTGGTTCACGGACTACCCGTACCCGTGGAACAGCGCCGACGCCACCCCTCTTTACGTCGTCGCCCACGCCGACCGCTTCCGCGCCACGGGCGACCTCGCCTACGTGCGCGAGGCGTGGGAGTCGATCGTCAGGGCGTGGCGCTTCACGGCCGACACCGACACGGACGGCAACGGCCTCGTGGAGAACACGAAGTTCGGGCACGGCTGGGTGGAGGGCGGCGCCCTCTACCCGCCTCACGAAGAGATCTACATGCAGGGAGCCTGGATCGAGGCGTGCCGCGGCCTGGTCGAGATGGCCGACGCGACGGGCGACGCGGCCCTCGCCGCCGAGGCCCGGGCGTGGGCGGAGCGCACGCGCTCCGCGATGGAAGCGACCTACTGGATCGCGGGCCGCGGGTTCTACGGCTTCGCCACCAAGCGCCCCGACGAGAAGCGGCGAGAAGCGGAGCCGGGACCGGACCGCGAGCGTCGCCAGGCGCGCATGGACGAGCTGAAGGACACGCGCCTCATCGACGAGGACACGGTGCTGCCGGCGGTGCCGCTCTGGTGGGGCACGCTCGCCGACGACCGCGCGCAGTCGGAGATCGACCACCTGGGCGCCGCGGAGATGGCCGCGGACTGGGGAGAGCGGCTGCTCTCGGAGCGCAGCCGCCTGTACGACCCGCTCTCGTATCACTACGGCTCCGTGTGGCCGCTCTTCACGGGATGGACGGCGGTGGGCGCGTACCGATACGGCCGGCCGCACGTCGGCTACCAGGCGACGATGGCCAACGCGCTGCTCACCTTCGACAACGCCCTCGGCTACGTCACGGAGCTGCTCTCGGGTGCCTTCGACGCGCCGTTCGGGCGCTCGTCCCATCATCAGGTCTGGTCCGAGGCGATGGTCGTCTCTCCCGTCCTGCGCGGCCTGCTCGGCCTGGAGGCGAGCGCCGCCGGCCGCGTGCTGACGTTCGCCCCCCAGCTCCCGGCCGACTGGGACCGCGTCACGGTCCGCAACGTGGCCGCCGGGGACACGCGCGTCGACCTGGCGTTCGAGCGCGGCCGGGGAGAGGTAACGGTGACGGTCACGCGTCGCGCGGGGACGACGGGCCCACTGGGCGTGAGGGTCGCGCCGGCGTTTCCCCTCGATGCGGCGGTGCGGTCGGCCAGCGTCGACGGCCGGGCGGTGCCGACGAAGGTCGCGCGCCCGGGAGACGTGCAGCGCGTGGAGGTGGAGCTGGACGTCACGGGCTCGCACCGCGTCGTCTTCCGCCTCGAAGAAGGCACGGGCGTCTACGCGCCGGTGGAGGCGCCGCGACGGGGAGCCGCGAGCCAGGGGCTGCGCATCCTCCGCGCGCGCCCGGAAGGAGGCCGATTGCAGCTCGTCCTCGACGGCCGCGCGGGCCGGACCTACGCCCTCGGCGTGCGCGGTTCCCGGCGGCCTCGGGCCGTCCCCGGTGTCACCGTTTCTGCGGCGGCGAACGGCGATGCCCGCCTGCTCGTTTCCTTCGAGGGACCGGAGGGCGCCTACATCCGCCGCGAGCTCGATCTGCCGCTGAGATAGCCCGCTAGCCGCGGACGCCGAAAGCCTGCTTCACCCAATCCTCCAGGGACGAGGGCTGCACGCCCAGCGTCGCCGTCCAGTCCGGCGGGATCACGTCACCGTGGGCGAGCGCGTCGAACAGGCCGAGGAAGGTCGCCTGCATGGGGTCGCCGGCGGCCGTGCGCGCGGCCTTGATCTGGTCGCCGGTCATGTGCTCGCGCTCGAGCTTCTTGCCGGTGGCCTCCTCCACCAGCGCCACCGCTTCGAGCTGGGAATAGGCCTTGGCCCCGCCGACGGGAATCGCCTTGCGGCTGGCCTTCGGGTTGTCCACACAGGCCACGACCGCCCTCGCCACGTCTTCGACGTTGACGTAGCTGCTCCGGGCCTTCCCGTCGCCGTAGACCCGGACCTTGCCTCCGGCCACGTCGAAGCCCACCGCCGGCGTGAGCCAGACGTCGGCGAAGTACGAGGGGAGCAGGATCGTGTAGTCGAGCTTCGAGGACTCGAGCCGCTTCTCCGCCGCGCGCTTGAACCGGGCGAGCGGGAAGTCATCGGAGATGTTGCGGCTGAAGGAGACGTAGATGAACCGGCGCGCGCCCTTCCGCTCCGCGACGTCGATCAGGGTCTGGACGCCCTTGTTGTCGACGGTGTCGAGCGAGTCGCCCTCGCGCCGGGACAGGGTGGAGCTGGCGGTACAGATGACGGTGTCGACGCCTTCCAGTGCCTTCTCCAGGCTCGCCCGGTCCTTGAGATCGCCGCGGGCGAGCTTCGCGCCGACGGCCTGCAGCGCGTGCGACTCTTCCGAAGAGGAGTCGCGCACGAGCGCCGTCACCGGCTTGCCCGCGGCCGCCAGCTTCTTCGTGACCGCGCTGCCCACGTATCCCGTGCTTCCGACGACGAGGATCATGGCTTCCCCTCCCGGACCGTCACCACGCGGCGGCCCTCGACGTCCTTGAGCACGTCCACCGCGCCGCTCGGCCAGCGCACCTCGATGCGGTCGGCGCGCGACGCCGCGCCCAGGCCGAAGTGGGCGCGCAGATCGTCGTGGGAATAGTAGCTCGACTGGCTCACGACCGCGCGGGCCTGCCGCCGGCCTCCGGCCTCCACCACCACCGTCGCCCCGATGCCGGCGCGGTTGGAGCGGGTGCCCTCGAGCTTCACCTCGATCCACCCGTTGGGACCGGAGTAGTCGTTGCGGAGCAGCGTGGGCGGCTCGTTCATGTTCATGATCAGCACGTCGACGTCGCCGTCGTTGTCGAAGTCGCCGAACGCGGCCCCGCGGCTGGAGTGGACCGCGAGCGGCCCCGGACCGCTGCGCGCGGTGACGTCCTCGAAGTAGGTGGGGGGCGCTAGCGGCGCGCCCCCCACACCCCCCGCCCTGGCGGCGCCGTCGGCGTTGCGGAACACCACGCGCGGGCCCCGATGCGGATACTGCGGGAGCTGGCGCTCGATCTCCGGGTACACGTTGCCGGTGACGTAGAGCAGGTCGGGCCGGCCGTCGTTGTCGAGGTCGGGCATCCCGGTGCCCCACTCCACGTAGCGGTTCATGACGCCGAGGCCGGCCGCCACCGCGACGTCTTCGAAGAGGCCGCGCCCGAGGTTGTGATAGAGGGCGGGAACGTCGTCGGCGAAGTGGGTCTTGAGCAGGTCGAGCCGGCCGTCGCCGTCGTAGTCCCCCACCGCCAGGCCC
>Ga0070699_100001915_pt1 | contig 18805 bp, 19 predicted proteins | sample KBSK1503metaG_FD_65473 | JGI IMG/M metagenome (GOLD analysis project Ga0070699, IMG submission 65473) | Corn, switchgrass and miscanthus rhizosphere microbial communities from Kellogg Biological Station, Michigan, USA - KBS K1-50-3 metaG | ecosystem: Host-associated > Plants > Roots >... | reverse complement strand
CAGGGTTCAATAACTATTTAATGTTCTGATCCCAGGGTTGTCGCTGCGCTCCAACCGTGGGCTGAAATTTGCGAACGCCTTCGGCGTAATTTAGTCAAATTTTCAAACTGATGCACTACCAGATTTTGAGTCCTGAATTCGGGCCAGTAACAAAAGCTGCTGGAGGTTTGATGCCATGGCAATTCAAGGAAGAATTAAACACGTGGTTGTCCTGATGCTCGAGAACCGTTCCTTCGATCAAATATTCGGATTCCGAGAAGGAGTAGAAGGTCTTTCCGGTAACGAGTTCAACGTGCTGAATCCCTCGGCTGGCGCGTCCGGCGGAAATCCCAAAATAACGGTCGGACAAGAGGCGCCCTTCACGATAAATCTAGGTGGCGGGCCGGACCATAACCTGGCGACAGTCAACCTCCAACTCTTTGGTCACGACTCGAATCCTGTAGCCGGCGAGAATCCCAGGAACAACGGGTTCGCGGCGAGTTATCAGCAACAGTTGCTGCGGTTCAGTAGCCATCCCAGCACGACTGATGTGAGAGTAGTGATGCAATCTTTTAGTTCCGGTTCTCTGCCGGCAATTGAGGCTCTCGCCGATAACTTCTGCTTATTCGATCACTGGTTCTGCGAGGTCCCCAGCTCAACTGATCCGAACCGCCTGTACATGCATGCGGCGACCTCCATCGGCAACGCCCGAAACGTGTTTCAAAAACAGTTCCCAAACACTCGAACCATCTATAACAGCATCGAGGACGCGGGACTAACGTGGGCAACTTATGATTTCGACCTCAATGAAGTACGCACTCAATTTCCAGGCACCCATACGAATTCTCAGAACTTCAGACGCTTCAACCCCAGATTTGCCGACGACGTGGCTAACAACAGTCTGCCAAATTACTCTTTCATCTTCCCGCGCTTTATCAATAGTCATGGCCCGCAGAATGACCAGCATGCTCCGCGCGATCTGCGGCCCGGGGACCAGTTAATCGCGCAGGTTTATAACACCTTGAGGAGTAATCTCGATGTGTGGAACGCGGCGGCATTCATCGTCACTTACGACGAGCACGGTGGATTCTTCGACCACGTTCCCCCGCCGTCAGATGGAGTATTTAATCCTGACGGCATTAACGCCGAGCCTGTTCAATCCACACATCTATTTACGCCGGCATTCGATTTCAAACGTCTTGGTCCTCGCGTCCCGGTGCTGCTCGCTTCTCCGTGGGTGAAGAAAGGAATAGTGGTCTCGGATCGCTTTCAGCACACATCCGTGCTCGCTACGTTGAAGAAAATGTTTGGTCTTTCGGATTTCTTGACGCAGCGTGATCGGCATGCCAACACGTTCGAACATCTCTTTAACGAGTTGGCAGCGCCTCGTACCGACACACCCGAGCAACTACCGGAAGTTGCGATAGAGGAAGCCGCACACGTTTTAGATTCGGTCGCACCGAGTGATGCGGGCGAGCTTCCGCTGGACGACACTCAACAGGAAATGATGATGGGAGTACTGGCGATAACTCAGAGTTCCAGCGAGACTCCCACCGCGGTTCCCACAACACAGGCCGCCGCTGCTCAGTTTGTTCAGGAGCGCCTCGACTCGCATTTCGGACCCAGGGCGTCTTGAGCGTCATTGAGCAAGCGCAAGCACGCATCAACTGCACGCACGCACAGTAGTCGAACTCTACACGTTCGCGTGCTTCAGAATCTCGATCGCTGTAAGCAGCACTGAAAGGGCGTTGAACTCCTTGAAGAGCTCATGGTTCGCGGGCGCGTAAGCGTACGGGTTCTCGGCCGACTTGTAGATCGGGTTAGTCTCCGGGTGCTTCGCTATCAGGTCCAACATCTCTTTGCGCAACGCGGTATTGTGGTTGAAGCCGCGCAGCAGGTAGCGCCAGAACACTCCCGACCCGCAACTGTAATCGTCATAGTCACCCTGATCGTCGAAGCCGTCAGAGAACGGCTTCATTATTCCGTTGGCGTCTGTCATATGCAGGAGCACACCGCGAGCGATGGCAACAGCCTGCGATTGGACCAGCGGTGCCGACGGAACTAATTGCAGGTAGTCGAGCAAACCTCCGAGAATCAATCCCTGATCGCCGCCCCATTGACCTTTAGCCGTATAACCTTCGACAGCCGGAAACGTCTTACCGCCATCGGCGGAAGCATAGGTTGCGACTCGCTCGCGCACGAGCATGCTGCCGTCTGAGAAACTCTGCAAGAGGCTCTCGTCCCCTGCTTGCTTGAACCATGTGTTCAAAAACACCAACTCGTTCTTGATCGCATCAGGGGCTCCCGACCCCGTGCTTTCCAGCACAAGCCGGACCGCTAATACGAAGTACAAACCGTTCATCACTGTGTTCTGAAAAGGACCCAACCGACATTTTTTAGGATCGGAAGGATTGCTGCTGCCGGGTGCGCATTCGGGCGGCTCCGGCCTCGTGTCGTGGAACATATCGTATTGCCACACGCCGCCTGGGAAGCGTGGGACGGCCCAGCCTGCGGATGAAGTGAAGTAACCCGGCATCGAACCATCGTCACGGTTATCCCAGACGTTTGGTCCACCTTTGTATTTGTAGGTTTTCTTGTCAGGTTTGCCGGCGTACATGACGTTCCAGCAGCTATTAGCCAGGTCCTGGAACTCAAGCCAATACGTGCCGAAGATGTCCCGGTAGTCGTAATAATACGCCTTGACGCTGGCGATTCCCCACCAGCCCCAGTCGTCGTACCAGCACATCGATCCTTGCAAACCACTATTGGCCCAGCGTTCACGCGCTGCTGCGACCACCGCGCCGGGGGTCGGTTCCGCTTTTGGGTAACGACGGACGTAATCCGTCAGCGTGTCGAAGACATTACCGACCTGCCAGCCGTTGCCCCAACCTTTGAAGGTCTTGAGTAGGTTGGAAAATGCCGTCGCCGCTTGTTTCTCATATTGTTCGATCGGGTAAATCATTGCCGTCTCCTTTATTGCTGTCAGTTAAATGTCGGACACCACGATCACATACGTGGCCTCAACGTTGGGATCCTGCTCGAGATCACGTGGGATGGGCACGAGTCCCAGGAAAGCGAAGCCAGGACCGTCTGGCCCATAAGGCGACTCGCGGTTAAAGGTAGTCACGAAGAGCGCATTGGCCGGTGTCGCAGCTTGCTTGAAACTCACCTGCGCGCCTTTGCCTTTAACAGCAACGTACTCCGGTGTGCTGGCACACGCTGGGTTGGACGGAAGAACGTCGCTGGTTTCAAACCAATCAGAAGCGAGGCGGAGCCCGAGTCCGCAATAGCCGTAGTTGAGCCACGGCGAACAATAGCTGGGCACCTGCCACACGCTACTGGTGATCTGCACGTCGTCGCAGGCGGCGGTCAGCTTCGTATACCAGGTCCAGGCATATGAGTCGTTCGTCTCCTGCACTGAGATCGTGCGTACCTCGTTGAAGATCGATTGCCGGCCCACTCGCCACAGAAGTTTTTGCGTGAAACCTATTCCTTCACCGGAAGACAGCAGCTCGAGCTTCGTGTTTTGCTGTTGTCCGAAAGGAAGATCGTGGTTTGGCACCGCTGCTCCGGGCTCTTCCCAGAAGTTTGCTTTGTTCGTAGTCAGCCCAAACTGCAAACCTTTATGGTGCGGATGGTCCGGCGGTGGAGGCGCGACGACGTCTTTGCCACTCGGTGTAAAGAGACCTCTGAAAAACGACTTGTACGGATCTGTGTAGTGATAGACCCCGCAGAGCTGTCCGTTTGGGTGGCGGAACTCCACGGTCTCGCAGTCTTACTTATGCTAATTGACATGGCATCTCCGCTGTTGGGTTGAGTTTGCCGCTCGGTCTTCCCATTATTAACGCGAAAACCGCTTCGGAAAACCACCAGCGTGGATTTTATTTCGGATGAGGTTTAAGGTGATTAAGATTCGCGATGGATAAGCTCAAAACGATCCTAACGCTCATTGCTGTAATTATCGGCGCTCTGGCTGTGCTCGCCGGCATCGGCCTCGTCTACTCACTCCTGAACTACATTCTCATTTTCGCTCTGATTTGTTTGGGAGGCTATGTCGCAGTGAAGCTGTTGGTCAAACCTCAGCCGCAAGAGATTAAGCCGCTCAATCCCAGGAAAGAATTGAAAAATGTCCAGCGCCTCCTGGACCAATACAAAAAAGATCAGTAGGAAATTTCCCGTTCTGGCGAAAGCCTCATGCAATAGCTTCAGAATAATCTCCTGAGCCGACACGTCGCGTCTCAAAAAACGTAACCCCTCACAAAAGGCGCAAAAATACAAAAGAGTAGTTGAACGGAATTGTGGCAACTTGCCTCGTATGCTTTTTGTGCCTTTTTGTGGATGAAGCGTGACGTGGGAAACACAAAATTTTCACTACTATTCGCGAATCGATGAACAGTCCCTCAAGACAGACGACGATCGGGCGCATGCTCACGCTCGACGCAATGCGCGGAGGAGCGGCGCTGGCGGTCGTGACGTATCACGCCCTCGGCGTAGCGGCGCGGACCGCCACCAGCGGGTGGGAAGCGTGGCTGCCGCAAATCGCCGGCTACGTCGTTCATTTCGCGTTCGCCGGAATCTATCTCTTCTTCGTCATCTCCGGGTTTTGCATTCACCTTTACTGGGCCAAAAATCGCGCGGCCGGCGTGCTCGAACCCACGATTAACTTTCTTACTTTCTGGAAACGACGCGTCCGCCGTTTGTATCCACCGTACTTCGCCGCACTCGCGCTATACCTTTGCTACCTCGCATACAAAACTCCCGTACACGTCACCGGCGCATACTTGTGGGACGTCCTGCTGCATTTATTCATGCTGCACAATCTGGACCTGCAGACTACGTACACGATCAACGGAGCGTTCTGGACACTCGCTATCGAAGAGCAACTGTACCTCGCTTATTTTCTGCTGCTCTTCCTGCGGATTCGTTACGGTTGGACCAGGACGTTGCTGTTGTGCTTTTCCACGCGAGTCATCTGGGTGATTCTGGCCCACGGTTTGAGCGCATCGTTCGACGTCTACATTCCGGTAACCGAAGCGGCCGCGACGAATTGGTTCATATGGGCTTTAGGCGCCCTAAGCGTGGAGGCAGCTTTAGGAATAACAAAACTTCCGGCGTGGTGTTCGAAGCTTTCAGTAGCGGGTCTGGCGCTCGGCTGCGCTATGGGCCTGGCCCAGTTCTTACCAACTGTGGATCAAACCGGCTTGATTCACGATATCGGTTGGCTCGCAATGCACCCAATGTGGGGAGTGGGATTCTTCATTCTTGTAAACTACGCGGTGGCTGCAGAACAGCGCTGGCGATCGCAATCTGTACCCGTGCCACGCCTGATCCCGGCGCTCGCATTCGTTGGTCTAATCTCCTACTCGCTTTACCTGACGCATTCGTTTGTACTGATGCACTGGTACTGGTTCGGTTTCACCAGACTTCACATCCTCACGATCTCGTTACTGATAGCGACGCCGTTGTCAGTCGCGTTTGCCTGGATCTTCTTCCGCGTTTTTGAACGACCGTTTATGACTTCCACGGCTGCGCGAACTCGAGCGAAACCCGGCAATACCGGCGATCGGATCGAATTAGCTCGTGAAGTGGCCTAATTATAACGGCGCGTCAGTAACGCAATGATCGCCACGAATAGCGCCGAGCCGATGATGGACCAAACGATGGGAAAGTTGGTCGTGCCGATCCGTACGGTAAACAACTCCGGAAGACCCAACGTTCGCGCCAGCCACATCCCCACGACTGCACCGACAAAACCGAGTGCGATCGACACCAGACAGCCACCGCGCGAGAAGCCTGAAATCGCCTGGCCCAACGCGCCACAAACTCCCGCGACCAGCAGCAAAATGAAAAGATCAAACAAGGTCATAATTGTCCTCCACGAAACTCCTCTAGTTAGCCACAAGCAGACACAAAAGGCACGAGTAACCGACCGGGCGAGGGTAGTTGACACTCGCATACGCCGCTAGTTACCGTCGCGCTGTGGAGCACTTCGACGTGATAGTAGTGGGCGCGGGATTATCGGGAATCGGCGCAGCGTGCCATCTCAAGCTGGAGTGCCCGCGGAAGAGTTTCGTCATACTTGAAGGACGCGACACGATCGGCGGCACCTGGGATCTCTTTCGCTACCCGGGCGTCCGTTCCGATTCGGACATGTACACGCTCGGATATCCGTTCCGCCCGTGGCGCGATCCGAAGGCGATCGCCGGCGGCCGCGCGATCCTAAACTACATTCGCGAGACCGCCGCCGAATACGAAGTCGAAAAGACGATCCGCTATCAACATCGTGTAGGCCGCGTTTCATGGTCTGCGGACGAAGGGCGCTGGACGGTCGAGGCGGAAATGGGACCAGAGAAAACGCTGGTCCAACTCAGTTGCAACTTCCTCTTTCTCTGCACTGGTTACTACGACTACGAGAACGGATACACGCCTGAGTGGCCGGGCGTCGCGCAGTTTCGCGGAACGATCATACACCCGCAGCGGTGGCCCGAGAACCTCGACTACACAGGCAAACGAATCGTCGTCATCGGTAGTGGGGCGACGGCGATCACGCTCGTTCCTGCGTTGGCCCAGCGCGCAACGCACGTCACGATGCTTCAGCGTTCGCCAAGCTACGTCGTGGCGCGACCCGCGGAAGATCCGGCGGCAAAGTTCCTGCGACGCTACCTGTCACTCAACACCGTGTATGCCTTGACGCGTTGGAAAAACGTGCTGTTCGGAACGTTCTTTTACAACCTCGCGCGCAATCGGCCGGCATTCTTCAAGTGGATGGTTGCGAAGGGAGTTCGGAATGAGCTCGGCGACGAATACGCCGCCAGGCATTTCGCGCCGTTGTATAACCCGTGGGACCAGCGCCTCTGTGTCGCCGCCGACGCTGACCTCTTCAACGCGATTCGCGACGGCAGCGTGTCGGTTGTTACCGATCACATCGAAACGTTCACCGAAGACGGCGTCCGGCTCAAGTCAGGCGAACATCTCAACGCGGACATTATCGTGACCGCTACGGGACTGGTGTTGAAGCTATTCAGTGGAATGCAGCTCTTTGTCGATGGTGTGCCTGTCGATATGCCGAAGACCCTTGTCTACAAAGGAATGATGTTCAGCAACGTGCCGAACCTCGCTTTCGCCGTCGGCTACACGAACGCGTCATGGACGTTGAAGTGTGACCTCACCGCCGGGTATGTGTGCCGACTGCTCAACCACATGGACCAGCGTGGCTACTCCGTGTGCACGCCGCGCGTGAACGATCCTGACATCGAAGAGGAACCGGTGTGCTCGACTTCAACTCGGGCTACGTCCTGCGCGCGCTGCCCGCGCTCCCGCGCCAGGGATCGAAGAAGCCCTGGCGACTGCATCAGAATTACGTGAGGGATCTTTCGATGATGCGGTACGGGCGCATCGAAGACGGCACGATGGAGTTTAAATCACGGATTACACGGATTTTTGGGCACGATCTCAAATGACGTATAATCATTCGCAATGAAACGCTGGTGGGAAAAGATTAAGGCTTGGGACGCCCGGCGGAAGCAAAGGGGGCTTGAACGCTGGGCGCAAGAAAGGACGCGGGGCCAGGGCCGGTTCATTATTCGCATGACTATGCTATATGCAGCGATGATCCTTACGATGCGTGAGTTCTATGATGGCAACGTTGGGCTTTTCACCATCGCTACCACTCACCTGACTGGATTACTGATCGCGTACACCTCATGGGGTACGAGTGAAAGCAGTTTCAAACGCGCGCTCACTGAGGGGCGCGTTAAGGCTGCACCTTCGGGCGTGCTTCCGGAAAAACGTCCTCTCGACCTAGGTCCGTAGTAACACCGTCGTCTCCAGATATTATGAGATTTATAAGGTTACTCGGAGCGCTCGTGACCTTTTATGGCTTGAGTTACTTCGTGTACGGCCTGAGGCAACACTTCGGCCTCGTTGGTTATCAGGCGGATAACTACGTCATCACTCTCAATCTAAACATTGGCGCGATCACGATCATGATCGGAGTTGGCCTTTTTCTGGCGAAGGAGTGGGCCAGGGTCGCCTGTCTGACGGTCGTTACGCTGCTGCTAACGATGCATATCTTTTTTCTGGCGCTGAATTATCTGACCGGCCAGGATCCGACGCTACAGATCTTGAATGTGATTCTCATCATCCTACTCTTTCTGATCTCGTGGTCCAAGTTAACCAGATCGTCCGTCAAACAGCTTTTCCGCTGATCAATAAAATTATCGCGCTGCAATTCAGACTAAGCGAACTGCAGCGCGATCTCAGTAAGCGTTAAGTCGCAAGTGCCTTCTCAGCCTTACGCCGTACGATCGCGTAGTTCAACTGCGGCAGTGAATTAAACTTGGCAGCGCGCCGGTAACTGTCCTTCGCCTTCGACGCGTCGCCCTTCTCCTGATAGGCCCAGCCCAGCAGATAGAGCACATCCGGATTCTGTTGATTCGCCTGGGCCAGCTCTCCGATCGCCGCGTCGAAATTCTTTTCTGCGAGCGCAATTCTGCCGGCGAGCTCGTGTGCCTGCTTCAGTTGATTCGCGTTCTTCGCGGCTTCTACACCCTGGCGGAAAGTCTCGGTTTCAGTCTTCGCAGTCGCAAGATCCTTCTTCGCGACAGCTACACGCGCGAGGTTGTAGTGTTGAAAACGCGCGGCGTTATCTTTGACCGCTTGCGAAAGACCTGAATCAGTCGTCATCTTGAGCGCTTGTTCATACGCTTTGCGCGCGTCGTCGGGCTTGCCCATCTCGAGCAGGATGTTGCCTTTCAACTGCAAGTCGCCGGTCATCGCGGCGGCGTCGTTATTCTTTTCGGCGATCGCGTATTGCTTCGCCACTTCCGCCAGTGCCTGATCAAACTTGCCACTATCGAGGGCGACCACCATCTGTCCAAACAACGCAGTCCGTCGCTCACCATCGGTGCGAGATTTCTGCGTCATCTTCTGCAGTTCGGCCAGGGCCTCGGTGGCGTTTCCTTTGTAAGTCAAGGCTGCCGATATTCCGAAATGCGAGTTGATGAAGTTGGGTTCGATCGAGAGCGCTTTGTTGTACTGCGTAATCGCTTCGTCAAACCGGCCCATCTTCAACAGCAGTTCAGCATATGAATCGTAGGGATTGGGATCGTTGGGAATCAGCTCGATGTACTTCTTGAACGCGTTCTCAGCATCGCTGTAAGCCTCATTTTGTCGATAGGCGTAACCGAGAATGTTGAAAGCGGTGGAATAGTCGGGCGCGAGTTCGGTGGCCTTCTTGTAGTGAGTGATGGCCTGGGCGAAATCCTGTTGACCAAAATAATAACCGCCGAGATTGAACTGGGCGCGCTCGTCGTTTGGATAAGCAGCCACCAGCTTGTCGAGAATCTCTTTTTGTTTGGTCGGATCGGCATTGGCGCCGGCTTCGGCTGCCTGGATCAACATGCGTTCACCGTCAGAGGCTTTGTCTGACAGGGCCACCGCCTTTTTCAAATGCTCAAAAAACTCTTTGGCGGTAGGTGAAGATTGCGCGCGATTGAGCTCGGCAAGCGCGAAGTTCGGGTCGAGCGAGAGCGCTTTGTCGTAGTGCGCGGTTGAATCCGTGATACGAAGTTTTTCGGCAAGATCGCGGCCAGCAAGAAACTCTTTCCGCGCCTCATCGGAAGCGGTTGTGACTGGAATCTTGCCGTTTTTGGCAGTCGTGTCAGACGCGGCGTGCGTAGTTGAGTTTGGTTCAACTTGCTGGCAACCGCAAACAACTAAAGCGCCTGCGAGCAGCGCCAGGGAAAGTGAAAACAAACGATGGTGTCGCATGGTTGATTGCGCTCCTTTGAGTAGATGAGCTGGTTCGAGACCTGGGGAGACCGGTGCATTTCATGGATAGCGCGCGAGGATAGGCGCGAGCGGCGAGGACGCCCAAGAGTTTTGTGATGAAGAGGCTCTAACGGTAGCGGAATGGGATGTTGCCGGGGGCCTGATGCAAAATGTTAAATCTACTTCTTACTGTTCTCTCGTTTTGCCTGGCCGACGAGAGCGATCGCCTGCTTCGCCTGTGAGGCATGCCACTCCGCTGCCCTCAGATGGTGTTCAGCAAGTCTGAGATCCTGACTCTTAATACACTTCGCCGCACTCGCCAGATTGCGAATCACGTCGTTAATCGATCTGTAGGCCGAGCGCAGTTGTTCCAGTTCGCTCGTCGCTCGCGGGGCAAAGCCGATCGAAGACATGCGCGAACGTAACCCGCCAATTTTCGGTTGGCAACAATTATTAAAATTTTGTTGTATTGCAGGACACCCAATCACCTCAAGTATTTATAAAACGCACTGCCGGACTGTCAGTTAGTCGAACGTTCAAGGGAGGAACTGTCGTGACTCGTACCAAACAACTCGTTTCAATTGTCTCGTTCACACTCGTAATACTCGCTCTTCAAATCACCGCCGCAGCTCAATCAGCCAGCTTTACCAGAAGCGATTTTCCATTACTTGGAAACAATCAAGTCGTCGCCGATCTGAACGGCGATAGCGTGCCTGACCTCGCCGGCGTTGGACGCAACTCAGCTACAGTCATGTTGGGAAGCGCCAGCGGAGCGTTTCGTCCGAAGGTCGAATTTCCAGCCGGAGGTCCAGCACAGGATTTGGCGGCGGGAGATTTCAATGGCGATGGTCGCGTCGATCTGGCAGTTTCGATCAACGATCCGGCAATCAGTCTTTCATTACTAACAGGTAACGGCGACGGCACGTTCAACGCGCCTGTAACATTCCAAATCAACTCGGCGCACGTCGATTCACCGGCCATCGTCGCTACCGATCTCGATAACGACGGGCGGCTCGATCTTGTCCTGGCCCACTCGCTTTCATGCTTTACCAGTCCGTGCAGTGCTGCCCGCACCATAACCGTTTTGCTCGGCTTTGGTGACGGCACATTCCAGTTTCCGATCGAGATCGAAGTAGGCACTGGAATGGTGCGTATCGCCGTGGGCGACTTCAATCGCGACACGATCAAAGATCTCGCAATCGCGGGAGATCGCTCGCAGGTCTACACGCTCCTCGGCGTCGGGAATGGAACGTTTTTGCAACAACCAACCATCACGCTTACGGCCGACACGCTTGGCGTCGACGGCACGGACATCGATGTCGCCGATTTGAATGGCGACACGATCCAGGACCTGGTCGTAGCGATACCAACCAACGGCAGTCGCACTGCAATCCTGCTCGGCAATGGCGACGGCACGTTTCGCGCGCCGAGCATTCTCACGGAGCCAAATCTTCTCGTGCCGCAGTATCAGGTGATTGGTGACTTCAATCGCGATAGTTTTCCGGATCTCGCCATCACGCTCGCGAATGGTTCGAGAGGTTTGTTTGAGATCAGGAATGGCAATGGCGACGGCACGTTCCGCGCGCCGCTGATGTATGCCGTGCCGCCGCCGCTGTCGAGTGTTGGTGGCGGTCCGCTCGCGTCCGGTGACTTCAATCGCGACGGCCGGCCCGATATCGCGCTGCCAATCACCGGCGCGAGTCCAAGTCTAGCAGTGTTATTGAACTCGACGGGCGCAGCCGTGGTGCAACCGGCACTCGGCACACTCACTGCAACACCCTCGACTGTCGCTGCGGGCGGTACAACTGAGCTGCGTATCAGCCTGAGCGCAGGCGTTGCTCCTGCAAATGGGTTTACGTTCACGGTGTCGAGCAGCAACTCGGCCGTGCTTTCAGTGCCGTCGAGCATCTTCATGCCGGCCGGAACCTCAACCGTGCGGTTTACGGGAAACGCCAGAAACGTCACTTCGACTCAGAGCGCGACGGTGAGAGTTCGTAACACTCAACTCGGCGGGCGCGACGTTACCGTCACCGTGACTCCGGGTACAACGACACCTCCGCCGCCGGCGACTGACACAGTGCGGATCACGCGCGCGGAATACGATTCGTCGAAGCGCGTTCTGCGGGTTGAAGCGACCAGCACGAGTTCCAGTGCGACGCTACAGGTGTTTGTCAGTGCTACGGGACAATTGATCGGGACGTTGAGCAATAACGGCGGTGGGCAATATCGCGGCGAACTCAACAGCGCGACGAACCCGCAGAACATCACAGTTCGAAGCAGTCTCGGAGGAGTGGCAACTCGCGCGGTCGACGCGCGTTAGGAACGCCTTGTTCTTACTTTCAGGGTTTGTCGGTGACCTTGAGTTCTTTCACGGGGACGCCGTCGCTCCATAGGCCCATGAAGCGTTGTTGCGGAGTGTTGCCGAGGGCGTATTCGCGGTTCTTGCCGGTGAAGGCGGCGTCGCAGAGAGCGTCGAAGAGTTTCCAGGTGCCGTAGTAATCGAGCGCATTAATCAGCATCGTCTCGGGGCGAACGCGCCGCCGAACCTGCGGCGCATCACCAATCGGATCCGGAGTACCGGCCGGAGCCCCGCTCAAACCTTCACCACTGTCGTAACTCTTGTCCATCGCCGTCGGCGCCCGATGACTTGCGAGCAACGCCGGTGTTCCGTGTGAGTCGGAAACAAGCGTGATGAAATCTTTGTTGGCGGCTGGAATGCGCGTCGATTCGTAATAAATCCGTTTCGCATCGGAATCGCGCACGAGTGTGTCCTGATCGCCGGCAAGCGCGAGCAAGAGCGTATCGGCAGGCAGCTTCTTCAAATTTTCCAGCGCGAAGTTTATCGGCGACTCAGTGATTCCGGGTTCAACCGACATCACTGCGCGCACTCGCGGCAATTTCGAGTCGGCCGCCAACGCTGCCAGATTTGCCGCCAGTAAACCACCCATCGAATGTCCGACCGCGGCAAACTTGCTCAACTCCGGCGTGACGTGTCCTTTTTCAGTTTGCAAACGATCGACAGCATCCTTCACGGCGCTGAGCGTGTTCGGGGTGAAGTCTTTGAGCGGAGTCAGGAGTGTGGCCTGGTAACGAGGATAGATGACGATGTTGCCACGCTTGACGAGGTGATCGATCCACGCACCGTAGAAGAGTGGATTCATGCCACCCCAACCGTGCAGAAAAACGATCACCGGCGCACTGCGCGGCCGGGGCGAGTCAGGTTCGAAGAGCCAGTATTCCTGCCCGCCCTTGCCGTAGTGATTTTTGGTGACGCTGGTATACGAATACTGACTGCCGCCCGGACCACTCGACGGCTGCGACGGCGGCGTCACCGCCTGCGACAAAGCGACACCGAAGGAAAGAAGCACAAGCGCTAAACTCAACATGGCCCGCACAAAAATCCTCCGGTTTTTCGCGTCGGTCCTCGTTAGGACCTACATTATTCACGCACGCCGCGCGATCACTTCCAGATAGTCAGCGTCAAGGCTCGTGGTTCCATCAGTCGCCTGATTATTCTCAGTCCAAAGCTGCTCGAGATCTTTCCGCAAAGCTGCCTGACCGTTCTCATCGAGCGCGCCAAACGCTTTTTGCGTCGGACCGTAATAAACTCGAAAGTGCTCGACAACTTCCGCGGGAGAGAAAGGAAATTCCCAGTGTATCTTTTGAAGCTTCGTCTCCACCTTCGAGATGCCCTCGCCAAAGCGCTCGCGGACCGTTTCTTCCACACCCCATAACACTGGCGATGTCATACCCGGCGGCGGCGGAACATGCGACGCTGTCGTCTTGAACATCTTTCCGATGAAGCCGCTCGGCGTCCAGTTGGCCATCGCGATAAACCCGCCGGGACGGCAAACCCGCTTCAACTCCGCGGCTACCAGGTCCGGACGCGGCGCGAACATCGCCCCAAACATCGTCACCACTGCATCGAAAGCAGCGTCATCGTACGGCAGGGCTTCCGCATCGCCTTCGTCAAACTTTCCGCTCAATCCCGCGGCTTTCGCGTTATTCCGCGCCTGCTCCACGAGGTTAGGCGCGATATCCACGCCCGTAACCGTCGCGCCCGCTCGTGCCGCCGGCAACGCGAGATTGCCAGTGCCGCATGCGACGTCAAGGACGTTCATCCCCGGCTTCAAATCGAGCCGTTTGATAAAGTCCTCCGCCTGGTTCGCATAGAACCTGGCGATCTCTCCAAAATCACCCGCAATCCAGGTCGCTCGCAGTTTTGTCTTGAGAGCGGCCAGTTCAGAAGTTGCTCCACTTTCCATCGTTATCCTCTTTCGTCCGAAACATGCCGAATTCGGCGTTTATTCTATCTACGTAGTGTGTCCCCCAGCTAGCTTCACTGTGGCATAGCTCATGCGATGAGCGTTTGCGCCGAGCGTTTGCGTAACAAAAGAATTCACTAACGCAGAAATGTCCATAAGTTGACGGGCTTTCCGTATGTTAACGCGTATTAAAGTTGTTCTTTGTACCTTGCTGGCCTGTCTCGCCGCAATCACGGCTTTGGGTCAGTCGTCGCTCGCGGAGTTTCAGAAAGCGCTTCAGGAGAAGGCTGCCTTCCAGGAGACTGACTTTGCCGCGCTTCAGCTCAATCAACCCGTAGTCCGGCTCGCGCCGGCCTCAAATAAACAAGAGGTCGCGGTCTCCGGCCTGGTAAACATTCGCGCCGGCGCCGAGGAGTTTTTGCGCTCGTACCGCGACGGCATGACCCGGAAGACCAATCCGGCGATTCTCGAGATCGGCGGTTTTAGCCCTGAACCCAGCCTTAACGACCTCGCCAGTCTCACGCTCGAAGCGGGCGACATCAAAGATCTGAAAGCCTGCCTCGTCGGCGACTGTCAGATAAAACTCTCGGCAGCGATGATCGAGCGTTTTCGCAAAGAGATCGACTGGGCGGCTCCCGACTACCAGCTCGCCGTCACCAATCTTTTCAAACAGATCCTGTTCGAGTACGTGCGCGACTACCGCGCGCGTGGCGAAGCAGCGCTGATTGAGTACAACGATAAACGTGACGAGGTCAGCCTGGCGGCGGAACAACGAGCGATCGAGGGTGCGACGGGCTACATCAACGATCTGTTGATCAAGGGAGAGTCAGACTTGCAACTGGCGGAAGACAGTATTGTCTGGTCCAAGATCAAGTTTGGACTCAAGCCGGTCATCGCCGTCAATCACATCCGGATCTACAAGCGAAATAGCGACACTGGTCCACAAGTATTGATCGCGTCGAATCAGATCTATGCAAACCACTACTTCAACGCGTCGCGCGCATTGACTGCGTTCGTGAATGTTCCCGGTGTTAACGAAGGCGCGTACCTTGTTTACGAAAATCGTTCGCGCGCTGACGGACTCGAAGGACCATTCGGCAAAATCAAGCGCGGCGTGGTTGAGAAAAAGGCGCTCGAAGGTCTGAAGGCGATTCTGGAACACTCGCAGGCGAGTCTTGGTGGCTCAGCTTTAACGGCCGGTACTGACGACCTCGCTGCGTATCAGTCTGATGGGTGGGGCCACCGGATCTTCGGCGGCATCCGTCCGTTGCTGTGGTTATTGATACTGTCGGCCTTGATTGCGCTGTTGGTCCTTGGGAAGCGAAGGGTGGATAATGCAACCGCGCCCAAGGGAAAAGCACTGAAACCAGAAAGCGCCAAGAGTTAAATTCTTCATCGGGAGGGCAAATGTTAAAGAAGCAATTAATTGCATGGGTTGTGGCTGGAATCATTGCCGGCGGTTTGTTGTCGTACGTGGCCGCACAGCACATGGGACACACGGTTGAGTTGAAGAACGGACAAGGTGAGTCAGTGGGCACTGCGACGATATCGGAGTCGGGCAAAGGAGTCAGAATCAAACTCGATCTGAAGAACCTGCCGCCGGGTCAGCACGGCATCCATATCCACCAGATGGCGAAATGTGAAGGTCCAGCCTTTGAGACTGCGGGATCGCATTTCAATCCCGACGGCAAGATGCACGGGACGAAGAATCCCAAAGGACCACACGCCGGCGACATGAACAATTTCACGGTGAAGGCCGACGGAACCGCAAACATGACGATTACCGATATGCGCGTGAACATGGGCGACGGAGCCAACTCGCTGTTCGCGAACGGCGGCACGTCGCTGGTCATCCATGAGAAAGCGGATGACATGAAGACTGATCCGTCCGGAAATTCCGGCGCGCGGATCGCCTGCGGCACCATCACCAAATAGCTTTTAGCCACAATAAGGCACAAAAGTAAGTAGCCACGAAAAGGCACAAAAGGCGCAAAAATTTTTCTGTGCCTCTTGTGCCTTTTTGTGGCTTAAACTACAGGCATTATGAGACGCCTGTTTCCGCTCATCGCAATTCTCGCCTTCGTAACTGTCTACGCCAACCAGCAGCGAGTGAAGATCAGTCCCGGATTTTTTACGGGCAAAGACTATCTCGACATGAGCGACACCGAGAAGCGTGCCTACGCGACCGGCGAGATCAACGGGATGCTGGTCGCGCCGTTGTTCGGCGCGCCGGAGGAAAATCTAAACTGGCTCAAGACGTGTACGGGAAAGATGTCAGACGAGCAGCTGGCGTCGACCATCACGCGGTTCATTCGCGAACAACCAGACCAGATGCAGACGAACCTCAACGTCGTGACGTTCAATGCGGTGCGCGACGCGTGTCGCAAGCTGCCTAATTAAAAAGTTTCTTGAGCAGGAAGAGCGTCGGTAAGTACTGACACTGCCATCATGCTCACGAGCAGTGAATTCTCGAGCCAGAGGGCGGCAGTGGTAGCGAGCAACGCGAGGTCGGAGAACCAGAGAAAGTTACCTGGTCCATACTGGAGCCAGTAGACAGGAACGACGACGCAGATAAAAAGCGTGTAGGCGAGCTTGAGCCAGAGCGGAATTTGAGCGGGGTGGAGCCAGTCCGGCATCGTGATATCGAGAAGTCATTTAGACAGGATTTTCAGGATTTCAGGATAAATCTTGCAAATCCTGAAAATCCTGTAAGTCCTGTCTAACTATCGACGCGTTCCTACGATCGCGCGCAAGTGCCGCAGCCGCGCATCGAGATCTTCGGGCGTGAGCGTCGCATACTTCGCGGGTAATAGCCGCCGGCTCGAGCTCTCGAACACCGCCAGCAGTTCCATATACTCCAACAACTCCACGTCCCGACTCGGGAAATAATCGATTGCAGCACGTTGAAAATGGCCCGCCAGCACGGGCGCATCGCCGCCACTCTCGCGCGCCGCCTCCTCGTTCGCCAGCAGCAACACCGCTTCGATGTCAGCGTTGCTGTAACCAATCAACTTGCTCGAGAAGCTGTCGCGAATCGAGGTGATATCGACGTCAGTCTTGATCTTGTTCTTGCGCAACAACGCCTTCGCCACGAGCTCGACTTCCTCCGGCGTCTGCACGTAAAGAAACGGAATCTTGCGATCGAGACGCCCTGCGCGCTTCAAGTCAACGTCGAGTTTGTCCGGACGGTTCGTCATCACCAGAAACAGTATGCGCCCGCGATTCGACGTGTCGGACATGAACTCCTTGATCCGCGCGATGACGCGCGACGACGTGCCGCCATCACCCTCGCCGTCTGTGTTGCCGAATGCACGATCGCCTTCGTCGATGATCACCACCACCTGCCCGATGGCGCGAATTACGTTCAGAATCTTTTCGAGATTGCCTTCAGTTGCGCCCACCCACTTCGAACGGAAGTTCTTCAGCTTTATTGTCGTCAGCCCACACTCTTTCGCAAATGCCTCGGCGACGAATGTCTTTCCCGTACCCATTGGACCAGTAAACAGGATTCCCATCGGCACGCGGCTCGTGCGTCCTTCGCGAATACTATCGGCAATGACCAGCAGATCTTTCTTCACTTCTTCCATGCCGCCGACCACTTCAAACCCGTGCGACGGCTCGACAAATTCCACGAGTCCGAAACACTCACGTTCGAGGATCTCGCGCTTTCGTTTGGCGATCAGCCGATCGGTCTCCTTACGCGCAAGTTCGATCGGACTCGGCAACGACGTGTCAGGCGCGGGCATTGCAGCCGTGGGCGCCACCAGTTCCTTCACTTCTTCACGACTCAAATTACTCGTCAGTGCCGCGAGTTTGTGGGCCCGGCTCGCAGCATCTGCGCCGCCGCCGAGTAGACCGGCAATAAACGCCTCACGATCCGCGAGCTCTTCTTCAGCCGCGGGCTGCGGTGTGAGAATCGACGCGATCTGGATCGACTTCAAACCCGCCGTGATCCCCGCGTAGCGCTCGGCATCTTTTTCAGTGAGACGAGAATCAGCGAGGCTCGCCGCTTCCCTGCGCGTTTCGTGTTCCGGCATCGGCACTTCGACCACCGCCACTTTCGGATTCGAGATCAACTTCGGTGCGAGCTCGGTGAGATTCTCGGAAATGAGCAGCACGACGTTGTCGCCGCGCTCGATCTCAGGCAGCGCAGACCAGCGATGCAAGGTTACGATCGCGGCGCGATCCGCTTCACTCTGAAAGTTTGGATCGCCCGCCGGCGCGATCGCTTCCGCGTACTCCATGATGAGCGCGGTCTTCGTCGCACTGATGAGCAGACGTTCGAGGGCCGCGAACACGCGATCCTTTTCCGTCGAGAGCAATAGATCTTCCAGGCCGGTCACACTGTCGGCGCGCTTCGTGAAGCGCACTCCGGTCGCGACGTTGTAAACCGCGATCGTGTCTTTGGAATCCTTGAGCAAAACGTCGGTCATGAATTCCGTGAGCCCCATCATCTTGCGATTGCACAACACGACGTCATAGACGTTACCGTGCAGCACAAACATCGACGCTTCGCCACGCAGGTAACGACGCCGCAGATCCTCGGCCCACGCCGGAAGCACGCGCGCTTCGCTCATAAATTAAGATCCCTCAGACCCAATGGATTCAATAGCCGCTCGGTGTCTGCGGCCGTCTGTTTGATCGACTCAACGCCGTCAAGCAGCTCGTCGAGCTGTCCCGTCAACTCCTGTGGCGACTGCATCGTAACAATCTGATCCGCGATCAACTGAAACGAGTTTTCGATCAGATCGAGCTGGCCGCGCGCCATCGTGAGGTAGTGGTGAATCTCT
>Ga0070699_100001913_pt1 | contig 18811 bp, 17 predicted proteins | sample KBSK1503metaG_FD_65473 | JGI IMG/M metagenome (GOLD analysis project Ga0070699, IMG submission 65473) | Corn, switchgrass and miscanthus rhizosphere microbial communities from Kellogg Biological Station, Michigan, USA - KBS K1-50-3 metaG | ecosystem: Host-associated > Plants > Roots >... | reverse complement strand
CGAGAGATATTGGAACGCGGTGTGGCACATATTCCTGAAGATCGGCAACGACACGGACTTATTCTTTCCTTCCCCATTCACGACAACATGATGTTGTGCACTTATTATCAACCACCGTTTGCACGCGGCGTCCAGTTACAGGAAAAAACAATATTCAGCAATGCAGAGGCCCTGGTAAAACAATATGATGTGCGGACGCCAAGCATCTACGTGAATGCCGGAGGACTTTCGGGTGGCAATCAGCAAAAAGTGATCGTGGCTCGGGAGTTTTCACGTCCACTCCAATTGATTATCGCTTCACAACCCACCCGCGGCCTCGACGTTGGTTCGATTGAATATATCCACTCCCAGATCATCAAGAAACGCGACGAAGGTACAGGTGTATTACTGGTCTCGTCCGAATTGGATGAAATCCTGGCACTCTCTGATCGCATCGCCGTGATGTATAAAGGCCAGATCATGGATATTCTGGATGCCACCAAGGTCAACAAGGAATATCTGGGTTTGCTGATGGCAGGTGTACATCCCAAAGAAAAACCAGTTCCCGAAGGCACAACCACTGAAAAAGTATTCTAGGAGAGTGCTGTGACTGACACAACCAAATCCAAACCCAAGGCTCCTGAAGGTATCGGTGGCGGCTCATGGCGTGAAGCACTGCGCGTTCCCGCGCTTGCAGTGCTAACAGGGTTAATCCTCGGTGCCATTGCCATTGTGGCCAGTGGTTCGAACGTCTTCGCCGCGTATGGAGCGTTATTCGTCGGTTCATTTGGTGACCCGGTCCGCTTCTTCAATGGCTTTCAGCAGTTATTCACCACAGGCGAAACAGCCGGGCTGCTCAGAGCTATTTACCCGTTTACTGAGAGTCTGGTCACCGCTACACCGTATATCTTCGCCGGGCTGTCGGTTGCGCTTGGTTTTCGTTGCGGACTTTTCAACATCGGCGCGGAAGGACAATTCTTCATCGGCGCACTCTGTTCAGCCTTTGTGGGATATAGCATCAAGGGTTTGCCTGCCATTATCCATCTGCCGCTTGCTGTTCTGGCCGGCGCGGCCGGTGGTGCGTTGTGGGGCATGATCCCAGGCTATCTTAAGGCGCGCTTTGGTGCGCATGAGGTAGTCAACACCATTATGATGAACTGGATCGCCTTCAAATTAAGTGACTGGCTGTTGAATGGTCCAATGAAGGCCTCCGGTTTCCGCCCGGTCACACCCAATGTTGAACATACAGCCGAACTGCCGCGTTTCTTTCCAGATCCCATACGCTTGAACTGGGGCTTTATACTGGCACTTGTAGTTGCCTATGCACTGTATTGGTTCCTGTTCAAGACCACCCTAGGTTTCGAAATCCGTTCTGTGGGGGCCAATCCTGATGCAGCAAAATATGCTGGCATGAACATCGTCAGAAACTTTGTGCTGGTAATGGCAATGGCAGGAGGTCTGGCGGGTATGGCAGGTGCCGCGCAGGTTCTGGGCGTGGACCATTGGGTTGGACAGGGATTTTCGGCAGGGTATGGTTTCGATGCCATTGCATTGGCGCTACTGGGCAAAAGTCATCCGGCTGGCGTCGTATTTGCCGCCCTGCTCTTTGGATTCCTGCGGAGTGGTGCGACGCGCATGCAATCTATCGCTGGTGTACCAATTGACATCATCTCCATCATTCAGGGTCTGGTTATCATCTTCATTGCCGCGCCAGATATCATCCGTTGGCTGTATCGCTTGAAGAGCGTCAAAGTGGAACAGACCGTACTAACCCGGGGCTGGGGTAGTTAGGAAGCAATTATATGACAAGCAGCGTCACCTCCATCAACCCCGCTCAGGCAAGACGCACTCGCATTGCATACGGAATCGTCCTGCTGGCAGTCGGTTTATTCATCTATCTGATATTTGGCTTGAGCACTCAAACCGGCCTGCAAACTACTTATGGTATTAATCTCGTAGGTTCAAGGGCGGTTTCGGTGCCTGATCTTGTTGTCCCTACGCAATTGACCATAAACCTCATGGCAGGTATTGCGGTCTTTGTCGGCGCATTCCAACTGGCGCGCGGTGTCAAATCCACTGGTGCGCTCGTCGGAGTCATTGCCCTGACATTTGTTGTGGCTTTCCTTACATGGGCCGCACAAGGCAAATCATTCAACCTGACCGGTATGATCAGCAGCTCACTGGTGCGCGCCACCCCAATTGCCCTTGCGGCGCTGTGTGGTGTCATCAGTGAACGCTCAGCAGTTATCAACATCGGTATTGAAGGCATCATGCTGATTGCGGCGCAGGCGGCTGTCGTTGCGGCAAGTATTTCAAATAATCTCTATATTGGCTTGATTGTTGCCTTGCTTGCCGGCGGATTGATCGCTGCAGCGCATGCCTATCTGGTTATCCGCTTCAAGGTGGATCAGGTGGTTAGCGGTGTTGCGATTAATATCTTCGGCGCCGGCCTCACATCATTTTTGAGTTCGCGCTTTCTGGAAAAGAACACCGATGTGCTAAATAATTCTGGCGTTTTTCCAACGATCTCAATTCCCATCCTTGACAGGATTCCGATATTGGGACCGATGTTTTTTGAGAACAACATCATCATTTATCTCATGATGATCCTGGTGGTGGTCATGCACATCACGTTGTTCTATACACCCTGGGGATTACGGACCCGCGCAGTAGGTGAACATCCCAAAGCGGCAGATACGCTGGGTATCAACGTATATTGGGTACGCTATGTAAACGTGATTTTAGGCGGCATGATTGCAGGCTTGGGCGGTGCATATTTCACAATTGGTTCTGTGGGGCGTTTCGATGAAATCATGACTGCTGGGAAAGGCTTCATTGGTCTCGCGGCAATGATCTTCGGCAAGTGGACGCCTATCGGTGCCTTCGCATCGTCGCTGATCTTCGGTTTTGCTGATTCGCTTCAGGTGAAATTACAGATTTTGCGTGTACCGATCCCATCTGAATTTTTGCTCATGGCTCCTTATATTGTGACGATGATCATTTTGACAGGTGTAGTAGGACGTGCCATTCCACCCGCTGCCGATGGACAGCCCTACGAAAAGTAACGCCTCTTGCTCCACTTCAAATTGATTCTGCTCAACCAAATTTTTCACACCTCCAACAGGTCACGTTTCATGCGTGACCTGTATTTTTATCAGCTGGGAAAAGTTATACGAAAATAGAATCAGGTTCACTCAGGGCAATGAGGTGTAAGTCAGCCAGTTTAGCTCATTCCTTTAGGAACAAAGGGGAGTATGTGTCCGTCTGTATTCGTGTAAAATCGTTTTGAATCGAGGAGAAAATGTTCAGGACCTTTCGTATCATTTCACTTTTGAGTATTTTTGTGCTCATTCTTTCGGCATGTAATCTGCCCTCTGGGACGCCCACTCAGGAGCCCAATGTGGTTTTTACCGCCGCGGCTCTTACAGTGCAGGCCCAATCCACGCAACTGGCGCCATTCAATACACCCACTCTACCCCCACCACCCGCGACAAATACGGCTGTGACAATTCCGACGTCAACCATATCCATCCCGACGGTTCCTCCTGCTTCGCCCACCGCAGCCTGTGACCAGGCCCAATTTATCAGGGATGTCACCATTCCCGATGGAACCATAATCGCGCCAGGAACCACTTTCAAAAAGACGTGGCGTTTAAGGAATATTGGTACCTGTACGTGGTCTGGATATTCGCTGGTATTTGATAGAGGCGAGTCGATGTCGCCAGTGGCTGACCCCATTGGCACGGTTGCACCAGGCCAGGAGGTCGATGTCTCGGTAACTTTTACGGCTCCAACCGTCAATAACACTTATCGAAGTTACTGGCGCGTGCGTAATGCCTCCGGAGTTTTGTTACCCGTATCGTTTGGCACCGAAGGGAAATCCTTCTATGTAGAGATCAAGGTCGAAGCAGTCAGTTCTGGTTATGATTTCTATACACGAGCTCCCTCTGCGGTATGGATCAGTGGTGCTGGTAGCATAACTTTTGGTGGACCCGATACTGACACAAATGGCTTCGCAATGTATAAGGACACCAAAAAATTGGAAGATGGCACTACGCCCTCCAAAATTCTTGAGACCCATCCGCAATGGGTGAACGATGGCGTGATTACTGGACGTTTCTCAGCCTATACCGTCGTGTCAGGTGAGCACTTCACAGCTAAAATTGGATTCCTCGCCCTAAGTGATGGTACCTGTGGTTCCGGGAATGCAAAGTTCCAGTTGAACTACAGGGAGGGAGGCGTTTTGAAACCCCTGAGCGAGTGGACGGAATCTTGTGATGGCACCATGAAAGCCATCGATGTAGATCTCACAACCCTCAACAGTAAGACCGTGGAATTCGTTTTGGCGATTCTTGCCAATGGCTCTGCCAGTCAAGATTGGGCTGTGTGGGTTGCCCCACAGATCGCAATTCCATAATACATATTTATACATAGCCTGGACGCTGGAGAGATCAGGCATGCAGATTTTATTAATCAGCGTGCTTGAAGTACCTCAGCGTCCTTTTCGTTAAGTGAATGTCTTTCGAACCTTAGGAAAATCTTATTTTCCACGGGACTTCTGCGGCTGGGCAGGCTTGCAACATTATTTTTGACAACGGTATAATGATTTTAGAAAGGAAACAGAATGTTTGATCTTCACCTAAAGAAAGGCCTGATCATCCTGAGCGCACTGACAGTTTTCATGAGTGCCTGCGGTTCAGCTGCACAGGAACAGGCTAACATCTCCACGGCCGTTGCCCAGACTGTACAGGCGCAAAACTCATTAACCAAAGTAGCAGGCATGTCCGTGATTACATCTACAATGACACCTGAAGCCAACTTTGATACCACCATGACGCCACAAGCGCTATCCACACCCGCAATCACAAACACACCATTGAGTGGAGCCGTCGAGTTCTGCACTGCCAACGCTGCCTTTGTGGGAGAGACAGTTCCTGATGGAACCATCCTTGAACCAGGCGCAACGTTTACTAAAGTCTGGCGCATCCAAAACGATGGCACCTGTACCTGGGACTCACAGTGGCAGTTGATCTTTTATAGCGGCGAAATCATGGGCGGTTCAGCCACTTATAACTTTCCGCAACCTGCGCAACCTGGGCAAACGGTTGAGGTGCCGATCATCCTTACTGCGCCTCAACTGGGTGGATCATATACGGGCGAATGGATGCTCAAGTCGCCCTGGGGCATGACATTTGGCGTGGGACAGTCCAGCGCCCCTTTATCTGTTTCTATTGTGGTTGGCAGTGCCACCCCGCAAAACAATAGAACGGCAACAGTCTTTGGCGTCACCGCTGTAGACTATGAGGTCTCTGTCCGATGTACAGATGCCAATACTTTCTATACGATCACAGCCCAAATCACCTCGAACGGGCCCGTGGATGTGATCTTTACCTGGACCCAAAGCGACTTCAATAATGAGCGCAACAATAGACTCACGTTCCGCGAGGCTACAACAAAATCCATGACCCGAGAATGGGTACAGGGTAATGAAACGTCTCCAACGCAGCGCTGGGCGCAGGTGGTAATCACCTCCCCTGCATATCAGGAATATGGTCAGGTAGCCCTTCCTCCGCTTTGCCCGTAAGGAATCAAAAGAGCCGGTGTAAATCGCCGGCTCTTTTGATAATGGAACTCTCCAACTCTGTCGAGCGTCTAATAGGATAGTTTATTATCCATAATGGAGTCTTTATGCTTGACAAGCCTTTCAGAAAAATTCTGTTTCCTATACTCGCTTTACTTATCATTCTAGCCTGTAACCCACTTATGCCAGCAACACCTCAACCCGCAGCAACTCTGGATGTATTGTACACATCTGCCGCGCAGACCCTCAGCGCCATGTCTACACAGGGCGCGGCAGTATTAACATCCCAGCCATCGGTGGCATCTCCTACAGTGACATTATCCATTCCTACCACCACAACGACGGCCCTGGGGTTCCAGACCTTCACGGCCGTGCCTCCCATTACGAGATGCGATGGCGCAGCCTTTGTTACTGATGTGACTTATCCGGATGGCTCCGGTGTGGGCATTGGGGTTGCGTTTACAAAAATCTGGCGCGTCCGAAATATCGGCACCTGCACCTGGACAACTTCCTACTCACTGGTATTTGTCACTGGTGAAAGGTTCGGCACTCAGAGCGCTGTTTCATTACCCGGTAGTGTTGCTCCGGGCCAGAGCATTGATATCCCGGTACAAATGACGGCACCCAACCAAAGCGGCCGCTTCAGAGGATACTGGAAACTTCGTAACGCGTCTGGTATCCTGTTCGGAGTCGGAAATTCCGGAGATGAAAATATTTACGTGGATGTAAACGTGAGTGGCTATACCGTTACTGGTCTCGACTTCATCGAAGCAGCCTGCACAGCCACCTGGAGAACTCAAGCAGATACTCTCACTTGTCCTGGCACTGATGGCGATAGTAAGGGATTTGTGCTTGTTCAAGCCCCTGCAAAGATGGAAAATGGTTCCAGCCAAAGCAAGGGACTAATCACCCATCCTCAACAGGTACGGGATGGAGTGATCATAGGAAAATATCCTGCCATTAGAATTCAATCTGGTGATCGGTTTCAGGCTTGGATCAACTGCATGGACAGAGCCAACGACTGCGATGTCATCTTCAAGCTCCAGTATCAGATTGGTCAAAATCCTGTTCAAACACTGGGTCAATGGCGTGAAGTCTATGAAGGAGAATACTACTCTGTGAACGTAGACTTGAGTGCGCTGAACGGAGAAAGGGTCAAATTCATTCTGACTGTTCTGGCGAATGGTTCCGCCCATGAGGATTATGCCCAATGGATTGCGCCGCGCATTACCCGCCTAAGCTCCCAACCACCCACTGTGACATTTACCCCGTCTCTTTCTCCAACGGTCACTGTCACTGGCTCTCCAACTTTTACCACCACTGTGACATCCACAGCTACTGCCACTGCAACTGCCACAGCCACATTTACATCAACAGCTACTGCAACCGATACGCCCACCCCGACCAACACTCCGTAACCATCACAAGCCTATGGTCCTTACCTATTTAATGGGTGCGAACGCAGGCTTTGCCTTGCAGTATAATGGATTGGACGCGCTATCATAGGTAGCGTACCCAATCCAATAACTTTTTTGCTTACTTTTGGAGGTACCAATCATGTTTTCAAGAAAACCAACGCGGCTGATTCTGATTACCATACTCACAGCCGCCCTTTTACTGACATCCTGTAATGTGGGAACAGCCCCCTCTCCCACGCCGGATGTAAATGCGTTAAATACAGCCATTGTAGGGACAACAGTCGCCCAACTTTCCGCACAATTTACACAAACTGCAATGGCAGTTCCAACCAATACATCTACCGCCACCTCAACCCCCACCACCTTGCCAACCTTTTCCCTCCCCACCCTGGATAATTCCGGCGCAGTCTCTCCAACTGTAGGTGCTGGTGGCCTGCCTACCGTGTCCTTTATAAATACTCCGGTTACGGGTGTTAATACGCCAGTAGCTGGTTTTACCCAAGTTGTGTTGCCAACTTCTGCCGCGACCGCCTCCTTGGGTGATGCATGTAATAATAACGTTTTTGAGGGTGATGTGACCATTCCTGATGGTACAGACATAAACCCTGGAACAAACTTTCAAAAAGTATGGGCAGTCAGAAACACAGGCACCTGCACATGGGATGAGGGTTATACCCTTGTTTACATCGCTGGGAGTACTCCCGACCTTGACCCGGTCAATGTTAGATTCAATAGCAGAGATGATTTTGTCTCGCCCGGCGAAGGTATTAATATAGGGGTCAACCTCACAACACCATGCACTCCCGGCAGCTATGAGGGACATTGGCGCATGCAAAGCGACTCTGGTTATTATTTTGGGACTATTCTATCTGTCTATGTAAAAGTTACAGACGACTGTTGATTGGAAAGGATGCTCCGTGAAATCCAAATCCCTCGCGTTCCTATTTGTCTGTGGGTTGCTCCTCGCTGCGTGTGGAGCAAATGCCACACCTACTGAGTCTACGCCTGATGTAGCCGCGATACGCACCTCGGCAGCCAAGACAGTGATTGCCCAATTCACATTGACCGCGGCCGTATTCACACCTACATTAGAGCCACCTCCTACTGAAACAACTGCAGCGGAACCCACCGCCACCGCGACATCCACTCAGGCCGTGGTTGCCCAAGTCACCAACGCCGAAGGAACCACCATTGCCATCTGCGACAAATATTCCTGGGATATTGCCACCGTGGATGTCAACATTCCGGATAATACCGTCATGTCGCCCGGGCAGGACTTTACAAAAACCTGGAAGATCAAAAACACGGGTTCATGCACCTGGGGTGATGGGTACAGGTTGATCTATAGCTACGGAGATAGAATGTCCGGTGAGGCACAGCCTCTTGAAGGCGCCATTGTCCCCGGCCAGGAAGTGGAAGTCTCGGTCAACTTTACGGCCCCCGATAGTGCTGGCACCTACTTCAGTTCCTGGACGATGCAAAATGCCGGTGGCACGCCTTTCCTTGGAAATGATGACAAGCCGCTCTATGTCCAGATCATCGTCCAGTAAGATTTGTGAATCAGAACTTAAAACAAAGTATCAAAGACAAAGCACGCCAGCTGGGGTTTTCCCTGGCTGGCGTCACAACCCCCGAACCACCCCCACATTACTCCACATTTGAAAATTGGCTTTCCCAGGGTCATCACGGCACGATGGCCTATCTTGACACAGACCGTTCACGTCTGCGTCGGGCTGACCCTAAACAAATCCTTCCTGAATGTAAATCCATTCTGGTCCTTGCTACACCATACAATCCTCCTCAATCATCCACGCTGAGCGAGGTGAAAATCGCTGCCTACGCCCAGGGTGATGACTATCACAATGTGCTCCCGGCTCGGATGAAGGAATTGGTTCAATTCATCGAGGAGCAGGTTGGAGGTCCGATCAAGAACCGCTGGTATACAGATACAGGTCCAATCCTTGAGCGCGACCTCGCTCAACGTGCAGGCATCGGTTGGATCGGCAAAAACACCTGTCTCATTAATCCCAAACAAGGTTCTTATTTTCTACTTTCTGAAATTCTACTCGATCTCGAACTTGACCCCGATTCGCCTTTTGAAACCGATCATTGTGGCACTTGCACACGCTGTATCGAGGCCTGCCCCACAGATTGCATTTTGCCGGACCGCACCCTCGACGCGCGTCGTTGCATTTCCTATCTCACCATCGAACTCAAGGATGATATACCTGTTGAACTGCGCGACAAAATGGGTGACTGGGTTTTCGGATGCGACATCTGCCAGATGGTCTGCCCATGGAACCGCTTTGCACCCGAAGGCGATTCAGCCTTTGTAGATAAAGAGCCGCCTCACTCTCTGACCGATGAATTGACTCTCACACTCCAAACCTTTAATCAACGCTTCAAGCGGACTCCCATCCAGCGCGCCAAACGGCGTGGCTACCTGCGCAATGTCGCTGTGGCGCTGGGAAATGTTGGAGATATGCACGCTCTACCCGTCCTTCAGCAAAACGCGTTGAACGACAAAGAGCCCATGATTAGTGAACATGCAAAATGGGCAATCGAAAAAATCAAAAAGCGAGAAAATTAAACCCTTTGTGTCCCTTCGTGGTAAAAAAGAGAATATGAACAAACTCCTCATTGCAACCAATAACAAAGGCAAAGTTCTCGAAATTCAGGAACTGCTCAAAGATACGAATATCGAACTTGTCACCCCCGACCAGATCGGACTCGATCTTGATGTCATCGAAGATGGTCACACCTATGCCGAGAACGCCACCAAAAAAGCGCTTGCCTTTGCCCAAGCTAGCGGACTGATCTCCCTCGCCGATGACTCTGGTCTTGACGTAGATGCCTTGGATGGTGCACCTGGTTTATACTCCGCGCGTTATGGTTCATCAAACGGTGTAAAGCTAAGCGATGCTGAACGGCGAAGTTATCTGATACAAAATCTGCAAGGCAAACCCCGCCCATGGACAGCTCACTTCCACGCCACGATTGCAATTGCCGTGCCAAACAGTGCTATCCATCTAATTGAAGGAAATTGTCCCGGCGAAATCATACCCGAAGAACACGGCACAGGCGGATTTGGTTATGACCCCATCTTTCTGTTGACAGAGCTAGGCAAGACCATGGCCGAGCTCAGCATGGACGAAAAAAACCGCCTCAGCCATCGGGCCAGGGCGGTGATGAAGGCGAAAGGAACTTTGGTTCAATTATTCTAAATTTGAAATCTTAGAAAGTTATTCAAAGGTTATTTCTTCGCTCCAAATAAAAATTCTTGACAAAGTTGTCTAAAGTTTGTTGTGTCTCATATAACCTAACTTTGGAATCAAACAAAGGAACGACTTCATCGAAATATTCATTTAGTATCCCTTGCCAGCGTAATAGCTGTTTTTCTATTACTTGACTTATTGGAATCCTTCTTGGAAGGTTATATACCCAAGAACTTGGCGATGAATTGGAAACTAAACAAGCCATAACATCAATACCATACCAAAGGTTTGGGTCATTGACACCCAAAGCAGAAATCTCAATGTATACGCTATTATGTTCCAAGTAAATTTGTAACTGACATTTTTGAGATTCAAACATTAAGAGATTATTTTGAAATCCTAGACAAATCTTACTGGCTGATCTGTTTAGCGAGAAATCATGTTTATCAATATAATCGCCTAATCGTGTATTGACATGTTCAAGAAAAGAATAATCGCTCAAATTCCCTCACAACTTTGTCTTTCGTAAGGAAAGCACTTTGTTCAAGCTGGCCTTATATTTGTTTAAAAACAGAATATTTGCTACCTCTTCGCGTGGTGTAGCCGATCCGCCGCTTCCTCCGATAATGGGATATAAACTTGAATCCTTGTCCCCTTGCCAGGTGCGGAGTCAATATTCAGCAGGCCGTTGACCAATTCTGTGCGTTCCTTTAAATTGATCATGCCCAGGCTGCCGCGGTTATCATAGGATTTATTCACCGCTTCCACATCGAACCCTGCGCCATCATCCTCAATTTCCAACAAGGCAATATTCGTCTCAAACTGTCGCAGGCGCACCCAAATGTGAAAGGCATTGGCATGTTTGCGGGCGTTGTTCACCGCTTCTTCGATGATATAGAAGATCACGCCCTGCTTGCCCATTTCCATGTTTTCGATGACCATCTCGTCCACATTGACGATCACATTCTGGGCAAAGGTCTCGCGCATCTTCTCCGCCATGGCAGAGAGCGCGGCGGTCAACCCCTGTGATTCGAGAATCAACGGGCGCAGTGTAAACAACATGTGGCGCACTTCCTTGGTGGTGCGGTGTGCAAGTTCCTCTATCTTTTGCAGTTCTTCATCTGCGCCCTTGCCATCTTTTTTCAACATACGCCGGGCTAGATTGATGCGCATTGCGATCGCAGCTACAGATTGCGTCGGGCCATCATGCAGGTCGCGCGCTAGTTTCTTACGCGTTTCCTCCTGCACCTCCACCATGCGTTCCTTCTCTTCAACCAGATCCTGATACAGACGGGCATTCTGCACGGCAATCACAGCCTGACGGCCAATGATATCAAGCAAGCCGCGCCGTTCTTCGGTGAAATAGTTCTGGTCAGGGTGGGCAAAGAGCATGGCACCATAGACATTGAAACCACTGCGTAACGAGAAACAGTAGGCAGAAGAACAAGCCCGCAAGGCAATGATTCGCCCGAGCTCGGGGTCATAACCAATGTCACGCGTCAACACGGCTTCGCCATCATCCACCACCCGCTTGAGAACACCGTCCTTGCCTTGCAGGCTCACGCGCATGTCCGCATTTGTAAAGCGGCGCGCTGAACCAATTGTCAACTGACTCCCTTTGAACAGGAAAATGGCGCTGACCAATTTATCATCTTTGGGTTCGTCGGGATCAAGATTGGGGTCGAGGGCGTTGTAGCCCAGGTCCAGCACTGAATCGAGTACGCGTTTATAACTGAGAGTCGCTGTCAGCGTGGAAGTCAGCTCGTAGATGGCACGCAGGCGTTCAGTCTCCATGAGGCGGCGGCGCTCCTCCGCATCCAGACGAGTCTGGCGCGATGTACGTAAACGTCGCATGGCCAGGAGTCCCAGTAATCCACTGATCAAGCCAATTAATAACGTCACAACCAAACTGCTGAGTGTGAAAAAGTTTGTCAACCCCTCACGCAAAATTACGGCCTGGTATGCGGCAAACAATATCGCCATTACAAAAGCACCCCACATTTCAAAATACAGGGCACCCACACCAATTGGAATCAACGCCACCCAGGTGATTGTATTGAGCGGGCCACTTCGCACCAAAAACAGCAAAGCCGCCAATAGAAAATCCATGCCCAGCAGGACCTGGCGATGGTATCTTTCCAGACGAATGCTCAATCCGGACATCAGGCTCAGGATGCCATTCCAGATCACCATCAGAATCAAAACCGATAGTTCGGCATTGCTCATGCGGCCTGCAAACGTGATACTCAGGCCAGCCAGCACAAGCCAGCGCAATGATGCGGCAAACCAATCAGCTACATAAGGGCCCTCAAACCTGCGCATACGACTATGATACTCGAAAAAGACTAATTCAACTTCACCTGCTATAGCTCATACCCCATACGGTTTATGGATGCCCCCAATTTTTCAGCCAACACTTTTTGTTCCGCAGCCGAATAGGACTCGCGAAAGCGGCCGATCTTGCCTTTATAAAAATGCAGACCCTGCTGCCCTTCTGCTACACCGGGACGATACGCCTCGATCACTTTCTGGACCTCCGGCCCGCTTCCATCCAACTTGAGGAATCCAACCAGACGCATTACCTCCTCATCATAGTTTATGAGCAGGTCTTCGTAGCGAGCTGTCAGAACGTTTTTTTCCTTCATCCACCTCTCCCAAACGCGGACGTAATCCATAATAAAGTCCAGACTCTTTTGGAAATCAGTTAAGTGGGAAAAGGCATTGGGGCGGCCCTTTGTAAGGGCCCGTTGACCAAAGTCAAAGGCAGAGAGCATGGCATCGCGTGGGTCACGGTAAATGTACGTGATGCGAAGCAAGCCCAGGCTTTGCAACACGCGGGATGTGGCCGAAGGTCCGGCATGAGCCTTAATCACAAAGGTATTTCCGAGCAATGCCGGGATTGCCACCATCCCCAATCTTCTTATCGAAAGCACGCCAATGTTGTTGTTGACTTCGGTCAGGATGTTTTGTAAGCGATACTTCACGCGGATATCGCGCGCATCGGCACAATTCGTGATCTGCATGAGATCATGGATAAGATTGTAGTGCCAGCCAGAACCGGCACGCGGCATACCAACGGAAAGGACGATCATCATTGAGGCTCCGGATTGCTCAAAGCTGCCGAGGGCGGCGCTGAAAGCGTTTGAGGATGTTCTGATTCTAATGCATGGGCAGTCATCATACCTGCGAGCACACCGAGATTGATCCAGCTGTTCGGTGTGGCAAATGAATCCTGCGTAACATTATAGAGAGCGATGGCAAGCCATGAGAACAAGCCAGCAATTCCAAGATAACGCATAAGTGCTGTCTGTTTTTGCAAGGCAATCAGCACATCTCCCAGAATTGAAAATTGAAAGGCCAGAAACATGAAAAAACCTATGAGACCGGTCTCTGCCAGCAGACGGGCATAGATGTTTTTAGGGTTCGGGTATAGGCGATTCTCAGGGCTGAGTTGACGCGCAATCTCAGGCACAGTCGTCATGGACCAATCTGGCAAGTGATCATAAATATAAAATCCGCTGGCGCCCAACCCCACACCCAGCCACGGACTTTCCTCATATGCACCTAAGGCACCGAATATATAAGCGGCCCTTGCCCCGGCCGAGTTTTCAATAATGAATTCTTGTAGATTCTCGGCATTTGAATTGAACAGGCGGGTGATATAGCCTTTCCGGCTTAGAAATAATCCCGAGCCTGTTATTGCTGCCAACACAAGCACAATGATTCCCAAGCGGAGAATTAAGTCCCTGCCACGTTGAAAACCAGATACAAACCAATTCCGACCCGCGCGGATTTCGGCCCTGCCTGCAAAAAGAAACGTCACTGTCAGCACGATCAGGGCAGCGAGTAAGCCTCCACGTGAATAGGTTGCCAGTAAAAGCAACAATGCACCACCAAATAGAGCCGGCTCAAACCATTTGAAGCGCGTCACACGGATACGCGTCAGCAATGCCGCCAGTAACCATGGCATATAAATGGTGGTGATTTGCCCGGCAAGCCAGGCTGGCTCATAGGCCATCCCTGAGATACGATTGCTTCGCACCAATTCGCGCATCGAGAAAGCTCGCTGCCAGTGTGTGACAGTCACTTTCGGGAGTAAGGGTGTGTAGAACGCCAGCGCTTGTATACTACTCCAGGCCACATCCATCACAAATCCAGCCAGCAACCAGCGGAGTGTAAAACGCAAATCCTCTTCATTCCGATTCATCCACACAGCTGCTATAAAAAACGAAAACCCAATTACTACGGTTACCCAGGCACGGATGACTCGGCCGAAATAATCTTGTCCACGCAGGGTCAACGGGTTCAGTAAAGCTCCATAACTGCTCGCCGCCAACATCAATAATACAAACACAATGAGCGGAATCCAAACTCCCGTGCGTGGAATAGACGTTTTATCACGATAGAATTGAAAAATCAAAACAAGACCCAAAAGTGCGACCGGGTAAAAAGAAAGTGGGCGGACTAAGGTCCCTTCACCCATGCCCGGGAAATAGCGAAAACTGGTGACAGGCAGAGTGAACAGAGCTGCGCCCCATAGAAAGCGTGCCAGCATTACCGAAAAATCTTCAAACCTTGCAGTCAAAGTCATTGGGGCCGCTTAAGAAACAAAACTACGATTGAGCCAAGCATCAGGAAGATCACTGCTCCAGTAAAAATGTACAGGCTCATCGAAAGGCTGTGATCAGCCGGGATGGCCGGTGTGCGGGTGACCTCTACCTCAATAAAGTTATTGAGGCCATCTGCAGAGGCCGTATGGACACGAACCTCCTGCACAAAAACATTTGCCCAGGCTGTAGCCAACGAGGCTGCACGTTGTGGATCTGCATCGTCTGCATAAAAGTTCCACCCTCCCTCTGCAGGTTGACTAAGCAATAATCTATTAGAATCGCGCAGCTCCTGGAGCGTAAGACCTGGATTCATTTGAGTAACTCCATCCAATACAGCATCGGAAAATGCAAGTTCTTCCAATTTGCGCGTTTCGCGTTCGAGATAATAAAACTGCTGACGGTCAGTCTCCTGGGGCCAGGCTTGCTCCAAATTAAAATCCACCAACACCACTGCATGAGCACGATAAGGTGGTGGAGCAAAGTAAAACACAGCCGCACCGATCAAACCACCGATCAGCGCGCCCAATGACCAGAACCGCCAGGCCTTGAGCAGGCGAATCACATCATCCATGGAGGGAGAAGAGAAAAAAAGTTTCATAAATCCTTATACAACAAATGCTCTTTCTGGCTTGAGCCTGGAAAGAGCATTATACATTCAACATCCTTCTTCTACGCCAATTCCAAAGCGGCGCAATCAATTTACGAATATAGTATTTGGCTACAATAGTCGAAAAGAATGATCCACCATCCCGATAATGCACGCGAATCATTTCAGGCCAGCAGCGGTCATCGGCGGCAATCGTTTTGCCAGTGGTATGGAGACGGAAGTTCGCCCATGTCTGGGAAACATATTTCAGTTCGGTATGAGCAGCGAGGCGCGTCCACAGGTCATAATCCATGGCAAAGTAAAAAGAGGGATCCAGCGGACCAACCTGCTTCCACAATTCGGCCCGGAAGAACATCGTCTGCTGCGGGATATGGACATATCCCTGACGAAGGCGGCGGTAATCAGTCTGGGCAGAGCCGAATTTTCCGATCACACGCCCGCTTTCGTTGATGAAATTGCAATCGCCGTATACCATACCCACCTTGGGATGATCTAACAGATTCTTCACTGCAGCAGAGACAGCATTCGGTTCATATGTATCATCTGAATTCAACCACGCCAGGATTTGACCTTGCGCACGCCCAAAGCCTTTGTTGATCGCATCGGTCTGACCTTGATCCTGCTCGCTGACCCACCAGGCGATTCCTTTTTGGAATCCGACAGCTTGCTGTCGAGTTTGCGGAAGTAAGCTTCCGGAGTCCAGAGCATATTTCTTGATAATCTCCACCGTTCCATCAGTCGAGCCACCATCCACGATTAAATACTCAATGTGCGGATAATCCTGCGCAAGCACGGATTGAATCGTTGCTTCGATGTAATGCGCCTGATTATAAGAAGGCGTGACGATGGAAACTAGAGGCAACTCGTTTTGGTTCATGGATTTGTCAAAGGGTGTTCGAGATCGTAAATAATATACCCTGGTCCCTGTTCATAAACAGGATAATTCTGAGTTACAAATTCCTTGATCTCCGGCTGACCATCAAATTGATCGGCCAGAGTAACTACAAAATATTTTTTCCCGGTAATGCGTTCCAGAAACTCGGCTTTGATATCAAAGTTTGGCTTCACTTTTTCCCGTAAGTTGATATCAGACGCTAAATACCATTGGTCAACATCCTGAAAACCCCAGTAAGCTAGATGGTAATCTTCAGTCAATCCCAGGACCGGTGTGGTATGGCCTAGTTTCTCACCGAGTTCCTCCCAGAGTTTTACTTCCGAGCGATAATTCGTCCGCACCAGAAAGACGCGTATACCCCACATTTGTGCACCGATGGCAAAGAGAATCACCGCCAACATGGCGAGTCGCGCCCTAAGAGCAGTGGGATATAACTCATTAATTTTTCTAAACACCACCTCTCCAACCGCAGAGAGGGAAAGCGCGATAATCATAATGGCTGGTAGTTGATAGTAATTGTGTGTTGTCACATGATGTGACAAGGTAAACCCATATACCAGATACCCAAGCCAGAGACCAATTAATAAAGGACGGAACTGGCGCGGGTCGGCGAGAAAGATCGCCAGCAAGGACAACAAAAACGCTCCGGCGCCCGCGGTATTTCCTATCAAATTATTCCAACGAACGTAGAAAGCTCCCTCCGTCCAAAGTTCAGGAAAGAAACGTAACGCAGTCTGCGACCCCAGTGTTTTTGTCACATACAATCCGATAAACAGATATAAAATCATCGGCAAGGCTGCCAGCACAGCCACGGTCCAAGCCTGGCGTGACTGGAGTGCATTTTTCAATCCCAAATTGGAAAGAATGACAACACTAAAGGCTCCGAGAAGATGAAAACCCATTATCGGTGGTTTGACAAAAATTGCAGCGCCACTTAACATACCAGTTGCTATTGCCCATTTCCACGAACCAGACTCCATCCAATGATCAAATGCCCAGAGGGCGTACAATCCTAACGCAATCATCAGCGGATCGGGTTGAAATGATCGGCTGGCCAGAATAACAAAATACAGGAAAATAAAATATAACAGCGAAACCAGCGCTCCATCCGTGGAAGTTAAACGTCGAGCCAGCATAAAAAGCGCCCAACCACCTGCCAGCCAAAAAAACGCGGAATAGATTCTGGCAATCCACATATGCTCACCAAAGAGCATATAAGTAAAAGCCACAATTCTTTCAAAAGCAGGTGGCTCAAGAGACGCCTGCTCGTGCCACTGTTGAATTGCGATCTCCCGTTTCCACCCAGGAACATCTTTAGCCATTTCATAATACATCCCACGCGCTTTGATGAATGAATACATCTGGCGTGGCATTGCAAATTCCTTTGGCAGGTCAGTGAGATCAAACAGTCGAATTCCTAAACCTAGAGTAAAAATGGCGATAAGTATTAGGATAACAGCGCGAGGGCTGCCGAAAAACGAATCTTTCATTCCCAGATTACCAGCTTTCACCTGGATAATAAAAGTTGGCTGTTTCCCCTGTAATATCACGGATTCTCTTTATCACTTCTGCTGGCAGGCGCCTTTTCCAATTTTTGATACTGGAGGCGCTATCAAGTTGGATGGAATGAGCCTTTTTTGGCGACACTTCAGTAGGATTATCGGAAGTGCTTGAATTTAGAATTGTTTTTTCTACGCGCTTTGTAAAATCAAGTCCTAATACACCATACAAATCCCGATAGCGATTCACAGGCTCAAGTGAAAGATCTTCATGTCGCACCACCAGCCACTCGGAACTCAATTGCTGAAATTTCCGAACGACGCCATAGATTATCTTCCATAAGAGCGTGCCCTGACCAATCACATCCTCCGCTTTAATAGCCAGCATTTGCTCACGATACATCTCCAAGTGGTCGCGCATCAATAGCGGTTGCTCCAGTAAATTTTTGAAATCAAAGCTCCAACCCAATCGCTCAAGGCTGTTGGCGAACGCTGCTGGATGACGCACTGTAATTACAACCCGGCAGTTTAAGCGCTTTGCGAACCACGGCACCGAAAATACTGCAAACGGATCTTTGAGTAATGCGCGCTGGCCACGCTCCAAGGCATTGTAGAAAATCATAAAATCGCGTCCCAAGCGAAAAAAGTCCTTGCGCGAACGCAGGGAGCGGATTTCATCCATCAGGTGGTAATCAAACTCAAGCAGGCTTTGAAAGGCAGGCAAATATTCCTGTTCGTTCTCTTCGCAAATATACTTATACCAATGCTTTACCCTGGCCTTGAAAACACCCGGTCGATGCAAAGCATTCAACGGCTCACTGATGTAAGCCGTGTCAGCATCGGCGGCCAGCATTCTGCCTGCCCAGGTGGTGCCGCTCCGATGCGCGCCTGTTACAAGGATGGGATGGTTTATATCGCTCATTTCTTCTCACGCAGTTGATAAATTATATAACCATCACTCTGGGCATACACAGGATAAGTAACTAATTGCTGCCGCAGCTCGGGCT
>Ga0070699_100001912_pt1 | contig 18813 bp, 10 predicted proteins | sample KBSK1503metaG_FD_65473 | JGI IMG/M metagenome (GOLD analysis project Ga0070699, IMG submission 65473) | Corn, switchgrass and miscanthus rhizosphere microbial communities from Kellogg Biological Station, Michigan, USA - KBS K1-50-3 metaG | ecosystem: Host-associated > Plants > Roots >... | reverse complement strand
GCGCCGTGAGCCCCATCCCCGCGGAGGCAGCCAACGCGGCGTAGTTTCCACCCGTCCAACACCAATCGATCCCCTCTCCACGAAGTGGAGAGGGGCTAGGGGTGAGGTGGCTAGGTAGCAATCTGAAACACCTGCCTCAATCTCGCCGTATTGAGCATCCTGAGGGTCCCAGACCCCAACTCCGACTGGCCGCTGATGTATCCGAATCGACTGGTAACCTGGCTTGCGCTCCACGGTCGCAGCATCGTCCTCTGGACGGCCGCGTCGGTGTCGCTGGCGTTCATTACCGGGTTCAGCTACAGCGTCACCTGCGGTTTCCACGGCTGCCCCTCGATCGAGGACATCCGGGCTTATGTCCCGCTCCAGGGCGGTCGGGTGCTGGACCGGAACGGCGACGTGCTGGGGTATCTCGAGCCGGTCCGCCGGATCACCGTTTCGCTGGACCGGATCCCCGAAAACGTCCGCAACGCCTTCATCGCGGTGGAAGACCGCCGCTTTACCAGCCACCACGGCGTGGACTGGCACGCCTTCGGCCGTGCTTTCTTCCGGAACGCGACCTCCCTGGGCGTGCGCGAAGGCGCCTCGACACTCACCATGCAGGTGGCTCGGAGCGCCTTCATCGGCGGGGACGAGTACTCCGACCGCTCCTTTGGCCGCAAGCTGATCGAGCTGCGCCTGGCGCCCCGCATCGAAGCCGCGCTCACCAAGGACCAGATCCTCGAGCTGTACCTCAACCTGATTTACCTGGGTGACGATACCTACGGGGTGGAGGCGGCGAGCCGGCACTACTTCGGGAAGAGCGTCGATCGCCTGACCTTGGCGGAGGCGGCGATGCTGGCCGGCATGCCCCGGGCTCCCTCGGTGTACGATCCCCGGGAACATCCCGATCGCGCTATCGAACGCCGCAACCTGGTGCTCTCGCTGATGGCGCGGGAAGGCTTCATTACGACAGCTACGGCCGAAAAGGCGTCGGACCAGCGGCTCCGGGTGGCGCGGGTGGGCTGGACCCCGCCGATCTACGCCTCCTATGCGGTGGAGGCCGTGCGCGACCTGGTCGCTGCGGAAGTCGGCAACCACCCGCCTTACGCCGAGATCATCGTGCAGACCACGTTCGATCGAGGGGCGCAGCTGGCGGCGGAGCGCGCGGTGCGGGATCGTGCGGCCGCGATCGGTGGCAACGTGCAGGGTGCCATGGTGGCCCTGGACCCGGCTACCGGCCAAGTCCTGGCGATGGTGGGCGGCACCGGACCCGCGCGCGGCAGCTACAATCGGGCCTGGCTGGCGCACCGGCAACCCGGCTCCGCGTTCAAACCCTTCGTATATGCTGCGGCGCTCGAGTCCGGCCTCACGACCGCTACGATGGTGGACGACGAGCCGGTCGAGATCGTGGATGCCGGCCGGGTGTGGCGCCCGGCCAACTTCGGCGACTCCTATTCCGGCACCATCACCATCCGCGACGCCCTGGCCCATTCGGCCAACGCCGCGACGGTGCGGATCAGCCAGGAGATCGGGATCGAGCGGGTCGTGTCGATGGCCCGCCGGGTCGGAATCACCAGCCCGCTTGCCTCGGTCCCCTCGCTGGCGCTCGGCTCTTCCGAAGTGACGCCGATCGAGCTGGTGACCGGATACGCACCGTTCGCCAATGGGGGCTGGAAGGTGGAACCCCGTTTCATCGATAGCATCATGGTGGGAGCGAAGACGGTGTACCGGGAAAAGTCCACGGCTCCGGTGCCGGTTCTCGATTCTGTGACCGCCTTTTTGGTTACCTCGATGCTCCGCTCCGTGGTGGACGAGGGCACCGGGTACCCGGTTCGCGAGCTCGGGGTCTGGGGTCCGGTCGCCGGAAAGACCGGCACGACCAATAACGGCGCCGACGTCTGGTTTGTGGGATACACGCCGAGCATCCTGGCCGGATTCTGGTTTGGATATGACACTCCGCGCAGCATCGCGCGAAACGCCTCGGGCGGCCGGCTTGCCGCTCCGGCGTGGGCGGCGTTCTACAAGCGGGGCTGGCAGGATCGGGAAACCGGTGCTGATTGGACGGTGCCCGACGGCGTGGTGGAAGCAGAAATCGATCCTGAGTCCGGGATGCTGGCCGGCTACTATTGCCCGACCACCCGAACCGAGTATTTCCGCTCTGGCACCGAGCCCACCGAGCAGTGCCAGCTGCACGAGGATGGCGGCGGCTTCATCGACGACATCAAGAACGGCGTCCGGGGAGCGGTCAAGGGACTGATCTCCATCTTCCGTAACCGGTAGGGCGGCGGGGGATCAGGTAGGACGGCGTCCCAGCCCGTCCCGGGCTGCTAGATTCCCGGCATCGCCAATCCGAGTGTAGCATGCGCTCTACCCGCGTCACACTTCTTCTGCTTGCCAGCCTGTCATCCGTTGTCATCGCCCAGTCCTCCCCGGCCGGCTGCTGGGCCGGCACTGTGGACGGAGTGCCGGCGCCGCGCCGGGCGGTGCTCGAGCTCGCGCCGGTGAACGGGGATTGGAACGCGCGGATGGTGATGCTGGTCCGGAATACCGATCCCGACCCGGTGGCTAACCTGGTGGTCCGGGGCGACAGCGTGCGGTTCCAGCTTCCTACCACGCCCGGCTCGCCCACCTTCACCGGGAAGGTCGATCATGACGTTCTGAGCGGGACCGTGCAGGGCCGCACCACGCAGTCCTTCAGTCTGGCTCGAGTCCGGGATACCTCGGCTACCACTCCCCTCAAGGGGCACTGGTTCGGCTGGCTGTCCCAGAATGGCGCAGGGGTACTGCGACTCGGGCTCAATATCCTTCCGGCTCCCTGCGGCCAGCTGCTGGTCACCCTGGACAGTCCGGACCAGGGCAGCTCCGGCCTTCCAACAACCAACGTGTCGGTTCGGGCCGACTCACTCTTTCTCGAGATGAGTTACGTCAAGGGCGCCTTCCAGGGGGGGCTGGTGGGAGACTCGCTGATCGGAAGCTGGACTCAAAACGGGGCGACCATGGGCCTCCGCCTGGGCCGCCGGGACAGCGCGGTGACCAGCACCCGCCGACCCCAGGATCCGGTAGCGCCGTTTCCGTACACCGAAGAGAATGTCGTCTACACCAATCCGGCCGACGGCACCCGGCTCGCGGGGACCCTGACCATGCCACCCGGCGCCGGGCCGTTTCCGGCCGTGCTCCTGATCACCGGTTCTGGCGCCCAGGACCGCAACGAATCCATCATGGGACACAAGCCCTTCCTGGTAATGGCGGACGCGCTTACCCGGCGGGGAATCGCGGTGCTCCGGGTGGATGACCGTGGGGTAGGCGGCTCGACCGGGAATCTCATGACTGCCACCATCAGCGATAACGCCGGCGACGCGCTCGCCGGACTCGAGTTCCTGCGCCACCACTTGAAGGTTGATTCCATGCGGGTCGGCCTGGTTGGCCACTCCGAAGGCGGCTGGGTCGCCCCATTGGCAGCGTCGCGTTCCGGACACGTCGCGTATGTCGTCCTGCTGGCCGGGCCGGCGGTGACGGGCGAAGCCATCCGTTACGCGCAGGACTCGGTGCTGGCGCTGGCCGCCGGCGCCTCGTTCGCGATGGTGTCCGCCAATCACAAGATTTCGTTCGCAATGAACCAGGCCCTGAAAGCGGAGTCCAACAACGCCCTCGCAGCGGATGCGATGCTCAGCGCCGCCGAATCGGCGTACCACGGGCTCACTCCGCCGGAGCGGGCCGCGATTGATACCACCAGGATGTTTGCCGACACCGCGGCGCTGCGTCAGCGGCTCCAGGTTCTGACCACGCCCTGGTACCGCTATCTCCTCAGCTACGATCCGGTGCCTGTCCTGCGAGCTCTGCGAATACCCACTCTCGCCTTGTTTGGCGAGCGGGACCTCCAGGTGCCTCCCAGACAGAGCGTACCCGTTCTGGAGCAGGTCACGGCCGGCCGGGGGAACTTCACCATCCAGGTCTTCCCCGGCCTCAACCACCTGTTCCAGCATGCCCAGACCGGCCTGGTGGCGGAATACGCCAGGATTGACGAGACGATTTCACCGGAGGTGCTGCAGGCGATCGGGGATTGGATCCTGCACCTCACGTAATCGCCAATCCCGCACTATCTTATCCCGTGCAGCCGTGGGCTCATGAATCCATGCCGGGATCCATCGGGTGACTCGAACCACCACTCAGTGTGAGCGTTGCGGAGCCGCCGTCGCTCCCACCTCTCGTTTCTGCTCATCCTGTGGTTCCGGGGTGACGCCTCGCGCGCCCCGGAGTTCCGATACCACGCCAATCGAGGCCTTTCAGCCCGGCGCCAATCCCAGTCCCGCAGCTTCGCCCAAGAGCGCCCGCTCCGAGCGGATGCTCGAGCACCTCCGCCAGGCCACGTTGGGGCAGTACGAAGTGCTGGCTGAGCTGGGTGCGGGCGGCATGGCGACGGTCTACCTGGCCCATGACCTCCAGCTCGACCGCCGGGTGGCCATCAAGCTCATGCACCCGGCCCTGATTGCCGGCGAAGGCATGGCCGAACGGTTTCTGCTGGAGGCGCGCACTGCCGCCGGCCTGAGCCATCCTCACATCATCCCGATTTATGCGGTGCGGGTGGAAGAAGACCTGCTCTTCTTCGTCATGAAGTTCGTCGAAGGCCGCCCGCTCGACTCCATCATCGCCAAGGAAGCGCCGCTGCCCGAGGAGATGGTGCGCCAGATCATCAGCGAGGTTGCGGGCGCGCTGGGCTACGCCCATCATCGCGGCGTCATCCATCGGGATATCAAGCCGGCCAATATCATGATCTCGACCGACGGCCAGCCGATCCTGACAGATTTCGGGATCGCCAAGGTGGCCGACAAGCAGGGCCTCACCATGACCGGGGCGACGATCGGCACCCCGATCTACATGAGCCCCGAGCAGTGCAACGCGCTCCCGCTGAGCGGCGCGTCGGATCAGTACTCCCTTGGCATCATGGCGTACGAGATGCTCACCGGCCGGCCGCCGTTTGACGCCGACAGCGTCATGACCATCATGTACAAGCACATCAACGAGCCGGTCATGCCGGTTCGGGAAAAAATTCCCGGCTGTCCTCCCGATCTCTCCGCGGCCATCGACCGCATGCTCGCCAAGGAACCGGCTGACCGGTTTCCCGACATCACCGACGTGGCGAAGACCTTGCAGTCGCCATCGACGACCGGTGAAAACAATGTACGGACTCAGCTGGTCCAGTTCGCGCTGAAGGGTGCCAACCGCGAAGTGCTGAAGCGGGTGAGCACTCCGCGAAGCCCGATTCCCAGCATGGTCCGGCCCCAGTCCCGGATCGCCCCGCGGACGGTGGCGACTCCGACGGTACCGAAGCGTTCGCGAACGCCGATGCTGATTGGTGCGGTGGTAGTGGCGCTTGGGGCCGTCGCGCTGGCGATAACCCAGCCGTGGAAGTCGCGGGTGGGTCCGACCTCGCAGGATTCGATCGCGTCGGTCGTGACCCAGCCGGGGCCCGATACCAGCAGTGCGGCCGTGGCGCCTCCGCCGGTGGTTGACACGCCGTCGACTCCGGTGCAATCCAGCACTCCGCCGCCCCGAACCACGACCCGTCCACCGCCGGCCACCGTTACCGCTCCGGCCTCCGTCAACACCGTGCGAATCGTGGGAAGCACTTCGCTCAGCATCGGTGGAACCACCACGCTCGCGGCCGAGCCGTATGATCCCCAGGGCAAGCTGGTGAGCGGCCGGCCGGTCAGCTGGAGCTCGAGCGCGCCCGAGGTGGTCTCCGTCAACGGCTCGGGACAGCTGGTGGCGCGGGACGCGGGCCGCGCCAGCATCACCGCGACCGTCGATGGCAAGAGCCAGTCGGTGACGGTGACCGTGAGCCAGGACCCGATCGCCGGCATCGCGCTGAGTCCCGCCAGCCTCTCCCTCGATCCCGGGGAGACCGCGACCATCACCGCGCAGGTGCGGGGCGGCAGCGGCCGAGTGCTGGATCGTCCGGTCGAGTGGAGCAGCGGATCGCCCGCCGTCGCCAGCGTCGGCAGCGATGGCAAGGTGACGGCGAACGGCGCCGGCACCACGGTGATCACCGGATCGGCCGGGGGCCAGCAAGCTACCAGTACGGTGACCGTCCGCGACCTCGGCCCCAGCGACGCGCAGCTGAAAGCCCAGGTGTCCCAGGCCATTCTCGGATATGCCGGGGCGCTCCAGGCCAAGGACATCGCACGGGTTCGCCAGTTCTATCCCGGAATGCCTGCGGCCCGGGAACAGCAGTTGCGCCAGGCCTTGCCGGCCATGGACAATCTCCAGGTGCACCTCAGCGTGGGCTCGGTGGACCTGGCCGGCGCCAGCGCGACCGCGCGAGTGACGGGGAACTGGGCCTTCACTACCGACGGGCGGCGCACCACGCTGCCCGCTGACAATACATATCTGCTCGAGCGCCGCGGGAATTCCTGGGTGATCACCGACATCCGCTGAGGGCGTATGACGAAGAAGTCGCTGGCCCTGTTCCTGGTGATGGCCTCCCTGGCCTGTGCCACAGTGCTCACCGACCAGAACACCGCGCCCATCGCGAGCGTGCGGATGACTCCCGACAGCACCGACGTCCCCATCGGCACCGCGGCCCACATCTTCGCTTTTCCGCTCGACTCCACCGGCGCGCTCCGCCCCGGCCAGAACGTTGTCTGGGCCACGTCCGATCAACTGGTGGCGACGGTGGATGACACCGGCGGAGTCGTGGGCGTGGGCGACGGTACCGCGACGATTACCGCGACGGTGAAGGGCGTTCAGGGCGTGGCCCGGGTCCGGGTGGGGCCCGCGCCCCAGATCGCGCTCGGCGCCGACTCCATCGAGTTCGACGCGCAGGCGGGCCAGGCCAGTCCTGTGCCTCAGACCGTCGCGGTCACCAACACCGGCGGCTTGAGCCTCTCCGGCCTCACGATCGGGGGAATCACTTATGGGGCGGGGGCCCAGGGCTGGTTGCTTGCGGCTTTCGATACCACCGTGGCCCCCGCGACGCTCACCCTGACCCCTGCCAGCGGCGCCATCACGACGGTCGGCACGTATACCGCCACGGTTCCCATCGCCGCTCCGGGCGCATCCAATAGTCCGCAACAAATCGACGTGTTCCTGGTGGTCGCTCCCGGCCCGCCGACCACCTACCAGATGGCGATCACCGCGGGGAACAACCAGCTGGTGGCTGCCGGCACCGCACTGGTGATCGCGCCTGAAGTTACGATCACCGACTCATTCTCCAATCCGATCGCCGGGTTGCCGGTCACCTTCCAGGTGATCGCGGGAGGCGGGACCCTGGGCGGCCCGGCCGTGGTCAACACCGATGCCGCCGGCAAGGCGAGCGCGACCGGCTGGACCGTCGCGGCCAACGGGGCGGTGCCGGCCGACGGGCGCTATGTGAACCAGCTCCAGGTAACGGCGCCCAGCACCAATGGCGCGACGGTCCAGGCGTTGGCCTACTTCAGCTACAGCGCGAATGTTCATTCCATTTGGCCGGCCCAGGGGTGTACCGGCTGCCATGGCGCGGCCAATTTCGGCGGGCTTGAGCTGGACCTGGCTGCCGCGACGACGTATGCCAACGAATTGTTTGACGTGCCGACCGGGTGCGCCTCCGGCACGCTGAAGCAGGTGGCGAGTGGTGGGGGGATCGCGGCGGAGACCGCGAGCCTGTTGATCAACAAGCTGGATCACACCGCGCCGGCCGCGTGCCCGAGCGGGATGCCCAGCAACGCGACGCTGATACCGGCCGCGACCCGGGATACCATCCGGGCCTGGATCCGGGCGGGCGCACCACTGAACTAAGACGGTAAGACTCTAGCTGTTTCCGGTTCTCAACCAGTACGGGAGTCCTCATGCGACCGTTCGCCGCCGGTGTCCTCGCGCTGTGCCTCGCGACCCCGCTGTCCGCCCAGGACATGCGGTCCACCATCAACCAGCTGTTCACCTTCGGCGACTGCGGCCAGCCGCTCTGCCTGGATCTTCCCGGCGGCCATGGCAATCACTTCATCCCCGCGGTGACGGCCGGGAACAAGACGGTCATTGGTTTCCTCACCGACGCGATCAGCCAGTCCGCGGCAAACACGCCCTTGAGCGCCACCTCGAGCGGCGCGACCTTCACCCTGGTCGGGGGTTTACCGGTTCGCTCCTCCACTTCGGCCGGCCCCATCTTCGGGGAACGGGCCCAGACCCTGGGCCGGGGCCGGTTCTACCTCGGCGCCAACGTCACCGGGCTGCAGTACACCACGATCAACAGCGCCCCGCTGGACAACGTTCTCATTACCTTCGCCCACCAGGACGTGGGCAACCCGGGAGAGGGCGACCCGGAGTTCGAGAACGACATTCTCCAGGTCCGGCTGAATCTCGACATGAGTGTCACGGTGGCATCGATTTTCGCCACCTGGGGCATTCTCGATTTCGTGGATATCGGCGTCGCGGTGCCGTTCGTGCGGACCCGGATCACCGGCACCAGTGAAGCCCAGATCGAGCCGTTCGGGAGCATCGCGGTGCACCGCTTCGGCGGCACCGACACCGACCCGATTCTCCGCGCGGCCACCAGCGCCTCGGGCACCTCCAGCGGCATCGGCGACGTGGTCGGGCGGATCAAAGTCAACCTGGGGCAGGGCCGCCGGCTGGGCGCCGCCATCCTGGCTGACGTGCGCTTCGCCACCGGCGACGAGAAGAACCTGCTGGGAGCGGGTTCGAGCAGCGTGCGGGTGATGGCCGTGGGCTCGGCCCAGTTCGGCAATTTTGCGCCGCACATCAACACCGGTTACCTGAGCCGCACCGGAGGCCTGCAGAACGACGCGGTGCTGGCGACGCTGGGATTCGACAACCTGATGACGTCCTGGGCGACTTTCGGGGCGGACCTCATTACCGAGTGGCAAGTGGGGGACAACCCGATCAAGTTGCCGGGCGACATCGTGTTCATCGCCCCGTTCCAGCGGCGGATCCCCTCGATCTCGATCCCGGAGCGACGCAACAACCTGATCAACCTGGCGACCGGGGTGAAGTTCAACGTGCGGGGCGGCACGGTGCTGGTGCTCAACGCCATCGCCCCGCTTCGGAAGGCCGGACTGCAGCCGGACTTTATATGGACGGTTGGGTTGGAAGGGTCGCTGTAAGACGATAAAGGGCGGTAATGGGCGGTAATAGACGGTAATGGGCGGTAGGTTTGCGTAGTTGTCATCCTGAGTGTGACGAGGGATCTTCTCAGCCTGAAGAAGATCCCTCGTTTGTTTGGGCTGACGCCTTCACACTTACCGCCCATTACCGCCTCTACGTTCATTACCGCCCATTACCGCCCATTACCGCCTATTACCGCCTATTACCGCCCATTACCGCCTATTACCGCCCTTCAAATACGGGAAGCTCCACGTACGAACTCCGGTAAACCCGGTGGGTCGCCGCCTTATAGTCGCCGGCCTTGGCATTGAAGATATTGGGCACGAAGGTCTGCGGGTTCCGGTCGATGATCGGGAACCAGGTACTCTGGACCTGCACCATGATCCGGTGGCCTTTCAGGAACCGGTAATCCTGGCTATGCAGGTCCACCGTGTATTCCAGCACTCGATTCGGGGTGATGGCCACCGGGCGCTCGAAGCCGGTCCGGAAGCGGCCCCGCAGCACGTCGTTGGCCACCATCAGCTGGTAGCCGCCGGTCATCCTGGGACTGGAATAACTCTCCGGATAGACGTCGATCAGTTTGACGATCCAGTCGGCGTCGCTGCCCGTGGTACTGGCGAAGAGATGGGCCGCGATGTCGCCCCGGATCACCACGTCATGCTCCAGCGGCTCCGTCTCCCAGCTCAACACGTCGGGCCGGTGATCCACGAAGCGCTGGTCCTGCAGCAGCCAGGTATACCACCGGCTGCCGGGGCCGTAGGTCGGCTCGATCGGCCGGTTGCGGTAGGGGACCGGGTTGGCGGGATCGGAGACGTAGCTGTCGTACCCGCCGGCTCCCGCCGGGGGAGCCTCGAAGCTGAGCCGGCGGTCGGCGTGAAAATACAGCTTGCGGCGGGTCACCCCGCTTTTCGCGGGCCAGGCGTCGTTTCGCACCCACGCATTGGCGCCGGATTCGAAGGTGAGGGCTTCGGGGATGCTGACTCCGGCCTTGTCTTTGAGGAAGTGCGCGAAGAACGGCGCCTGCACGCTGTCCCTGAAATACTCCCCGGTGTTGCTGCCGAAGTCCACGTTGCCAAGCTGCCGGCCCGGCCCTCCCTCCCAGCCGCCATGGTTCCACGGCCCCACCACCAGGAAGTTCACGCCCAGTGAGTCGTGCTTCTCCAGCTCCTGGTAAATCCGGACCGGCCCGTAGAAATCCTCCTGGTCCCACCAGCCGGCGACGTTGAGCGTGGGGACGATGGTCTTCGTGAGGTAGGGCGCCATCGCCTGCTTCTTCCAGAAGTCGTCGTAGTCGGGGTGCGCGGCGAAATCGTTCCAGCTGGGCAGCTTGCCGTGCAGGTACCGGTCGTTGGCGTTGCTGAGGGGTCCGAGCTTGAGATACCAGTCGTAGGTGTCGTAACGGTCGAAGTCGAACGAGCTGTTGGTGTCGGAAGCCTCGGTGAGCACCGCGTACTCGAACCCGTAGCTCAGCCGGAAGGCGCCCTGGTGGTGGAAATCATCGCCCATGTACATGTCGGCCGGAGACGCCTGGGGCGATGCCGCCCGCAACGCCGGATGGGGATCGATCAAGGCCATCGCGGTGGTCCACCCGTCGTACGACACGCCCAGCATCCCAACCCGGCCGTTGTTGTTCGGCACGTTGTGAATAAACCATTCGATCGTGTCGTAGGCATCAGTGCTCTCGTCGGCACCGCCGCCCCGTACATGATCGGGATTCCGTTGCATGACGAAGGTGCCCTCGGACCCGAACCGTCCGCGGATATCCTGGAAGGCAAAGATGTATCCCTCCTGGGCCAGAGCCTTGAAGTAACTCTCGAAGGCGCGCGCCGCTCCGTCGATGCCGTATGGAGTACGGGAGAAAATGATCGGGAGCGGCCCCGTCGCGTTCTTCGGGGTGTAGTACGAGGTATGCAGCTTGATCCCGTCCCGCATGGGAATCATCACGTCGTGCCGGTCAAAGTCGGCGGCGGTCTGGGCTCTGACACCGGTCGCGGTGAGCAGGAGACCGGCAAGGACGAGAAAACCTGGGGTACGGGGCATGGAAGCTCTGGCTGGACGGGGAAGAGCGAAGATGCGGGGCCTTCGGCCGATATGCAACCACCTTCCGGTATTGACGAACCTCCCCGCCCTGCATTACTGTGAGTCCTCGCGGTTTTGTAAGCCTTTTTCGTGAGCAGCCGATGCGTTTCGGACCCATTGCCATCCCGGACCCCGTTGCCGGCCCCGTTTCGGGTCGGCTGGACGGCGTCCCGGTGACGTCCGAAGCGCACAGGAGGGTTCGGCACTAGGCCGAACTTCGGCTGATCCACTGAACACCGGATCATCAGCGCCCCACCTGTGCATCACGCAGGTGGGGCTTTTGTTTCGCCGGCGTCTTCGCCGGTCAGAGAGATTCTTCTATGACTTTCGAAATCGTTGAAATGGAACCCCGCGAACGATGGTGGCACCTGGTGCGTGACGCGATTCGCGGCACCCACCAGGACTACACGACCGGCCCCATCGCCCGCTCGCTCATCCTGCTCGCGGTCCCCATGGTGCTGGAGACCGCGATGGAGTCGCTCTTTGCCGTGTGCGACGTCTTCTACGTATCCCGGCTGGGATCGGACGCGATTGCTACCGTCGGACTGACCGAATCGCTCATGACGCTGGTGTACACCGCGGCGATCGGGCTCTCCATCGGGGTGACTGCGACCGTGGCGCGGCGCATCGGCGAGAAGGACGCCGCGGGCGCGGCGCGAGCGGGGACCCAGGCCATCTGGCTCGGGATCATCGTGTCCGCGATCATCGGGATCATCGGTGTGATCTTCGCGCCCGATCTGCTCCGCGTGATGGGGGCCAGTGAATCAGTGCGGGCCACCGGGGTCGGCTATACCCGCACCCTGCTCGGCGGCAGCGGTACCGTGCTCCTGCTCTGGCTGGTCAACGCCATTTTTCGCGGCGCCGGCGATGCCACCATCGCCATGCGGACGCTGTGGCTGGCCAACGGGATCAATATCCTGCTGGCCCCGGTGCTGATCTTTGGCCCCGGACCGCTTCCCGCGATGGGGGTGACCGGTGCCGCCGTTGCCACGACGATCGGCCGGGGAATCGGCGTGCTGTACCAGATCACCCAGCTCAGGCGCCGGGACGGCAGGGTCGTCGTGCACCGCCAGGATCTCAAGCTCGTGCCCGATGTCATGCTGTCGCTCATTCGGCTTTCGGGGACGGGGACCTTCCAGATCTTCATTGCCACGGCGAGCTATGTCGGCCTGGTGCGGGTGGTCTCCACGTTCGGCAGTACGGTACTGGCGGGATATACCATCGGCATCCGGCTCGTCATCTTCGTGCTGCTTCCATCCTGGGGGCTCGCGAACGCGGCCGCGACCATGGTGGGTCAGTCTCTTGGGGCCGGAAAGCCGGAACGGGCCGAGCGGGCGGTACGGCTGGCGGGATACTACAATCTCGTGGTGCTGGGCACCATCAGCCTGGTTTTCATCGTGTTCGCCAGGCTGATCGTGTCGGTCTTCACCCATGACCCCCTGGTGGCCCACGAAGGCGTGCTGGCCCTCCGGACCATCGGCGCGGGATTGATCTTCTACGCCTATGGCATGGTGCTGCACCAGTCGTTCAACGGTGCCGGCGATACCTGGACGCCGACGATGCTGAACATCATCTGTTTCTGGCTGCTGGAAATCCCGGCGGCGTGGTTCCTCTCCAGGCAGCTGGGGTCATTCGGGGTCTATCTGGCCTTCCCGATCGCCGAGTCGGTGCTGACGGTGTTGAGCCTGGTGATGTTCCAGAGAGGGAAGTGGAAGCTCAGGAAGGTGTGAGGACGCAAAGGCGCTACCGCTTCAACGCCGATTAGCGCCGAAACGCGCGGATGAGTTCCTGGTGAATTGTCGTTTCTATGTGGATCGGCTGGTCAACCTAGAAACCTACCGGAGGGCCAGCAGGTAGTTGTATCCGTTTGTTTCGGTGCGATATCCGTGGTAATGCTGCTGAGTGCATTCAAAGATCCTCGGCAGCATCATCGGAACCAATCGGCGCGTTTCGGCGTCTATCAGCGTCGGAGCGGTAGCGTCTCGGCGCCCTCGACGATGCTACGCTCGGGATGACACCTATCGCCTCAGCGATTCAAGTGCAGTTCGAGCAGCGAAATCCTCCGCACTCCGGGATACGGCACCTCGCCCTTGATCTGCCGCCACAGGATCCGGTTGAACAGGTCATCGTTCGACCGGTCTTCCCGCCCCAGCACCAGTTGCCGGGACGCCGTCGCCAGCGCAGTATGGGCCGGGTTGCGCTCGGTGAGCGGCACCTGCGGCGTGAGCGCGGTATAAGGCGTCAGGTCCGGGGCGGCTGTCCAGATATCCCGGAGCGGCCGGCCGTAGTAGTCGAACTGGGACAACGCGCCGAGGTGCAGAATTTCCGCGATGGTCGCGATGACATCGGTCGTGTTGGCGAAGCGGTGGATGACACCGCCCTTGTTGAAGGCCGAAATCACCAGTAGCGGCGAGCGGTGCGAGTCCACGTGGTCGGGGCCATCCTGGGCGTCGTCCTCGAGGACGAACACGACGGTGTTTTTCCAGAACGGCGAGTGGGAGAGCGCGTCGATCAGGCGGCCCAGCGCCAGGTCGTTGTCGGCCATGTAGGCCCGGGGGGTGGGCTTCCCGGAGCTGGCCCCCGCCGTGTGATCGTTGGGCAGCCGCACGAATTCCAGCTGCGGCAGGTTTCCATCCCGGACGTACTGCTGGAACTCGGGCAGCCACACATCCATCCGCCGCTGGTCCGGTATGTCGAGGTCCCAGCCGGGAAAGTCCGGGTTGGTGTGGTCGTTGAGGAACGGCTTGGTCGCCCGGTAGCGCCCACTGACGGGGGCATCGTTGACGAATTCACCGTAATTGCGGAGCGTGATGCCGGCCTTTTCGACCAGGTCCCACAGGTAGCCGTTCCCCGGCTCGTTCACGTCGTCCTCGACCTCCACCCCCCGGTTGGTCCCCTCATAGTCATACTCCCGCCCCCGGCCGCTGTAATTGCTGCCGACGGTTTTCTCCACGTAGTCGGCCGCGTAGGCCGCGGTGGACCAGTTGTGGCCGTCCGCGCTCACCTCCGCATTCACGAAGAACCGGTCGAAGATCCCGAACCGCTCCGCCAGCGCATGGTGATTGGGCGCGGCGTCCCGCCCGAAAAACACCAGGGACGAATCCCCGTCGCCCCGGGTCAGGTCGCCCAGCACCTGGTCGTAGGTGCGGTTCTCCTTGATGATATAGATCACGTGCTCGAACGGCGGGTACTGGGTACGACCGGCGTCCCTGCCGGTCGATTCCCAGTGGTTTGCCCGGGCCACCCGGGCCGTGAGCGAATCGAGCGCCGCTCGATCGCCAAAATCCATCCGCACCGTACTCAAGACCCCCAGCAACTGTCCCAGGGTGTACTGGCTGTTATCGTCGCTATCCTGCTCCGGAGTGCCCGCCCTCGGGTTGGGTCCGGAGCCGTTGCCCTTGCCGCTCACCACCAGCAGGCTGTCGCCCGCAAAGGCGACCGCCGTGGGATACCACGCGACCGGTATCCTCGCGCTCACCCGATTGTTTCCTCCCGCCGCCGGCAGGTTGGCTGCCGCGGCCGACAGCTCCACCATGGCGACCGCGTTGTTATCCGCTTCCGCGATGAAGAGCCGGGTGCCATCGGGAGAGAGCGCGAGAGCGTTGGGCGTGCTGCCCTCACCCGGGCCGGCGGGAGCCGGGTCGCCGATCACCGCCACCGTGTCTCGCTTGTGGGTGTCGATGACCGTCACCCGGTCGGTGCTGGCCGATGCGGCGAAGAGCCGGCTCCCATCGGCGTTGAGCAGCAGCGCGGAGGGGTGCCGTCCCGCCGGAATGGAGCCGTCGTGTCGCAGCCTCCCATTCGCCGGCCGGTAGACCTCGACGCTGTTGCCGCCCCAGGCCGACACGTACACCATGCCATCTCCGCTCACGGCGACGGCGTAGGGATAGCGGGCTGTCGCCAGCCGCTGAACCACGACGCGCCGGTCGAGATCGATCACCGCGAGCGAATCGGCGAGATTGAGCGCGACATAGAGCCGGGTCCCGTCGGGTGACACGCCGATGCCCGAGGGATAAGCCGTGCCCTTCTCGGATCCTGAATTGAGCCGGATCTCGTTGCGGCTCCCCGCGCGGCCGTGGTCCCAGGCGTACTGGTAGACCACGTCCTCGTTGCCACCCGAAGCGAAGAGCCAGTGTCCGTCCGGGCTGAACACCAGGCCGAGGAATGCGGCCGGTTGCTCGACGGTCTGGACCACCCTCTGGCCCCAGCGATCCACTATCTGGATGCCCTGCTTGCCATAGCCGTTCAGCAGGACGACCAGGTCGCGACCACCGGGGCTCATTGCCATGGCCAGCGGCAGGGAACCGAGGGCCAGGGATGCGCCAGCGGGATCGAGGATCTCTCCAGTGGGTAGCAATCGGGAACTGCTGACGGACGCGGGCGGCGTCGCGGCTTCCTTGCGGCAGGAAACCAGCATCCCCAGAATAGTCCCGAGTACCACCCCATTTCGCGCCTTCATTCTCATTCAAATCCCCCAGTCGACAGTCTTTGATCTCGTTACGCCCAATGGCACAGTTTCTTGGTGTTCCTCGTCACCGCTCCATCCTCGAGTACAGGGCACACTGTAACTGCAAGCAATCACGACGCTTGATGACGACGCCAATCTGGAGAACGCAATGGGTAGCAGCTTCTCACATATAGCTCTTCACCCGCCGATTTACGATCCCGGGCATCAGAGCCTGATGACCCGGATTCGGCAGAGCCTCGCGCATCCCTTGTCCCGGATCGCGGATATTCTCAATCCGGTGCGGGTATGCCGTCGGGCTGGACACGTTCCCGGGCACGACGTATTTGCCTATGAATGGTGGGACCTCGATCAACGGTATTCCGGGCATTACATCGGGCATGCGTGCGGCCGGTGCAATCAGTTGGTGGGTCAGAGGTGAAGAGCCGGGATTATTCCCGCGACATAACGCTGCAGCAGGCCTTCAAAGAGCGGACCCACCGACGGATGCTCCTCTCCATCCCCCGCCACCGTGTTGAAATTCGCGATGATGGCGCTTCGGGTTTCCGGGTCGACATAAAAAAAGGCGCGGAATGACGCCTGGCTTCCGGTGTGGCCGATCACCCGCTGGCCGCCGGACTGGAGAATGAAGTACCCCATTCCATCGGAGTCGGCGGGGGCGGTCTTGAAATCCGCCCCCGCGATGTCAGTTACCGGAACCCGTCCTCTCCACATTTCTTCCAGCGACGAGCGCGCCAGCACGTTCCGGGCATCCTCGGAAATCCCCGGGGCGCCCAGCAGGAATCGCAGGTACTTCACCATGTCGGGGAACGGAGCATTGAGCCCGCCATTGGACACCGTGATTCCGGTATCGAAATCCAGCCCGTTGGGCTCCGGCTTGCCCTTGATCACGGTGTAGTTGTTCGACCGGTAGCGCAGCAAGTGGTAGGGCGTCCGGTCGAAGTAGCTGTGGCTCATCCCCAGCGGCCGGAGCACGTTCTTCTCCATGTAGACTTCATAGTCGTCGCCCGACAATGCCTCGATCACCCGGCCCAGAAAGATGTATCCCGGATTGGAGTAGCTGTACCGGCTTCCCGGCTTGAACAGGATCTCGGTATAGGGCATCATCGCTACCACCTGGGCCCACCGGGTTGGCTCAAAGGGATGCCAGGGCTGGTCTCCGCCCCAGGGCCAGGTCGGGTTGCGGAACCCCGCCGAGTGGGAGAGCAGGTGCCGGATGGTCACCGAATCGATCGCCCCGAACGAGTCATGCACCTCGCGCAGCTCGGGGACGTACTTCACGATCGGGTCGTCCAGGGAAAGCAGCCCGCGGTCCCGGAGCTGCATGATGGCGATCGCCGTGAAGGTCTTGGTGATCGAAGCCCAGTGGTAGATGGTGTTGGAATCCACCGCCCGGCCGCTTGCCAGGTCTGCCATCCCGTAGAACTCCCGGCCGATCGTCGAGTCCCCCCGGATCAGCACCAGGCTGCTCCCCACGATGCCTTCGCTCTGCAGGGTGGCCCGGTAAAAGCTTCGCATGTCCTCCCAGGCGGCCCGCAGCGCCGGACGCTGCTGGGCCGAACCGGGATGCGAAAGTACCAGTAAAGCGGCCAGGAGGGCACTCGTGCGCAAGCGCGGCATCATCGCTCCGATCGGGGTGATTCCTACCAGCTGACGGTCTTCACTTCGGCCAAAACACCCTGCAGGTCGTTGAACTTGAGGGAGCGGGGCTGGCTGGGCAAAGCCACCGGCAGCAGCGCCTCCGACTCCGCGCCAGTGATCTTCACTCGAACCCGGGCGAGCCGGTTGTTGCCCAAGTCGATGGTCACCGGGACGTACATGATGAAGTCCGCGGGCACCCTCTCCTGTTGGACCCGGAGCCGGACCTTGAAAGTGCCGTCCGGTTGCGGCTCGCTGCGCCAGGCCACCCGGTAGGTCGGAATCTCTGAATTATAGATCCACTGGTTGAAGAACCAGCCCATGTCGATCCCGACGTTCCGCTCCACGACCCGGCGAAAGTCTTCGGTGGAAGCCTGGCCGTCATGGTATGTCCGGTAGAAGTCCCGCATGATGTTGGTGAACCGGTCTTCCTTCATGGTCTGCAGGTCGAGCGTCAGCATGCGCAGCATGTGGAGAACCCAGGCGCCCTTCTGGTACACGATGTCGTTGTAGTTCTCCGCGTGACCCAGCCGGGCCACCCGGTGGCCGAGCCAGATGGGGACCGGCTCATCCCGGTGGAGCATGATGTCGGCTTGCCAGTGGTCCAGCAGGCCGAAGTAGCGCTTGTTGTCTCCCCGCCGGGTCTGCATGAACCAGAGCCCCGCAAAGGAGGAGAATCCTTCGCTCAACCAGCGGTCGTGGTAGGTAGCGTAATCCACCCCGATGCCCCACCACTGGTGACCGACTTCGTGAGCCCGGAACACTTCGTCGAAGCCATCGTCGCTGGTCTGGACGAACGTGACATAGGACAGGTTGATCATCCCCGGAAACGCCTCGCCGTGCTCGAAGGGGATCTCCGTGGCGTAGAAATGCTGCACCGGTGAGGCACCGAACACGGTCTGATAGAACTTCAGGGCCGCGACGACATCGCTGCTGACCACGTCGGAGGGATTCTTCTGGGTCATGACGTCCCGGAAGGCTTCCCGGTGTCCCTTGTCGGACCAGAGCATGGTGACCGGTATCTGGCCGGGACCGGTGAGCTGGATTTCATCGAACACGCCGACGTTGAAGGAAGCATTCCGGATGGAATCCTGGGTCACCCAGCGGGTGGTTCGCACCGTGCCCGCCACGGTCGAGTCGGTGCGCTCGCCGATGCTGGCCAGGGTGAGGGAGCTGGGGTAATGGAACGTGAGGTCAAAGAAAGCCCGGTTCCTCCCCTCCAGCGCCACGGGGTACCAGGCGATGGAGCTCTTGACGAAGAACCACTCGCCGAAACGGTCGATCACGTTGCCATGATAGTAGAGCTTGAGCGGCATCCGCTCGCCGGCGGCAAGCCGATGCGGCATTTTGACCATGACCGCGTAGTAATCCTTCGGCTTGAAGACCTCGGCCGCCTCTCCGCTTTCCCAGCGGGCCGAATCGACCTCCACGTCTTCGAAGATGGCAAAGCTGGTCCAGGGTCCGGCCACAGTGTCGCTGATGATCTCTACCCGGGCCGCCGCCTGAAAGCGGAGATCCGCCGCCATATCCTGGGTGAGCCAGACCTCGATCTTGTAGTC
>Ga0070699_100001911_pt1 | contig 18814 bp, 17 predicted proteins | sample KBSK1503metaG_FD_65473 | JGI IMG/M metagenome (GOLD analysis project Ga0070699, IMG submission 65473) | Corn, switchgrass and miscanthus rhizosphere microbial communities from Kellogg Biological Station, Michigan, USA - KBS K1-50-3 metaG | ecosystem: Host-associated > Plants > Roots >... | reverse complement strand
CCTCGCGCCGTAGCGCTCGGGCGTATCGAGAACAGAACGTCACAGACTCACGCCACGCGCAGATGCTCTCGCGCCGTAGCGCTCGGGCGTATCGAGAACAGAACGTCACAGACTCACGCCACCCGCAGATGCTCTCGCGCCGTAGCGCTCGGGCATATCGAGAACAGAACGTCACAGACTCACGCCACGCGCAGATGCTCTCGCGCCGTAGCGCTCGGGCGTATCGAGAACAGAACGTCGCAGACTCACGCCACGCGCAGATGCTCTCGCGCCGTAGCGCTCGGGCGTATCGAGAACAGAACGTCGCAGACCGACGCGTCGATGTTGATTTCGGCCGAGCAGCCTGCGTTCGAAAAACGGGGTCGCGCTACAGGCCGAAATCACGAAAGACACGAAAACTTTGAACTATTTCGTGAGCTATTCCGCGCGAAGCGCGATCACCGGATCGACGCGGACCGCGCGGCGCGCCGGCAGGTAGACACCAACGAACGCGACGACCGCGAGGACCAGCGGCGCCGCGGTGAAGACGAGCGGATCGCGCGGCGTCACGCCGAACAGCAGATTCGCAACCACGCGCGCCAGGGCGAACGACGACGCCAGGCCGATCACCAGGCCGACCGCCGCCAGGCGCATCCCCTGACCGATCACCATCCGCCGGACGTCGCCCGTGTTGGCGCCGAGCGCGAGGCGGATACCGATTTCCTGCGTGCGCTGCTCTACCGAGTACGCCATCAGCCCGTAGATGCCGATGGCCGCGAGCAGCAGCGCCGCGCAGCCGAATACCGTCATCAGGAGCATGTTGAACCGCTGACGTGAGATCGATCGCGAGACCACGTCTTCCATCGAGCGGACGTCGGACACGGGAAGCCCGCTCGCCTGCCGCAGCTGCTCCTGCACCGCGGCGCTCACCGAGTACGGCGCGGACCGCGTGCGCACCACCCACGCAATCGGCGTGAGGCGCGAATTCAGCGCGGCCGCCGCGTCCGGAATCTGCGCCTCGGGCACGTACATCGTCGGCACCGGATCGAGATTGAGCGCGCCGTCGTGCACGTCCGACGCGACGCCGACGATCTGGCGCGGCGGGTCGGTCATGAACTCTCGCATGCCCGCCGAACCGGAGTGGCCGATGACGAGGCTCTCGCTCAGCGGATCGCCCTCCTTGAAATACCGCCGCGCGAAGGCTTCGTTGATGATGACGACCGGCGGTGCGCCGGTCGCATCCCGATCGTTGAACGATCGCCCGCGCTTCATCGCGATTCTGAACACCTCGAAGTAGCCGGGCGAGACCGTCAGCCACTGGCCGCCGCCGTGAAACGGACCTTCGGTCAGGGGACGTCCCTGGATGACGAAGCCGAGACCGTAACCGCCCTCGAGCGGAACGCAGCATGTTGCGCTGGCGACCTCGACGCCGGGCAGGCTGCGAAGGCGCTCGACGCCGTCGCGAACCAGCCGCTCTACCGCATCCGCCTTCGCGAAGCGCGGGTTCGCGATCGACATCCGCATCGTCAGCACGTTGGTTGGATCGAATCCGGGATCGACGGCACGCAGCGCGAGCGACGTGCGGATGAGCAGCGCCGAGCCGACGAGCAGGATGAGCGCCAGCGCGACTTCGGCGACGACGAGCACGGATCGCATCTTGTTCTGACGGAAGCCCGTGCCGGAGCGGCCTGCGCTCTCCTTGATCGTCGCGCTGAGGTCGGGCCGAGAGGCGTGCAGCGCCGGAATCAGCCCGAAGAGAATTCCGGTCCCGATCGACACGACGCTCGTGAACAGCACGACGCGCCAGTCGATGCCGACGAGCGCGCCTTCGACGCCGACGCGCGGGAGTCCTGCAGTGTTGATCGAGAGCAGCGCGCGGATGCCGGCCACGCCGACGAGCAGACCGAGCACACCGCCCGCGACCGACAGGACGAGGCTTTCGGTGAGCAGCTGAGAAATGATGCGGCCGCGTCCGGCGCCAATCGCGGCGCGAATCGCGATCTCGCGCCGGCGGCTGGTCGCGCGGACGAGCAGCAGGTTCGCGACGTTCGCGCACGCGATCAGCAGCACGAAGCTGACCGCGCCGGCGAGGACGAGCAGCATCGGCCGCACGTTCCTGACGAGGACTTCCTGAACGCGCTCGACGCTGAATCCCTGGTTCGCCTGCAGCGCCGTCGGGAACCGCTCGCGAAAAACCGCCGCCGACGTTTGAAGCTGCGCCTTCGCCTGATCGAGCGTCACGCCCGGCTTGAGCCGGGCCGCCGCGCGAAAGTAGTGGCCCTGATCGCTCGACTCCGTATCGAGCTGGAACGGCAGCCACAGCTCCGGCGGCTCTCCACCCCACCATTGCCCGACGTCGAAGGTCGGACCGAGAATCCCAATCACCGTGCAAGCCTCGCCGCCGATCGTGATCGACCGCCCGACGACGCTCGGATCGCTCCCGAAGCGGCGCGTCCAGAGGCCGTAGCTGAGCACCGCGACGTTCTGCCCGCGAGGACGATCTTCCTCGGCGGAGAAGGTGCGGCCGCTGAACACCGGCGCGCCGAGCAGGCGGAAGAAGTCGGCGCTGACGCGGCCGCCGCGCAGCTGCTCGGGGACGCCGCCGCCGGCATCGTAGGTGACGACGTTGTTGTTGAACGCGGAGGCGTTCTCGACGACGCTCGTCTGCCGGCGCCAGTGCGCGAACTTGGCCGGCGACGCCGCGGGCCCGGAGCCCTGCGGCGACGTGTTCATGAAGAACACGAGCCGATCGGGATCGGGCGCGTCGATCGGCTTCAGGAGCACGGCGTTGACGACCGAGAAGATCGCCGTGTTCGCGCCGATGCCGAGCGTCAGCGCCGCAATCGCGGCGAGCGTGAACGCGGGCGCCTTGACGAGCGTACGGATGGTGTAGCGCAGGTCGGAGAGCATGACACCTTAGACGTGCAGCTCAGACGCCGAGTTGTGAGGCTCGGGAATTCCTCCGTTTGTGAATTGTGAATTCTGAATTTTCAAATTGCTCACGCTCCGAGCTGAGACGCCAGATCGTTGAAGTCTCTCGCGCTCACATCGACCGACGGATCGGCCTTCACATCCGGCTTGCCGGTCGGCCCGAACTCCAGCGGACGCGTCACGAACGCGGTCTTCAAGCCGACACCCCTCGCCGCGCGAAGATCGCCCAGGTGCGCCGCGACCATCATCACGTCGCTCCGCTGGAGGTTCAGAAGGTCGGCAGCCGATTCGTACACCTCGCGATCCGGCTTGTAGTGCCGAACCAGTTCGGCGCCGAGGATGCAGTCCCACGGCAGACCGGAGTGCTTCGCCAGGTCCGTCATGAGCGCGATGTTGCCGTTCGACAGCGGCGCGATCGTGAACCGCTTCTTCAGCCGCGTGAGTCCTCCGACCGTATCGGGCCACGGCTTCAGCCGATGCCAGGCGCGGTTGAGATCGTCCTTCTCGCTCTCGGTGAGGCCGGTCATGCCGAAGTCGCCGAGGATCTTTTCGAGGATCATGCGGTGCAGCACGTCGAGCTTCGTCCACGGCAGCTCGCCGGTGCGAACACGGTTCATGCTCGGCGCGTACCCCGCGCGCCACGTGTCGGCGAACTTCTCGGCGTCGACCGTGAACCCTTTCCGCTTCGCGAGCGCGGCCACGTCGCTCGCGACCGAGGATCGCCAGTCGACGACCGTCCCGAAGACGTCGAAGACGAGCGCCTTCACTGCAGGCGCGGCTGCCGCACCGTGGGGCCACATCTCGAGGGAGAAGAACGCCATGCCCGCAGCCTGTACGAACTCGCGGCGTGTTCTCATATTGATCCCTTCACGGCCGCCAACGCGAGCCTGAAACGACCGCGCCACCGCGCTGGGTCTGCAGCTCGTTCAGCAGGCGCATGACATCGTACGCCGTGAGCTCCACCAGCACCTTCGTCACCTTCGCGTGCAGATCGTCGGTCAGCTCGGGCTCCACGGCCTTCATCGCCGCCATGAGGCGCTTTTCCTGACTTTGGAGCTCCTCGCGCGACACGACGCCGTCGGCCAGCGCGCTCGTGAACGATTCGAGCTTCGAGACCTGTTCCTGAATCGCGGGATGTTCCGCTTTGTCGTCGAACCAGCTTACCCGAGCCATCTTTTCTCCTTTACGCGTGGGGCCCACGGTTGTCACATCGCTCAAGGCTGTTACGCGCGTATCTAGAACCGAACGTCACCTCGGCGAGTGCACCCGCAGGCGCAACGTCGAACCATGCGAATCACAGAATGAATTATCGAACTTCAGTTTCGTGTGTTTCGTGTTTTCGTGGTTTTCGTGGCGATGCGCGACCGGCATCAGAGTTCCTTCACAATCTGTTTCAGCGCAGTGAGCCTCGATTGCAGCGCCGCGCGTCCTCCGTCGGCCGTCATCTTCTCGAGAATCGCCGGCGGCAGGAACTGCTTGTCGGTGCACTCGAGAATCGCGGCGGTTTCCTGCAGCTCCCGCTCGAGCCCCTGCGTCGACGGGATGAACTCCGCGACGACCGCCGACAACGTCTCGCGCGTGATGTGATCGGCGCCGGCGAGCAGCGACGCCCGCCACGCGCGCCCCACCATCCCTTCGATGTCGGCGCCCGAGAGATGGCCGCGCTGCGGAATCGGCGGCACGTCCTCCGCCGCGATGCGCGATCCCAGCTTCTTTGCGAGGATCACGAACATGCGGCGGATCTCTTCTTCGTCGGTCGGATAGAACAGCGGGATGTGCACCTCGGCGCGCCCCTGCCGCTTGAGATCGATCGGAAGCAGATCGGGACGCGCCGTCAGCAGCATCCAGATGATGCGGCCGCGATACTGTGTGTCACCCATCTGCGTCGCGATCATCGAGAAGACGCGGCTCGACGTACCCGAATCGCCTTCCGCCTCGCGGCTGCCGAGCGCCGCGTCCGCCTCGTCGACGACGACGACCACCGGTCCCATCGCGCGCAGCACCGACAGCACGCGCTCCAGGTTGCCTTCCGTTTCGCCGACGTACTTGGATCGGAAATTCTTGAGCACGACGCACGGCACGCCGATCTCGCCGCTCACACACTGCGCGAGAAACGACTTGCCGGTTCCGACGGGGCCGCACAGGAGATACCCCATCGGCAGGCTGTCGAGCGCGCCGCGCTTGAGCAGCGACGCGTCCTCGCGGAGCCGCGCCTTCGCAGCCTCCTGCCCCACGACCGTCTCGAGCGTCCACTTGGGCTCGATGAACTCGAGCAGCCCGCGGCACTGGCGCTCGAGCAGCCGCTTCTTCAGCGATCGAAACACGCCGGCGTCGAGCCGCTTGTCGCGTTCGCGCGCCGACTGGATCAGGACGTTGACGTCGGTCAGCGAGATCCCGGCCGTCACCTTCGCGAGCTGCGCGGCATCGAAATCCGAGAAGTCGGCGATCGGGGATGCGCCTACAGACGCGCTGATGAATGTCTCGCGCTCCTTTTCGTTGGGGAGCGGCACCTCGATGGCGGCCACGTGGGGGTTGCCGGCGAGACGATCGCTGACGTCGGCAAGCCTCTCGTCGACCAGCACGAACGCCATGTTCAGCCTCTTGACGTGCGGGCTCATCGCCCAGTTCAGCATCGTCACGAGCTCGGACGAGACCTGCGCGTTCAGACGACCGGGCTCACCCGCGGGAAAGACGTACGACGCCTGATCGACGATGACCGCGGCGCTCAGGCGATCGTCCTCTGCCGCCATGATGTTGCGCCGCACGAAGCGATCGAGGAGCGCCACCATCGCGGCGGGATCTTTCGGCAGCTCGCTGAGGTCGCCGATTTTCTTGTTGACCAGCGTCACCATCTCTTTGAGCCGCTTCTCGTCGGCGCCCGCAAACGCGCGCAGGCCTCGGCCGATGTCGTAGTGCAGCACGATCGACCAGCGGCCAAACAGCTGCTGCGCGAGGAACTCGGCGAGGACGCCGTACGGCGGCGGATCGTCGCCGCCAATCCGGAACAGATCGTATGTGTTGCCGTGAAGGACGAACGCCGCGGTCGTCCCGGAAAAAAACAGATCGGCGAGCTGCGCCGCCCACGGCGGAAACCACTCGGGCAGCTTTTCGGCGGAACGGCGCGCGGGATCAGGCGTCATGCTGCAGCGCTTTTCGCACGTCGGCTTCGAGGATCGCCGGCGGCTCCTCGAGCTGGTCGGCCATGCCCGTCAGATGCTGGAGCTCGGTGACGGCTTTCTCGGTCTGTCGCATGCTTTCGGCAGCGGAGTCCACCTGGCTGCTGAGGAAGTCCGGATCCTGGCGGTTCACCGCCATCTCGGCGAGCGCCCGTATCTTTCCCTCGATCCGATCGAGCTCGATCGACACGAACTCGGCGTTCTTCCGCGCGCGCCCCGAGTTGTCGAGACGGAGCTCGCCCATCGCGATGCTGTCCTGCAGCGAGCGGACGATGCGGTCGTCGCCGCCGCTCTGGGCGGTCGCCAGGCTCTTTCGAAGGTCGGCGAGCCGTGTCGAGATTTCCTTGTCGTCGATCGTTTCGAGGAACCGGTCGAGCGCAGCCTTGGAGAGCAGCAGGCGCAGGAACAGCCACAGCAGGCGGTCCAATCCTGGAGTACGGATTTCTTCGGCGCTGCCCGACTGATCGCCGGCCGCGCCGCGCACGCCGGCGGCGATGCGGCGCATTTCGTTGCAGCGGGCATGGAGCCGCTCGAACCGGACGCGCGCGTCCGGCGTCAGCCACGCCAGCATCGAGGCGAGCGACGCACGCGGCTGGACCGGCGAGGCCGCGGCTTCACCCTTCGCGGCGGCGTGCACCTTCGCATCGATCGCGGCGCGGAACCGGGGCACCGACACGAGCCCGGCCAGATACGTCAGCTCGCCGGCGGCGACGAGCGGCAGGAGCACGCCGGTCAGCGGCAGCAGCGCCGCGGCAGCCGTCCCGCCGAGGAGGAACAGCAGGTTCCACCGAAACAGAAAGGCTTCCTTCAGATAGGCGCCCATGCCGGCGCCGCGCGGAGGCTGTTCGGCTGCCATCGTTGCTCAATCGCCCGGGCGCGTCGACGCGGTCAGTCCGGCCATCACGTCGCGGATCTCCGAGACGCGATCGATGAACGCGCGTTCGCGAAGCATATCCTGTGGCGGCAGCGTCGGCGGCGGGATTGTCATCTCCCGAATGATCGTGCCAGGCGCCGACGAAAAAATGTAGACGCGATCGCCGAGGTACACCGCTTCCTCGATTGAATGCGTGACGAAGAACACCGTCGCCTCGGCTTCCCGCCACAGCTCGACGATCAACTCCTGCATGTGCAGCCGCGTCGTCGGATCGAGCGCGCCGAACGGCTCGTCCATGAGGATGATGCGCGGCGAGAGAATGAGCGTCCGCGCAATCGCCACGCGCTGCCGCATGCCGCCCGACAGCTCGTTCGGATACTTGCGCGCGTCGCGCGCCACGTCGAGGCCGACCTTCGCAATCCACTCGCGCGCGCGCTCGCGCCGCTCGGAAGCCGGCACGCCGCGGCATTCGAGACCGAACGCCACGTTGTCCTCGACAGTGCGGTTGTCGAACGACGTGTAGTCCTGGAAGACCATGCCGCGGTCCGAGCCCGGCTGCTCGACCGGCTTGTTAGCCACGAGCACGGTGCCTTCCGTCGCGGGATGATGCGGCCGCAGGCCGCCGATCAGCCGCAGCACGGTCGACTTGCCGCAACCGGACGGCCCGAGGATGGCGATGAACTCCCCTTTGCCGGGCAGGTCGGCGACCGAAAAGGTGACGTCGCGAATGATCGGGACGCTCCCGAACTGCTTGGTGACGCCGCGAAACTCGACGACGTTCGGAAGCGCCGCGGGCGCGGCTGCGCGATTGTCGTGCATCAGTCGTCCATCAATCCTCGGGAGTCCGATGAGGGAACAGGCCGCGCTGAAACCAGAAGAGCATGCGATCGATTCCGTACGCGAGCGCGCCGATGATGATGAGGATCAGGATGATGTGTTCGGACATCCCGCGCCGCTGGCTCGTCATCAGCAGATAGCCCAGCCCGTGCTGTGCGTTGATCAATTCCGCCAGCATGATGTAGCCGAAGGCGAGGCCGAAGAGATGCCTCAGGCTGTTGTAGATGTCGGGCAGCGCGAGCGCGACGAGCACCTTGCGCACGATCTGAGTGGGCGACGCGCCCAGCGTCTGCGCCGTTTCGACGTACCGGTCGGGGACGTTGACGATCGCGTCAACCGCGTCCGAATAGACGAACGGCACGCACGCGATGAAGATGAACATCACCTTCTGCGTCTCGTCGATCCCGAACCAGAGAATCGTCAGCGGAATCAGCGCGGCCACGGGAAGATTGCGGCCGAACAGGGCGAGCGGCGTGCCGGCGGCCTCCACGACGCGCCACGATCCGGCGATGATGCCGAGCGGCACGCCGACGAGCGCGGCGAGACCGAACCCGACGAGGACGCGCCGAAGCGTCGCGGCAATGCTTTCAACGAGCGCGCGATCGCGCAGCAGGCTCGGAAAGCTCCGGATGACTTCGGCCGGACTCGGCAGGATGACCGGCGACACGAAGCGATTCTCCGGGCCGGCGCCCAGCGTCGCGAGCCACCAGAGCAGCACGACTGCCGCGACGGCCCCGGCGCCGACGAGGCGCCGGGTCGTTGGGGGCGGCGCGAAGCGGAGGGCAAAGAGGGTTGGCTTGGTGGCTGGCGACGACATTTATTTGGGTGCCGACGTCGCCTCCGCCGGGTACACCTTGATCTCGACGCGCCGGTTCTTCGCGCCGTTCTCGGGGTCGGCCGGATCGAACGGCCGGTCCCATCCCATCCCCGCCGCGGCGAACTGGTTCGGCTGCAGCGACGGGAACTTCCGCACGAGCGCCTCCTTGACGGCGTTCGCGCGGTTCAACGACAGCTCCTGCACAAGGTTCTTCGGCACCTGGCCCTTCATCGAACCGTCCGTGTGCCCTTCGATGACGATCCGCGCCGCGCCGAACTGTCCCGCGAGCTTGCCGACTTCCTCGACCACGAAGTTGACGTTCGGATCGTAGAGCTCCTCGACTTCCTTGCCGTCGACGCTGCGCGTGATCTTCTTGCTCAAATCCCACGAGTTCGGGAAGAAGTGAATCACGATGGTCTTCGTGAGAATCTCGTTCTTCTCGCCCTGGATCGATCCGGCGCTCGCCGGCGCGAAGTGCACGTCGTACTCGTTCTTCTGGCTCGCGTACTTCGGCTCGGACCCGAGCTTCTGGACGACGGTGAAGTCCATCACCTGATCGAATGGCGTCTGATCGGTGACGGCGCCAATCTTCTTGTAGAGGAAGTACGCGGTCGTCCACGTCCGCTCGAAGTTGGTCGGGTTGTTCTGGTTGAGGAAGAACTCGCGGTTCTCGGCGTAGTTGGTCGAGTGCGCGTCGCCGAGCATGCCGAGCGCGTCGCTCTCCGGGATCGAGTAGCCGGTCGCCATCAGCTTGGCGACCTTCTGCTTGGCGTCCTGCGCCTTGAGATCCTGCATCGCGTCGAAGATGCCGCGCGCGATCCCCTCCATGACCTCGGCGTTGTCGTTCGCGAAGTCGGCGCGCGCGAACCAGACGTCGGCGATCAGCTTGTTGGCCGTCGACGTCGTGACGAGCATGTGGTTGCCCTTCACCTTCTCGAGGTTGTAGATGTCGGGCGCCCAGCTCACGCAGCCGGCGATGCGCTTGTCGGCGTTGAACGCGGCCGCGGCCTGGAACGCGTCCTGCGTGAACTTGAAGTCGACCTCGGCCGGCTGCACGCCGGCGTTGATGAGCGCGTTGAGGATGAAGAAATGCGACGGCGAGTTCTGCGCGAGCACGATCGTCTTCCCGCGCAGTTCGGCCATCGTCTTCACCGCATCGCGGACGACGATGCCGTCGCCGCCGTTCGACCAGTCGACCTGCTGGTACACGCGCGGCATCACGCGCGTGTCCTTGCGCAGCCCTTCGAGGAACAGCGGCAGCATGTCGAGCGTGGCCCATCCGACGTGCAGGTTGCCGGCGGCGTACGCGTCGCGCATCGCGATCGGATCGTCGATGAGCACGAGCTCCACCTTGAAGTCCTTGCCGCCGGACGCCTTCCACACCTTGCCTGGCTTGAATCCATTGTTCGCGAAGATGATCGGGCTCCAGCCCGCCCACACGTTGATGGCGAACCGCACGGTGCGATCGGCCATCGGCTTGTAGGTCGAGATGCCCTTGACGGCCGGCAGCTTGGCCGCCGGCACGTACTTGTATTCCTTGACCGTCGTGATCCCGGCGCTGTCCGGCGCCTCGGCACCGCCCTTCATCTGCTTCAACTCTTCGGTCGAGATCTGGTCGCCCTGCCGGCCGGGCCCGATCTGGCCGTATCGCCATAGAGCGATGCCGACGAGACCGATGACCACGAGCAGGACCGCGACGTAGAACGCGGGTTTGGGCTGTCCGTTCGCCATAATCGGAATCCTCGAAAGCTAGCTAGTTGGTCTGCTTCTCCGTCGCCGGGCCGAGCTCCTTCGCCGTCTGCGCAACCGGCGTCGTCTCCGGCGATCGCATTCCGAGCTCGACCTCGAAATCCTGCAGCGCCTGCTCCGCGAGCTGACTCTGCATCCGCTCCTCGGCCTTGATCTCGGCGATGCCCTTCTCCGAGAGATCCGCGGCCACGCGGACCTTGCCGCGGTTCTGATCGATCTTCTGCTGGATGACGCTTTCGATCTGGCCGAAGTCGGTCGTCAGGTTCACGTCGAACGTTTCCGACAGCTTCGCGATCTCGGCCTCTGCGGAGCTCATCTTCAGCTCGGCGTCGTATTTCTGGATCTTTTCCTTGAGCTCGATCAGCTTGGTGTTGGCGTGCTGAATTTTCTTCAGGCTGTTGCCGTACGCCGTTTCGTGCATCTGCAGCTGCTGCTCGTTGGTGGCCAGCTCGGTCTTCGCTTTCTGCAGCTCCAGGGCGAACTTGGAGGCGGTCGTCCGATCGCCGACCTTGAGATACGCCTTCGTCTCCGCTTCGAGGTTCTGCACGTGCGTCCGGTTCGCGACGACCTGGCGCGTCACCCGCTCGACGAGTCCGCGGTACTGCTCGAGGCCGGTGCGTCCCTCCTTGAGCTGCTCGACCGCCCGGTCGTACTCGTATTGCAGCTGCGCGATGGGGTCGGCTTCCCAGAACAGATTCGCCACCTTGTTGATCTGCGCCATGAATGCCGACCAGAACTTGTGAAGAATCACGACGGCTCCTTTGGCAATGCCATGTACGACGTGGTTACTTTTTGACCGGTTCCCGTTCCGCCTCCGCCGGCGCCTCGGCGAGGATTTTGCCCTTGTACACGTCGTCGAGCGCCTTGCGGAGCTCGGCGCCCGTGCCGGCGCCGAGCACGTCGCCCCCCACCTCTTTGAGGAACGCGAACTTCTCGGGGCTCGTATCGAAGGCGACGAAGTAGATCTGCACGGCGCCGTCGCTCTTGTGGAAGATCTCGCGCGCGACGTCGACCGGCGACCGGCCGCTCGTGTTCTCTCCGTCTGTCACGACGAGCAGGTACTTGCGGAACATGCCGGCGCGATAGAGGTCGAGACGCGCGGCGCGCAGCGCCTCGCCGATGGCGGTGCCGCCGCCGGGACGCGGCAGCCGGTCGAGCGCGTCGCGAACCGCGGCTCGATCGTACGCGCGAATCGGGAGCAGACGCTGCACGTTGCTCGAGAAGCTGTAGATCCCGATCTTGATCGGAAAGTCCGGACGCTTCGCGATGAACGCCTCGGTCGCGTCGAGCATCGCCTCGAGCGCTTCGAGGGCGACCACGTGCTTCGGCCGCGTGTCGCCGGGCGCCTCCTGCCGCATCGATCCCGACGTGTCGACGAGGATCGCCACCGCCGCGCCGAGGCTTTCCTCGACGTCGGACTGATAGCTGGCGGGCGACTCGGCCGCCTCGCGCGCGCGGCGATCGGCGCGCCGCTCGCGGCGGCCGTCGCAGCCGAGCTGAATCACCATCGCGCCGGCCAGACACACCACGCCTATCGCCGACCATGCGGCGGCCGGACGGCTTCGCGCGTTCCGGTTGGTTGACATCGGAGATGGGACGCGTCTGGTTGCTGCAGTCTAGCGTTTGAATGTTCCCGGATCAACGCTCGGCGAGCAGCCGCTTGCGAGCTTTGGCGAGCTCCTCGAGCTGCGCCTTCGACGGCTTCGGGTACTCGAGGCGCAGAGCTTCGAGGGCGTCGATGATGAGCTCCGCGATCGTCACGCGGGTGAACCACTTGTGGTCGGCCGGGACGACGAACCAGGGCGCGTGCGAGGTGCTGGTCCTCGACAGCGCCTTCTCGTAGGTCTTCACGTAGTCGTCCCAGAAATTCCGTTCGTCGAGATCGCTCGCGGAGAATTTCCAGTACTTCGACGGGTTCTCGAGCCGCTTCAGGAACCGGCGCCGCTGCTCCTCCATGGACATGTGCAGGAAGAACTTCAGGATCAGCGTCCCGTTGCGCGCCAGATACCGCTCGAACGCGTTGATGTCTTCGAAGCGCTGCTGCCAGATGTCGGGCGTCACGATCGAAGGCGGCAGCTTCTGGCGCGCGAGGATCTCGGAGTGGACGCGAACGATGAGCACCTCTTCGTAGTAGGAGCGGTTGAAGATGCCGATTCGCCCGCGCTCCGGCAGCGCCTTCACCGTCCGCCACAGGTAGTCGTGGTCCAGCTCCTCGTCGGAGGGGTGCTTGAACGAGAAGACCTGCGTGCCCTGCGGATTCAAGCCGCTCATCACGTGCTTGATCGCGCTGTCTTTTCCGGCCGCGTCCATCGCCTGGAAGATCAGCAGGACGGCCCACCGATCCTGCGCGTACAACCGCTCCTGGAGCGCCACCAGCCGATCGATTCCGCGCGCCAGCAGATCGCTGGCCTTCTCCTCGTTCTTGAACGGGCGTGTGTCGGCCGGATCGTACCGGCGCAGCTTCACCCTGCGGCCCGGTTGAACGCGGAAGCGATCGAGATTCATCGATTAGAACGTGGCGGGAGTCGCGGGAACGACAAGGTCGGCGCCGGTCGCCTGCTTCACCCGATCAACGGTCGTGTCTACGGCGATTTCCTTCAGCACGAGCCCGCGCGGCGTGACCTCGATGACGGCGAGCTCGGTGACGATGAGGTTCACGACGTGCGGCCCTGTGAGCGGCAGCGTACACGACTTCAGGATTTTGTGTCCGGCCTCCTTCGTCGTGTGCTCCATCGCGACGATGACTTTCTTCGCACCGGCGACGAGATCCATCGCGCCGCCCATCCCCTTCACCATCTTGCCGGGAATCATCCAGTTGGCGAGGTTGCCCTCCTGATCGACCTGCAGCGCGCCGAGCACGGTGAGATCGATGTGGCCGCCGCGCACCATCGCAAACGAGTCGGCGCTGCTGAAATACGAGCAGCCGGGGATTTCGGTGACCGTTTCCTTGCCTGCGTTGATCAGATCCGGATCGACCTCGTTCTCGGTCGGAAACGGACCGATGCCGAGCAGGCCGTTCTCGGAGTGGAGCGTGATGTGGACGCCGGCCGGGATGTAGTTGGCGACGAGCGTCGGCATGCCGATGCCGAGGTTCACGTAGTCGCCGTCTCCCAGCTCACGCGCGACGCGTCTTACGATTCGTTCCCTAGTATCCATCGGCGTCAAGATCTCTCATGATCGGACGATCAGCGCAACACACGCCGAACCCGCAGAAATTTCACCACAGAGACACAGAGACACTGAGCGCCTCGGTGCGACGGCGGCGGCCTGCGAAGCAGGCCGATCGTCTGGTCGGATGCGTCGGCGCGCACGAGTCGCGGTGAATCGCGTGCGACTCGTGCGCGCCGACGCATCCGGCCACACGCGCCGCTGCGCGGCGCGCCGTCGCACCGATCGGCGTTCACACTCTGCGGGCACCGCGCTTCTTGCGTTTGAATTGCTCCGTGTCTCCGTGTCTCTGTGGTTTTTTGTCTTCTTCGTGTCTTCGTGGCCAATGTCGTCACGCCTTGCGCACCGTCCGCTTTTCGATCCGCTTCTCGTACTTGTCGCCCCGCAGGATGTACTTCACGAAAATCCCCGGCGTCACGACGTGATCGGGATCGATCTCGCCGGGCGCGACGAGGTGCTCGACCTCGGCGATGGTGACGGCGGCGGCCGTCGCCATCACAGGATTGAAGTTGCGCGCGGTCCGGCGATACACGAGGTTGCCGAGCGAGTCGCCTTTCCACGCCTTCACGAACGCGAAGTCGGCATGCAGCGGTCGTTCGAGGACGTACGGCTTGCCGTCGATCATCCGCGTTTCCTTTCCGTCCGCTACCAGCGTTCCAAACCCGGTCGGCGTAAAGAAACCGCCAATGCCGGCGCCGCCCGCCCGGATCCTCTCCGCGAACGTTCCCTGCGGGACGAGCTCGACCTCGAGCTCGCCGGTGAGGAACTGCCGCTCGAACTCCCTGTTCTCGCCGACGTAGGTCGCAATCATCTTCTTCACCTGCCGCGCGCGCAGCAGGATGCCGATGCCGAAGTCGTCGACGCCCGCGTTGTTGCTGATGACCGTCAGTCCCTTGGTTCCACGTTCGTGAAGCGCCGCGATGAGATTCTCGGGGATGCCGCACAGGCCGAAGCCGCCCATCATGATCGTGGCGCCGTCGGGGATCCGCGCCACGGCGTCGGACGCGCTCGCCACCACTTTGTTCATCGCGTCACATTCTAATAAGATGACACTCCCCGTGCACCCAGACCTCGAGCAAGCGATTAGCTTCCACGACTCGATCGTCGCCGAGGGCAGCAAGGCGCTGGTCGGGTACGACACCGCCAAGGCGCTCGCCAACGTCGTGCTGCTGTCGGAGATTCCGACGTCGTACGACAAGAAGGAGAACCGGCAGGTCAACGCCGGCAACCTGCTGCTGCGCGGCGTGCCCGGCGTCGGCAAGACGTTCTTCGGCGTCATCCTCGCGGCGATCAGCAACGCGAAGTTCGTCCGCCTGCAGGGACGCGCCGACATGCAGCCGACCGAAGTCGTCGGCTTCCAGATGATCAATCCGGCGACCGGCGAGCTGGTGACGGAGTTCGGTCCGCTCGCCTCCGCGGAAGTCATTCTGCTCGACGAGATCAATCGCATCCCGCTCAAATCGCAGAGCGCGTTTCTCGAGGGACTGCAGGATCGCACGGTCACCGTCGGCAAGACGACCTACGAGCTGCCGGCGTTCAGCTTCGCGATCGCGACGATGAATCCGGTGGAGCTCGGGCAGGGCACGTTCCCGCTCTCGGAAGCGGCGACCGATCGGTTCGCCATCATGGTGAACATCGGCTACCTGCCGCCCGACGAAGAGCGGAAGCTGGTGCACTTCGATTTCAAGCGCGTGCGGCTGAACGCGCTGATGTCGAAGGAGCGCATCATCGAGCTGCGCGGCGCGATCAACCAGGAGGTCTTCCTGCATCCGCGGCTGGGCGGCTACATCCAGCGCCTCGTCGCCGCGACGCGACCGTTCAATCCGGACACCGACTGGCTTACGCATTCGCCGTCCGAGCTCGTCGAGCACGGCGTCGACCTCGGCGCCTCGCCGCGCGCCATCATCTGCTGGGGCCGCCTGGCGAAGGTGTGGGCGCTGCTCGTCCGCCGCCGCACCGAGGTCTATCCCGAAGATATTCAGGATCTCGCCCCCTACATCCTCGGCCACCGGATCTGGCTCGGCCCGCACGCGGCCAGCCACGGCCTGACGACCGACACGGTCATCAACGACGTCATCGAACGGGTTCCGATCCCCTGAAGTAAGATCCACACCTGTTGTTGCCACGAAACACACGGAAAACGCGAAATGCACGAAAGGCCGTTTGGCCTTCGTGTGTTTCGTCTTTTCGTGCGTTTCGCGCAACGCTCCACCGGTAACGAGGCATGCGGACACGCGAAACCGACGTCGAGCCCTTCGTGAATCTCTCCGAGCTGACGGAGATCGAGCTGCTCATCCTGCGCCGGATGCGCGAGTTCACGATCGGCGAGCATCGGAGCGTCTTTCACGGATCCGGATTCGATCTGGTCGGCCTGCGCGAGTGGCAGGCCGGCGACCGCCTGTCGCAGATCGACTGGCCGCAGTCGACGATGACGAATTTCAGCCCGATGATCGTGCGCGATTTCGAGCAGCGCAGCACGGCGACCGTCATCACCGTCGCCGACGCGTCGCTCTCGACGCGCTGCGGGATCGACGGCATCCCGATCGCGGCGGCGATCGCGCGCGCCATCGGCACCATCGGCATGTCGGCGGTGTTCTTCCAGGACATGTTCGGGCTGATCACCTTCGATGCCCGCTTCGATCAGCTGGCCGCGGTGCGGCCGCACATCGGCAAGAACCAGGTGATCCACTGCCTCGACGCGTACCAGTTTCACACCGGCCTGCAGCCGCTGAAGCGATCGGACAGCCTCAGCATGTCGCTCTCCGGCTTCATGCGGAAGACATCGATGGTCCCGGTCATCTCCGATTTTCTGTTCGACAACCCGGACGAAGTGCTGCGCGAGCTCGCGCAACTCAACTCGAGCCACGACGTCTTCATCGTGCTCATCGACAGCGCGTTCGCCTTCGAGCTGCCGCCGATCTCGGCCGGATGGGTGGAGGCGTTCGACGTCGAGACCGGCCGCGCCCGGGTGATGTCGCGCGGCGCGATGAGCGCCCTCTCGCGCCGCACGCGCGCATGGCAGGACGACGTGGCGCGGATGGCGAAAGACCGCGACCTCGACGTGCTCCGCATCGGCGTCGACGAACTGGAAACCGCCATTGCGCTCAGCGAATTCATCGCTGAAAGGCGGCTCAGGAAGGTTTAACTGCATCGTTCACACGCGTGGGGCCCCACCCCCACGCGCTGACGCCCTCGCGCCGTAGCGCTCGGGCGTAACCTTCACTTGCTCGCTTCGCTCGCGCAGGTGTCGCTGAATCCGTGGACGCGATAAGCTACGGCTGGGCTGAACTGCGACGTTCTGTTCTAGATACGCGCGCGGACTACGGCCCGCGCGCGTCAGCGCCTGGGGGTGGGGCCCCAGGCAAAAGTAAGAAATGATAGTGGTGACACAGTCATGATCCCGATTAACGCAGGCGCGACCGCCGTGTTCGTCGTCGCCGCCGCTGCCACCGCGTTCGCGCAGCCGCAGACGCAGACGACCGAGGCCGACCCGGTGCGGTGCTGGTGGCGCACGTCGGCCGGCGCCGTTCGCGTCGGCGAAATGTTCACGCTCGTCCTCACGTGCGCCGCGCTCGAGACCGACGAGGTGAAGGTCGTCGTCGATCAGTCGAAGCTGGAGCCGTCGGTCGTGCAGTTCGCGCCGTTCGAGGTGACCGGCGGATCGCACGCGGCCGATCTGCGCAGCGGCGACCGGCGGTTCTTCCAGTACGAGTATCGCCTCCGCGCGATTGCCGAGAATCTGTTCGGCAAGGACGTGCAGCTGCCCGAGACGAAGGTCTCGTACCGCGTGCAGAGCCACACGGGACACGGCGCCTCCGCGGCCGGCGAGGGACCCCGGGCCGTCATCGAAGGGCGCGATCAGACGTATGTCATGCCGGCGCAATCGATCCGCATCCTGTCGCTCGTGCCGGGCGACGCGTCCGACATCCGCGATGCGGCGCACGAAACCTTCGGCGACGTCGATCTGCGCTCGTTCCGAGCCAACTTCCTGACCGTCGTCGGCGGCATCCTGTTCGCCATCGCCGCGCTGCTGGGCCTGCTCGCGATCGTTCGGCTGGTGGCGAAGTACGCCAGGCCGGCGACGGCGGCCGACCGCCTCATGGCCGATTCCGCGATCCTGCGTGGTGTCGGCCGCGAGCTGTCGTCGGTCCAGAAGGAACGGCGGGAGGCCGGCTGGAGCGCCGAGCTCGCCGCACGGGCACTCGCCGCGCTGCGCGTGCTCGGCACCTACGCGATCGGGCGCCGCGTGTCGAGGACGGCGCAGCCGATCGGCTCCGCGGCCCAGGCGCAGGAAGAAGGCTCGCTCGTGCTGCGGAGCGGCTGGCCGCGCGGCAAGCGCGTCGTCGTGTCGGGCGCGGCGACGTCGCGGGCGGTCGCGCGCGAGCTGCAGCGCGTGTCGGCGAACGGCGGCGCACGCCACGCCGCCGATCTCGAGGCGCTCGAACAGGCGCTCACGCGTTTCACGGCCGCGCAGTACGGGCGGAACGGATCGCTCGACGAGGCGGCGCTCGACGATTCGCTGACGGCCGGCTTTCACCTGCTGCGGCGGCTGAAGCTGCAGCATACCTGGCCGATGCGCCGCTTCCTGCGGCGGCAGGCGCCCGCTGCCGTGGAATCGCGCGTGTGGTCCCGATAAGCGCCGTCCCGGCCGTCGTCCGCGAATCGATCTTCGACTGGCGCAACACGCGCGCGGCGGAGCTGCTCTTCACCCACCGCAACACCGCGGTGCTGACGCTCGTCGCGCTCATCGGTCTGTCGGTTGCCATCATGATTCTGCGGGCGATGACGCGGCGGAAAGCCGGACGCACCCAGGTCGCGCTGCCCGCCGTGCTCAACTGGGGCCAGTCGTCGTGGCTGTCGATCGTCCGCCACGGCGCGCTGATCCTGTTCCTCGTCGGCCTGCCGTTCTTCGCACTGGCGCTCGCCGATCCGTACTCGACGCTCACGCAGGAGGACGTCTCCTTCCCCGGCCGCCGCATCGCGCTGATGATCGACGCCTCGTCGTCGATGATGGCGCGGTTTCCCGCCGCGCGCCTCAACGCGAAGGCGCCGAACGAAGCGACGTTCTTCACGACCGTCGCCGCGGCCGAAGCGTTCATCCGGCAGCGGATGGCCGGCAAGTATCACGACCTGATCGGTCTCATCGAGTTCGGCGACGAGGCGTACGTGGTCACGCCGTTCACGACCGACTACGAGAACATCCTCCTCAGCCTCACACTGATCGGCGACTGGACCGAGTTCATGAAGTTTCCCGATCAGGGGACGACGATCGGGCTCGCGATG